>JAABUM010004878.1_pt1 | contig 14650 bp, 15 predicted proteins | sample 5559161 | NCBI WGS metagenome assembly JAABUM01 (sample SAMN10711868, study PRJNA513369) | rock metagenome | isolation source: Antarctica rocks | place: Antarctica: Victoria Land, Siegfried Peak nord
GCCGCGGAAAGCGCGTCGGTCTGCGCCTCGGGATGCTGGTCGCGGGTTGAGACCCGGGCGTATCCAATCAGCGGCACCCGAAGACCGTAGCGCAGACGTGCCTGCCGTCACGAAGAACACGGACACGACTCGCGATACGCAATACAGGGCTTCTCGAGTGTGAATCGCAGCGGTATCTGGCCGTTGGATCGCAGCGCTATTTGGCCGCCCTTGGCTGGGCTAGATGCCGATGAGGAGTGCTTCGCGGGCGGCCTCGACGACCTCTTGGGTGACGGCTGCTTCCCGCCCGCCGACCGTGCCACATAGCGCTGCTAGAAGCGCGCCACTCACCGCTGAAGGTCACAACCGGCGGTTCTGCTACAGCCCCCCCTTGGGCCAGAAACGGTCCTGTGCGGCCTTTCCGCTACATCCTTTGTGGTGTCGGTGCTGTTGGGCTACGCCCGGGTGTCGACGGCGGAGCAGAACGCCGACCTGCAGACCGACGAGCTGAGGTCAGCGGGCTGCTATGAGGTGTTTGTCGACCACGCCTCCGGGGTGCTGGACCGCCGCCCGGAGCTGGACAAGGTTCTGGAGCGCCTGCGGTCGGGGGACACCCTGGTGGTGTGGCGCCTGGACCGCCTCGGCCGCTCCCTGCGCCACCTGATCGACACCGTGACTGCACTGGACGAGCGGGGGGTCGGGTTCTGCTCGCTGCGGGAGTCGATCGACACGACGACCGCCGGCGGGCGGCTGGTGTTCCACCTATTCGGTGTGCTGGCCCAGTTCGAGCGGGAGATCATCCGGGACCGGACCATGGCAGGGCTGTCCGCAGCACGCGCCCGGGGCCGCAACGGCGGCCGGCCTTCGAAGCTGAGTCCGGATCAGGTGCGGGCCGCCCGACGGTTGTATGACGAGCGGGAGCACACCGTGGAGCAGATCGGCAGCATCTTCGGGGTCAGCCGCACCTCGATATACCGGGCCTTACGCGACAAGCCCATCGACGCGAAGCCGGCTGGCACCGGCGGGGGAGAGGGCGGCGACGTTCCAGGTCGACGTCCGCGCCGAAGGCAGCGACATGACCGGGCCGGGGGAGCGGCTGGTGACTGTTGTCCTCACTGTGGCGGTGCCGGCCGAGGCCGACGCTGAGGACGCCGCCGGGCTGGTCGCCGACGCCGCCCTAAGCACCGCCCTCGAGGTCGTGTCCGCCGCCGGAGTGGAGGGGGATCTGCCGGTGCCGGGCAGTCTGGTAGTCCGCCGCGACGGGGGTCAGCCCTGGCGCGTGGAGGCGGTGTCGAAGGACACTGCATATGACCGACCTAGGCGCGGCGCGGTGGTCCAGACGCCACTGATCAGGCTGGCACCGGACCCACTGGCCGCAACCGGTGACAGCAGCCCGCCTGCTCTCCAGGGCGGCGAGTGGTGGCAGAACTGCTGAAGAGGACGAAGTGGTAGACCAGCCAGCAGGACGGCCAGGACCCGGTAAGCGGCTGCTTCGCTCGGGCAGCAGCACACGATCGGCTCGCCGTGACCATGGGCGACGCGGCAACCGCCGTGCTCCGCATCGGGGTGGCCTGTTGACGGCCTGGTACCGGACCGGGACTGTCACCCGCGTCCGCGGGGCTCGGGCTGGCGTGCTGGCGCTGCTGTGTGCGGCTTGGCTGGCGGGTTGCGGCTCTACCACGCCTGCGGTGCGCCCTGCGGGGGCGGGCGAGGTGTGGCTCGCCAGGTATGTGCAGCCCGACGGCCGGGTTGCGCGCCTCGACCAGGGCGGCGACACCGTCAGTGAAGGGCAGTCCTACGCGTTGGCGCTCGCCTTGGGCGCCGGTGACCTGGCCACGTTCGACCGGGTGTGGACCTGGACCCGTACACATCTTCAGCGCCCCGACGCGCTGCTGGCGTTCCACGCCGACGCGCGAGGCCGGGTGCTTGATGCCACCCCCGCTACCGACGCCGACCTGGTAACCGCGTGGGCGCTGCTGCGCCGCGGGGGCCCGGCGGCCGACGACGGCCGCCGGCTCGCCGCCGCGGTACTGGCCCGTGACAGCACTACCGTTGCAGCGGGCCGGCTGCTGGCTGCCGGACCGTGGGCGATCGGGCGCCCCGCGACGCTGAACCCGAGCTACTGGGCATTTCCCGTGCTGCGCCAGCTCGCCCGCCTTGATGATGACCAGCAGTGGAACGCGCTCGCCGACACTGCCAGCAGCATCACCGGGACAGGCGATCGGCTTCCGGCGGACTGGCTGCGCGTGGACGGCGCAGCGATCCGGGCCGAACCGGCCCCTGACGGGAGCCGACCGGTGGCTCAGTACGGCCCGGACGCGCAACGGGTCCTGCTGTGGTCGGTGTACTCCTGCCGACCCGGGGACCGGGTCGTCGCCCGCCGGGCCGCGGGCATCCTGCGCAGCGGCGACGGGTCGACGGCGTTGTCATCGAACCTGTCAGGGCATGCCCTGCAGACCGCCACGACGCCGCTCGCGCAGCTCGCCGCCGCGGCCGCCGCCGAAGCTGCCGGGGACCTGGCGGCAGCCACCCGGCTGCGTGCCGCTGCCGCCGGGTCAGCACGGGCGTTCCCGACGTACTACGGCGACGCCTGGGTCGCTCTGGACCAGGCCAGCGGTGTGCTGTTCCGGTCATGCTGACCCTTCCGCGCGTGCACCCTCGCCGTCAGCCGCTATCGACGGCGATCTGCACCAGCCGAGACCGGCCCGGGTGTGTAGAGCCGGTTCAAGGCTGACTGAAGAAACGCCTGGTGGTTCGGGTTCGCCAGGGAGTGCCGTTCCCAAGCCGGTGAACGATCTGGTCGTGGCTAGGCGGTGGTGCCGCCGCCGAACCATGACCGCAGGACGCTTTGGGCACTCTTGCCTTGGACTGCGTAGTCCGTCGCGGCCGGCGGAACGGATCTGGGGTCAGCGTTCGGGTTGGCATACCACTGCCAGGCTTGGACGCCGGCGAAGTAGCTGCGGTGCGACCAGTAGGCGAACAGGGCTGTCCAGTCGTTGGCCTGCTCCGCTTGGCTGGGCAGCCCCACCGATCCCCAGCTGTAGGGGGCGGTGTGCGCACCGATGACGCTGCGGTAGCCGACCTCGGTGAACACGATGCGCTTGTTCCAACGGGTCGCGAGCGGGTGGACGACCGCCATGTCCCACTGGGACCAGTCGGTGGCCAGCGAGGCTGGTGAGCCGTTGCCGGCCAGGGGGAAGTAGCCGGACAGACCGATGTAGTCCAGATAGCTCCAGAACCTGACGGTGCCCGCTTGGCTGTCCCAGTTGGCGTCATAAGTCAGTCGTCCGTGAAACACCGTCCGGACCTGCCGCACGAGCCTGATCCAGCCGGCAGTGTTGTCCGCGGAGAGGCTGTCGTTGGCGACACCGTCCATCTCGACGCCTAGGCACAGGTCGCTCGCGCCGGCCGTCTGGGCCAGGGTCGCGTATGCGGTGAGAATGTTGCCGTAGCTGGTGAACCAGCCGGTACGGTCCGCCGGGCTGATCGCTGCCCGCCAGGTTCCTGGGCTACCGGCGATGTCGACGTGGAAGTTGACCATGACGTTGAGTCCGATGGCGCGTGCGGCACGGATGGCTCCGACGAGCGTGGCGCTGGTGGGCGTGTTCGCGCCGGTCGTCACCGCTGAGGCGTGCACCGAGCTCTGGTAGAGCGGCACGACGAGGGTGACGTAGTTCGCGCCGAGCGACCGAAGCTGCTTGAGGGAGGACAGCGACGCTGGTGCGGTGAGCTCCCCGGGTGAGAACGGGTAGATCGACGCCGCCCGTTGCCACGAGCTGGGCACAGTAGGAGCGGCTACCGGGCCGCACGCACCGGCGACGCTCACCGCCAGAGCCAGTGACAGGCCAACCAGAACATGCCGCATGCGACGGGCCACCAGCTATCCCCTTTCACCCTGTGGGGCCAGCATCCACCCTGCTCATACAGGACGCCCCGGCCAGGGTCGTGCAGCAGCTGCGCGGGTCCTGGGGCTCGCCTCACCGGGCCGGCGAGCCCGAGGCCGACTGCTGCCAGGGCTTGCCTCCCTTGAACCGGCCGACTGGTATGCGGTGAGCGCGCAAGTGAGCCAGTCGATCTAGCGTCTCGTCGTGGCACCGGCTGGTCTGCCGCCCTCGAGCGCTTGGGCCGGGTAGTCCCTGAGGAGTGTCGACCATGGGCGGCAACTCGCCGGCGAGGAAGCCGATCGTCGGCGGGGCTCGTGCTAATGAGGCGGTGCATGGGGGAAGCGGCCTGCACACTGGATCATGGCGTCGAGGATGACCCCCACGAGGAGCCGCCGGCCGTCGCGGTCGGGAACTCCAGGGGAGCGCCCAACACCACACTTGGTCGGCGGATCTGCTCAGCCCGCGGCCCGGCGCGAGCTGTTCGAGCCGGACAGCGACCGCCGCCCCAAACGCCAGGCGGACGCTGCTCTGAGGCGATCCCAGCCGTAGGGCCGCCATGACCGAGCCAGCGTTAACGCTGCGGTTGCGGCGCGCTGGCTGGCTCCGAGCCTTGAGCGGCGCGGTGGACAGGCCGACCTTGTCACGGTGGGGGCGGGTACTGGCGGTGGAAGCGGCCGGCGTGGCCCACGAGCTGTTCAGGCCTGGCGTGTGGTGACGGCGAGCGCGTCCCGCAACTCGGCTAGTTGCCGGCGCACCTGGTCACGGCGGGCCTGCTCCCGGTCGGCCTGCTCGCTCAGTTGCCGTAGCCGGCTCTGAGCAGCGGCCACCTGTCGGGCTGGCTGCGCCTGAGCCTCGTCAAGAAGGACGCGGGCAGCCTGCTGCGCCTCGGCGAGGATGCGGGCGACGCTGGCGCCGACCCGGTCCGGAAGCCCCTCCAGCAGGGGATCGCTCGGGTCCATATGGGCGGCCGCTCAGGTGCAGAGGCCGGCTCGTCGAGGCGAAGTGCCTCCTTCGCCCTGCCACCAACGTTGCCACCGACACTGCGGGCGGCACGGACCTCGGCCAACTCCGCCTCGGCGGCTGCGGCTCGGCGCTGGGCCACGGCGAGAACGTCTGGAGCGCGGAGACGTACTCCTCGACCTGACCCCGGTCATAACCGCGGAGGGTGACAGCGAACTCGGGGATGTGCCGGCCCGGACCGGCCTCGCTCATGGCCTGGCCGGGTTGAGCAGCCGGGGCGCACCCGGCGGGACGACCAGCTTGCGCACCTCGATCCGCTGGGTTCCGGTACCGATGGTGGTCAGCACCCGGCTGTACCGGATGGTCGCGCGCAGCTGCTGCAACCCTAGTGGCTGCTGGTCGAGAGCTGAACGCATCACCGGTGTGGACACGACGTAGTCGACGTCGCGGTAGCCGTCGGGCAGAGCCCGCGCGACTGAGGGGTCGAGGTTGTTGGTGAAGTCGACCTTGTAGAACCAGATGACGCCGAGCTTTGAGTTGAACCCCCGCCTGACGAGGTCGACCCACATCGTGTCGTCGATCAGGATCCGCTTGTCGTGCGGGACGTGGGCCTGTATCCACCCCTCCGCCGCGACCTCGCGGGTTCCGGCGCGGTCGTAGGCGAGGGCCCGGTCCTGCTGCAGCCACCCCGGGACCAGCAGCGCCAGCACAGCGGCCACCACTGCGAAGCCGATCACCCGCTGCGCGAGAGCACGTCGCCGCCGCAGCCGACCCGCTGCTTCGGCGACGACGGCGTCGATGAGCCCGGCGACGACGAGGGCGCAGAACGGCAGCAGCGCGATGACGAAGGGGTCCGGCAGATAACCGGGGCGCAGCGACAGCAACACCGCAAGGGCGACCGCCAGACCGGCGACGCGCAGCCGGGGGATGACCACCGCGACCGGGGCGGCCAGCACCCCGGCCCCCAGCAGCCACGGATCGGCCGACAGCCACCGGCCGACCAGAGCGGCCGAGCCCGAACTCGGCCCGAGCGGCGACCCGGTAGAAGCCCGCCCCACCAGCTGGAACTTCAGCGCTGCGATGAGGCTGACGTGGCTCGCACCCGCAAGCAGCTCACCCCGCAGCACCGCGAACAGCGGGTAGAACGCGAGCACCAGCACCGCGGTGGTGGCGAAGGAGGCGACGCAGTAGGGCCTGGTCCGCCCGGCACTGCCGCGCCATACCGCGAGCGCGACCGCGGGCACGGCGAGCAGCAGCGTCTCCTTGCACAGCAGCGCGCAGGCCAGGCACAGCCCGCTCGCCGCGTACACCCACAAGTGCTTGCGCGGCGTGAGGGCGAGGGCGAGCGCGCCGAGCAGGAACGCCAGGCCGATGTTGTCCAGGTACACCATCCGGCTGTAGGACAGCGCCAGGGGTGACAGGCCCCACCCGATGACGGCCAGGGCCACCGCCCACCGCTGGAGCCCGAGGCGCCGGCCCACGGCGTAGATCAGCAGCGCGTTGACGGTGACGACGACGACCATGAACTGGCGTCCTGCCTCGACCGCTGTCGAGGCATGCAGCCAGCCGGACGTCAACATCTGCCATGCGGCGATGACGATCCATCCGAGCGGGGGGTGGTCGTACCAGTAGGTGTAGTGCGACAACCGCCCCTGATGGATCAAGGACCAGGCCTGGGCGACGTAGGTCCCCTCGTCGTCGCTGTACCCGGGGCCCGAGCCGAGGCCCGCGGCTTGCACCCCGGCGAGGAAGGCTCCAAGGGTCAGAGGGAGCAGCGCACGCCGCAGTCGCTCCAAGCGCCGGTCAGGCGGCAACGCCCGTGGTGCCCGGGACGGGACAGCGCGAACCGGGGCCGGCGCGTCGAGAACCGCACTCATCGCGATCAGCGACCGGGTCCGGTGTGCAGCAGCCCGGCCGGCCCTTCGCCGGCCGGGACACGTGTGGTCGCCGCCCCGGGCAGCCGGTGCGCACCCACGTGCGAGGTCTTCTCCCACCCCCGCTGGCCCCGCAGCTCCCGGTACACCGCCCGCAGCGCGGCAGCGGCGAGCACGAGCTGGTAAGGAAGCGTTCCGATCACCAGGCGGGCGTAGTGCCAGGCCCGCGGACGGACGTAGTAGATGCGGCCGAACTCGCGCAGCGCGACCGCGTCGAACACCAGTGACAGTGCGGTCGGGACCGCCGGGACGAACGACAGCAGCGCCACGCCGACCGGGACCTTGGCGGCCACGGCGCACACCACGTTGACTGGTACGGCAAGGCCGGTGAAGGCCTGCAGGAAAGGGGCCGACAGGGTGTAGCGGGCCAGCATCCGCTGCGCCCGGTGGCAACCGGCGCCACTGCCCCTTGCGCAACACCTGCAGGAACCCCTGGTTCCAGCGGGTCCGCTGCTTGAGCAGGGAGCCCAGCGTGTCGGGCGTCTCCTCGCGGGTGACCAGATGCGGGTCGTAGCAGACCTCGACCTTCTTGCCGAGGCTGGACAGGCGGACCCCGAGGTCGCAGTCCTCCGCCAGGCAGTCCTCGTCCCACCCGCCCGTCTCGACCAGCAGTGCTGTCCGCACGAAGACGGTGTTGCCGCCCAGCGGGATGAAGCTGTGCCGGGCGTGCAGGTGCAGGCGGGAGCGGAACCAGAAGAAGTACTCGAGGCAGTTGCGCAGGGAGAACCAGCTGCTGTCGTAGTTCATCAGCTGCACGCCGCCCTGCACCACGTCGGCGCCGGTCAGCCGGGCGGTCGCGTCGACCCGCCGCAGCAGCCGGGGGTCGACCTCGTCCTCGGCGTCGAAGACACCCACGACCTCGCCCCGGCACAGCGGGAGCGCCGTGTTGAGCGCCTTGGGCTTGTTCTTGGGCCAGTTGTGGTCGACGACGACGCGGACCTGGCCCGGGTGGTCGCGAGCGACCCGCTCCGCGACCGCGTGGGTGGCTGCGTCGTCATGGCCGACGATCGGCAGCACCTCGAACGCGGGATGGTCCATCGCGAGCAGCCGGCGCAGCGTCGCCTCCAGCACGGCCTCCTCGTGCCGGCCGGGGACGAGCAGGCTGAACGTCAGCTGCGGCCGGTCGTCGCCGGAGGTGAAGCCGACCCCCGCCAGCGTCGTCGGGGTCCGCCAGGCATGCAGCTGCCACCACAGCGTGGTCAAGGCAAGCAGGGTGAGCACCACCGCCATCACGCTGACGACGGTGACAACGAGAGCGCTCACCCCACGCGGGCGACGCCGCGCATCGCGTCGATCTCATCCCGCAGGCGAGAATCGGCCATGCCGTCGCTGGAGGAGCTGCGCCGCCGCCGCCGGACCAACGCGACCCCGGCGCTGCCGAGCCCTGCTGCCAGGCCGAGGCCGAGCCACGGTGCGATGTCGACCGCTGCGGCGGGCAGCTGGCGGACAGGCAGCGCCAGCGTCGAGGCGATCACAGAACTCATTCGCCGCACCACCGACGAGCTGGCCGTACTCATGCGCGACACCCCTGTGGCCGCTGCGCCGTTCCCAGTCGAACCGGAAACCGCTGCGGAACCGGCCTTGCCCCGCCTGGGCGGCACCCCGGCAGCCGGAACCGGCCGGGGCGCGCCGCCCGGAACCGGCACCTCGCTAGGACCCGGAACGGACGGTGCGGCACCCGGGCGGGCGCCAGAACCGGCTGTACTCGGCGTCGCTGCAGCGGCTGGTCGGCCGGGCAAGCTCTGGCGGGTGGAGGAGGTCGAGCTGGCAGCAGCTGACGGTGCGGCGATGGACCCTGCCCGGCCCGTTGCCGCGCTGCCGGGTACCGGGCTGCTGCCGCCGGCCCCGGGGCCACCTGCGCCGAGGGCGCCGCCGGGGGCGGGGACGCCTGGAGCACCGCCGACCGCGGGTGCGGCCGGGGCTCCGGCGCTAGAGAAACCCTGAGCAGCAGGTACGCCTCCACTAGTCCGTGCTGGCCCAGTGCCGGTCAAGGGGGTGCTGGGGGCCGTGGTCGGGGCCGGGTTCGACGGGCTGGCAGCGGGGCTAGGCGGACCGGGCAACGGGACGCCAGCGCCGCCGCTGCCCTTCAAAGACCCGCCCATGAGCGTGCTGCTCGCCGGCGGGGTGCTGAGGACGGTGCTGCTGGCCGGCTGGGTGCTGGGGAGGGTGCTGCTGGCCGGCGGGGTGCTGGGCAGGGTGCTGCTGGCCGGCGGGGCGCTGGGGAGGGTGCTGCTGGCCGGCGGGGCGCTGGGCAGGGTGCTGCTGGCCGGCGGGGTGCTGGGCAGGGTGCTGCTGGCCGGCGGGGTGCTGGGGACGGTGCTGCTGCCGGTCAGAGACGCGCCGGTAGATGCGCTGCTGGGTAAACCGGCTGTAGACCCCGGGCGTGCCGATCCCAACGACCCGCGACCGACGCTGGTACCAGCGCCAGCGACGGGTTGCGGACGCTGCCCGTGACCCGCACCGGCGTGCAGCGAACTGCTAGGGCTCACGGATGTGACGGAAGGGGGGCTAGCCAGGGCCGGCGGGGCCCCGAGGGCGGTCGCTGTGAGGGCTCCTCCGCACACGATGCAGGGGACAAGCAAGGCATTGCGGACGCGGGGAAATTGCAGGGGGGACATCCGTGTCTCCTCAGTCGGCTGGGCTCAGGCAGGCGCGAGGGACTGCAGTGATACTGCGACATCGCCAAGTAGTCGGGCTCATCGCTCACTTGATTGGTGCATGCCCCAGGTGACCGCAGCTGCACCTCCCATGGCTGTGGTCTGTCCGATACGCCCAAGACAGTGGCTTCGCGGCAAGGCGTTCGGGACGGTCGGTCACGCAGGGCAGGCAAGCAGGATGGCGGCGGTTGCCACTCCCAGACCCTCACCGCCCTCACCACTCGGTCGGGGTCGCTGCCCGGCCTGCCGCCGGCGAGTAGGTGCCGTACCCGGCCGGTACGCACGCCGCCAGCAGCCCAGCAGCCCAGACTCGCACCCACCATCACACCCCGGCGCAGTAGCCGGCTGCCTGCCCGCGCTGCCGCGCCACCGCCCATGAGGTTGGCAACGCGTTGACTTGGATTGTGCTCATGCTGTCTCCTGCCCAGAACGCACACCCACCACTGCAGCACAGCCGCCATACCTGCCTTACCGCCATGAGCGGCCAGCGCGACGGCCGTTGCAGCCAGACGGGAGCCCGGTGGGGGGCGCGCGCAACGAGTGCGAGAAATGGGTCACCGGCGAGCCTCACGTTGCCGGCCTGACCGCGGCCGCGCTCGTAGTGTGCTGGCTTGCCGACGCGGGAGGAGTTGTTGAGCGGTGGCTGCGATGACCGGATTGGTCAAGGACGAGCTGAGCCGGCTGCCGGCGGGCAGGACGTGCTGCCGCCGGGCGGAGCTTGCAGCACTGCTGCGCTTCGCCGGGGGTCTGCACCTGGTCGACGGGCGGGTGGTGGTCGAGGCTGAGCTCGACAGCGGTCTGGTCGCCCGCCGGCTGCGCCGGGAGATCGGCGAGCTCTACGGCCATTCCGCCGGCATCAAGGTGCTGCCGGCCGGCGGTCTGCACACCGGCCCCCGGTACCTGGTGTGGGTGGAGCGCAACGGCGGGTCGCTGGCCCGTTGTACCGGTCTGGTCGACCAGGCTGGCCGCCGTGTGCGGGGGTTGCCGCCGGTGGTGGTCTCGGGAGGCGATTGTGATGCCGTCGCCGCCTGGCGGGGAGCCTTCCTGGCCAAGGGCTTGCTGAGCGAGTCTGGGGGGTCGTGCTCGATGGAGGTCGCCGTCCCGGGGCCGGAGGCGGCGCTGGCGCTGGTCGGTGCTGCCCGGCGCCTGGGTGTGCCCGCAGCGAGCAGGCAGGTGCGGGGGGCGGAGCGGGTCGCGGTCCGCGACAGCGACGCGATCACGGCCCTGCTAGGCCAGCTGGGGGCATCGGCGGGGGTGCTGGCCTGGCAGCAGCGGCAGCTGCGCCGGCAGGTCCCGTCGAGCACCATCGCGAGTCTCGAGACTGCCAACCAGCGCCGCATCGCACACGCCGCCGCCACCGGCGTGGCCCGGGTGCAAGCGGCGATGCTGCTGCAGGACGAAGCCCCGGAGCATCTGCTGGCTGTGGGGCGGTTGCGGCTGGAGCATCCGCAGGCGTCGCTGGAAGAACTCGGCGCCTTCGCCGACCCTCCGATGAGCAAAGACGCCGTCGCCGGCCGGCTACGCCGGCTGCTCTCCCACGCCGACCGGCACGCCCTCGCGCTCGGGCTGCCAACTACGCAGGCTGCTATCGGTCCGCTGCCCGAGGCCCCGCGCGAGGCCGGCCACTGACCCGCAGCAGGCCAGGCTGCACACGCCTGGAGTTCACCCGCTCGTGTGGACACCGGGTTGCTACGGACATCGTGTTCATGCTGTCGGTCTGGCCGGCGGCTGAGGGCGGGCGCTGCCTGCGGCGACATCGCACCGCACGTCGCTTGTGAGATCGCGATCGCCGAGCCGGGGTCGCCGGGACGGGTCGGTGCGCAACGGCTGGCAGCGGCGGGACGAGGCCGGACAGCAGGGGGGCGCTGCTGGCGGCAGCGGGGCCCGGCGGGCAGGCTGTCGGGTGGCGAGTTCTGGGGTGAGCAGATGTCGGTGACCGAGCGGCTGGACCGCATGCAGCGGCGTCATCCTGTTTTGGGGTTCCCGCTGGCGGTGGTGTACAAGTTCGTCGACGACCAGGGCGGCTACCTGGCTGCACTGATCACCTACTACGGCTTTCTGTCGCTGTTTCCGCTGCTGCTGCTGTTGACGAGCGTGCTGGGGTTCGTCCTCGGCGGGGATGCTCATCTGCAGCAGCGGGTGCTGAACTCGACGCTGAGCCAGTTCCCGGTCATCGGCAGCCAGCTGGGTGACCCGAAGGGGCTGCGGGGCAGCGGCGCCGGGCTGGTGATCGGACTGCTCGGCGCGGTGTACGGCGGGCTGGGCGTGGCCCAGGCCGGGCAGAACGCGATGAACACCGCCTGGCAGGTGCCGCGCAACAACCGGCCCAACCCGATCAAGGCCCGGCTGCGCAGCCTGCTGCTGCTGGCCACCGTCGGCCTGGGCGTGCTGGCCACCACGATCCTGTCCGCGCTGGGCAGCAGCGCCGGTGCGTTTGGCGCCAGCTTCGGCGTGGGCTTCAAGGTGGTACTCACAGCCGTCGCGGTGCTGGTCAACGCCGGGATCTTCCTGCTGGCGTTTCGGGTGGCGACCGCCCGTGACGTCAGCTTCGGTGAGATCGCCCCGGGTGCGCTGCTGGCAGGCCTGGGCTGGCAGCTGCTGCAGTCGTTCGGCACCGCCTACGTCGGGCATGTGGTCAAACACGCCAGTGCCACCAACGGGGTGTTCGCCCTGGTCCTGGGTCTGATCGCCTGGCTGTATCTGGAGGCGGTGATCGTGGTGTTATGCGCCGAGGTCAACGTGGTCCGCAGCCGCCGGCTCTATCCCCGGGCGCTGCTGACCCCGTTTACCGACAACGTGCAGCTGACCAGCGGAGATGAGCGTGCCTACACCTCCGCCGCCAAAGCGCAGCGCAACAAAGGCTTCCAACAGATCGACGTCAGCTTCCACCCCGACGACACCCCGGCCCAGCCTGCCCCTGGCGACACCGCCCCGGACGAAACGGCCGGTCCAGGTCGGCCAGCCGGCAGGTAGGCGGACGGCAGCCGGCGCGCCGCAGCAGCCCACCCCGGCGGCCCGGCCGTGACTCGGGACCCGCTTGCCGCACAACCTGCGCGGCCACTGCGTTAGCCATTCACGTCGTGCGTCAGCCAGCTGTAGGCCGTGCCGTCTTCAGGCGCAGGGCTCGCCTGCTGGTGTTCCCACGCGAGGGAGCCAGCCGCCAGGCGCCAGACGGCGCGCGTCAGGCGCGGCGAGGCGCCGCCGTGAGCAGATCGCTGCGGGAGAAGGGGCTGCCCGCTTCCGCTGCTCTGATCGTGGTTGCTGGCCGGTCTGATCGGATGCCCGCCGGCGCCGCACACTGATCGTGCTACATCCCGCTACTGACGGAGGTCCGATGACGATCCCTTCGCCCTTCCCATCGCCTGAGCCGCTGCCACCGGACCCGTTGCCGCCTGATCCGCGCGAGCCACCTTCGCCCCGGCCGGGCCCGTCGCCGACCGACCCGTCTGTGCCGCCGCCCATGTAGGTGATGGTGTAGGGGTTTCCCGGCACGCGCTCTGACAGTTCGGCCCGAGTGGGGATGCACAGGACGGTGCTCCGTACTGTCCGACTGGCCGGTGGGGCGTGGAGCTGTCATGCCGGGAGGGCCGAAGCAGGACGGCTGGCGACGGGAGGGTGTGGCCGTGACGGGGCGACGCGAGTGGCTGCGGGTCTCGCCGGCGGCGGACAGGCTAGTGGCGATGACCGTGCTGCCTGCGGGTGTGGCGGTGGCGGTGATGCGCCGCCGGGCCCGGCGCCGCGACGGGCTGCTGGCGTGGCGGTACCGCACCCACGGCGGGGTTGCCGCGGACAGCCAGCGCGAGCACGACCGGTCCTGGGCAGACCTGCCGGCGGCGGAGCACCACCAAGCACATCAGCAGCCGCACCGCCCACTGTGAAGCGGGCGGCATCGCCGGCTTACCGCTCGGGTTCGGTCGGCACTTGGCCTTAACGCTGCCGGCCGGCAGGCGGTGGCGCGAGGTCGGCGGGGAACGGGAAGGGTGAACGCCGACGACGTCCGGCTGCTGGTCGCCGGCTCACGTGGAGGGCAGGTGCTGCGCCGTGGAGCGGCGACAAGTCCTCGGTGAGCAGCGGACGGCGGTGTCCGAGCTGGGCCCGGCTTCGGCGAGCGAGCTGACCGCGCTCAGCGACGCCGCCTATCCGCTGACCGCCGGACCTGCCAGCGATCTCACTTGTGCGCAGGTCGCCGCCGAGCTGGCTGACCCAGATGTCATCACGCTGGGTGTCCGTGAACCGGCACCGGGGCGTCAGCTGGTCGCCGCAGCGTCGGTGCGGGTGGACCCGAACCAGCCTGGGGTTGCCGACGTCGCCCGGCTGGTCGTCGAACCCGGCCGCGGGCCCCGGGGGCTGGGCGGTCTGCTGCTGCGCGCCGCGGAGCATCGGCTACCGCCCCAGGTCCGCCAACTGTGGCTGCAGGTCCGTCCCACCGATGAGAACAGCTTGCGGTTCTACGCCCGGCACGGCTACCGGAAGGCCCACCGCGACCACCATCCCAGCGGCACCACAGTGCATCTGCCGAAGACCCGCGGCCGGCGAGGGCGCCAAGGCCAGCACCTGAGCGGGTGAGCGGCGTACGGGTCGCTGCCGGACACGGCGGGTCGCAGGGCAGGGCCGCCCAGCGATGGAAGGTCGGGCCATGGGGTCGAGCGCGGACGTGACCGAGCGGCTGATGGCCCGTTTCCAGGGGCAGATACCGCTGCCCATGGTGGTTGAGGTGGTACGCCGGGTGCTGCGCGAGCACGATGGTCTGCTGCCGCCCTCGATGAGTGCCGTCGAAGCGGCAGCCGCCGTCCGGCTCGAACGGCTCGCCGCCGGGCAGGGGACCGGGCCGATGCCCTGAGGTGCGGGTGTAGCGGGCGGCGCCCGCTGATCGGCCTGGCCTATCCGGCCCCGGCCGGCTACCGCGGCGAACCTGCGAGGGTGGCCAGCCGACCTTCAAGCATCCGCAGCTGCTGAGCAAAGTCAGCCGACGGCCCGGGGTCGTCGCCGGTCAGGCTGGCAGCTGGGTCGCCGGCGACGTCGGCGCGGTCGGCTAGGTGGGCTAGGTGGGCTAGGCCTTCGACGATTCCTGCCGCGAGCTCGGATGCCTCACCGGGTAGCAGGCGCACCGTGCCGACACACCCGTCGGCCTTCCACGTGCTGACGATCAGGAAGCCGGCCTCGGCGTGAGCCGAGACCCGGACCGCGCGGCCTTCGCCGCGTAGGTCTCGGGCCCAACGCGAGTGTGGGGACATCG
>JAABUM010004879.1_pt1 | contig 14650 bp, 14 predicted proteins | sample 5559161 | NCBI WGS metagenome assembly JAABUM01 (sample SAMN10711868, study PRJNA513369) | rock metagenome | isolation source: Antarctica rocks | place: Antarctica: Victoria Land, Siegfried Peak nord
CACCGGGGCTGCCGACGCGCAGGTGCGTGCGGTGGTGGCTGCCGTGGGCGAGCTGGTGGCGCGCTACCCCGCGGCTGCTGCGTATTCGCCGTCGCCCATCTTGTAGTTGGGCACCGTTTCGTTCGGTACGTGAACGCAACCGTGCCGACCCGGAACCCGCGGGAAGCCCATGCCGTCGGAGCAGCATGGACCTCGACGCGCTGCTGCGCCGGCAGGCGGGCGTCATCACCACCGCGCAGGCCTGCGACGCGGGTCTGAGCGGGCAGGCAGTGCGTCGCCGGGTGCGCTCGGGTGCACGGAAAAGGCTCAGTGCCGGTGTGCACCTGGTGGGTGGCCACCCCTATACCGACGAGGTCCGCGTCCGTGCGGCGGTCGCGGCCGCTGGCGCGGGAGCGACTGCGCATGGGCGCACCGCCGCATGGTGGCACGGGATCACCGATCGCCCGCCAGTCCTCGTCGAGGTGACCGTGCCGCGCCGCCGCCGGGCGGGCGTTGTTTCGGGCGTTCGGGTGCGGCGCCGCGACCTGCACCGCAACGACGTCGCCACGTTCCGGCAGCTCCAGGTGACCGCCGTGCCGTTGACGGTGCTGGAGGCGGCGGTCGCCGGCCCCGATGGTTCCGAGTTGCTGGACCGGGCTCTGCAGCAGTGGGTACACCTCGAGATGCTGTGCAGAGTGCACGAGCGCAACCTCGGCCGACGTGGCTCGGCCGAGGCCACGGCGTTGTTGGCGGCAGCTGCCGATGAGGCGAGCTCTCGGGCCGAGCGACTGCTGCATCGGCTGCTCCGGCGGGCCGGGATCGAAGGTTGGCGGGTGGGCTGCCGGAGCCTGGGCTACGAGATAGACGTCGCGTTTCCAGCGAGGCGGCTGGCGGTCGAGGTGGACGGTTGGGCGTGGCACTCCGGGGTTGACCGGTTTCGATGGGACCGGCAGCGGCAGAACGCGCTGGTGAACGCCGGGTGGCGGGTCCTGCGCTTCACCTGGCACGACCTCACCGCGCGGCCGGAGGCAGTCATCGCGGAGATCCGGGCAGCGCTGGCGGCCTGAGGTCACGTCTGTGCCGGTGGGCACCGTTTCGATCGGTAGGCGAACGTAACCGTGCCCGAACGGCCTTAGAACGTCAGTTCCTGCGTGCGTCGCGGCATCAGCAACACCGCAGCCACCATCAGCACCGCGACCACCGCCATGCTGAGGAACACGTAGTGCGTCGCGTCGCTGAGGGCCACCCGAATGAACTCGCGCAGCACCGGCGACGCCGTGGCACTGCCGTCCAGCACCGCACTGGTGCCGTCGGAGTTGGCCGGCAGTTGCTCCTGCAGGGCGGCAGGCGCACTGGCGTAACGGTGGGCCAGTACTGCATTGGCTACCGCGCCGAGCACCGCGACACCGATGGCGCTGCCCAGCGAGCGGCTGAACATGTTGGTGCCGGTGACCACGCCGCGCCGTTCCCAGCCGACCACCGACTGCGCGGCCACCACCGTGGGGCTGGACACCAGGCCGAGCCCCACTCCCACGACGAAGCAGCAGCCGGCCACCTCCCACACGCTGGAACCGGAGCCCAAGCCGACGGCGAGACCGGCGCCGGCCACCACGAAAACCATGCCGATCAGCGCCGTGTCCCGGAAGCCGATGCGCAGGTACACCCGCCCGGCGAGCGCGGCGGCGATCGGCCACCCGATGGTGAGGGCCGCCAACGCGAAACCGGCCACCACCGGGCCCGTGCCCAGCACGCCCTGGACGTAGGTGGGCACGTAGGAGCTGAGCCCGATCAGCACGGCTCCCACCCCGAGCGCAACGAGGCTGCTGCCGGCGAGCACGCGACGGGTGAACACCCACAGCGGCAGCATGGGCTCGGCCGCACGTCGCTCAACCAGAAAGAAAGCCGCCACCAGCGCCGCGCCGACGAGGAAAATCGCCACACTCACCGGGGATCCCCAGCTCCAGGCCACCCCACCCTCGAGCAGGCCCAGGATCAGCAGCGAACTGCCCACGGTGAGCAGCGCCGCCCCGGCGTAGTCGATGGTGTGCTTGCGGCGTTTCACCGTCTCGTGCAGGTTCCGGTGCAGCATCCACACGGCGACGGCCCCGAGGGGCAGGTTGACGAAGAAGATCCACCGCCACGACAGGTACTCGGAGAACACCCCGCCGAGGGTGGGACCGACGACCGAGGCCGCACCCCACACGCTGGCCAGGTAGCCCTGCACCCGGGCCCGCTCGGCCACGGAGTACAGATCGCCGGCGATGGTGATGCCCATCGGCTGCACCGCCCCGGCGCCGAGGCCCTGCACCGCCCGCGCGGCGATGAGGGCGGGCATGCTCCACGCGGCACCGCACAGCACGGATCCGAGCAGGAACAGCCCGATGCCCAGGTAGAGCACGGGTTTGCGGCCGAAGAGGTCAGCGAGCTTGCCGTAGATGGGCACCGACACCGCTTGGGCGAGCAGGTAGATGGAGAACAACCACGGGAACTGCGAGAAGCCACCCAGGTCACGCACTACTGAAGGCACAGCCGTCGCGATGATCGTGCTGTCCAGCGCTACCAGTGCGGTGCTGAGCATGATGGCAATGAGCACCGGACCACGTTCGGAGCGAAAGCCGATGGCGGTCCTGGGGGCGGCATCGGTGGTCACCCTGGTGGCAACTCCGAGGGCTCGCGAGACATTCCTGCCGCGACATTTTTGGCGCCGCCGCCGGATAAGCTCCAATACCGTGCGCACCCCACTCGACGACTACCGCCACATCGCCGCCGGCAAGGTCCGGGACCTGTATGCCGTGGACGACGAGCATCTGCTGTTGGTGGCCTCGGACCGCATCTCCGCCTACGACCACGTGCTGCCCACCCCGATCCCGGACAAGGGCCGGGTGCTCACCGCCATGAGTGTGTTCTTCTTCGACCTGCTCGGCGGCAACAACCACCTCGCCGGTCCACCCGACGACGAGCGGATCCCCGAGGACCTGGTGGGCCGCGGGCTGGTGGTGCGCAGGCTGGAGATGCTTCCGGTGGAGTGCGTCGCCCGCGGGTACCTCACGGGTTCCGGCCTCGTCGACTACCAGGCGAGCGGGGCGGTATGCGGGGTGCCGCTGCCTGCCGGGCTCACCGAGGCCAGCCGGCTACCGGAACCCATCTTCACGCCGGCCACCAAGGCCCCGTTCGGTGGGCACGACGAGAACGTGAACTTCGACGCGGTGGTCGCGCAGCTCGGTGCGCCACTGGCCGAGCAGCTGCGCACGGCAACCCTGGACGTCTACACCCGGGCCGCGGCGCACGTCGCCGAGCGGGGCCTGGTGCTGGCCGACACCAAGCTGGAGTTCGGCAGAGGCTCCGACGGCTCATTGGTACTGGCCGACGAGGTGCTCACCCCCGATTCCTCGCGGTTCTGGCCGCTGGAGGGGTTCGAGCCGGGTCGGGTGCAGCCCAGTTTCGACAAGCAGTACGTGCGTGACTGGCTCACCGCTCCCGCGTCCGGGTGGGACCGCCGTGGTGACGCTCCGCCGCCGCCACTGCCCCCGGAGGTCGTGGCGGCGACGCGCGCCCGCTACGTGGAGGCCTACGAGCGGATCTCCGGGCTGTCCTTCGACGACTGGCTACGCCCCTGAACGTTCAGCCAGCGGCCGCGGCGATGACGGCCGCGGTTCACCCGCACCGGGTGTGCTTACCGGGTGCATGCAGTCATCGTCTCGCTGTCCGGCATCCGTCCCGAAACGCTGGACGTCGCCGCCGAGTTCGCGGCGGAGCTTGACCGGCGTCGAGCGCCGCTGTCGTTGCTGGTCGCCCCGCGGTTGAAGGGCGGCTACCGGCTGGCCGAGGACCCACAGACCGTGCAATGGCTGCGCGCCCGAAGGACCTCCGGAGACGCCGTCGTGCTGCACGGCTACGACCAGGCCGCGGTCAAGCGGCGTCGCGCCGAATTCGCCACCCTGCCCGAACACGAGGCGGTGCTGCGGCTCACCGCCGCCGACCGGGTCCTCGAGGAAGTGGGCCTGCGCACCCGCTTGTTCGCCGCGCCGCGATGGACGGCATCGCCCGGCGCGCGGGCGGCGCTGCCCCGGGTCGGCTTCGGGTTGTGCGCGGAGCTCGCAGTGGTGCGTGACCTGCGCAGCGGCACGGTGGTCCGTTCCCGGGTACTGGCGCACGGCGGCGGTGAGCGAACCGAGCCGTGGCGGTGTCGGGCCATGGTGCTCACCGCCGGGCGGATCGCTCGTCGTGGCGGGCTGGTGCGGCTCGGCGTGGACGCCAAGCACCTGCCTCGCTCGGGCCCGCGGCAGGCGGTGCTGGACGCGCTCGACCTCGCGATGCACTACGGGGCGCTCGCGCGGTGCTACGAGCTTGCCGCCGCGCGCCAGCTTGTCGCCTGAGTCAGACCTGCGTTGGCACGCCTTCGGGCAGGACCAGGAACTCCGTGGCATCGGGCTTGAGCGACTCCAGATGGCGGTAGTGCAGTTCCGGTTTGGCGAGTACCGCCTGGTGGATCGGCACCGCCACCCGGGGTGCGACCGCGCGCAGGTAGTCGATGGCCTCGGAGATCTTGAGCCAGGGTGCCCCTGCCGGGATGGCCAGCACGTCGACCTGCTGGTCGTGGACGTAGAACGAGTCCCCAGGGTGCATCAGTTGGTGCGGGCTCGATGCGGTGCCCACCAGGTAGGCGACGTTGTCCACGACCGGGAGGTCCGGGTGGATCACGGCGTGCTTGCCCCCGCGTACCCGGATCTGTACCGCGCCGACCTGCAGCTCCTCGCCGGGAAGGGCCGCGATCCACGGCCCACCGAGCTGCCGGGCGGTGCTGGGATCGGCGAGCAGCATCGCCTCCGGATTGCCGGCCAGCAGTTCGGGCAGGGCGTCGACGTCGACATGGTCGGGATGCTGGTGGGTGATGAGCACGGCGTCGAGTCCCGTGAGCTGGGCGAAGCCGTCGGCGAAGGTGCCGGGATCGAAGAGCAGCCGGGTGTTCTCGAGCTCGACGAGCAGGCAGGAGTGCCCGAAGTGGGTGAGCTGCATCATGGTTCCTGCTTCCACTGGCGGAGCACCCGGTCGGCGGGGATGTGGCGGCGTCCGGTGGAGAGGAAGCTGCGGGTCAGGCGCATGGTCAACTCGGGCAACTCGAATTGCGGAACGTGCCCGCAGTCCGGGATGACCACCGACTCCGCCTGCGGGAGGGCTTCGGTCACGTATCGGGCGAACTTGGGTGGCACCAGCCGGTCGGCCGCGCCCCAGATGAACAGCGCAGGCGGTGCCAGCTCCGGCAGGCGATCCCAGAATCCCGTTTCGCCGAAGGGCTCGTCGGTGTAGATGTTCAGCGTGGCCGACAGCGCCGCCCGCCGGTGGGCCGGGTCGCTCATCGCGATGAGGAACTCGTCGATCGCCGCGTCGTACCAGCTCGCCGGCAGTCTGTTTGGATCGGCGAACATCGCCTTGAGGCCGCCGACCAGCACGGCCCGCGGCGGCCCGAACGGCAAGCGCGCAAGGTTGACCGGCAAGCGACTGGCCAGCGGCACCAGTTGCCGAAAACGACGAAATGCCGGGGCGGGACAGAGCAGCACGAGGCGATCGATGGCTTCGGGGTCCCGCAGGGCCAGCTCGAGCGCCAACCGGCCGCCGAGTGAGTTGCCGATGAGCACCGCGCCGCGCGCATCGACCGCGTCGAGGAAGGACCGCAGCCAGCGGTACATCTGGTCGGCGGTGTATCGCCACGGGGGCGCTTCGGAGGCCCCGAAGCCGGGGGTGTCCGGGGAGATGACCCGGTGGTCCTTGGCTAGGTCGGCGAGCACCGGCAGCATCGACGCATTGGTGGCGCCGAGCCCGTGCAGCAGCACGACGGGGCGGCCGTCGCGGGGCCCCGCCTCCAGGTAGGCGGTGCGGACGCCGAGGGCAACGGTCTCCCGGGAGTGGGCCCTGGTGGGCAGCTCGGCCTCCGGGGCGAAGGCGCCGCCGACCTGCAGCACGGTGGCCAGGCTGCCGCGGGCCACCAGGTCACCGGCCAGGAACGCCTCGACGCCGCTGCGGCGGCCCAACAGCAGGTCGGCCAAGGTGGCGGCGTCGGTGCGAATGGTGCAGGTGGGGTGGTGAATCGCGCCCTCGAGGAGGCTGACCTCGCCGTGCTCGATACGGACCGTCCATCGTCCCCGGCCCACGATGTCCAGCACCACGGTGACCAGCGGAATGCGGGCGAGCACCGTCCGGGTCAGGTCGCGCGGCAGGTGATTGCGCAGCACCGTGCTCGGATCGATGCTTTCCCGTGTCGGTGACAACGGAGGGCTCCCGGGGGTACTCGGCCGATAACTTTGCGTATTCAATGACCGAAACTAACCGATGGGTCCTGCTTCGGTGGTATCAGTCTGACAACGAAAGGGCGGAGGTCTGGGATCAACCGAGGTCAGCGAGCCGCGGCGGCTCTCCGTGCTGCTCGTCCCTCCACCCCGCACGGCCAGTAGGCTCACGCCTGGCACGTTTCAATTCGAACCAGGGAGCACAGAGTGGCCCGAGTAGTCGTCGACGTGATGCCGAAGGCCGAGATCCTCGACCCGCAGGGCCAGGCCATCACGGGAGCGTTGCCGCGCCTGGGATTCACCGGGGTGACCGATGTGCGGCAGGGCAAGCGCTTCGAGCTGGAGGTCGCTGACGACGTCGATGACGCAGCGCTGGAGCAGATCGCGCAGACCCTGTTGTGCAACACGGTGATCGAGGAGTGGACCGTTCGGCGCGTCAGCGGCGGCGAGACCATAACCGTCGGCGGGACGCAGGCGTGAGCGCAAGGATCGGGGTCATCACCTTCCCCGGCACGCTGGACGACGTGGACGCTGCCCGCGCGGTCCGGCTGGCCGGTGCGCAGGCAGTGAGTCTCTGGCACGGGGACGCCGACCTGCACGAGGTGGACGCGGTGGTGGTGCCGGGAGGCTTCTCCTACGGCGACTACCTGCGCGCGGGGGCCATCGCCCGCTTCGCACCGGTGATGAGCGAGGTGGTCCGGGCCGCCGCGGCAGGTTTGCCGGTTCTCGGCATCTGCAACGGCTTCCAGGTGCTGTGCGAGGCGGGGCTGTTGCCTGGCGCGCTCACCCGCAACGAGAACCTGCACTTCCTCTGCCGGGACCAGTGGCTGAAGGTGGAGTCGACGTCGACGGCATGGACCTCGCGCTACGAGCCGGACGCGGAGATCCTGGTACCACTGAAGTCGGGCGAGGGCCGCTACGTCGCGTCCCAGGAGGTGCTCGACGAGCTCGAGGGTGAGGGCCGCGTGGTCTTCCGCTACGCGGGTGCGAACCCCAACGGCTCCGAACGCGCCATCGCCGGCGTTGCGTCGGCGGACGGCCGGGTGGTCGGCCTCATGCCCCACCCCGAGCACGCCACCGAAAAGCTCACCGGACCCACCGACGACGGCCTCGGAATGTTCCTCTCGGTACTGGACAGCGTCCTCTCGGCCGTCTGAGCCAGCTTCCTAGCGTGCCGGCGGTGCGTGCGGGATGACCACGACGGTGGCGACGGCGGCAGCGAGAAACAGTCCGGCCGTGATCAGCCCGGCCAGCTGCATGCCGGCGACGAAGTGGTCGCCGGCGGTTGCCGATCCCGCCAGCGCACCGAAAATCGCGATGCCGATCGCGCCGCCTGCCTGGCGAGCAGTGTTGTTCACCCCGGGGGCCAGCCCTGCTTGGGCGGCCGGCACCGAGCCCATCGCCGCGACGACGACCGCCGGCGTCAGCAGCCCCAGGCCGGTGCCCCAGAGCAACATCGCCGCCAGCAGGATCCCGTAGCCGGAGTCGGTGTGCAGGCGGCCCAGCAACGCCACCCCGTCGGCCGCGACGAGCAGACCGGTCGCCATCGGCAGCCTAGGGCCCACCCGGGCAGTAAGCCGACCGGCGGCTGGGGCGAGCACACACAGCGGCGCGAACAGCCGAAGCATCGCGACGCCGGCGGCCAACGCCGAACGGTGCTGCACGGTCTGCAGATACGACGTCAACAGGAACCGCAGGCCCAACGTGCCCAGATTCATGGCTCCGGCCACCGCGTTGGCCACCGAGAACGCCGGCCGGCGGAACAACACCAGCGGCAGTATCGGCTCGGGATTGCGTGCTTCCGTGGCCAGGAAGGCAAGCGGCAGTGCCCCGGCCAATACAAACGCCGGGGCCACCCGGCTGCCGCCCCGCCCGAGTTGCACCACGGCGAAGGTCAGAACCGCGAGCATGCCCCCACCCAGCAGCACGCCCGCCCAGTCCAGTCGCCGCCCCACGCGTCCCGGCTTTCCGCGACGACCCGGGCCACGACCAGAGTGGCGACGAACACGATCGGCACGTTGATGAAGAACACCGCGCGCCAACCGAGGCTCTGCACCAGGGCGCCGCCAAGCACGGGCCCAGCCGGCAGCGCCATGCTGCCAACGCCGGCCCAGATGCCGATCGCCCGAGCCTGCTCGCCGCGGCCGGGGAAGGCGCGGCTGATGATGGCGAGCGTCCCGGGCAGCGCCAGTGCGGCTCCGGCGCCCTGCCCGACTCTGGCGCCGATGAGGGTGCCGCCGCCCGGCGCAAGTCCGCAGGCCAGCGAGGCCATCCCGAAGATCACCAAGCCGCACAGCACGACTCGCTTGCGCCCGTGCCGATCACCGACGGTGCCACCGGCCAGCAACAGGCAGGCGAGCGCGATCGCGTAACCGTCGACCACCCACTGCACGTCGGTGACGTCGACCTGCAGGTCGGAGGCGATGGCGGGCAATGCCACGTTGACGATCGTCACGTCCAGCAGCACCAGGAAATAGCCGGCGCACATCACGACCAGCACCACCCAGCGGGTGGAGGATGTGCGGGAGGTCAGCGGGTTGGCAAGCATGGCCCCAGTTTCGGGGGCGATTACTTCGGCACGCACCGAAGTGTCGTCGTCCTAGCCTGGTGCGGTGACCAGAACCGCTGGGGAGCCCGACGTCGCTCACATCGCTTCGCTCATCGGCGACCGCGCCCGCGCCAAGGTGCTGATGGCCTTGATCGACGGGCGGTCGCTGCCGGCGAGCGTTCTCGCCAGCGAGGCGGGCGTGGCGGCGTCCACGGTCAGTGAGCACCTCGGCCGGCTGCTGGACGCCGGACTGGTCACCGCCCAGCGTCAGGGCCGGGCGCGGTACTTCCGTCTCGCAGGTCCCGGGGTCGCGGAGGTGCTGGAAGCGATCGCCCGGATCGCGCCGGCGCAGCCCGTGCGCTCCCTGCGTCAGGGCACGCGGGCGAACGCCCTGCGCCGGGCGCGCACGTGTTACAACCACCTGGCCGGCCAGTTGGGCGTGGCCTTGATGACGGCCATGGTCGACGGTGCCCTGCTCGCCGGCGGCGACGGCACGCACCGACCGGCACAGGCCGCGGCCGATCGGCTCTCGGCGCCCGGCCGTGACCTCAGTTACCGGCTGACCCCGCGCGGTGAGGAGGTGCTGGATCGCTTTGGCCTCGACCTCGATTCCGTGCTGCGCCACCGCCCCGCGATCCGCTACTGCGTCGACTGGTCGGAGCAGCAGCATCATCTGGCCGGTCCACTGGGCACCGCCATCACCGACCGGCTCTTCGAACGAGCGTGGATCCGTCGCGGTGATCGTCGCCGGGCCCTCACCGTGACCGACGCCGGGCGGCGGGGCCTGCGCGACACCTTCGGCGTTGCCCTCTGACGCACAACGGTGGGCCGGCGTCGCGCCGACTGCGGCGCAACCACCGACTTGCCTCCGAGTGCGCGTGGTCTCGTTGCCTCGGCGCGTCCGCCCGGACAGGATGGGTCCGTGGACCTCCCCGTGCTGCCGCCCGTGAAGCCGATGCTCGCCAAGGCAGCCGACGTGGTGCCCGGGCAACCGCCCGCCGGGGATCCGCTGTGGTCCTACGAGCCGAAGTGGGATGGCTTCCGGTGCATCGTGTTTCGCGATGGGGACGAGGTCGAGCTTGGCTCCCGCAACGGCAAGCCGCTCACCCGGTACTTCCCTGAGGTGGTGGCGGCCGTGCTCGCCGAGCTACCCACCCGGTGCGTGCTCGACGGTGAGATCGTCGTCCCTAAGCGGATCGACGGACGCACCCGCTTGGACTGGGACTCGCTGAGCCAGCGGATTCATCCGGCGGAGAGCCGCATCCGGATGCTCGCCGAGCAGACGCCCGCGCAGGTGATCGGTTTCGACCTGCTCGCCCATGACGACGCGAACCTGATGGGGCAGCCGTTCTCTCGACGCCGCGAGCTGCTGCTCGATGCGGTGGGCACCGGATCCTCCTGCCACGTCACCAAGGCGACCGCGGACGCCGATGTCGCGCAGCAGTGGTTCGAGGAGTTCGAAGGCGCCGGACTCGACGGGGTGGTGGCCAAGCGACTCGACGGGCCCTACGCGCCGGACAAGCGGGACATGGTGAAGGTGAAGCACCACCGGAGCGCGGAATGCGTGGTGATGGGTTACCGGCCGCACAAGAGCCAGCCGGGCATCGGCTCGATGCTGCTCGGCCTGTACCGGGACGGGCAGCTGCACATGGTGGGTGGAGCGTCGGCCTTCACGGCAACGCGGCGCAAGGAGTTGCTGGCTGAGCTCGAGCCGCTGCGGGTGGGCAAGGACGTGGTGGCGCAGGGGGAGGCCAACCGGTGGAATCAGCGCATCGACCACAGCTGGGTGCCGCTGCGCCCGGAGCGAGTGGTCGAGGTGGCCTACGACCAGATGGAGGGCGACCGGCTGCGGCACGCGGCGCGGTTCCTGCGGTGGCGACCGGAACGCAGTCCCGAGGAGTGCACCTACGACCAGCTGGAGGTGCCGGTGCGGTTCGACCTGGCCGACGTGCTGGCGGGAGGCCGGCGATGAGCAAGGCGGAGGCCGAAATGCTGGATGTGCTGGGCACCGAGGTGCGCCTGTCCAGCCCGGACCGGATCATGTTCCCCGAGCTGGGAGAGGCGGGCGGCACCAAGCGCCACCTGGCGCTGTACTACCAGGCCGTGGCCGAGCAGGGCGCCATCGTCACCGCGCTGCGCGACCGTCCCACCTACCTGCAGCGGTTTCCGGACGGCATTGCGGGTGAGGAGGTGTACCAGAAGCGCATCCCGGCCAAGCATCCCGAGCACCTCGCCACCTGCCGCGTCACGTTTCCGTCCGGGCGCACCGCTGACGCCTTGCGGGTGCGCAGTGCGGCCGATGTGGTGTGGGCGGCGCAGATGGGCACCGTGACCTTCCATCCCTGGCACGCCCGGTGCACCGACATCGACCACCCCGACGAACTGCGCATCGACCTCGATCCCCAACCCGGCACCGGATTCGCCGAGGCGCGGGCGATCGCATTGGATGTGGTGCAGCCGCTGCTGGCCGAGCTGGGTCTCGTCGGTTTCCCCAAGACCTCCGGGGGCCGGGGGGTGCACGTCTACGTCCGGATCGAGCCGCGCTGGACCTTCACCGAGGTGCGCCGGGCAGCCATCGCCTTCGCCCGCGAGGTCGAACGCGGCGCCGGGGGCCGGGTGACCACCGCATGGTGGAAGGAGCAGCGCGGCGAGCAAATCTTCGTCGACTACAACCAGAACGCCCGGGATCGCACCATCGCGTCGGCCTACGCCGTGCGCAAGACGCCGCGGGCGACGGTGTCCACCCCGGTGACCTGGGCCGAACTGGCCGATGTCGACCCCGACGACTGCACCATGGCCACCGTGCCGGGGCTACTGCAGCGCCGCGGTGATCCGATGGCGGACATCGACGCGCAGGTCTTCACCCTGGACAGCCTGCTCGACCTGGCCGAACGGGACGAGGCCGGGGGACTGGGTGATCTGCCGTACCCGCCGAACTATCCCAAGATGGCCGGGGAACCCAAGCGGGTGCAGCCCAGCAAGGACCGCGACCGACCGAAGGCGTGATTTCGAGCTTCAGGCCGGCGGGGCGACGCTGATGTCCGGCGTGCGAGTGCGCACCAGCACCTGAAGGGCCTGCATGTCGGTGAGCGCCTGCATTTTTCGCTTGAGGGGCTTGCGGGCCATGAAGAGCAGATCGAGGGGGTACCACAGGCCGACCCAGGCCACGACGAGGAATACGCCGTTGCCCAGCAGCTCCTGCCAGAACTCCGGAGCGTCCGGGCGGGTGAAGAAGTAGGAAAGCACCACTCCCACAACGAACAGCACACATCCGCTCAGCAATGAACTCGTTCCCTGCCGCCAGATCACCGCACCTTCCTGTCGGGTGCGGTCGATCTCCAATGCGCAGTAGCGGTGGATGGCCGCACCCATGGTTTCGGCCAGCTCCGCGGATCCGTCATTGGACGGAAGCTCCAGCACGATGCGCTGGCGTCGGCGCACCTTCTTCTGCGCCAGGAACTGGTCGACGAGTTCGTCGATGCCACTGGTCAGGCGTCCCGGGCCATGCTTGCGGCGCACCCACCGGAGTTCGTGCCGGCGTGCGCGCTCCGCGGCCCGGCGTGCCTTGCGGGAGCCCGCCGAATACCGCCAGCGGGCCCACGGGGAGTCGGGCTTGCCCAGCCGGACCGCACCGACCAATGCGAACAGGGGGATCAATACGCCGAGGATGCCCAGCCAGAGCCGTCCCTTCAGAATCGCAATCACCACGAGGCAGCCATTGATCGCGATGGTCACGGAGACCGCGGTGGCGTCGCTCGCCTGATCTGCTGGCGCCCCGTCGGCCCCCAACGGGAGTGCACTGAGCAGCAGGACCCCGATCAGCGCGGCACCCAGACCTATCGGCGAGACAGTTCACTCGGTGATCACCCCCACCGATGATTAATCCCGTCGCCGCCGGGCCAAACCCTTTCCGGGGCGCTCACCGAGAACGGCTCCGCGTCTGCGCCTGCGTGCGCGTCGATAGGCTGTGACCCGTGCCAGCCCCTGTCGACACCACAGCCCACGCCGCCGCCAGTCCGGAGCAGGAGCAGCCCTACGCCGAGCTCGGTCTCAAGGACGACGAGTACGCCCGCATCAAGGACATCCTCGGCCGCCGGCCCACCGACGCCGAGCTGGCCATGTACTCAGTGATGTGGAGTGAGCACTGCTCCTACAAGTCGTCCAAGGTGCACCTGAAGTACTTCGGCGAGACCACCACCGAGCAGATGCGTTCGGCGATGCTGGCCGGCATCGGGGAGAACGCCGGGGTTGTCGACGTCGGCGACGGCTGGGCGGTCACCTTCAAGGTGGAAAGCCACAACCATCCGTCCTATGTGGAGCCGTATCAGGGTGCGGCCACCGGGGTCGGTGGCATCGTGCGCGACATCATGGCGATGGGCGCGCGGCCGATCGCGGTGATGGACCAGCTGCGCTTCGGGGCCGCGGACGCCGAGGACACCCGACGACTGGTGCACGGCATCGTCGCCGGCATCGGGGGCTACGGCAACTCCCTCGGGCTGCCCAATATCGGCGGCGAGCTCGTGTTCGACCCCTCCTACGCGGGCAACCCGTTGGTCAACGCCTTATGCGCCGGGGTGATGCGGACCGAGGACCTGCACCTGGCCTTCGCATCCGGCGCCGGGAACAAGATCATCCTGTTCGGCGCGCGCACCGGGCTGGACGGCATCGGTGGGGTCTCGGTGCTGGCTTCGGCCACCTTCGACGGCGACGAGACCGGCGGTGGACGCAAGAAGTTGCCCGCTGTGCAGGTTGGCGACCCGTTCACCGAGAAGGTGTTGATCGAGTGCTGCCTGGAGCTGTACGCCTCCGGGACGGTGGTGGGTATCCAGGACCTCGGCGGTGCCGGCCTGTCGTGCGCGACGTCGGAGCTGGCCAGCGCCGGCGACGGCGGCATGCGCATCGAGCTCGACGCCGTGCCGCTGCGGGCTACCGGGATGACCCCGGCGGAGGTGCTCTCCAGCGAGTCGCAGGAGCGGATGTGCGCCGTCGTCGCGCCGGACAACGTGGACGCGTTCATGGCGATCTGCCAGAAGTGGGACGTGCTGGCCACGGTGATCGGCGAGGTGACCGACGGCCAGCACCTGGAGATCACCTGGCACGGCGACACCGTGGTGGACGTGCCGCCGCGCACCGTCGCCCACGAGGGGCCGGTGTACTCCCGTCCGGTGCAGCGCCCGGACACCCAGGACGCGCTGAACGCCGACACCCCGGACACCCTGGCGCGCCCGGCGAGCCCGGAGGAACTGCGCGCCACCCTGCTGCAGATGATTGGTTCCTCCGCACTCTGTAGCCGCCGCTGGGTGGTGCAGCAGTACGACCGCTACGTTCGCGGCAACACCGTGCTGGCCGAGCACGCCGACGCCGGCGTGGTGCGGATCGACGAGTCCACCGGACGCGGGATCGCGCTGGCCACCGACGCCAGCGGTCGCTACACCGCCTTGGACCCCTACACCGGGGCGCAGTTGGCGCTGGCCGAAGCCTTCCGCAACGTGGCCACCACCGGCGCCACCCCCGTGGCCGTCACCAACTGCCTCAACTTCGGCTCCCCGGAAGACCCGGCGGTGATGTGGCAGTTCAGCGAGGCGGTGCGCGGCCTGGCCGACGGCTGCGTGGCGTTGGGCATCCCGGTGACCGGCGGCAACGTCAGCTTCTACAACCAGACCGGCGCCGAAGCGATCCTGCCGACCCCGGTGGTGGGCGTGCTGGGCGTGATGGACGAGGTGGACCGGCGGATCCTCACTGGCTTCGGCAACACCCCCGGCGAGACGCTCATCCTGCTGGGCGAGACCCGCGAGGAGTTCGGCGGTTCCATCTGGAGCCAGGTGGTGCACGGGCAACT
>JAABUM010004881.1_pt1 | contig 14645 bp, 10 predicted proteins | sample 5559161 | NCBI WGS metagenome assembly JAABUM01 (sample SAMN10711868, study PRJNA513369) | rock metagenome | isolation source: Antarctica rocks | place: Antarctica: Victoria Land, Siegfried Peak nord
ACAGAGGACGGGTCCATGCGCCGGGCTCCTGACGTCCGTGGGAGCCAGCCACGGACCCCTTCAGCCTGCCACATGCGGCCCGTCACCGCCATCACCGCCCGTTGCACGGTTCACTGTAGCTGTACCGCGCATCTCTTCTATCGGATTATCTCCAACCGGCCGTGCAACCGGCCGTGCAACCGCACGGAAGGACTTTTCGGGTAACACATGGTTCGCACACGTCGGCCGTCTTACCGCTGAACTCTGCCGGAGCTGTCTCCTGCCATCAAGCTCCGCACCTCGGCCAGCGACACCAGGTTGAGATCACCCGGAATAGAGTGCTTCAACGCCGACGCCGCGACGGCGAAGTCCAGGGCGGCGGCGGCATCCATGTCCGTCGCCAGGCCGTAAATGAGCCCGCTCGCGAAGGCATCGCCCTCGCCCACGCGGTCGACGATGTGGGTGATCTCGTGGCGCGTGCTGCGCAAGAATCGGGCGCCATCGAACAGGCAAGCCGACCACCCGTTGTGGCTGGCGCTGTGGCTCTCTCGCAACGTGATTGCCTGGTACCTGAGGTTAGGAAAAACCGCACAGACCCGGCGACACAGCGCCTCGTAGTGCGCCACGTCCAGTTCCCCTGTATGCGCCTCCCGCTGCCAGTCGCTGTCGTCGACCGTGATGCCGAGGGAGCGCTGGCAGTCCTCCTCGTTGGCAAGGCCGACGTCGACATGGCGCACCAATTCCAACATCACCTCGGGCGCTGTCTTCCCGTAGTTCCAGAGCTTGCTGCGGTAGTTGTAGTCGCAGGAGACCGTCACCCCCCGCTCCTTGGCCGCGCGCACCGCCGCGAGGGACACGTCCGCAGCGTTCGCGCTGAGCGCCGGTGTGATGCCGGTGATGTGGAACCACCGCGCTCCCCGGAAGATCGTGTCCCAATCGAAGCTATCGGCCGTGACCTCCGCCATGCCGGAATGGGCGCGATCGTAGACGACGACCGAGGGGCGCTGATTGGCGCCGCTCTCGTAGAAGTAGAGGCCCAGGCGCTCGCCGCCGCGCACGATCAAAGAGGTGTCGACCCGCGACCGCCGCAATTCACCGAGGCAGGCCTCTCCGATGGGATTGTCGGGCACCACCGTCACCAACGCCGCCTCCAGACCGAACCGCGCCAGCGAGGCCGCCACGTTCGCCTCGCCGCCGCCGAAGGTCGCTTCTAGCAGCGGCGACTGGAATAGGCGCTCGAACTGCGGGGATTTCAAGCGCAGCATGATCTCGCCAAGCGTCACCACCCGTGTCATCGTTCCCCCTCCCCGTCTCCTCCGTCGCCGCGCGCCACGCGCACGATCCGCCGCGCCTCGGCTGCGAGCCGCTCAATCTCCCCGAATTGGCCCGCGGCGATCAGGGCCGCGGTGACCATCCAACTCCCCCCGACAGCCACGACGTTGGGCAGTTGAAGATACGCGGGGAGGCTTGCCGCAGTGATACCCCCAGTGGGGATGAAGCGCACGTCACCGAACGGGCCCGCTAACGCCGTGAGCATCCGTACACCGCCGGATTCCTCCGCCGGGAAAAACTTGAGGACGCTCAACCCTTTGCCGAGGGCCATGATGACCTCGCTCGGCGTCACCACCCCCGGCGTGATTGGCACCCCCTGCGTCACGCACCAATCGACGACTTGGGGATCGAAGCCAGGTGACACGATGTAGCGCGCCCCCGCGTCCACCGCCTGTGCGGCCTGGTGAGTGGTCAGCACGGTGCCGGCGCCAAGGATCATCTCGGGCAGTTCCCCGGCGATCCGGCGAATCGATTCCGCGGCCGCCGCGGTGCGGAAGGTAATCTCCGCGACCGGCAGCCCGCCGCCGATCAAAGCCCGTGCAAGTGGCACGGCGTCCGCGGCCCTGTCGATTTTGATGACCGGCACCAGGCCCACCTCGCCAAGCGCGCGCAGCGTATCCTCCATGTATCGCCTCCTCCCCCCATTTCCGAACGACCAATCGGCGGCCTACTAATCCCCGGCGCGTCGCGACTGCAGGCGACGCGCATAGGCCAACCACAGTATTATAGATCGATCTATTAGATCGTTCTAATACTAGCAGGATAAAAAGGGCACCGTCAAGATTGCGCACCGTTCGGCGTTACCAACGATGCATAATAGCATATGCTTATGCCATACGCATGACCCTGCCAACCCTAGCTCATTGACATACCATGACGGCTCTTGTACAATTAGATCGATCCATTAGATCGTTCTATGTCGCGATAGCTACGAGGTGTGGCGCTCCGTCGCCGTCGCCTGTTGTGGTGAATCGATCCAACATCCAAAGGGGAGGTGCGATGACGGGGCAGGCACGGCAACGAAACCATGGGGGGCGTATCACGCTGGTCGATATCGCGGAACACGCCAAGGTGTCGCGCGCGACGGCGTCGCTCGTGCTGCGGGACAGTCCGCTCGTGGCCGAGGAGACGCGGCAACGGGTCCTCATAGCCATGCAAGAACGGGGCTACGTCTACAACCGTGCGGCGGCCAGCTTGCGGACCCAACGCTCGCACACGGTCGGGCTCGTGGTGACGGATATCACCAACCCGTTCTATGCCGAATTGACCCTCGGCGTCGAAGAACAGCTCGACGCGGCCAACCACGTGGTGATGCTGGCCAACACCGCCGAGTCACTCGACAAGCAAGATCACGTGCTCGCCGTTCTCAGTGAGAACAACGCCGACGGGGTGCTGTTCTGCCCGGCCGAAGGGACATCGCGCCGGGTGATCGACGGTCTGCGCGATCGTCGGTTATCCGTCGTGCTACTCGTGCGCTATCTCGTCAACGTGGATATCGACTACGTCGGCGCGGACAACGCCCTGGGCGCCGCGCTCGCGGTCGAGCACCTGATAACGCATGGGCACCGGCGTATCGCCTTCATCGGCGGTCCTGCACTGTCATCGGCGCGGCGCGATCGCCTCCGCGGCTACCGCGACGCCCTGGGGCGTCACGGCCTGCCCGTCGACGAGGCCTTGCTCCCGACGAGCCCCTCGACGCGCGACGGCGGCCACGCCGCCATCATAGGGCTGCTCGCGCTGGCCGATCCGCCGACGGCGGCGCTCTGCTACAACGACGTCGTCGCCTTCGGGGTCATGCTCAGCCTCCAAGCGGCTGGGCGCGTCGTCGGGCGCGATGTCGCTGTCGTGGGCTTTGATGACATCGCCGAGGCGGCGCTGTGGCGTCCAGCCCTCACGACGGTCTCCATCGAGCCACGCAGTCTCGGCGCCGAGGCGGCGCGGCTGCTGCTACAGCGCATTGCCCACCCCGACGAGCCTCCGCGCCGGATTATCATCTCGCCAACCCTTGCCGTCCGTGCATCATGTGGGTCGCACGACAAGGATCACGGACAGAAGGATCACGTACAGGAGGAGTCGCGATGACACGCACGCACAGCCTTGGATGGGGCCTGATCGGGGCGAGCGACATCGCCGAGACACGCATGATCCCCGCGGTCGCGGCGCAGCCCGATAGCCGGGTCGCGGCCGTCATGAGCAGGAGCGTCGAGCGGGCGCGCGATTACGCGGTGCGCCACGATATCCCCCAGGCGTACGATTCGCTCGACGCGCTGCTGGCCGACCCCGCGGTCGACGTCGTCTATATCAGCACGACTAACGACCTGCATCACGATCAGGCGATCGCCGCGGCGCGCGCCGGAAAGCACGTCCTGTGCGAGAAGCCGCTGGCGCTCACGGTGGCGGCGGCGCGGGAGATGGTCGAGGCGTGCGCCGCGGCCGGGGTGGTCCTGGGCACGAACCACCACCTGCGCAACGCCGTCACGCATCGCGCGCTGCGCCGCCTCATCGGCGACGGCGCCATCGGGCAACCCCTGGCCGCGCGCGTTTTCCACGCCGTCTACCTCCCGCCGCGACTGCAAGGCTGGCGCGTCACGGCGCCCGCGGCCGGCGGCGGAGTGATCTTCGACATCACGGTGCACGACGCCGATACCTTGCGCTTCGTCCTCGGAGACGAGGCTGTCGAGGCCACGGCGCTCACGGCGCGACAGGGGTTGGCCGCGGGCGAGATCGAGGATGCGGTGATGGGCGTGTTGCGCTTCGACGGCGGCGCGCTGGCGCAACACCACGACGCTTTCACGATTCGCCACGCGCGCACCGGGTTCGAGGTCCACGGCACGGATGGGTCGCTCTACGCCGAGGACGTCATGACGCAGGATCCCGTCGGGCGCGTGCTGCTGCGGCGAGAGGGGGGCGGTATCACAGAGATTGACGTGGGCGCGCCGGAAGACCTCTACGCGCGCTCGGTACGCCTCTTCAACGCCGCCGTGCGCGGCGAGGGCGAGCCGGCGGCGACGGGCGAGGACGGTGTGCGTTCCCTCGCCATCGCACTGGCTGTTCGACAATCGGTGGCTACTGGCTGCCGCGTTGCCGTGCCGTCATTGCTCGCTTAAAGAGCGACTGATGTCCGCGGACAGAAACCTGCGACTGAAGTCGCAGGCCGCAGACCATTGCGGGCGCCATCCCCAAAGGAGGTTTCGTTTATGTCACGACCATCGATCCTCGCGGTCGGTGAGGCCGCCGCTCTGATCCCCGACGGCGCCACCGTGACGGTGAGCTCGTCGAGCGGCCTGGGCTGCCCCGACGCCGTGCTCGCGTCGATCGGCGCGCGCTTTGCCGCCGAGGGCGCGCCCCGCGCGCTGACGCTGCTGCACCCTATCGCGGCCGGCGACATGTACGGCATCGCTGGCATCGACCACCTGGCGCGGCCTGGCCTACTCAGACGCGTCATCGCCGGCTCCTACCCGAGCGGCCCATCCTCGCTGCCTTCGCCTAAAATCTGGCGCATGATCGACGAGGGGGCGGTCGAAGCCTACAACTTGCCCAGCGGCGTCCTGTTCCATATGCACCGCGAAGCTGCGGCCAAGCGCCCCGGTGTGCTCACGACGGTCGGCCTCGATACCACCGTCGACCCTCGGCGCGAGGGCGGACGCATGAACGCGGCCACGACCGAGGATATCGTGCGCGTGGTCGAGTTCGACGGTCGCGAGTGGCTCTACTATCCATCCATCGCGCCCGACGTGGCCGTCATCCGCGGCACGACGTCCGACGAGCGGGGCAACATCTCGATGGAGCGCGAGGGCGCGTACCTTGGCGCGCTTGACCAGGCGCTGGCCGCGCGTAACAACGGCGGCGTTGTCATCGCGCAGGTCGCGCGCCTCGCCGAGAGGGGATCGCTCCACCCGCAGGACGTGCGCGTGCCCGGTATCCTGGTGGACTATGTAGTCGTGGCGCCCGATCAGCTACAGACGACCGAGACACCGTACGACCCGGCCATCAGTGGCGAACTGCGCCCCCCACTGACGCCCGTCGAGCCGGTCCCCTGGGGACCCGATAAGGTGATCGCTCGCCGTGCGGCGTTGGAGTTGCGCGACGGCGACGCGGTCAACCTCGGCTTCGGCATCTCGGCCCTTGTGCCGCGCGTCCTGCTGGAAGAGGGGCGGCATGGGGCCGTGACGTGGGTGATCGAGCAGGGCGCGGTCGGCGGTCTGCCGCTGCTGGGCTTCCAGTTCGGGTGCGCGGCCAACGCGGAGGCCATCCTGGCCTCCCCCGACCAGTTCACCTACTTCCAGGGGGGCGGCTTCGACCGCGCCCTGCTCTCGTTCATGCAGGTCGACGCCGACGGCAGCGTCAACGTCTCGCGCCTGGCCGCGCGCCCGCACGTCACCGCCGGCATCGGCGGTTTCATCGATATCACCACGCGCGCCCGCAATCTCGTTTTCAGCGGCTACTTCACCGCCGGGGGCCTGAAGCTGGACCTCGACGACGGCGCGCTGCGTATCGTCGAGGAGGGACGGGCGCGCAAGTTCGTGCCCGGCGTCGAGCAGGTCACGTTCAGCGGACGCCAGGCGCGCGCGCAGGGGCAGGGTGTGACCTATGTGACGGAGCGCTGCGTGCTGCGCTTGGAACCTGAGGGCCTGACCGTGACGGAGATCGCGCCCGGCGTCGACCTGGAGCGCGACGTGCGCGGCCAGGCGGACATCCCGCTGCGGGTCAGCCCCGACCTGACGATGATGGATAGGCGGCTCTTCGTGGACCGGCCGATGAACTTGGAGATGCGCTGATGGAGCAGAGAAACGCCGACGGCGCCCTGCTGGCGCTGAACCCGCACGAGGCGCGCACGGCCCTGGCCGTCTTCGCCCGTCTATTTCCAACTAGCGTGGGCGAGCCGGACGTGGCGCGGATCGGCGTCATGGCCTACGTCGACCGGGCGCTGTCTGGAGCGTACGGCGACAAACTTGACGCGTATCGGCGTGGGCTGGCCGCGCTGGACCACGCCTCCCACCGACGGCACGGCGCGCCGTTCGCCGACTGCTCAACCACGCGGCAGGACGGCCTGCTAGCCGCGCTAGAGCGCGGTGAGTTGCCCGATTTCCATGCGCCACCACAGCAAGCGTTTTTTGACATGCTCCTGGCCCACCTGCAGGAAGGGCTCTTCGCCGACCCGGCCTACGGCGGCAACCGGGATAAGCTTGGCTGGAGATTGCTGGGTCACCCCGGCGTGTGGCTGGAGAACTCGGTCGACGAGAATCTGACGGCCGCGCCCGTGACCAAGGGCGGGAAGATCCAATCCCTGGTCGACCTCGGCTATACGCTCGGCGCGACGGATAGCGCGCCGGCTGACATCATCGGCTACGATCCGCAAAGGGGCGCGGCGCCGCCGGCCGCCGACGCCGACGTCGTGCTCGTCGGTCTGGGCGCGATGGGCGGACTCATCGCGCCCATCCTGGCCAGGGCTGGCCTGCGTGTCGTCGCGCTGGAGGCCGGGCCATGGCGCACCAAACGCGATTTCCTCCCCGACGAACTCGGCGCCGCCTACTACTGCCGCGCCACCATGGGGCCAAAGTTCGCGGCCGAGTCGCCGCGCTGGCGGCGCCGCGCGGGCGAGGAGACGACCGATGCGACCTACTCACTTGGCCGCATGATGAACAGCGTCGGCGGCTCGGTCATCCACTACGGCGCGTGGCTGCGCCGCTTTCACCCGCACCACTTCCAGCCCCTTAGTTCGGTCCGTGAGCGCGGCTATACGCGTCTCCTGCCCGACGACTGTACCCTGGCCGACTGGCCCCTCACCTACGACGAGCTGGGGCCGTACTATACGCGCGTCGAAGAGTTGGTCGGCGTGGCCGGCGACGACTCCAATCCGTTCATCCCGCGCGACAAACCCTACCCCATGCCGCCGTTACGCCCGTTCCGGCTCGGCGAGGCCTTCCACGCGACGACCGCGGCGATGGGCCTGCACCCACACGCCGTCCCGGTGGGTATGAACAGCGTCCCCTACGATGGGCGTCCCGCCACGACCTACACTTCATGGAGCAACGGCTTCGGTTCTTTCACCGACGATAAATGGTATCCAGCCCTTTCGTCCATTCCCGAGGCCCTGGCGACCGGGAACCTCGACCTGCGTACCGGCTGCCGCGTGACGCGCGTGCTCACCGACGCTGACGGGCACGCGAACGGCGTCGAGTACGTCGACCCCAACGGGGTCCGGCGCGCGCAAGCGGCGCGCACGGTCATTCTCTCGAGCTACACGTATGAGAACGTGCGCCTGCTCCTGCTCTCGGGCGACGCGCGCCACCCCGACGGGCTGGGCAACAACAGGGGGCAGATGGGCCAGCACTACATGACCAAGATGTTCGCCCACGTCGACGGGTACTTCCCGGACATCGTCTTCAATCGTCACACGGGACCCGCGGCGCAGGGCGTGGTGCTCGACGACTACCTCTCCACCTCGTTCGAGACCGGGGAGCACGGCTTCATCGGTGGGGCCACGCTCGGCGCTGAGAACCAGTTTCTGCCCATTCAGATCAGCCGCGAAAGCCTCCCACCCGATGTCGCGCGGTGGGGCGCGTCCTACGTACGGCACATCAAGGAGTGGCAGCATCTCGGCGTCGTGCGCATCCAGCCCGACTCATTGCCGTATCGGGACACGTTCCTGGACCTCGACCCGCACCATCGCGACCGTAGCGGCCTGGGTCTCTCCGTCGTGCGCGTTACCTATGACTTGCATCGCAACGAGCAGCGCCTCTCGGACTGGATGGAGAGACGATCCGAGGAGATCTTGCGGGCGATGGGCGCGACGAAAACGTGGCGCGGACCGCGTTTCACCGGGGTCGGCAGCAGCCACGACATGGGCGGTTGCCGCATGGGCGACGACCCGGCCGCCTCCGTCGTGAACCGGGATCTGGCCGTCCACGACACGCCGGGGCTCTACGTCTTCGGCGGCGCGACGTTCCCCTCGTGCCCCGGCATTAACCCGACACTGACCATCTGGGCGGTCTGCCTGCGCGCCGCCGAACGGCTCGTCGCGTGGCTGCGCCAAGGGGAGGGACACTGATGGCGCCGGACACGGACATGCATACGACGGTCTTGTTCTTTAGCGATGGGCCAGTCGCCACGATCACGCTCAACCGTCCCGCGAAACTGAACGCCATCGACCCCGCGATGCTTACACAACTCGACGTGATCGCGGCGGAATTGGAACACGCGCGTGGCGTGCGCGTCGTGCTCCTGACCGGCGCCGGGGAGCGCGCCTTCTGCGTCGGGGCCGATATCAACGCCTGGTCGGCTTTGGCGCCGCTAGAGATGTGGCGACAGTGGATCCGCGACGGCCATCGTGTCTTCGCGCGCATCGCGTGCCTTCCGCAGCCGGTTATTGCCGTCCTGAACGGTCACGCCTTCGGCGGCGGCCTCGAGTTGGCCCTCGCCGCCGACCTGCGCGTCGCCGCCGAAGACGCCGAGCTAGCCTTCCCCGAAGTAAAGCTCGCTACGGTCCCTGGCTGGGGCGGGACGCAGCGCCTGCCAGCCCTGGTTGGCGCGTCGCGCGCCAAACGCATGATCTTCACGGGCGGCAGGATCGACGCGGTCACGGCCGAGTGCTGGGGGCTCGTCGACGTGGTCGCGCCGCGCGAGGGTTTGATGGACCGGGCCCGCGCGTTGGCCGGAGAGATCGCCGCGAACGCGCCGGTCTCGGTCCAGATCGCCAAGCAACTCGTCGACGGCGCCGGCGGGACGGCGGCCGGTGAGACCCTGGAAGCGCTGGCCGGCGCCCTCGCCGCCACGACAGCCGACGCCCGCGAAGGCGCCGCCGCGTTCCGCGAGCGTCGTCCACCTCATTTCGATGGCGCATAACCCTGGAGATATCGACATGAATCCGCCAAACGAACCTGTCCGCTATCAGATGCTCATCGACGGCCAGTGGGTTGAGGCCCAGGGTGGCCGCCGCTACCGGCGCGAGAGCCCCGCGCACGACATCCCCGTCGGCGACTACCCCCTGGCCGACGCCGCGGACACCGATCACGCCGTCGATGCCGCGCGCCACGCTTTTGACGACGGTCCGTGGCCGCACATGGCGGGCGCCGAGCGCGCCCGCATCCTCGTGCGCGTCGCCGCGGCGATCCGCGCAGCCGCAGAGGACCTGGCCTATATCGAAACGCTCGAGAGCGGCAAGCCGATCGCGCAGGCGCGTGGCGAGATGGAGAGCACGGCCGGACTGTGGGAGTACGCCGCCGCGCTGGCACGCCACATCTACGGTGACACCTACAACACGCTCGGCCACGATATGCTCGGCCTCATCCTGCGCGAGCCGATCGGCGTCGTCGGCATGATCACGCCCTGGAACTTCCCGCTCCTCATTATCAGCCAGAAGTTGCCCTTCGCGCTCGCCGCCGGCTGTACCGCCGTGGTCAAGCCCAGCGAGTTAACGCCGGGCACAACGCTCCGCCTCGGCAAGATCCTACAGGAGTGCGGGCTGCCTGATGGTGTGGTTAACATCATCACCGGCGACGGTGTTCCCGCCGGCGCGCGTCTGGCCGAGCATCCGGCCGTCGACATGCTGTCGTTCACAGGCTCGACCGCGGTCGGCAAGCGGATCATCGCGGCGTCGGCGGGCAACCTCAAGAAAGTCGAGCTCGAGCTCGGTGGGAAGAATCCGCAGATCGTCTTCGCCGACGCTGACCTGGAGGCCGCGCTCGATGCGGTCGTCTTCGGCGTCTACTTCAACGCGGGCGAGTGCTGCAACGGCGGCAGCCGCCTCCTGGTGCAGCGCTCCATCGCCGACGACTTCCTGGCCCGGGTCGTCGAGCGCGCGGGCGCCGTCCCCGTCGGCGATCCGCTCGACGAGGGGACCAAGGTCGGCGCGATCGTCAACGCGGCGCAGATGGACAAGATCCTGGGCTACATCGAGGAGGGCCGCCGTGAGGGTGCGCAGCTCCGCCTCGGCGGCGGCCGCCTGCGAACGGAGCGCGGGCGCTTCATCGAGCCCACCGTCTTCTCCGGCGTCACGCCCGCGATGAGCATCGGGCGCGAGGAGATCTTCGGTCCCGTCCTCTCCGCCATCGCATTCGACACCGTTGACGAGGCCATTGGGATCGCCAACGGCACGATGTACGGCCTCTCCGCCGGGGTCTGGACGCGCGACATCGACACCGCGTTCCGTGTCGGGCGCCGTGTTCGCGCCGGCACGATCTGGGTCAACACCTTCATGGACGGCTACCCCGAGCTCTCGTTCGGCGGCTATAAAGAGAGCGGCTTGGGGCGCGAGTTGGGCCGTGCCGCCATCGACGAGTTCACCGAGATCAAGACGCTGCAGGTCCACCTCGGCCCGCGCACCAACTGGTGGCATCGGCCGGACGCCGACACCCATGAAAGTGAGGCGCACTGATGGGCGCGGTAGAGACGGACACGATGGACACGCCGGCCAGTTTCGACCGGCTGGCCCGGCGCGCGCTCGACGTTGCGCAGGGCCAGGTACGCCGCTTGATCACCGCGCATCCCGACTACTTCCCACTCTACACCGAGGGCGGCCGCTGGTCCCACGGACAGGAGGCGTGGACGAACTGGTGCGAGGGCTTCCTCGGCGGGATGCTCTGGATCTTCGCCGCGCGGATCGGTGACCCATGGTGGCGTGAGCGCGCCGAACACTATGCGCGCCTCATTGAGCGTCGCAAGACGGACCGCACGGTCCATGACCTCGGCTTCCTGTTCTGGCCGACCTGGAAGCGCTGGTACGACCTCACCGGCGACCCTGCCATCAACGACGTCGTGATCGAGGCGGGGCGGACGCTGGCGCTGCGCTTCAACGACAAAGGGCGCTACCTACGCTCGTTCGTGGTGCCGGAGAGCACCTTCATCGACATCATGATGAACGTCGGCATCATCTTCTACGCCGCGCAACAAACCTCCGACCCCAACCTCCTACGCATTGCCATCGAGCACTGTCTGACCACACGCCGCGTCCTCGCGCGCGGCGATGGCAGTACGGCTCACGAGGGCATCTTCGACCCCGAAACGGGCGCGTTCTTGCGCCAGGCGACGCACCAGGGCTGGCGCGGCGACTCGTCGTGGGCGCGCGGCCAGGCCTGGGCGCTCTACGGCTTCGGCACAGCCTACCGCTTTAGCGGCGACGCGCGTTTCCTCGACACCGCGCAGCGCTGCGCCGACTTCTACATCGACCGCACGGGAGCGGACGGCGTGCCCCCGAACGACTGGGAGGAGCCGCATCCCGCCCATCCGTACGAGAGTTCCGCCGCCGCGATCGCCGCGAGCGGCCTGCTGCAACTAGCCGAGTTGACCGTGGAGCCGGCGCGCGCCGCGCGGTACCGCTCCTACGCGCGCACGATCCTGGTCACGCTCTGCACGCCCGCTTTCCTCGCGATAGACGAGCCCCGCTGGGAGGGTATCCTCAAGCACGGCATGTATCACGAGCGCAAGGGTCTCGGCGTCGACGAGAGCGTCATGTGGGGCGAGTATTTCTTTGTGGAAGCGCTAGACAAAGCTCTCAGTGATCAGCCGTCAGCAAAGGGCTGATTGCAGACGGCTGATCACTGAGAGCTTGGAGGATTGACATGGCACACGATTATGACCTCATCATCATTGGAACCGGCGCGGGCGGAGGAACACTCGCCTACGTGCTCAAGGACAGCGGCGCGCGCATCCTCCTGCTCGAGCGCGGCGACTACCTGCCCCAGGAGCCGGAGAACTGGAGTCAGGAAGCTCTCTTCAACCACAAGCGCTACAAGAACGCCGAACCATGGCAGGACGCGCACGCGGGGGACAAGGCGTTCCTGCCGGGCGTGCATTATTTCGTCGGCGGGAACACCAAGGTGTACGGCGCGGCCTTACAGCGGCTGCACCGCGAGGACTTCGGCGCGTTGGAGCACCAGGGCGGCGTGTCGCCCGCCTGGCCCATCACCTACGACGACCTCGAACCGTACTACGCGCGCGCCGAGCGGATCTATCTGGTGCACGGGCAGGGGGGTGAGTATCCGTCCGACGCGCCGCGCGCCAACCCGTTTCCGTTCCCGCCACTGCTACATGAGCCGTACATCGCCAACTTGGCTGACCGGCTGCGGCGCCAGGGTCTCCATCCGTACACGCTGCCCATAGGCGTTGATCGACGGCCCGGCGGCCGCTGTATCCGCTGTAAGACGTGCGACGGCTTCCCCTGCCAGGTTCTGGCCAAGGGCGAGGCCGATGTCTGCTGCGTGCGCCCAGCGCTGGAGAGCCCTGACGTGGACCTGTGGACGAGGACGTTCGCTCGTCGCCTCATGGTCGACGGGGCGGGGCGGCGCGTTACCGGGGTCGAGGTCACGCGTGACGGCGAGCGCCGCGAGGTGCGCGCATCCGCGGTCGTCGTCGCCTGTGGGGCGGTGAACTCGGCGGCCTTGCTGCTGCGCTCGGCCGACAATAAGCACCCGGATGGGTTGGCCAACTCCTCGGGCCTTGTCGGGCGCAATTACATGGTCCACAACAACACGACGCTGATGGCGGTCGACCCGCTCCGGCGCAACCGGACCGTCTTCCAGAAGACGCTCGCCGTCAACGACTACTATCTGCGCGGCCCCGACTGGCCGTACCCGATGGGGAACGTCCAACTGCTCGGCAAGCTGCAGGCGGGCATGCTCACGGCCAACCAGCCGCTCGTGCCGCGCCCCGCGCTCCAGGCGATCGCCGACCGCAGCGTCGATTGGTGGGTCATGTCCGAAGACCTGCCCGATCCCGCGAACCGCGTGACGCTGGCGCCGGACGGAGCGATCCGCATCCATTGGCGGCCGAACAATCTCGCCGCGCACACCAGGCTGGTCCGAGCGGCGCGGCAGATGATGCGGGCAGCGGGCTACCCCGTCGTCCTGACGCAGCGCATGGGTATCGAGACGAACTCACACCAATGCGGCACGCTGCGCTTCGGGACCGATCCTGCGACCTCGGTCCTCGACCCCTTCTGCCGCGCGCATGACATGGAGAACCTGTACGTCGTCGACGCGTCGTTTTTCCCATCGTCGTCGGCGACGAACCCGGCGTTGACCATCGCGGCCCAGGCGTTGCGCGTGGCCGATTACATGATACGGACCATGAGCGAGTCATCGCGCACGATAACCGCTGATCAGGGCTCAACGGAAGGGCCGTAGCGAAGATGATACTGGTGGAGGCAGACATCCGTCTCGCGGCGATCGACTATGACGGCATAGGCTCCTGAACTAGTTGCGTCCGCCATTTGTGATACACAACACATCGAAGACGGTGCTCTGTTAGCACGAGCAGCTTTCAAGCTATCGGCGCATGTCTTATGCTGGTTGTCTATCAGGCTCAAGCGCTCCGGGCATGACGACACCGCCCGATCTGGCCCGCTGTCGATCAACGACATTGTGATGGCCGCAGTGTGTACATATAACGACGAAGCTGCGCCGCAGGTCGTGCGGCGAGACGTGCGGCACGCCGGCCTGCGCGGCGCGCTTCTGGAGCATGTTGTAGACGGCGATGGAGCTGAGGCCGTCGCCGTGGACCTCGCCGACCTGCGAGACCGGGAGGAACAGCTTGCCGGGGCGGTCGCCGCGGCGGGCGAGCCAGGCGGCGATGGCCGCGCTGGCGGTGGCTGTCAGCGGCACGAGGCGCTCCTTGTCGCCCTTGCCGTGGCAGACGCGCAGCGTGGGCGGGTCGGCGGTGTAGTCGGCCGCGTCGAGGCTGACCAACTCGGTGCGCCGCACGCCCCCTATATAAAGAACGGCCAGGATCGCCGCGTCGCGCGCGCCGGCCGGACTGGGGTCGCGCCGGCAGGCCTCGACGAGGGCCTTGAGCTCGCCGCCGGGCACGGCGCGGCCGGCTGGTAACCGGGAGCCGCACGCACCCTTGACCTCGGCGACGCGGCGGTATTCCTCGTCGGTCAGCAGGTTATGGTTGCGGGCCTGCTTGAGCACGCCACGCAGCGCGGCCAGCGTGAGATTGATCGTCGCCGGCGCGCGCTTCTTCCCCGTCAGCGGGTCCTCCTCGCCCAGGCGACCGCGGATATAGTCGAGGTGGTGGGCGCGCAGCTCGTGCCAGGGCATCGTGGCGGGATCGACCCCGATCACGCGGGCTACCGTCGCCAGGCGCTCCTTGACCACCGCTTGGCTCTTGGGCGCGAGCGTCGTCAGGTAGGCCGTCAGCGGGTCGACGAGCGGCCGGGCCGGCAACACGGCGGGGAGGGTCGGAGGCAGGACCGCGGGCAGCGTCGCGCCGCCGCATTGCCTCACAAATAAAGTACGCGAACGAAAGTCGTTGCCTCACAGCAAAAAGTGCTTTTCTGAGAAGGAGGAGGACATGGGTGTGAGGCGAGGGAGCAAGCATGAGGTCATCGAGGTGCT
>JAABUM010004882.1_pt1 | contig 14643 bp, 12 predicted proteins | sample 5559161 | NCBI WGS metagenome assembly JAABUM01 (sample SAMN10711868, study PRJNA513369) | rock metagenome | isolation source: Antarctica rocks | place: Antarctica: Victoria Land, Siegfried Peak nord
CACCGACGACGGTGAAGCAGCCTGACCGGCGTTTCCGCTGGTCCGGGCCTTCGAACACTTGGTGGCAGGTGCAGGATTCGAACCTGCGTAGGATCTCTCCGGCGAATTTACAGACCGCACCACCCAAGCTCCTGACCAGCACAAACGAAGATCTCCGGCGAAGTTCCGCACGTATTCCGCACGGCCCAGCCCGGCACATCCGGCCAGAACCGGGCACGGTCCGACACACCTCGACGTGCCGTACGAGGGGGATGCCGGCCTCCAGCCGGTCACCGGGGCGCTGCGGGGCCCCCACGGACGGCCGCATCCCCTTGCCGTGGCAGCATCGGGGGAGCAACCCCCCCCCCGCCGGCGGTAGAGGGCCGCCGGCCAACCGAAAGGAGGAGGTCACCCCCCTGGCCCCATCTGCCAACCTGGACAAGGTGCTCGACAAGCAGTGGGAGGACAAGCCACTCCAAGACATCCTCGCCGCCCCGGTGACCGCGCTGGCCGGGGTCAGCGACACCGACGCAGAGCACCTCGCCGCCGCGTTCAACATCCGCACCGTCCAAGACCTCGGCAGCAACAAGTACTTCGCCGCCGCCGGCGTGCTGGTTGCGCTGTCCCGACACACCAGCTGAAACCCCTCCAGAGCCGGAGGGGCTGACGTAACGTCAGACTGTTGGCAACCGCTCGACATCGCGGACGGCTCATCCCCTCGTCAACCTCAGGACTTCTTGCGTCTTGACCCCCTGTTGCAAGTTGAGGGCTCCCACTGTGCCTGGCGTCCATACCCACGGCCTCTCGCCAACTGCTCGACCCGCAGGCGAGGCGGCTTCGCCTGCGGGTCGAGCATGGTCGTCCCTTGCGAGACCGCTCCGATGCAGACCTCAGGGCGTCGGGTCGGCGTACGAGCCGCCGTAGATGTCGGAGTTCCCGAAGGTCCGCGGGCAGTCGGAGTTCGGGGCGGGCACTGCGACGTTTGCCCCGGGTGTAGAGCGACTGACGCCAGGCGTCGATCGCAGGGCAGACGGCCGCGTTGCGGGCGTCGTTCCACACTGCCGCCCCGTAGGTCCTCGTGGCCACGGCGTAGACGTAGTCGCCGAGGAACTCCGCCGTCTTTCCGTTCTGGCTGGTGCCTCGTGGGTCTCCCGGGGCACCACGATGCAGCGTCGTCCAGTTTGTCAGGGCGCCGGAGCCGCCGATGTTTGCGTGCATGACCACGCCGACCAGGCTGCGCGGGGCCGAGGTGTTGGTGCGGTAGGGATTGGTGAAGGCGTTGTAGACCAGGTAGGCGTCGGTGCCGTCTGGGGAGATCCCCGGAGCGGTGTAGACGGGGCGATCACCGCTGGCTGTCGGTATTGCGCTCGGCGTCGCCCAGGTGGCGCCCTGGTTGCGCGAGTAGGTGACCAAGGCCTCTTCATGGTTCAGACCATTGCGCCCGTCAGCCCATGTCATCACGATCTCGTCGGTGGCGTCCTTGCCGCTGGGTGCGCCGTTAGCGATGTCGACGCTCGGGGCCGCGGCCAGGTCCACCCGTGCACCGGCGATGCCGTCCATGACCGGCCGGCCGAGGACCGGGTCGAGCACGCCGGGGCTCACAGCGGCAGCGACCAGGACAGGTCGGGACCAATGCTTGCCGCCATCGGACGAGCGGTACATCACCTCTCCGCTCGGGCCGTTGTTCGTCGGCTTGCCGAGCCCGAAGACGTACACGTTGCCCTGACTGTCAGTTCTGACGGTACAGCCGTCCGGCAAGCTTATCCGGCTATTGTCGACCGCTGGACCGACCTGCTTCTTGGTCCAGGTGGTGCCGCCATCTCGCGAGGTCGAGACGACCAACGGGGTGGGAAGCGCGTTTCCTGCACTGTTGCTGCGGAACTCGGCATAGCAGACGTAGACGCTGCCGAAGAACCTGCTGGAAGCGGCGTTGTCCGCCCAAATCTGCTCCTTGTCTCCGAACGTTGTGGCGGAGTTCTTGGCCGCGAGGACCGGCGTCTTCCAAGCGGCGGCATCGCCGCTGGCGGCGGCACGCACGTCATCGGTCCGAGAGACAGCGACGGCCTCGTATCCCTTGATCCTGCCCTCGGTACGCGAACCAGAGAAGTTGGACGTCAGGTTCGCGTAGTACAGCCGGGATCCATTGCCCCATGAGAACGTGCCCTTTGCATCCGGCTTCGGACCGAACGCCAGCGCCGGGTCGCCATCAGAGACCAGGCCCTGCTCGTAGTAGCCGGGTAACGTCCCGATCGGGCCCACATAACCCTGGTTCTCGTCGACGTGTGACGCGCGGTCCATCCCCGGTACGTCGGCTGAACCCAGGTATCGCCACTGTCGAAAGAGAAGTAGATGTCAGACACACCGACGCCTTGGGTGAACGGGCACAACGTGGGACCACCAACGGCGCACGGCTCGATGTCAATCTCGTCGTTGGACGACTGCCCTGGGGCCACGTCACGGTGCTGCTGGACAAACTCGACGACCCCAACAAGCGGGAGTGGTACGCCGCCGCCGCAGTTGAGTACGGCTGCTCCCGCAACGTCCTGCTCAACCAGATCATGAACCGGCTACACGAGCGGGCCGGGGCCGCCCCGTCAACTTCCCAACGCGGCTGCCGTCCGCTGAGTCTGAGCTCGCGCAGCAGCTGACCCCGCGTCCCTAAGTCCTGGACTTTCTCGACCTCACCGAACCCGTCGCGGAACGTGACCTCGAGGCGGCACTGATCGACCGGCTCCAGGCCCTTCTGCTTGAGCTCGGACACGGCTTCGCGTTCGCCGGCCGGCAGTACCACTTCGAGGTCGACGGCGACGACTTCTCCATCGACCTCCTGTTCTTCAACTGGGTGCAGTCCCGCTTCGTCGTCGTCGAGCTCAAGATCGGCCGCTTCCAGCCTGAACACCCGGGCCAGCTCAGGTGTTCAGCGTCTCCTGGGTTGACGCCAACGGGCGCGACCTGGACGTATCGGCTGTGAACGGCCACTCCGTGCTGCGGCAAACCAGCACCTGGGGTGTCCGGCGTACCCGGGCCAGAAGGATGGGGCGGTGGGGCACGTGTGCCACCGTGTCGTCCGTGCGGTTCAGGCAGACAGGGCGGGCTGCCCTGCCGGCGTCCCTCGTTCGATCCACATGCCCAGTCGTTCTGGGGTCAGCAGTTGGTCGATCACCATAAACCCGGCGCCGGTGAGCCCGGCGGTGTTGCCCAGGGGTGAGCGTTCGATCCGCAGGGCCCTGGTGGCCAAAGGGAGGGAGCGGCGCAGGATGGCTTGTCGGATCGTGGCCAGGTAGAGGTCGCCCACGTCGGCGACGCCGCCGCCGATGAGGATCAGTGCCGGGTTGTAGAAGTTGACCAGTCGCGCCAGCGTCTCGCCGACGAGGACGGCAGAGTGGGTGATCAGTTTCACGCTGACGGGATCGCCGTTGAGCGCCGCCCAGCCGACGTCGGCAGCGGTGATCTGCTTCCCGTGGCGCAGCTCGGCCAGGAACGGGCTTTGTCTCGTGTCAGCCGCCCGCTGACCTTCCCGTGCCAGCGCGATGCCCCCTGCCAGAGCCTCGAGGCAGCCCTTCTGCCCACATCGGCAGACCACGTCCGAGTGGTCCGAGACCTCGATGTGGCCGATGTCGCCGGCGCTGCCCTGGGCTCCACGGTGCATTTCCCCTCCAGAGACAAGTCCGGCTCCGATGCCGTAGCCGACCTTGACATAGACGACGTCGCTCTGGCCGCGAGCGAGCCCGCTTCTCAGCTCGCCCAGCGCCATCACGTTGGCGTCGTTGTCGACCCAGACCGGCACGTCGTACCGGTTCTCGAAGTAGCCCCGGGCGTCGTAGCGGTCCCAGCCCGGCATGATCGGCGGTGCGACGGGACGACCGGTGGAGAATTCCACCGGTCCGGGCAGCCCCACCCCGACCCCCCACACCGTGACCGGGTGCGCCTGCAACAGCTCGTCGAACAGCTCTTCGACCCTCGCTAGGACGACTTCCGGCCCGGCGGTGACATCGGCCGACTCGGTGTGTTGACCGGTCAGCTGACCGGTCAGGTCCGAGATGGCCACGCTGATGCTCGTCGCGCCGAGCTCGGCCACCAGAATGTAGCCGGTGTCCGGCCGGAAGAGCAGCTCGCGGGGAGCCCGCCCGCCGGTGGACGGGCCGAGCTGGCCTTCCACGAGCAGGCCGCTCTCCAGCAGCTGGCTCACGCGGTGCGTCACCACGTTGCGGCCCAGCCCGGACAGGTGCACGATCTCGGGGCGGCTATGCGCAGCGTCCGACCTGACGAGGTTCAGCACCGTCAGGATGGTGTCCATCTGGTTCTCCAGCACGGGCTTCCCGTGACGATCCATGCGCGCCTCTCTCAGACACCACGAGTCCTTAGCCAGCATGCTGTTGGTCGTCCTCGTGTCATGAGCGACAGCGCGGCAAGGATAACCTCAGCCGACCCTTCAGTTGCTCAGCAGCACTGATGATACCAGCATGAGTTGACTTTTGCATGGCTGATGCTAAAGTCTGCCCAACGTTCAACTTCATGCGCGCACGGAAACGGGGTCAAGGGATGAGGCTCGGCTACCACACCATCACCTGGGGCGGCGTCGTCGGCGACCCGACCGGCGTCACGAGCGTCAAGGACCTTTTCTACCGGGCTAACGGATCCATGGAACGGGCCGTCGCTGACATCGCGGCGGCCGGCTACGGAGGCGTCGAGATGTTCGACGGGAACGTCGCCGACTACGCGCAGACGCCGCACGCCCTGAGCCGTCTGCTTGGCGACGCGGGCCTGGAGCTCGTCAGCGTCTACACCGGCGCCAACTTCGTCTACGACGAGATCCTCCCGGACGAACTGCACCGGGTGACCCGCGCCGCCGACCTCGCCGCCCAGTTCGGGGCCGCGCACCTCGTCGTCGGCGGAGGCGCCCGCCGGGCAGCCGGCACGTCGGCAGATGACTACAAGCGACTCGCAGCGGCCCTGGACCGGGTCACCGACATCGCCGCCCATAGGGGGCTGAGCGCCTGCTACCACCCGCACCTAAGCACCATCGTCGAGAGCCCCGACGAGCTTGCGCGAGTGCTGCCGAACAGCTCGATCGGTTTCTGCCCCGACACCGCCCACCTCGTTGCCGGCGGCGGCGACCCTGCTGCGCTGATCCGCGAGTATCCCGACCGGGTTCGTCACGTCCACCTCAAGGACGTCTCGCTCGACCCGCTGACCTTCCTCCCCCTCGGACAGGGCGTCGTGGACCTCACCGACGTGTACGCCGCACTGAACGAGACCGGCTATGACGGCTGGCTCGTCGTCGAGCTCGACTCCTACGACGGTGACCCCGCCGAGGCGGCACGGATCAGCAAGAGCTATCTCGACGGGCTGCTCGGCTCAGGCGGCTAGCCCCTCCAGCCGGACCCTGCATGCAACCTCACCACCGGCCACCGACTCACAACAGCACACTCAGCCACCCCGGGTCCCCGTGTCAGCGGCGGCCCGCCATAGCAAAGGACACACACGCCATGACTCCGTTGACCCGGCTGGCCGGCTTCGCCACGATCGCCACGCTCTCTCTGACGGCCTGCTCACAGGCGACGACCAGCACCACCGCAGCCGACCCCGGTGTCGCCAAGGTCGTCAACACGGCGCTCGTGCAGCTCAAGGGGCAGGTGCTCAGCAAGGGCCCGCACGGCGAGACTCCCTCTCCGGCGAGCTCTGCCAAGCTGACCGACGCCGACATCGCCAAGGTCAAGACGATGCACTTGAAGGCCGCCATCGTGCTTCACTACGGAGGCAACGACTGGGCCAACGCCCAGGTGGCCGGCCTCAAGTCGGAGTTCGGTGTGCTCGGGATCAAGATCGTCGCGGTGACCGACGCCGAGTTCAAGCCGGACAAGCAGGTGTCGGACCTGCAAACCGTCATGGCGCGCAAGCCGGACATCGTCGTGTCCATCCCGACTGACCCGGTGGCCACGGCTTCGGCTTACAAGTCGGTGGCCAGGGCCGGCGTGAAGCTGGTCTTCATGGACAACGTGCCGAAGGGCATGACGGCGGGCAAGGACTACGTCTCGGTGGTCTCGGCGGACAACTACGGCAACGGCGTCACCTCGGCTTATCTGATGGCGAAGGCGCTGGGCGGCAAGGGCGAGATCGGCCTGATCCACCACGAGGCGGACTTCTTCGTCACCAAGCAGCGCTACGACGGCTTCAAGACCACGCTGACGCAGAAGTTCCCCAAGATCAAGATCATCGAGGACAAGGGGATCGCCGGACCGGACTTTGCCGGCGACGCCCAGGCTGCGGCGGGCGCGATGCTGAGCCAGCACCCCACCCTCAATGGGATCTGGGCAGTGTGGGACGTGCCGGCAGAGGGCGTCATGGCAGCCGCGCGTGCCGCCGGTCGCACCGACCTGAAGATCGCGACCGAGGACCTCGGCAAGAACGTCGCCATTGCTCTGGCCAAGAACCAGCTCGTGGTCGGCCTCGGCGCTCAGGTGCCCTTCGACCAGGGCACGACCGAGGCGAAGCTCGCCGCTGGCGCGGTGCTGGGCAAGAAGGAGCCGGCGTATGTCGCGTTGAGCTCCCTGGCGGTCACCCACGAGAACGTGCTGGACGCGTGGAAGCAGGTCTACCACGCGCCCGTGCCGGCCGACCTGCAGAGCTCGTTCGTCAAATGAGCACCGCGACAGCCGCCGGCGCCAGCCGGGCCGGGGGCGCGGGGGCGGCGTCCTCGGCAGTGCAGATGCGTGGCATCTACAAGGGGTTCGACGGCACCCCCGTCCTGCGGGATGTGGACTTCGAGGTGGCCACTGGGGAGATCCACGCCCTAGCCGGTGGCAACGGCGCCGGCAAGTCGACGCTGATGAAGATCCTGCAGGGTGTCTACTCCCTCGACCAGGGCGAGATCCTGGTCGAGGGGCAGCCAGTGACGCTGAGATCCATCCACGACGCCAAGGCGGCGGGGATCGGCATGGTGTTCCAAGAGTTCAGCCTCGTGTCCACGCTGACGGTCGCGCAGAACGTCTTCCTGGCGGCGGAGCCGATGACCGGCGGCCGGTTCATCGACGACAAGTCGGCGGTACGCCGTGCCCGTGAGGTGTTCGAGGAGATGCAGGTCTCCGTCGACCCCACCGCGACGGTCGGCGACCTCAGCACGGCGTACTGGCAGCTGACCGAGATCGCCAAGGCGCTGGCGCAGAATGCTCGTGTTTTGATCATGGACGAGCCGACGGCGAGCCTGGCCAAGCACGAGACGGAGGCGCTGTTCGCTCTCATCGACCGGTTGAAGCGGCGGGGGATCTCGATCATCTACATCTCACACCGGATGGACGAGATTTACCGCATCGCCGACCGCATCACGATCTTGCGCGACGGCAAGCGGCTGCTGACCGAGCGGCTCACCGATGTCACGCCGGCTCAGATTGTGGAAGGGATCGTCGGCCGTCATGTCGAGGGTGAGCTGGCCTACCGCGAGCGGGACATGCAGGCGGAGCCGAAACCCCTGCTGGAGGCCAGGGGGCTGCACGCCGGGGACCGCGTGGCCGACGTCTCCTTCACGGTGCACGCCGGGGAGATCCTGGGACTGGCCGGGCTAATGGGCAGCGGTCGCACCGAGCTGGCCCGGTGCCTGTTCGGCATCGACAAGCTGGACAGCGGGCAGGTGCTGCTGAAGGGCGAGCCGGTCGACATCTCTAACCCCCGGGCCGCGATCGCCGCCGGCATCGCCCTGATCCCCGAGGACCGCCGGGAGCAGGGTCTGGTCCTGGACCACTCGGTTAACGACAACCTCCTCCTGCCGTTGCTGGGGCGGATCAGCAAGGGCTCGGTGATCGACAACTCCGCCGGCCGCCGCATGGCCGCGGACCTGATCAAGAGGTTCGCGGTCAAGGTGACAAACCCCGCCCGCGCCGTCCGGCTACTCTCCGGAGGCAACCAGCAGAAGGTCGTCATCGCCAAGTGGCTGGGCACCGACCCACAAATCCTGGTCATGGACGAGCCCACCGCCGGCGTGGACATCGGCACCAAGAGCGAGATCCTCGACATGATCCGCTCGCTCGCCGATGACGGCAAGGCCGTCATCGTGATCTCCTCCGAGTACCCCGAGCTGCTGGCGGTCAGTGACCGCGTGCTCGTTCTGCGGGACGGCACCATCGCGCAGGAGCTGCGCCGCAACGAGATCCCCAACGAGGAAGCCCTCCAACTCGCCGTCCAGGGAGTATGACCATGTCACAGAACACGATCGCCACCTCGCCCGCGGCCCAGCCGCCCGGCCCTGCCGGACCGTCCGGTTCGACTCAGGACAGGTCCTTGCTCGGCAGGGTGGACTGGCACCGCTACGTCATCTACATCGGGTTCGTCGTCGTCTTCGCCTTCTTCGCGATCCTGCTCCGCAGCGACGGGTTCCTCTCTGCCAACAACCTGCTCAACATCTTCCGGCAGACGGCCACGATCACCGTGATCGCCGTGGGCATGACCTACGTGATCGCCTGCGCTGAGATCGACCTCAGCGTCGGCTCGGTCGCAGGGCTCTCCAGCGTCTGCGCCGCCATGGCGATCTCCCACTGGGGCCTGGTGGCGGGTGTCATCGCGGGACTCGCCGTGGGTGTGGCCGTCGGAGCGGTCAACGGTGCCTTGGTGAGCCTGCTGTCCATCCCGTCGTTCCTGGTGACCCTGGGCATGCTCGGCATCGCCGCGGGCCTGGCGCAGTGGATCACCCACTCCGCGCCGCAGCCGATCCTCAACGACACGTTCAACCTCATCTTCGGGTCCGGCAACTTCGGCCCGATCCCCGGCCTGATCTTCTGGAGCCTCCTGGCCGTCGTGATCGGTGCAGTGGCGCTCAACAAGACGCGGTTCGGGCGTCAGGTGCTGGCCACCGGCGGGAACCGGACGGCCGCGGATTTCAGCGGGGTCAACACCAAGCGGATCAAGTTCCAGGTGCTGCTGCTCTCCGGCGTGGTCGCCAGTATCGCGGGCATGCTGTACGCCGGCCGGCTCCAGTCCGGCCGGTTCCAGTGGGGCGCCGGCGACGAGCTGTCCGCCATCGCGGCCGTGATCCTCGGTGGCACCAGCCTGTTCGGTGGCAGCGGGTCAGTCCTCGGAACCCTCATTGGTGCACTGCTGATCGGCCTGATCAACAACGGCCTCATCCTGGCCGGCCTGGACACCAGCCAGCAGCAGGTAGTCCGCGGCGTCATCATCATCCTGGCCGTGGCCCTGGCCCGGAAGAAGTGAGCCGTGGCTGACCGACTGCGCTCCGGCATCATCGGCGCGGGCTTCATCGGTGGGGTGCACGCGCATGCCGTGCACGCCAGCGGAGGCACGCTCAGCGTCGTCGCCGACAGCACCCCCGAAGCGGCGGAGCAGGCAGCGGCCCGGTTGGGCGCTCGCTCGGCGGCTCGCTCCGCGCAGGAGGTCATCGAGTCCCCCGACGTTGACGTGGTGCACATCTGCACGCCGAACTTCACCCACGCCGACCTGGCCCGGGCAGCCATCGAGGCGGGGAAGACGGTGATCTGCGAGAAGCCGCTGGCCACCACCGTCGCCGACGCCGGCTCTCTGGTGGACAGCGCGGACCGGGCGGGTCTGCACACGGCGGTGCCGTTCGTCTACCGGTTCTACCCGGCCGTGCGTGAGGCCCGCGCCAGGATCAGCCGCGGCGACGGCGGACCGCTGTGGCTGCTGCACGGGTCCTACCTGCAGGACTGGCTCTCCGGTGCGAGCGAGACCAACTGGCGCGTGGACCCCCGCCAGGGGGGTGGCTCGCGAGCCTTCGGCGACATCGGGGTCCACTGGTGCGACCTGTTGGAGTTCGTGACCGGTCACCGGATCACCCGACTGTCGGCCCGGCTGAGCCGCGCGTTCGCCGATCGCCCCGGGCAAAGCGGTTCGCCGTCGGACAGCACGGAGGACGGCGCGGTGGTCATGTTCGAGACCGACCGGGGCGCGGTGGGCTCGGTCGTGGTCAGCCAAGTCTCACCCGGCCGCAAGAACCGCCTGTGGTTCTCCTTCGACGGGCCAAACGCCTCGTACTCCTTCGACCAGGAGCAGCCCGAGGCACTGTGGGTAGGAGCCCGCGACGGCAACCGCGTCGTGCTCCGCGATCCGGCGACGATGTCCGCCCAGGCGGCTGCGTACTCGAGGCTGCCCGCGGGACACCCGCAGGGGTACCAGGACAGCTTCAACGCCTTCGTCTCGGACGTGTACGACGCCACGCGCGGTCACGGCCCGGACGGGCTGCCCACCTTCACCGACGGGCTCCGAGCGGCGGTCATTACCGCTACGGTCCTGGAGTCCGCCGCAACCGGACAATGGATCGAGGTACCCGCATGAAGCTGGGACTCCTGACCGCCTGCCTACCGGACCGTTCGCTCGGCGAGATCGCCGCGTGGGCCGCCGAGCACGGGTACGAGGCGCTCGAGGTGGCAGCGTGGCCGGCACTGGGAAACCGGCCGTTTACCGCCACGCACCTGGACGCCGACGGGTTCGACGAGGGCGCCGCTGACAAGGTACGCGCCCTGATGGACGAGCACCGCCTCACCGTCTCCTCGCTGGCGTTCTACGACAACAACCTGCACCCGGACCCGGCAGAGCGGGCGGCGGTCCATGACCACGTGCTCAAGCTGGTCGACGCAGCAGCGCTTCTCGGGGTGCCGACCGTGGGCACGTTCGTCGGACGCCACCCGGGGAAGTCGGTTGCCGAGAACCTTCGCGAGGCGGAGGGTGTCTTCCCGCGACTGGTCGACCATGCGGGTGAGAAGGGCGTCAAGCTCGTCATCGAGAACTGCGTGATGGAGGGCTGGCACCCCGACGGCTACCCCGGCAACCTCGCCTACAGCCCCGAGCTGTGGGAGTGGATGTTCGGGCTGGGCCTGTACCTCAACTTCGACCCCTCCCACCTGATCTGGATGGGTATCGACCCGGTGGAGGCGCTGCGGCCCTACGTCGACCGGATCGCGCACGCCCAGGCGAAGGACATCGAGCTGTTCCCACAGAAGCGGGACCGCTACGGCTGGCCCGGGATCGCCGACAAGTCGGCCGACCCCTGGAACGTCGGCTGGTGGCGCTACCGCGTGCCCGGCCTCGGCCAAGTGGACTGGACCCGGGTCGTGGACGCCCTGTACGAGGGTGGCTTCGACGGTGTGCTGTCCGTAGAGCACGAGGACCCCCTGTGGGGCGGCACCGAGGAGAAGATCAAGACTGGGCTGGACATCGCGTACCGCACGCTACGACCCCTGATCGTCGGCTGAGCCGCATCCGCCCGGCGACTAGCCCCTTGACACCGGCGGCACGCCGCTGCGCCGCGTGGGAAAGGAACAACGCATGACCGAGTCTGCTGACCAGAGCTTTTTCGACCCGCATCAGCGGGCGACCATCGACGCCGCGATGGCGCGGATCGTCCCCAGCGACGACACCCCCGGCGCGCGCGAGGCGGGTGCGGTGGACTTCGTCGACCGCTACCTGTCTGGCATCGGCTACATCTACGCCAAGGCCGATGGCAGCGGCTTCGAGCAGCTCACCGGACGCCAGGCCGACGCCTGGCGGAAGCGCGTCGACCTGGCCCGCCGCAAGTACGCCGACGGCGTGGTCGAGCTCGACCGGCGCGCGCGCGAGAACCACGGCTCGGACTTCGCGGAGCTGACGCCGGAGCAGCAGGACGACATACTTCGCTCGCTCGAAAGCCCGGACCGCCAGGAGGGCGCGGGAGCCTCGCGAGGCGAGCGCCCGATCACCTACGGCGGCCCTGTTGAGCCGGCCTTGCAGCAGACGAACGCCGAGTCCGACCTGGACTTCTTCCCGCTGCTGGTCACCCACACCAGGCAGGGATGGCTGTCCGACCCCATCTACGGCGGCAACCGCGGCCAGGTGGGCTGGAAGACGATCGGCTTCCCGGGCCCGTCGTCCCTCGCCGAGGTGCACCAGGGCCGCTACAGCACCTTGGCGTACTTCGCGGACGACCGCAACCACCCGGGCCAGGAGGCTCGCTCCGCCGCGCACGCCACCAGCACCTCCGAGGACTGAGACGATGACTGAGACGACACACACCAAGCCCGAACGCGTCGACGCCGTCATCATCGGCGCGGGTGCGAGCGGGGCAGCGGCGGCCAAGGTGCTGACCGAGCGCGGCCTGCGCGTCGTGGCCCTGGAGAAGGGGCCGTGGCGCACGAAGGAAAGCTTCAGCGGGGACGAGCTGGCAAACGTCAACCGCTACAACCTGTGGCCCGATCCCGCGCTCAACCCGCGTACCTCGCGCACCTCGGCGCAGGAGAAGGCGGAGGTCGACCTCTTCTGCCCCGTCCCGCAGATGGTCGGCGGAGGCACGGTGCACTGGCAGGGCTGGCTTCCCCGTTTCACCGAGAACGACTTCCGCCTTCGCAGCGTCGCCGGACCGCTCGAGGGCACCACTTTGGTGGACTGGCCGATCGGCTACGCCGAGCTGGAGCCCTACTACGACAAGGTCGAGTGGGCGTTCGGCGTCTCGGGGCAGGCCGGTGCCAATGCGTTCGAGTCGTTCCGCAGCCGCGGCTACCCGTGCCCGCCGATGCCGCAGAGCCGGTATGCCGAGAAGTTCCACCAGGGCTGCGGCAAGCTCGGCTGGAACTCCTTCCCCACGCCACAGGCGGCGCTGTCGCGCCCGTACAACGGCCGCCCGGCCACCGTGGTCAGCGCGTTCGCGCAGCAGCACGGTGACCCGAGCGGCACCCGGTCCAGTGCCCTGAACGTGTTCATCCCCGACGCCGTGGCGACGGGGAAGTATGACCTGCGCCCGGACAGCTACGTCCGCGAGATGGTCCTTGATCCACGCGGCCGGGTCAAGGGAGCCGTCTACGAGTACGCCGACGGCGCCGTCTTTGAGCAAAAGGCGGACGTCTTCGTGCTCGCCTGCGGAGCTGTGGAGACCGCTCGGCTGATGCTGCTGTCGACGTCCGCCCGCTTCCCCAACGGTCTGGCCAACGGCAGCGACCTGGTCGGGCGCAACGTCACCTTCCATGAGTACTCCGCCTCCGTCGGCACCTTCGAGGACCCAATCAACGCCTGGGCCGGGGGCGGCTACGTCAGCGCCAGCAGCTTCCAGTTCTACGAGCACGACCCCTCACGGGGATTCGTCGGCGGCGGCCACATCGCCGCCGCGGGTGTCGGCATCCCGCTCCCGATCAACTGGAGCCTGCCGGGACGGCCGACCTGGGGCGCGGCGGCCAAGCAGAACGACCGCGACAACTTCAGTCACTCGATGGCCGTCGCGATGGTCCTGCACGACATGCCGCAGCATCAGAACCGGGTGGACCTGGACGACAGCGTGACCGACGCCTGGGGGCTCCCGGTCGCCCGGATCACCCTCACGCCGCACGAGAATGACCTCACACAGGGCAGGTTCCTCGTCGACCGTTGCGGAGAGATCCTCGAGGCAGCAGGAGCGCTCACCGTCGACAAGGTCTACGCCACCAAGATCACCGGCAACTGCTCACACCAGCACGGGACCACGCGGATGGGGGACGACCCCGCGACGTCGGTGCTGGACCGCAACTGCAGGGCCCACGAGGTCGACAACCTGTTCGTGGTCGACGGGTCCCCCTTCCCGACGGCGACCGGGATGAACCCGACGCTGACCATCATGGCCAACGCCTGGCGGGTCGCCAACCACATCGCCGCGGGAGGCGCGACCTGATCGCACGGCGCTGACGCGCTTTGATGGTCGCGTGATCACCGCCTCGCGTACCACCAGGCGCCGAACAAACGGGTAAGACGAGTACGTCCCGGCCCGGTGCCCCGAGGTCCGCTGGCTGTATCTCCGCCGTAGCTTTTCCATCCGGCGGGCTGAGACCCCGAGCAGGCAGCAGGACGCGATCACCGCCGCCGCCCACTCGGCGCTTCAGAAGCCAGTCCGAGAAGTAAGAGCCGCACCGGTTGCCGCAGTCAGGAGCGGATCAACTCCCGCAACGGCTACCGGCAGTAGGGGCGCCGCCCGCCGCGTCGGTCTCGGCGCCCCATCAACGCCTCCACGAACGGCTTGAACAGCGCCCGCAACTGGTCCAACGTTGATATCGACTGACAAAGACACGATCAGCCCTGTCGCGGGCCGAGACTGTACGCGGACAGGGGACGAGGAGGCGTGGCTTCGCCCGCGCGCCGCGCCCGCCGCAACTGCGAAGTCATAGCGCCCGACAACTCGTCTATGTCTGCCCGGTCAACAGCGAACGAGTTCGCCTCGCAGGCGGCCATGTAGCCGCTCTAGCGAGGCGCCATTGACCGGGCTGGTGCGAAGAGCAACTCAGATTCGGCCAACCGGGTCGCGATCTGCGGTTGGGATTCGACGATCTCCCGGCCCACGTCGCGTGCTCGACGGAGTGCCGCCAGAGTCCGGGCCGCGTCGATGCGCCGGCGACCACGGTTGGGTCAGCCCAGTCCCGCCCGGAGCGGGTCGCGGCCATAAGCGCCTGGCCGAGCGAGTGGGAGGCGGCGATTTTGGTTGGCGTCGCTGGTTGGGTGGTGCGGAGCGCGGTCCAGGCCTGCGCGACGTCAAGCCAACCGGCGGCTAGTTGACCAGACCGAAGCCTGGGCCACTCTGGTGGCAGCGTTGCTTCCCCCGGAGGGGCCCTATACCCATCCTTCAGCGCCTGTGGCCGTCCGTGGCCGGCGCCCTCACCACTGTTTCAGGCATCGGGCTCAGTCGCCTCAACCACCTGGATGGACCCGTCC
>JAABUM010004883.1_pt1 | contig 14631 bp, 11 predicted proteins | sample 5559161 | NCBI WGS metagenome assembly JAABUM01 (sample SAMN10711868, study PRJNA513369) | rock metagenome | isolation source: Antarctica rocks | place: Antarctica: Victoria Land, Siegfried Peak nord
CACCTGCGAGGTGCCTTCCACTCGAGCCTACTGAACCGTCGACAAGTCCAGTATCTCGTTTTGCGACAGGCACTTTCGCGTTCCCAGGCCGCGTGTCGGGTCACGTTCGGTGAACGGGCCAGGCTAGTGACTGGCTTGACTTGCCCACTGACTGCCGCGGCGGCGCCGAACGGGACGTTGGTTAGGAGAGGCGTTGCTGGACGGGCCCGGAGGACGCGCTCCCACCACGTCGCCACCTCGTGTCGGGAGAGGCTGAGGTCCCAGCCGAGGCCCTCCGGCGATGTGAGCGAGACATCGGAATAGAGCATCACCGACAGCCGGCGGTTATTTTTGAAACGCCGATCGGGCCCGCCTTTCACGTTGGCATACTGCCAGGTCTCGCCAACCTTTTTTCCGTCGCGAGGAATGGCGCCATCCTCAATGAACCGGCTCTGTGAAACCCGGACGCTGAGGTGACTGTAATCCACGTCGCTCCACTTATTGCCATTCTTCACCAGGACTCGGTCAGGCAGGAACATAAGGATGTGCCGCTTTGCCTTAATCGTCGGCACTTTCACATTCGTCCTCAACGCCATGGGCGTCTTTGTTTGAACCGTCACTTTATGCCGTGCGACGACATGACCCGCTCCTCCGTTAACCTTTCGGTGGTGCGTCTGATGCAGGCGCGTGCTGGTCTCAGCTCGCCACTTACCGTTGGTGGCTGCGAGCGATGGCCATCCGCCAACAAGTGCGTCGAACCACGACGAAAGTTCAGGATCTATGTCGTAGCTCAGTAGCACCCTACGGTGAGCGAATCCAAGAACGGCTAACACCAGCATGATCGCCGCTGCGATGAGCAACCACGGCAACAAGAGGGCGAGAACCAAGCAGGCGAGGCTAGACCAACCCCATCCGACAGCCCAGGACTGCGCCCGGTTGAGCTGAATGACCAGTTCATCGGGACCCGTAGCTGCTAGTTCCCGCGCCCCGGCGCCAACGAGGTTCGTTGTGGTTGTGTCGCCAGGTCGGTAGACAAGGGCGGCATGGGAGGGCGCAGCGTGGTTCGTCCGACGCCTCGCAGTCGAACGACGGCGGCGGCCACGTCCGGGACTGGCGTAGACGCTAAACGGGCCGACCCCACTGCTGACGCCAACGCCACGGGTGGTGACGCGCACCCTGAAGAGGCGCGGCCCCAAGCCAATTCCAAAACCCATGGGTGGAAGAGTAAGACAGGTCACCGTCTGTTCTCAGCGAATCCAAGAACCAGCTGTCCCGAAGACCGGTGGCCGGATAAGCTCCCAGAGCACTATATGGCCGTAGATGAATGGATGCGTCTCCGCCGGTTGCAGGGCCTGTCACGACTTCGCTAGCGCTTATCGAGCTGGCCAGCTGAACCCCGAGGAATCCGACCGTGCTATGGCAGGTCTGTTCAACTTGACAACGATCGCCCAAGAGGTTCGAAGGGCCGGAACGGCGCCGCGGCCGCTGTTGGCCTTCCAGGATCCTGTCTTCGCAGTGAGGGACGAGGTCCCACATCAGCGACTGCGTCACTCCGCCGCGAAACGACCACCCGACGCGTCCACAACCGCTGCCTCGCCTTGTCCACCTCCGAGGCCGGTCGAGGCCTCGGCAAACTTGACCGCGCCTCCTCTCACAACGAGCGCGCGTTGACCTCGATAGCGCAACGATCGCCCGGGGCCCCCCACGGAGGGGCCGCCTGCCCGCTCAGTCGGTGGGCGACGGCGGACAGCAGGGCCATGCTCGGCCGCGCCGCCGCTCCTACTGTCCCCGCCCCTGCAACTGAGTACCTAATGGGCTCGGCCCCTTCACCCGCGCCGATCGTCAAGCGGTCGCTCCCATCGTCGCCGGACTTCTACCGAAACTTCTACCGAACCACCCGACCCCACCCGACAGGAGGCGGCTGCGCGTGACACCATCCCAAGCCCGCACCCCCCTCTGACCTGCACTAACGCGGCTTCAAGCCCCCCATCCGGCACATGCCGACACAGCGCGAGAGCGACTTTTAATCCGTAGGTTGTGGGTTCGAGTCCCACGGGGCCCACCACAAACCGCAGGTCACGAGGTTTACCGGCCTTTGCAAGCGTCCGTTGTGCTGGCAGAGGTCTACCGCAGTCGCGCGGGTCCTCGATGTGCTTCCGGTGTCGATGCGAAGCCGGAGTGCCATGTGCGCCACCGAGCGCCGGTTCCAGGATTGCGGTCAAGCTCCAGGAGGACGTACCAACGCCCCGAGGCCTCGGGCTTCTGGACCACGGACCCACGTATGCGTCCAGCCACCTCACCCGTCTCAGGTAGAAAAGGCGGCTCATTCGGTCGGTCCACCGCCGACGGCCGACCCCGGACGCTGCGGCAGGCGGCCTAGAGCCTCTGCCGTGCTGGTGGCCATGTGCTGTCGTGTCATCGCGCGCTTCCTTCGACCGCGGCGGTTGGGCTGTCGTCCGCCGGTTGGCCAGTGGTGGTGGTGCTAGCGGGGTCGCGGTCTAGGTGACGCCTAGGTGTCCTCGTCTGGCCAAGCTCGGTCACGATCCCGGCCTGTTGATGTTGTACCGTCCGCGTCCAAGATTGAAGTCTGGCTGCTGCTGTGAAAGGTCGCGCCGATCGGCGGGTCGAAGAGCGTCATGTTGCGGCCTGCATACGGGCATCCCAGTGGGAGAGCGCGTCTCGCGCGAGTTCCTCGTTGTGGGACAGGTGCTTGTCCAGTGCCTCGGCTGCTAGGTCGGGGTCGCGCTGGCGGAATTCGTCGACGAGTAGTTGGTGGGCTTCACGCCGGCGGTCGTGCTCGTGGGGATCGGGGTCCAGAAGCCCGAAGCCAATCCTGATGTACCGCTCACCGGCTCGCCAGAGCAGGTTGAGGATCCGTTCGTCCCATGCGGTCACCGCGGGTGCGATGAGGGCGAGGTGGAACGCCCGGTGGTCGTCGTAGATGTCGTCCATGCTGCGGTTGGCGTCCCCGAGCTCGGAGGCGACCTCGTATAGCTGGTCGAGTCGCTCGTCGGAGAGTCCGCTCACGGCGCGACGGGCGAGGTCTGGTTCGAGCAGGCGGCGGCTGCGGTAGATGGCGTGCAGCTCGTCGAGGTCCAGAGGGGCGACGGTGGCGCTGCGTCCGGGAGGGTTGACGACCAAGCCTTCGGATTCGAGCACGCGCAGAGCATCACGGACGGGGATGAAGCTCACCCTCAGCTGCTCGGCGAGCTTGCGCAGCGAAAGGCTCTGCTCCGGGGCGAGATCACCCGAGACGATCGAGCGGCGCAACTCAGCAGTGACCTGGTCTGACACTGAATGCTGCTCGATGGCCCGCACCGAACGGGGCGTGCTCGTGGTGACGCTCATCGGTGTGCTCCCTCGTGGCGGCGGCCCGCCGATGTTATCGGCAACCCGGCCGGTGTTATCACATATCATGCTAGCGTGTGGGTGCCCTCGGCCCCTTGAACCATGGAGGTTCACGATGAGACTCGCGACCATCGGTATGCGTCTGTGCATCGTTCGCTCCGAGGGTGCGCTGGATGTCGAGACCGTGACTGAAGGCAGATTCTCTCCGGACCCACAGCAGGCTTTTGAGCGCTGGGACGAGCTGCAGCGCTGGTACGCCGCAAGCGAGGAAACACTCGCGGCCGCCACGGCCCAACTCTATGAGGCCTCGAACCTCGGGCCGCCGGTCCCGGCACCCCGGCAGATCTTCGGCATCGGCCTCAACTACCGCGACCACGCGGCCGAGGCGAATCTCGAGCTCCCGACGCAGCATGCCGTGGTTTTCGCGAAGTTTCCCGCCTCCGTCACGGGTCCGTTCGCTGAGGTCGAGCTCCCCTCCGACGCCGTCGACTTCGAGGCGGAGCTTGTTGTGGTCATGGGGCGTGGAGGGCGCCGCATCAGCCGTGATGACGCGTGGGGGCACATCGCCGGCCTAACCCTCGGCCAGGACCTGTCCGAGCGGCAGGTGCAGTGGCGCGGTCCTACCCCCCAGTTCTCGCTGGGCAAGTCCTATCCGGGCTTCGCTCCGATCGGCCCGGTGCTCGTGACACCCGATGAGTTCCCTGACCTCGAGGACATCGGCATCGGCTGCACCCTCAACGGCCGGACCATGCAGAAGGGCTCCAGCCGGGACATGGTGTTCACCATTCCGCAGCTCGTGGAGCAGCTGTCGGCCGTCGTGCCCCTGCTCCCAGGGGACTTGATCTTCACCGGCACGCCGGCGGGGATCGGATGGACCCGGGACCCGCGGGTGGTCCTCCAGCCAGGCGACCAGCTGGTCACGCACGCCGAGGTCATCGGCGAGATGACCACCACCTTCACGGCGCCTGACACCGGCCCGCATCGCTGACGATGGCACCTTCCGAGCCGGGGCACCAGCACGCCTTCAGCGCACCCGCCGACGAGGAGACATTGCGCGAGATCGCGCGGCGTGTGCTGTGGTTGTCCGCGTCGATCGTGGACGCGGCGAACGCGGGCCGGCCCAACGACTCCGGCGTCAAGGTCGGAGGTCACCAGGCGTCGAGCGCCTCGATGGTGGACATCATGGTGGCGCTGTGGTTCGCCGAGCTGACCAGCCAGGACCGCGTCTCGGTGAAACCCCACGCCTCACCGGTGCTGCACGCCATCAACTACCTTCTCGGCGACCTGGACGGTCGGTTCCTCCCCACCTTGCGGGCCAAGGGCGGCCTGCAGTCCTACCCCTCACGGCTCAAGGACCCCGACACGGTCGACTTCTCGACCGGGTCGGTCGGAATCGGAGCCACCGCCGCCGTGTGGGCAGCGATGGCCCATCGGTACGCCGCGTCGCAGTTCCCCACGACACCCCCGGCGGGTCGCTTCGTCAGCCTCCTGGGGGACGCCGAGCTGGACGAAGGCGCGATCTGGGAGACCGTGATGGACCCGCAGGTCACTCGGCTGGGCGAGCTGCTCTGGGTGGTCGACCTCAACCGACAGTCGCTGGACCGCGTGGTGCCCGACATCCAGATCGCCAAGCTTCAAGGGATGTTCGCTGCGGCGGGGTGGCAGGTCGTCGTGCTCAAGTGGGGCCGGATCATTTCCGACATCTTCACCAGGCCCGGTGGCGAGCTGCTTCGGAGACGGTTGGAGGGCATGCCCAACGAGGAGTACCAGCGGATGCTGCGGGTCGACTCCGCCCACCTCGCCGAGCGGATCGTGACGGACTCCGACGGCGGGCCGGCAGCCACTGCGCTGCGGGACCTCGTGACCGGGATGCCCCCCGCCGAGCTGGCGGCGGCGGTCCGCGACCTCGGTGGGCACGACCTCGGTCTGCTCGTCGCCACCTTCACCACGGTCGCGGCCGACCGCCCGACCGTGGTGTTCGCCTACACGGTCAAGGGCCGCGGACTGCCGACCGAAGGCCATCCGAACAACCACTCGGCCCTGCTCACTGGCAAACAGATGGACGTCCTGGCGGCCGACTCCGGTGTGGACCGCAGCACCCCGTGGCAGCGGTTCCCGGCGGACAGCACCGCCAGCCGGCTCTGTGAGCAGCGCCGCGCCGCGCTGCGGCGTGAGCCCGTCACCCATACGACACCGCTGGACGTTCCCACTTCGCTGGGCCACGCCCACCGCAAGCCGATCTCGACGCAGGCCGCCCTCGGACGGCTGCTGGCCGACCTTCCTCGCGACGCCCCTGACACGGCAGCGCGCGTGGTCACCTGCTCCCCGGACGTGGCGTCGTCGACCAACCTCGGCGGTTGGATCAACAAGACCGGGGTCTGGTCGGTCTCCGACCGCCGCGACTGGTTCGCCGACGACACCCAGCGGGTGTTGCGCTGGCACGAAGTGACCAACGGTCAGCACATCGAGCTGGGAATCGCCGAGGTCAATCTTGTCTCCCTGCTCGGAGAGCTCGGCGCCACCTGGTCACGATGGGGAGAGCGGCTGATCCCGGTCGCGACGCTGTACGACCCCTTCGTCTCACGCGCGCTGGAGCCGTGGTCCTACGGAATGTATGCCGGCGGACAGTCGATCCTCGTCGGCACCCCGTCAGGGGTGACCCTTGCGCCCGAAGGCGGAGCTCATCAATCGATCACCACGCCCTCGATCGGGCTCGAGCAGCCGGGATGCGTCGCATGGGAGCCGGCCTTCGCCCCGGACCTGGAGTGGTGCCTCCTGCACGCGATGGCGCAGGTCGGGGTGAAGGGCGGCACCTCGGCCTACTTCCGCCTCTCGACGCGGCCCATCGACCCTGACCTCGCTCAGCTGCCGGATGACCCGGCTCTGCGTGAGCGGCGTCGGCGACAGGCGATCGCGGGCGGCTACCGGCTTCCGGTCGACCACGCCGTGGCCGAGGAAGACATCACGCTCGTCGGCGTCGGCACGATCATGCCCGAGGTCATCAGAGCCGCGAACTCTCTCGAGATACAAGGAGTTCACGCGGGGGTCATCTGCCTGACCAGTCCGGATCTGGTCTTTCGATCGTTCCAGCAACGTGGCACCCGGGTTGGGGGCGTGGGCGGCGGGATCCTCGACGAGCTTCTGCCGCCGCAGCACCGGGTGCCACTGGTGACTGTCCTCGACGGTCACCCCCACACGCTCGCCTTCCTCGGCGCCGCCCGGGGCGACCGGATCCGCTGCCTCGGGGTCACCGAGTTCGGCCAGTCCTCCAGCCTCGACGATGCCCACCGGTTGCACGGCATCGACACCGACACCATCACCGACGCCGCCCTCACCCTTCTCAGCCGCTAGGAGGCTCCCACCGCATGGACCACCGCATCGTCACCGAGAACCACCACAGGGTGCCCGTCCTGGTCTGCGGCGGAGGGCCGGTCGGGCTCGCGCTGGCCGTGGAGCTGGGGCTGCGAGGCATACCGTGCCTCGTCATCGAGCCTCGGCGGCTGCCCACACGGCTGCGGCCGAGGGGCAAGACGCTGAACACCCGCACCCTGGAACACTTTCGCCGTTGGGGCATTGCGGACCGGGTCCGCGCCGCCGCCCCCCTCCCGCCGTCGTGGTCCCAGGATGTGTCGTTCTGCACCACCCTGCTCGGGACCGAGATCACCCGGTTCCACGGTGTCCTAGGCCTGCAGGACATCGGGGTGTCCCCCGAGCTGGGCCAGCAGCTGCCCCAGTACATCACCGAAGATGTCCTCCGTGCGGTGGCCCTCGAGCTGGCTCCCGTCGAGCTGCGCCTGGGATCGCGGGTGACCGACCTCCGTCCTGAGGCCGACAGCGTCTCGGTGTCCGTCCTCGACCCGGACGGCCACGTGCAGGACGTCGTCGCCGACTACGTCGTCGGGGCCGACGGCGCTCGCAGCGTGGTGCGCGAGAGCATCGGCGCCGCATACGTCGGCGAGCATGCACTGCGGCCGAACACCGGTGTCGTCTTCCGGTGCGACGACCTCGCATCCCTGGTGCCACGCCCACCAGCCGTGCAGACGTGGGTGATCAACGGCGAGACCCCGGGGATGCTCGGACCGGTCGACCGGAATGGGCTGTGGTGGCTCATCGCCTTCGGCGTCGACGGAACCTCCCCCGACCTCGACCCGCGCCGCCTGGTCACCGGTGCCGTCGGGCGGGACCTGCCCGTCGACATCGTGAGCACCGACCCCTGGGTGGCGCGGATGGAGCTGGTCGACCGGTGCCGCACCGGACCGGTCTTCCTCGTCGGGGATGCGGCGCATCTGAACCCGCCCTTCGGCGGTCACGGCCTCAACACCGGCATCGGCGACTCCGTCGACCTGGGATGGAAGCTCGCCGCGACCCTCGACGGCTGGGCGGGGCCTGGCGTGCTGGACTCCTACCCGGCCGAGCGGGTTCCGCTGCACCGCCGGGTCATCGTCGAGGCCGTCGCCAACATGTCGACCCTCTCCCCCGAGCTTCTCGGCGACGACCTGACCGACCCCGGGGCGCGTGGTCAGACGTTGCGGGCACGAGCGGCCGCCCGCATCCAGGACACCAAGTCCTCAGAGTTCTTCAGCCTCGACCTCGTCCTCGGCCACCGATACGACAACTCACCGATCGTCCCGGCCGCGATGACCGACCAGGCCGGCCCCTGGTCGTCGACCGCCGTCCCGGGTCGCCGGCTCCCCCACGTCTGGCTCGAACCCGACCGGTCGACCCTCGACCTCGTACGCCTCGACCACGTCGTGCTCGCCGGACCGGACACCCACGTCGATCCTCTGCGCGCGGCAGCGGTCGACCAGCACATGCCCCTTGACGTCCATCGGGTCACTTCCGACGTCATGGCCGGGCTCGGAGCCGACTGGGTCATCGTCCGCCCGGACCACATCGTGGCCGCTGTCGGGACCGGTGAGCAGCCAGGCCCCGACCTGGTCACCACCCTCTCCGGGCACGCCAACTCCATCACACCCACCCGAGACTGAAGAGGAACACGCATGCCAGCACTCATTCTCGGGGCGACCGGCAACGTCGGACCGCACGTCGTCACCGAGCTCGTCGCCACCGGCGGGCGGCCCCGCGTACTCGTCCGTGACGGCGACCGTGCGCGAGAGCTCTTCGGCGACACCGCCGACATCGTGTCCGGCGATGTCACCGCGCCTGGCGTGGTCGAGGACGCCGCCGAGGGAATGGACTCGATCTTCCTGCTGTCACCCCACAGCTTCGCAATGGCCGACCTGCAGCTCGGTGTCATTCGTGCTCTGCGACGTCGCGACATCCGCGTCGTCAAGCTGTCCGGGACGAGCTCAGCCATCACGCCCGACGGACCGCACGCCTGTCGGCAGCACTGGGAGGTCGAGCGGGTCCTCGTGGAGAGCGGCCAGCCTTACGTCATCCTTCGCCCCAACTCGTTCATGCAGGTCCTCATCGAACGGCTCATGCTCCCGGCGCTACACGCGACCGGCACGGTGACGAATCCCATCGGCGAGGCGGGGATCAGTATCATCGACGCTCGCGACGTCGGTGCCGTCGCCGCCGCTGTCCTCACCGACCATCGCTGGAACGGTCAGACCCTCTCGCTGACCGGACCTCGGGCCGTCACATATGCCGAGGTCGCCACCTGGGTGAGTGACACGCTGGGCACCCCCACCCGGGTCGTGGACGTCACCCCGACGGAGATCCGAGCCGGCCTGATCGCGCGGGGAACCGCGGACTGGGAAGCCGACCACTTCGCCGAGATGTACGACCTGTTCCGCGCCGGCGAGTCGGAGTTCGTGACCGACACGGTCGAGCAGGTCACGCAGCGTCCCGCGCGGACCGTCGAGGCGTTCCTCAACGAGATACTTCAGCCGGCGGGAGCCGCCCGATGAGCGCGTGCCTGCCTTGTGACCTCGAGTCAGCGCCCGCCGACGCTGTCGTGTACCGAGACGCCGGCTGGGCCTGCGAAGTCGCCGAGGGCTACGACGTCCCGGGCTGGTACATCCTCCGCGTCCGGCGGCATGCCGAGGGCTGGGACGCACTCACCCACTCGGAGGCGACCGGATTCGGCGTGGTCTCCCAACGTGTTACCCGAGCGATCCAGGCGGCCACCGGCGTACCTACCGTCTACTTCCTCAGCTTTGGGGAGAACTACGCCCACCTGCACTTCCTGCTCGTCGCGCGACCCGCGAACCTCCCGGCGGAACTGAGGGGCGCCGCGATCCTCACCCTGCGGGCCGAACATCGCGACCAGCCCGCAGCACTCGCCTCGGCCGCAGCCGTGCGCCAGGCCTTCACCTCCGACTGAACCGACCACCCACACGAAAGGGACGACGATGTCCACCTCCACGCACACCCACGGCGACCGCACCTACACCGGCCGCACCAACACCGCCGACGGCTTCGTAGCGAGTCCCGGCGCGCCACTGATCGTCGCCCTCCACGGCGGCACCTACTCATCGATGTACTTCGACATCCCCGGCTACTCGCTGCTCGACCGCGCGGCGAGCCGAGGCATACCGGTGATCGCGCTCGACCGCCCCAACTACGGCGGTTCCACTCCCCTCGAGACGGACGACTCGATCATCCTCGCCAACGCCGACGCGCTCACCGAAGCCATCGGGTCCATCTGGGCTGACCACGGCGGTCAGGCGCCTGGCGTTGTACTCCTCGGCCACTCGATCGGCGGCGCGGTCGCCACCGCCATCGCCGCCGCGCAACCCTCCTGGCCGCTCGTCGGCCTCGCCCTGTCCGGATGTCTCGTCTGCGTGCCGCAGGAGTCTCGCGGAGCTTGGGAGGCGCTCCCGCCGATCCCCATGATCGACCTGCCCGTCCCGATGAAGGACCAGGTGATGTTCGGACCGGTCGGCACCTACGCGGACGACATGCCGGCCGCCAGCCACCCCTCCAATACACCCGTGCCGAAGGCGGAGCTCCTCGACATCACCGGCGGGTGGCTCGAACGCCGTGCGAACGTCTGCGGGAGGGTCACGGTTCCCGTCCACCACCGTCAGGGAGAGTTCGACGCACTCTGGGTCACGAACCAGGACGAGATCGACGAGTTCCGTAGCGGGTTCGGCGCATCGGAGTCAGTCGACACCGCCCTTCAGCCCGGCAGCGGACACTGCATCGACTTCCACCTCCCGAGCGAGCGGTTTCAGACTTCGCAGCTCGACTTCGCACAGCAGTGCGCGAAGGCCTCGGTGGCCTGAGCACCATGACGACCACCGTGCTCCGAAACGTCCGGCTCTTCGACGGCGACGCGTTCGGTGACCCCGAAGAGCTCGCGTTCGACGACGGCCTGATCACGGCGATGCACGATAGAGGCCACGACGAGGCCGCCGACGTCGTCGACGGGGGCGGGGGATTTCTCCTCCCCGGCTTCATCGACTGTCACGTCCACCTGTACGGCCCGGAGACCCTGACGGCGCTCGCGACGTACGGGGTCACGACGGCGCTCGACATGAGCTCACCCGCACCGCTGGTCCGCGCGCTGCGTGGTCGACCCGGGGTGACGGACATCCGCAGCGGGATGATGGCCCTGACCTCCCCCGCGAGTGCACACGCTCAACGGATGAAGGACATCCCCGCCGCGCGCGAGGCCCTCGTCGAGGACATCACGGCGGTGCCCGCCGCCGTGACGAGGCGCGTGGAACAAGGGGCCGACTACATCAAGGTGGTCATCGACCTCCCCGGCTTCGACCAGGCCACGGTCGACGCGATCGTCGCGGAGGCGCACCGGCATGGCCTGAAGGCCGTCGCTCACGCCTCACGCTCCGACGCCGTCGAGATGGCTCAGCGTGCCGGTTTCGACGTGCTGACCCACGTACCGCTGGATCGGCCCATCGACGACGAGCAGGCCGTTGCTCTGGCCGCGACAGGCGTCATCGTCGTACCCACACTCACCATGATGAAGGCCATCGTGGAGCGGCTCGCCGGCACCGGAGGTCCCGGCCCGCGGTACGAACCGGCGGCGGACAGCGTCACCGCTCTCCATCGGGCTGGCGTCACCGTCCTGGTCGGCACCGATGCGAACCAGACACCCGCCGCGCCCGCCTCACCGCCGATGGGCGCCAGCCTCCACGATGAGCTGGCTCTGCTCGTGGCCGCCGGCCTCACCCCGGCCGAAGCGCTCCGCGCGGCCACCTCGGCTGCCGCCGACCATTTCGACCTGTCGGACCGTGGTCGCGTGGCCGTTGGGCTGCGGGCCGACCTGATCCTGCTCGAGCGCGACCCCACGTCGGACATCGACGCCACGCATAGCATCCGTGGGGTCTGGATCGCGGGCGAACCGGTGGTCGAGCTTCCGTGATCCTGGTGACTGCTGCCGCGGGCAACCAAGGGCGGCTCCTCGTCCCCAAGCTGGTTCGAGCCGGCGCAAGGGTTCGGGCCAACGTCAGGTCGGAGGCCTCGGCCGAGCGCCTGCGGGCCCTGGGGGTCGACGACGTCGTCGTCGGAGACCTCGCCGAACCCGCCGTGCAGCGGAGCTGCGTGCGCGATGTCGAGAAGATCTACCACGTCGGTGCGACCCTCAGCCCGGGTGAGCGGTCCATGGGTCTCGGTCTCGTCGACGGGGCCCGAGCCGAGGGCGTCCAGCATTTCGTGTTGAGCTCGGTTCTGCACTCCATCGTAACCGACCTGGTCCAGCACACGATCAAACGCGACATCGAGGAGCATCTGCTCGCGTCGGACTTGGAGTTCACCATCCTCAAGCCGTCGAACTACATGCTGCCGCTCAAGCTGCGACCCGCCTTCACCCGCAACGTGTTCGAGCTGTCGTGGTCCCTTACCCGTCGGCAGTCGTTGGTCGACCTCGACGACGTCACAGACGTCGCCCTGATGACCCTGACCGACAGCGCCCGGCACGCGGCGGCGACCTACGAGCTCGTCGCTCCCGGGCGGTATACCGCATACGAGCTGGGCGAGATCGTGTCACGAGTCATGGCCCACCCTGTTGACGTACGCCAGATCGACGCCGAGACGTATGCCCGGGCGTGGCTCGGCGATCGAGACCAGGCTGAGGCGAGTCACGAGCTGTCGGTGCTCCGCTCGATCAGTACGCGCTACAGCGCCCACGACTTTGTCGGGAACGCAAACGTCCTCACCTGGCTACTGGGACGGCAGCCGACCTCCTTCGAGGAGTTCGTCCGTCGCGAGTGGGACTCGCACCTCACCCATACCGATGGTCAAGCCCGATGAGGCTGAACGGACGAACCGTCCTCGTCACCGGCGGCGGGAGCGGCATCGGTCGAGGGCTGGCCGAGGCGTTGCACGCCCTGGGAAACACCGTCATCGTCGCGGGCCGGCGTGCCGATCACTTGGAGGCCGTTGCGGCCGGCAGTCCCGGCATCCGCACGATGGCCTTGGACATCACCGATCCGAGCAACATCGCGCGCGTCGCCCGCAACGTCGTCCAGAGCCACCCCGAACTCGACGTGCTCATCAACAACGCGGGCGTGATGCTCGACACCGACCTCACCAGGCTGGTGGCCGACGATGACCTCGAGCGCAACGTCGCGACGAACCTCCTCGGCCCGATCCGGCTGGTCTCCGCCCTCATCGACCATCTGAGCGCCGTGCCCTCGGCGGCCATCGTCAACGTGAGCTCGATGCTCGCCTACGCGCCACTCGCCCGGGCGCCGCTGTACTCCGCCACGAAGTCCGGCCTGCACTCGTACACCCTTTCCCTGCGCCACCAGCTCCAGGCCAGGAACATCGAGGTGATCGAGATCGCCCCACCCTTCACCAGCACTGCCCTTCAGCCGATCAACCTCACCGACGCCCGCGCGATGCCCCTTAACGCCTTCATCCGAGAGACCGTCGCAGCGCTGGAAACAGGCGAGCTCGAGGCTTACGTGACCTCCGCGCGACAACGCCGCGACGCCCTGCGGACCGGAGACATCGCGGCCACCCAACGCCTGAACGAGCTCATGGGTTAGGTCTGGGTTAGGTCCGCACCCGAGGCTCCTTCCGCCCACCGGTTCGGCGACAGGAGGAGAGCAAAAGTGGTGACGACGCTTGCTGTTATCACATATATCGTCTAGCGTTGGCGAACCTGATCAGAGTCGATCCACCCGAGGAGCTGTCATGACGGCACAGACCGATCTAAGCCGGGACGAGATCATCGCTCGGAACCTCGAGGCAGTCGAGGTCCACTTCCACAACGAGAACGCCGACAGCATCGACGAGGCGATCTCCGTCTACACCGACGACATCGTGTGGGAGGTTCCTGCGCGAGGCCTCGTGCTTCGCAACGTCGAGGATGTCAAGCAGGAGTACCTCCAGATCTTCGGCTCGATGACGATCCACAAGATCACCAACCTGCACCGGTTCGCCACCGAGGAGTGGGTGTTCGACGACAGCATCTTCGAGTGGACGATGACCGGCGACGGCTTCCGCAACGCTCCGTTCCCGCCCGGCACGACCTGCAGCATCCGTCTCCTGCACGCCTTCCAGATGCGTGACGGGCTGATATGTCGCGAGCACGGCTACGAGATCTGGCGGGACATCAATGACACCGTGCGCGTCAACGATGACATCCCCGCCAACGCCCGGGTCGAGGTGTTCGACTGACCGCTCGCCGGTATCGCGTGGCGCATGTGCCGCTAGGGTCCGCGGGTGACCGATCCCTCCCCGTCGAGGGCGGCAGGTCACGACTATGTTGCGAGCGACGATCTGCAGGTGCATGACGGTCGCCGAGACGGTGAGGGTCGGACCGCCCGGCCTGGGTAGGCGGTCGCCCCAGGACCCAGCGCATGTCGAGCACAACGACGAGACCCCGGTGGAACGGAACCTCGCTGATGGCGAAGCACCCCTTCTGATCGGCGGTACGCGCTTACCCTGCCACCGGTCATCGATACGTTCGCGCCTGGACCCTAAGGCTGAAGGGGCACAGCCTGACTCACCACCACATTGAGCTTGGCCGAGCGGGTCGCCATCTGCACCTGGACCCGGGAGAGCTTCCCGAGGCGGTGGGACTCGCCAGCAGGCACTCACCGGCCGCTCCTTCACAACGCTACGCACCGACGCAGCAGCGGCCCTTCCCTCACCGGCGGTGGTGCTGTCCGCTTGGCTCAACCAGTAATACGGCCGCCTCCGACGCCCACCCGACACGCCACCCCACTTCCCGGGATCACCGGTTAAAGGGCACGTCGCTTCCGAGAACACCTATCCGCAGGTCCCCGGGCCGGGGAGGGCCCAATACCTTCAACTTAGAGCCCGCCTGGGTGTGAGTGGAAGCAGGACGAGGGTGAGTGTGCCGCGGGCTGGCGGTCGCTTCGTGTGGTCGGCGGGTTTGCGAGGGTAGCTGTGGCTGCGTTTGGC
>JAABUM010004884.1_pt1 | contig 14629 bp, 17 predicted proteins | sample 5559161 | NCBI WGS metagenome assembly JAABUM01 (sample SAMN10711868, study PRJNA513369) | rock metagenome | isolation source: Antarctica rocks | place: Antarctica: Victoria Land, Siegfried Peak nord
GCTCATCCGTCGCACGGGCCACACCGCCATTGCGGCGTACCGCCGACACCTCTCCACCCACCCCGCCAAAGCTCTCCGTCTCCTACGTCCCAAGCTGCACTCTCGCCGATAATTCACGAGCCCTGCGGCAAAGCCATTAGCGGTCGCATGGTAAACTTTTTCGTATACTGAATGATGACGACAAGCTGCGTCACACTGCCTGACGCGATGGCTACCTCGCTGCCCTACGTTTTAATAGCTACGACACCTCGTTGACGGGCAACCTTAACGCTGGCAGTGTAGGCGAGTAGTAACACTGTGCGCGTCAGCATTGCAATCAATGGCAACAGTTCTGCTCTATCGCAAGGATTATTAAAATGGCGCTCAACGTCGCTGAGATTTCTTGGCAGCCTGAGGTAAGCGCGGACACGGGTTTCCTGCCGCCGATACAAATCCCAGGCGACGGGCATCTTCCGAGGCATTGGCAGCATGCGCCGAAAACACAGGATGCTGTGACCGTTGAAGGGGCCGAGCTAATCGACTACAAGGTATTTTTCGGTGATATGCGAATGGAGGACTGGAAGGGTTCCGAGGATTTGGCTCCCGCTTCCGATGCTGCGCCCATTGGTCCAATTATTAATAGTGTGCTTCGCGTCCGCGGTACCGGAACTGAGCTAAGGAATCTCGCGCTTGGCTTGTACGCCTTACCTCAGCCTGCGAGAGGCTGGCGCCTTACAAATCGTCAAGACACTACTGCGTCTGTCATTATCTCAATAGAGTTTACATTGATCCCCAACAATGTGCCGGACAACGTACTATTTATCACACCAAGACGACCGATAACCATTGAGTCCAACCCAACTCCCAAACGCACCTTGCGCGATCTACTCGAACTGCATGCCGTTCTCCGCGCCCTGCGTGAACCACGGGTCATAGAGATAGCCGACACTAGCACGTCCCAGGTGCTCTTTATAGGTCATGGTGTGCAGATTGACGGCTTTGATTCCGCGGAGGACCAATTCATTGATGCGCTTAGGACCATTCAAAGCACGTTTTCTACGAAGACCTTCCCAGTGCCAGGACCTCTACAGCATGATGAGATGCAAAAGGCTCTCCGGATCGCTGAGATTCTGCGTTCAGGTCAAGTAACCCAGCCCATCGACACCATGTCAGCGGAAGTGAACGTCGAAACGACCATCAATATGCTGCGATATGTCGATAAGAACGGCGTGTTGCAGCATATGGATGAGCATGGCGTCTCGCAGGAGCAGCACATGCATATCGAACAACTGCACACAGAGCACACATTGTTTGGTGTGCCCCTCGATTTAGGGCCTTCACGAGCGGACTATCCTCCTATGAAACTGACGCGTCGTCCTGAAGAGTTGCGCAAAGAGGTGGCTCGCCTATCCTCTAACAGCCTCATTACCATAGCATTGGCGCCGGTTGATCCCAAGAATAATGAGGTTCATTATCAGTACAAACGCTACTGGCGTGCATCGGTTAATGATTCTGTCGTTGGTCAATCCCCAACGGAGCCTCAGCAGGAACAAAATATAAGGCTACAGGACTTTGGCGCAGCGTATGCAGCCAATGCCTTCAGTCCGTTGGACCTTACTGAGGAAGAAGGGCAGGAACTGTTGCGGCGACTGGAAAGTCATACAGCAACGCTTGAACAACCGGAGCGTGACTTGCCGCTTGGGAATGGATCCTTTCTATTACGCTCGCCTCATTGATAATCCACCGTTGAACCATTGGCCCCTCGTAAGGAGGGGCCAATTCACTATTAGCAGGTTGATGAATCAAATCCTTCAGAAGATTCCGTTCAGGCAGGACTATCAACCTGGTCTCCAGGGCTTCTTCTGTGGCAATGAGTTGTGGCAGCAGGACGTTGCCGATTGGATTAAAGGCGACCGCGTAGTCAACGATATACGGGACCGTGGCTGCGAAGTCTGGTTATACACAACTGGACAAAGCGATGTCATCGGATACGGTTCACTTGGCGTATCTGAATGGCGTGTGCCTACGAAGGGACCAAAAATACGGGTCAACACTATTCCCTACCTTGGCATTGATCAGAGATATTGGGGACAACCGCCTGGTCCCCGCGAGTATCGCTTTTCCACTCAAGTCATTGAACACCTCACTATTGAAGCCAGTAGACATCACGACCGCAGCCCCTTCCTTGGGCTCTTTGTGCACCGCGACAATAGCGGGGCCATCAAGTTGTACGAGCGCCTCCACTTCGACCACTTCCGCGATTCGGGCGAGTACATAGTCATGCTTCGCAGCTTATAGACCACTACCCAGGCGGCATTCTTGCTGTCAGCGATCACCAGTCGATGCGGACGGGCGCGCCCGTCCGCATCACGCCCCGGAAACGCCGCCCAGTGACACGTACTTGACGTCCAGGTACTCCTCGATGCCCCACAGGCCGCCTTCGCGGCCGAGGCCCGACTCTTTCACGCCGCCGAAGGGCGCCTGGGCCGTCGAGGGCAGGCCGTCGTTGGCGCCCAGGATGCCGTACTGCAATTGCTCCGCCAACCGCCATACGCGGCCCACGTCGCGCGTGAAGTAGTAGGTGGCGAGCCCGAAGTCCGTGTCGTTGGCGCGCGCGATGACTTCCTCCTCGCTGTCGAAGGTCAGCAGCCCGGCGACGGGGCCGAACGTCTCCTCGCGCGCCAGCAGCATCGTGTCGTTCACGTCGAGCAGGACGGTCGGCGCGAAGTAGTAGCCCTCCCCCACGCCACGCTCGACCCGGCTCCCGCCCAGAGCGACCGTGGCGCCCCCGGCCACGGCGTCCTGGACGTGGCGCTCCACCTTGTGGAACGTCGCCTCGTCGATGAGCGGCCCGACGGTCACGCCGTCATCCAGACCGTCGCCGGCCTTCATCTCGTGGAGCTTGGCGACGAGCCGCTCGGCGAAGGCGTCGCGGATACCGCGTTGCACGAAGATGCGGTTGGCCGCCACGCATGTCTCTCCCGTGTTGCGCATCTTGGACGTGACGCACTGTTGGACCGCGATGTCGAGGTCGGCGTCCGCGAAGACGATGAACGGCGCATGTCCCCCCAGTTCGAGCGAGAGGCGCTTGACGGTATCGGCCGCCTGTTTCATCAGGATCTTGCCCACCTCGGTCGAGCCGGTGAAGGAGACCTTGCGCACGCGGCGATCCGCCATGATGGGCGCCACGATGTCCGGCGCGTCGAGGCCGGGCACGACGGAGAGGACGCCCGCGGGCAATCCGACCTCCTGGAAGATCCGGGCAAGTTCCAGCGCCGAGAGCGGCGTCAACTCCGAAGGCTTGATCACCATCGTGCAGCCGGCCGCGAGCGCGGGGCCGAGCTTGCGCGTGATCATAGCCGCCGGGAAATTCCAGGGTGTGATGGCCGCCGTGACGCCGACGGGCCGCTTGAGCACGAGCAGCCGCTTGTCGGGCGAGCTCGACGGCACGATCGTGCCGTAGACGCGGCGGGCCTCCTCGGCGAACCACTCCAGGAACGAGGCGGCGTAGACAATCTCCCCGCGCGCCTCGGCCAGGGGTTTGCCCTCTTCCAGCGTCATGAGGCGGGCCAGATCCTCTTTCCGCTCGTGCATGCGCTGGGCCGCGGCGCGCAGGATGCCGGCGCGCTCGGCCGCGGTTGTCGCCTCCCAGGCCGGTTGCGCGGCCACGGCGGCGTCGATGGCCCGCCGCATGTCGGCGCTGCCCCCGTCCGCGACCGTGGCGAAGGGCTGCAGGATGGCGGGATTGACCACCTCGAACGTACGGCCGGACGCGGCGTCGTCCCAGGCGCCGCCGATGAAAAGGTTGTAGGATGTCGCGGTTGCTGTCGTTACCATGCTTTGCCTCCTAGTCGGAAGTCGATAGTCGTCAGTCGTTAGTCGCCGCCGGATCGTGGGCGCCATGCGACATCGCACGCGCTTCCAGCGGTGGTCTGGGAGATTAGCCGTTGGGTTGGGTGACCAGCTTGCCCCAGGTTGCGCGGCTGCCGATTAGGTCAAGCGCGGCCGGGACGTCCGCGAAGGGGACATTGCGGAAGATCAGCGGCTTGATCTTGCCCTCATCGTAGAGCCGCATCAGTTCCTGGTGCGTCTCTACGATGACTTGTGGGGCCATTTTGCGGTAGAGTCCCCAATGCAGGCCGACGACCGCGTAGTTCTTGACTAGCGCGTGATTCGTCGGAGCCTCGGCCATGCGGCCGCCGGCGAACCCAACCACGAGGAGGCGGCCCTCGAAGGCGATGCAGCGGCGTGAACGGTCGAACACGTCGCCGCCGACCGGATCGAAGATAACGTCGGCCCCGCGTCCCCCCGTCAACTCTTTCACGCGCTCCACGAAGTCGCCCTCGCGGTAGTCGATGACCTCCTCGGCTCCAAGGCGGCGGCAGACCGCGACCTTCTCGGCGCCTCCGGCCGTCGCGATGACGCGCGCGCCCGCCGCGACGGCGAGTTGGATCGCGGCCGAACCGACGCCGCCGGCTCCAGCGTGCACGAGTGCGACCTCGCCCGACCGCAGTCGCGCGCGACGGTGCAGCCCGACGTAGGCGGTCTGGTAGACAATGAAGTGCGCCGCCGCGTCCTCGAACGACATGGCGTCGGGGATCGGCAGCATCGCCGCCGCCGGCACGGCGACGCGCTGGGCCAGCCCGCCGTGCGGCAACGGCGGCAGCGCCAGCACGCGCTGTCCCTCGCGCACGGTAGTCACGCCGTCGCCCACGGTGCGCACCGTCCCGCCGACCTCGGCCCCCGGCGTGAAGGGCAGCGGCGGCTTCTCCTGATACGTGCCCTGACACAACAAGATGTCGAAGAAGTTGAGTGAGGTCGCCCCAACCTCGACGACGGCCTCGCCCGGCCCTGCCGTGGGCGCGTCGACCTCCTCCAGCTTCAGGACGTCCATGAGGTCGCCGAGTTCGTTGACTCGCCATGCTTTCATCGTCATGCTCCTCTCTACCCTGCACGCTAATTCCTATCAGTCAGTGTAACGTCTTGGCCTATAGACGCGTTATACATAGGTGGCCCCATGCTAGCGGGTTTTTAGTGCGGCCATGACGCGGAGTAGGACAGAGAGGGCAACGAATGGCGCGTGGACGACGATTACCCTTGCTGCTGGTACTGGCGCTGCTGGGCGCGCTTGTCGCGGAGACGGCGGCCTGGCGGCACGATGCGACGGCCGGACCCAGCGTTCACAGGACTACTCTGCGCGCCACCACTATCGGCCCCTATCCGATGGCCGCCGCGATCGCCGCGCGGGCCGGGCGCGGCTTCGTCGTGCACCAGGACGGCACGGTCGATGTGCTTGACATAACTAGTGGAGCGCTGCTGCGCAAGGTCAGAGTGGGCCAGTTCGGCTACAGCACAGGCGACATCGCCGTGTCGGAGGGGACGAACCGCGTCTTCATCGCCTGCGATGGGACGACGGGGCAGGGCGCGACGGTCGCCATACTCAACGCGCGGAGCGGCCAGGTCCTGCGCACGACCACGGTCGGCGTGGGCGTACACGACGTCGTGGTTGACGCGCCACGCGGGCAGGTTTTCGTCGCCACACTAAAGGGGGTGAGCGCGCTCGACGCGCGCACGGGCGCGGTGAGGCGTACGTACGCGCTCGGTACGGTCGTGCAACGGATAGCGCTGGACGCGGGGACGGCTCATCTGTTCGCCGCGACGGAAGGGACCGACAAGCGCGGGCTGATCCCCATCACCGGCGGCGCCGGCGCCATCGTCACCATGGACGCCGTGACAGGGCAACTGCTACACGCCACGGCCGTGGGGCGTGAGCCCGGCGCCATGGCGGTGGACGCGCACGCGGGGCGCGTCGTCGTGGTCAGTGCGCTAGACCGGACGGCCAGTGTCCTTGACGCAGGCACGGGGCGCGTTATCCGGACCGTCAAGATCGGCGGGCAGCCCGAAGGCGTGGCGGTGGACGACCGTAGCGGCCATGCCCTCATCGCCGCCACGGGGTCCATGAACAACATGGGCCGCTTCACCAGCCCAAGCAGTGTCACCATACTCGATACGCGTAGCGGAAACGTCGCGCGGGTCGTCACGCTGGATCGGGCGCCGCTATGGTCGATCGTGGCGGACGCGGAGCATGGGCGCGCCTACCTACCCGGCGCGCCCACGATCGTGCTGGACACGCGCAGTGGCGCGCGCATAGGCGCCATCGACAGCCTGTTTGGTATTCCGGCCATCGACCCCCACACCGGGCGCGCCGTGATCGCCTCGCCAGGCGGCATGATGACGGCGCGCGACCCCTGGGGCTGGCTGCCGGGACCGCTACGGCGCTTGCCGTTCATCCTATTGCCGCCGCGCCCCCACGCCGTGCCGCCTACAGTCAGCGTGCTCGACATGGCGTCGTGAATCGCCATCGTCTCCGCTGAGAGCGCCGACGGTCAGATGTAACGCTTCCGGCTCTTGCTCGAGTTACAGTGTGCCGTGGGTGCGGTGTGAGGTTGTGCTGGTGGGCGCCGTGAGCCTGGCCTTTTAAGGCCAGGTCTCGGTGAACCATATCGCACGCAGGCGCAACAGAGAGGGTGAGACACTGGTTGACGGGATCACTGTCACGAATTCTTACGAAGGGGCGCCGATGGACGACGAGAGGCTGCTGGCGGCCGTGGCGGGGGGCGATTCCACCGCGCTGCGCGAGTTGTTCGCCCGGCACGCTCCCTGGCTGGCCGCGCGGTTGCGGCGCACACTGCCCGTCGACGCTGTTGAGGACGTGCTGCAGGAGGCGTTTATCGCCGTCTGGAAGGGCGCCGCGCGCTACAGCGGCGAGGGCGCGGTGGGGGCGTGGATCTGGGGCATCGCGCGACGGCAGGCCGCGCTGTGGGCGCGGACCCACGGGCGGCCCGACGTGGCCCTGGAGGCCGACTTCGTGGCCGTGGCCGGCGCGAACGCGGATCCCGCTATGACGGCGATCAGGAGCGTCGACCTGCAACAGGCGCTCACGACCCTGGGATCGGGGCTGGCGGGCGCCGAACAGCGCGAGTTGGTGCGCCTGGTGTTCGTCGAGGATCGCCCGCTGGCCGACGTCGCGGCGCGCCTCGGCGTCCCCGAGGGCACGGTCAAGAGCCGCCTATTCAAGGTGCGCCGCCTGCTGCGGGCAGCGCTCGGGCAAGGCGAATATGGAGGAGGAAATGTATGATGCGCGATCACCCCGACGACCCCGCGCACGTCGCGGCGTGCGGCGATTGCCAGACGCGGGCTAGCATGGACGGATTGGACGTCGACCTGGAGCGGGTCTGGCTGAGCGTCGCCGCCACGGTGTGGACGCGGCGTCCCGGCATCGTCGAGCGTCTGGCCGCGCGACTGCTCGGCTCGCCGGGCCTCGCGCGCGCCCTCGTCACGACGCCCTCGCTGCTGCTTTCCTGGCTGCTCGCCAGCGCGATTATTCTCGCCATCGGCGTGCTGGTCACGCGCGGCACGGGCCTGCCGTGGGTCCCGCTGCTCGCGCCGGCGCTGGCCGGCGCCGGCATCGCCTACGCCTATGGGCCGGGCATCGACCCGGCCTTCGAACTCAGCCAGACCATGGCGGTGCCCGACCGCATGGTGCTGCTGGCGCGCGCGCTGGCCGTCTTCGGCGCCAACGCCGCGTTGGGGATCGCGGCCTCGTTCGCCTCGGCCGGCGCGGCCGGGCTGACGCTCGGCTGGTTCGTGCCGATGACCACCGTGGCGGCGCTGGGCCTGGCCGCGGCGACCGTCGCGCGCTCGGCCAACGTGGGCGTCGTGGCGGCGCTGGCCGGCTGGAGCATCGTCGTGCTGGGTAGCGCGGCCCTGACCAATACCCGCGACCTGGCGGCGGTTGCCGTCGCGCCGGGCCTGCTGACCCCGGCCTATTTGATGTGTACGCTGGCCTGCGTGGCCGTGGCCTTGTACGCCACGAGCGGGCAACGTGGTGAGAGGACAGGATGGCTATGGTTATGAACGTACAGGTTCAGGATGTGACGCAGACCTTTGGACGCACGCAAGCGCTCAAGGGCGTGGACTTGGAGATCGGGCGCGGTGTGTTCGGGCTGCTCGGACCCAACGGCGCCGGCAAGACGACGCTGTTGCGCACGCTGGCGACGGCGCTCGCGCCGGGCGGCGGGTCGGTGCGCCTGCTCGGCTACGACGTGCGCGACCACGCGCAGCGGCGCGAGCTGCGCCGCCGCCTGGGCTACCTGCCGCAGGCGCTCGGCTACTACCCCAACTTCACGGTGGCCGAGTTCGTGGAATACTTCGCGCTGCTCAAAGAGATGCCCCATGACACGGTGCGGCTGGCCGTGGCGCGGGCGATCGAGCGCGTCGAGCTGGGCGACCGTGCCCGCGCCAAGCTCAAGACGCTCTCCGGCGGCATGTTGCGCCGCGTCGGCATCGCCCAGGCCATCGTGAACGAGCCCGACCTGCTGCTGCTCGACGAGCCCACGGCGGGGCTCGACCCCGAGCAGCGCGTAACCTTCCGGCGGCTGCTGCGTGAGGTCGGGACGCGCGGCACGGTGATCGTGAGCACGCACCTCGTCGAGGATGTCGGGGCGGCCTGCGGGCAGGTCGCCCTGATGCAGGGCGGGCGCATCGTCTTCCAGGGCACGCCGGGCCAGCTGATGGACCGCGGCGACGCCGGCGACGACGTGGCGGGCGACTCGGCGCTGGAGCGCGGCTACAGCGCCGTGCTGGTGGGGGCGCGCTCATGAACACGTCGCTACTACGCATCGAGACGCGGCGCAACATCGGCCTCTGGTTATGGCCCCTCCTCGTGGGGCTTGCACTGTTCGTAGCGTATGCCGAACCTGGACTAGCCGGGCGTGTGACGTTCTGGGTGCAAGCGAGTGTCCTGGTCCGCGACGGGCTCCTGATCGTCGGACCGGCGCTCGGTGGAGCGGCCGCGTGGATGGGTAGCCGCGAGCGCAGGCGCAAGATCGACGATCTCCTGGCGACGACGCCCCGGCCAGCTTGGGCGCGCTGGTCGGTGACATGGGCCGCGACCGCTTTCTGGGGCGCGCTGGCCTACGCCGTGGCCGGCGCCTACGTGCTCGCCCTGGCCGTGCGGCACACCGACTGGGGCGGACCCGTAGCCTGGCCGATGCTGGTGGGCCTCGTGGCGGTTCCGGCCTACGGCGCGGTCGGCTATGCGCTCGGGTCACTGCTGCCTAGCCGGTTCACCGCCCCGCTCGTCGCGATCGCGCTGCTGGCGCTGCCGGTCGTGGTGGGGTCGAGGTCGGGCACGTTCTCCGCGGTCACCAAGCCGTCGGCGCTCGACGCCTTGCATTACCTCTCGCCCGTCGCCACGCTCGACGCGTCGGTCTGGTACGGCGTCCGCCCCGATGTCGGATGGCCCCAGGCGCTCTTTCTGCTTGGCTTGACCGGCCTGGCGCTCGGAGGCCTGGCCCTGCGCGGCGAGCGCGGCCGTGCGGCTTGGAGCGCCCTCCTCACGGGTGGGGCGCTCGTCGTCGTCGCCGTGGCTATCCTCCTGTCCACGTCGCCCCCGGGCGCCGTCCTCCTGGGCGCGTCGCGCTTCTCAAATGCCCCCCTACCCCCCCTTCTCGCGCGGTACGACAGGCTCATCCCGTACACGCCGATCTGCACCGGCGCGCCCGTACCCGTATGCGGCCACCCGGCCTATCGGTCGTATCTCGCCTCGGAAGCGCCGGTCATCAACCGCTTGATCGCGCCATTAGCCGGTCTACCCGGCGTTCCCCTGCGGGCCGAGCAACTCCCTCACAGCCAGTTTGGGATCACCGGCCGCGTGCTTACCATCTTGCCCGACAACGCGAATAGCGCGACCGATCAATATTTCTTCGGCCCGATCGCCCAAGCCCTCGTGGCGAGCGATATGTACAGTGAGCATAGCCTGCCGCCTGGGACCTGCCCCGGCGACCCCACACTGCAATCGTGCACGGAGGCGCAGGACGCCATCGGGATTTGGTTGGTGCGCCAAGCTGGCCTGCGTCTGACGCCCGTGACCTTCGGGAACCAGACGCCGACGTACCCCTACTTCGGTTCCGACTGGGCCGTCGCGTCGGCGGCCGCCACACGCTTCGCCGCGCTCGGTCGGGAGCGGCAGCGGGCCTGGCTACTGACCCATTACGTCGCCCTGAACCAGGGGCGCGTCCGCCTACGGGATATCTCATGCGGCTGGCCTACCTCTACCTGTGTTCCCGGCAGGCCGGCCGTACCGTCGCCGTGCTCGCCGCCGTCGCGGTCGCCGCGTGGTTGTGGTTGCGCTGGGATAGCGCGTCGGAGATCACGGTCACGATCGTGCCGATCGTCGTGCCCCTCGCCGCCGCAATGATGGTCGGGGCGAGCGCGGGGGCGCCGTTCGGCGAGGGCGAGGCCACGGGCGGCCGTCCGCTGTGGCCGTTGCGCGGCGGGCACCTGCTCGGGCTCGTCGCCATCGCGGCGGCCGCGCTGGCCCTCGCCGTCTTGCGCTGGGGCGTGCCGGACGGCGCTTGGACCCTCGTGCGCAACCTGGCCGGGTTCACGGGGCTGGCCCTGCTCACCGCCCGCGTCCTGGGCGCCGGCCTGTCGTGGGTCGTTCCGCTGGGCTACGCCATCCTCTCGTTCCTGGCGCCGCGACCCGGCGAGCGGTCGTCGCCGTGGGCGTGGCCGGCGCTGGCGGCGACCGATCACATGGCCGCGCTGATCGCGCTCGCGCTGCTGCTCGCAGGGCTCGCCCTCGTGGCTCTGTCCGGCGCGCGTGATGCTCAATCGGAGTCGGCGGCGCTGTGATCGTGCGCATGGTACGCATCGAGGCGCGCCGCAACGTCGTCGTGCTGTTGCTGCCCATCCTGGCCGCCATCGCCTGGCTGCAGGCCCGCAATGGCTTGCAAACACCCGTGGTGGTGTGGCCGCAGGTGACGGTGCAGGCGCGCGATTGGATAGTGTATCTGGGGCCATTCGTGGCCGCAGCGGCCGCGTGGATGGGCGCGCGGGAGCGGCGCCACGGCATGGAGGATCTGCTCGCCACCACGCCGTGCCCGGTCTGGCAGCGCCGCGCCGCCACCTGGACGGCGACGACCCTGTGGGGGCTGCTGGCGTATGGCGCCGTCGCCGTCGGTATCCTGGCCTACGGCGCCACGCGCGCGACTTGGGGCGCGCCCCTTGCCTGGCCGTTCTGCTGGCCGCTGCTCATCGGGTTGCTCGCGCTGCCGGCGCACGCGGCGGTTGGGTTCGCCTTGGGGCGCTACGCGCCGAGCCGCTACACGCCGCTCGTGGCTATCGCGCTGCTGCTCGTCCAAGCGTACGTGGGCGGGGCCATCGGCGAAGGCGCGCGTCCCGGCCTGGGTCCCCTACTGGGCCGCCTACTTGTCGCCGGCGGTCTACGTCGACCAATCGGTGTGGTTCGGGGTGACACCGAACTTGTGCGGGCCGCAGGCGCTCTACCTGCTGGGCCTGACCGGACTCGCGCTGAGTAGCCTGGCGGGAGGCGATGAGCGTCGCCCTGTACGGTGGGGCGCGCCACTCGCCGGCGCCGCGCTCCTCGTCGCCGGCGTCATCCTCATCGGCCGCACGGTCCCTTCGGTCAAGGCGGGCAGTCCCGTTATGAAGAGCGCGATCGAGGCGCGCGGCGTCCAACTCATCCCCTACGCGCCGGTGTGCGGCGGGGCGCCGGTGGTGGTGTGCGCGCATCCCGCCTACAGCGCGCGACTCCACGCCGCCGCGGCCCTGGTCAACAGCGTCGTCGCGCCCATGTATGGGCTGCCGGGCGTTCCCACGCGGGCCGTGCAGCGCTCGTCGGGACACGATGCCCCGGCCGGTGCCCTCGTCTTCTATCCAATCACGGGCGCTACGGGGGATGAAGGCGCCGCCGCCGTCGTCACAGCGCAACTTGCCTGGGGCCGCGCGGCGCGCTACGACGTGACGATCGACGGGCAGAGCTCCGTGCACATCACCGGAGACGGCGCGCGGACCATGTTGTGGCTCTGGCTCATGCGCCAGGCCGGATATCGCGTGCCACGGCCGGTTCAGGGATTTGGGGACGCGGTTGTCGCGGCGGAGCAACGTTTCGCCGCCCTACCTACGGCGATACGGCGCGCCTGGTTGCGCGCGCACTATGCCGCTCTACGCGAGGGGCGCGTGCCGCTGCGGGGCATTCCGTAGCGGCGCCGACCCTTGTCCGGCGAACAGGGCGGTAGGGCGACGCAGCCCTATCCGATTATTAAGATGCGGCGCGCCACATGGGTGTATGGCAATAGGTTCCTACCCACCCGCAAAGGCCGCTTCAGCCATACCTATCCCCTCTAACGTCGCGGCTAGAAAGCGTCAAGCTGCTCAATGGTGGCCGCTCGGTTGATTAGGTCATCGAGTTGCTCCGTGGTCGCAGCGTCGATGCGCCGCTCTACAGTCTCCGGCAGGCGCCGAAGCGGGTTTTCAGAAACGCCCGCACCGCCTCACGCTTGCCTTCGATCTTTCCCTGTGTCTTGCCCCGTGCCTCAAGGGCCTGTGATAGTGCTGTCATGCCCAACTCCCTCAATATAGCTATCGCTACGTCATCGCTGATATCAGGATACGACAAACCGAGCAGCGCGCCTACCGTCATCTCGCGCTGCGCTTGTGGTAAATGCGTGGTGAGTAGCGCCGCGTCGCGGGCCACCACCGCGATGGGGCGACGCTGGCGCATCAGCGGCGCCAAGATCAGGTCGATGCGGTCCGTTTCCGTGAAGGCTCGTCGCGCGCGACTTTCTCGTGCAACCGGCGCAGCGTGGCATCGCCGTCCTCGCGTCCGAGGAAGATGTTGTGGACGCGGAAGGTGAGCGCGCCGGTGTCCAGCATGTCGGCGGCGCTGTCCTACATTGACTGCTACGTTTCACTCGTGATAGTGTTAAGTACGGTCTTGCCGATATGAAGAAAGGTATCGATGGTCCTCACGTACACGCTGCACGCGCGGCGTCGCATGGATCAGCGCGACATATCGGAGTCGGATATCGAGGCGGTCTTGCGCCTGCCGCAAAAGCCGCGACGCGATGGCGACGGGAACCCCATATACGCCGGCGCGGTTGATGGCCGGTTCATCGAAGTTGTCATCGCCGCCAAGTCGCACCCGCCCCGTGTGATCACAGTTTGGGACTAGGATAAAGCATATGAGACTTGAATACGATCCTGAGGCGGACGCGGCTTATGTCTATCTCAGCGACGCCAAGCGCACGTCGGGTAAACACCTCGACGATGCACGGTACATCGACTACGACGTTGACCATCGCCCCGTCGGCGTCGAGTTTTTAGGTGTCAGCCACGGCGTCAACCTCGATGGAGTCCCCGAGCGTGACACCATCATGCGTCTGCTTGATACGCGGCACATCAAGGTGTTTGCTTAAGAGTTGCGGCAAACTGTGCCGGCTATTCCCCGTCGAAGACCAGCCCCACTGCTTGGCGCCAGCGGTCGAGGACGCGCATCGTGTCCAGGCTGTCGGCCCAGGTCATGCCGGGGCGCGGGACCTGCCGCTCGGGGATGTAGCGCGCGACCGTATCGACCGCGCGAGCCCAGATGTCGCCGCCCTTGGCGACGGCGAGCTCCTCCGGCTCCGCCCCCTTGCGGCGCACGACGATGCGGCTGTCCGCGATGGCGGGCTTCCACGGCTCGCGCACATGGATGCTGCCCTCGGCGCCCCACACCCAGGGCTCGTGAATTATCCGTGCTGCCAAGGCTCCCGGCGTGGTGTAGGGGCGCATGGCATACGCCCGTGGTCTCGAACGCACGGACGTATGCCATACGCCCCTACAATAATTCACGAGCCCTGGCCCCACACCGCCAGGGCTCGCTCCGACGCGACCCGTGTGCCGCAGACCAAGCTGGCGGGCGCCCCGCTGGGGAAGCGCAGGTTGGCCGTCGCCCACTCGTCCACACGGCTGCGCCCGTCGATGTGCGCCAGCCCCGTTACGTCGATCGGCGCTTCGCCGGCCACCAAGAGGGCCAGGGAGGCCACGTAGCAGCCAACGTCCATGATGCCGCCGCCAGCGAGGGGGTGGATGTTGTCGTCCGGCCCCTGTGACCCCAGGTCAAAGCTGAAGCGGCATTCGATCAGCCGCACGTCGCCGATCACGCCCTCTCGGAGCAATGCGTCCAGGCGCGTCGTTTGGGGATGGCAGCGGTACAGAGACGCCTCCAGCAGGAATACGTCATGGCGCCGCGCCGCCTCGATGACGCGCTCGGCCTCGGCGGCGTTGGTGGTGAGAGGCTTCTCGCACAGGATATGCTTGCCCGCCCGCGCCGCGTTGATGGCCCACGCGGCGTGCATGCTATTGGGCAGCGCGATATACACCGCTTGCACGGCGGGGTCAGCCAGCACCGCATCGTAGGACGGATAGCGCCGCGCGGCGCCACACAGGTCGCCGAAGCGGTCGGCCGACTCCTGCGTGCGGCTGCCCACGGCGAGCAGCGTCCCCGTCTCCGATGCGGCGACGCCCGCCGCGAACTTATGGGCGATCCCGCCCGTGCCGAGAACGCCCCAGTTGAGCCGCGCCGTATCTGCTGTCATGTGTGATCTTCCCTTTCGTTAATCATGAAAGTGGAAAATGAAAGTTGGAAGTGGGAACGCGTGAGAATCCAAACGGTGTGTTGACACTCCACACGGCTGAAGCCGTGGGATTCTTGGCTCAACCAGCAGCCGTGTCCACCTGAGTCACCTCAGATGGATAGCGGGCAGACTGTCCCCAAGCGTTCCTTTCGGCGTGCCCCGCCGTA
>JAABUM010004885.1_pt1 | contig 14625 bp, 13 predicted proteins | sample 5559161 | NCBI WGS metagenome assembly JAABUM01 (sample SAMN10711868, study PRJNA513369) | rock metagenome | isolation source: Antarctica rocks | place: Antarctica: Victoria Land, Siegfried Peak nord
GCGCCGTCGTGGTGCCGGAGGGGCAGGACCTGCGCGCCATGGTGGCCCGCATGGCGGGTGAGACCGTCCGGAGCACCGCGCAGGTGCGGCTGCGGGCCGGCGCCGCCTGGGAGCTGCGGCGGGAGGCGCTCTCGACCGCGCCGGACGGCCCGGGCTGGGACCGCGTCGAGCTGGGCTACTCCGACCCCGAGCGCTTCGCCGATCGGGTGACCGGCTTCGGTGCCGACGCCGTTGTGCTGTCACCCGACGAGGCGCGCGACGCCGTAGTACGCCGGCTGCGCGCCCTGGCGTCCACGTGAGCGGGTCGCTGGCCCGCCTTCCCCGGCTGCTGGCCCTGGTGCCCTATCTGCTCGCCCGGCCCGGAGTGCCGTTCGCCACCGCAGCGGCGGACTTCGAGGTGAGCGAGGCGCAGCTGCGCAAGGACCTGAACCTGCTGTGGGTCTGCGGCCTGCCGGGCCACAGCCCGGGCGACCTGATCGACATCGAGTTCGAGGGCGACACGATCACGCTGTTCGAAGCGCAGGGCGTCGTACGCCCGCTGCGGCTCACCGTCGACGAGGCGCTCGCCCTGGTCGTCGCCCTGCGGACCCTGACCGAGACCCCGGGACTGGTGGAGCCCGAGCCGGTCCTGCGCGCGTTGGCCAAGGTCGAGCGCGCGGCAGGAGCGGCGGCGCTGCCCGCCGGGCGCGTCGAGATCGCCCTCGAGGGCGAAGCAGCCGTCCTGCCGGCGGTCCGGGACGCGCTGGCCCGTGGGCGACGGCTGCACCTGCGCTACCTCGTCCCCGGCCGCGACGAGGTCACCGAGCGCGACGTGGACCCGTTGCGCCTCGTCGTGACCGAGGGCCGCAGCTACCTCGAGGCCTGGTGCCGGCGCTCCGAGGGCGTCCGGCTGTTCCGGCTGGACCGGGTCGTCGAGGTCGCCGTGCTGGACCTGCCCTCCGAGCCGCCCCCGGACCTGCCGTCGCGCGACCTGGCCTCCGGGCTGTTCCAGCCGGGCCCGGACGACGAGCTCGTCACGCTCGCGCTCGACCCGGGCGCGCACTGGGTGGCGGACTACCACCCTTGCGAGAGCGTCGAGGACGACGGCCAGGGGCACCTGCTCGTTCGGTTGCGGACACCGGACACCGCCTGGGTACGCCGACTTGCCCTGCGCCTGGGGGGCGCCGGACGGGTCGTCGCGCCCGTCCCGCTCGCCGAGCAGGTGCGGCGGGACGCGCGGGCGGCGCTGGCGGCGTATGAGGCCTGAGGACGTGGCGTGGTGGTCAAGGCCGCAGGCCAACCTGCCGAAGGGGAGGTGTCGTCCATCGGTGGGCGGGGAGAGAAGGGTCCGTCCATGACCACGATCAAGGCGTCCTGCCCCACCTGCGGCGAGGTCGAGCTGACCCCGGCCGACGTGGCACTGAAGGTGTGCAGCCACGCGCCGCTGTCCTACTACGCCTTCGAGTGCGCCACCTGCGGCTGCGAGGTCCGCAAGCCCGCCGACGAGCACGTCGTCTCGCTGCTGGTCTCCGGTGGAGTCCCGGCGCAGGTCTGGGAGCTGCCTGAGGAGGTCCTGGAGGCCAAGGACGGCCCGCGCCTCACCTACGACGACCTGCTCGACTTCGCGCTGCACCTCGGGGCCAGCGACCTGCTCGCCTCCTTGGCGGGCGCAGCTGTCGCCTGAGCCCGCCGGTCACCGGAGCCCGGTCGTCTCAGCACCGTCCGTGTCCTCAGCACCACCGTCCGGCGCTAGCCTGGGCGGGTGTTCTGGTCCGTGCTCGACCTCGCCCTGGGCCTGCTGGCACTGATCGCCCTGGTCGTGCTGTGCCTTCGCCTGTGGCGGCAGACCAAAGCCCTGGCCCGGGAGACCTCCCGCGCGGCCACGCAGCTCGCGCAGGCCCGTACGGTGATGTCCCGGCTGCAGGTCGACGGCCCTGCCGCCGCGGCCGCACCGGTCACCGGCAGCGGTCGGGGGGCCGGACGACGCGGCGCCAGGCGTCCCTCAGGCGCGTAGGCTGAGGGCCTGTCCCGTCCTGTCAGAGAGGTGCCTCTCGTGCTCGAGTTCTTCGAGAAGCCCAGTGTCCTGATCATCGTCGTCCTGATCATCGTCGTCTTCGGGGCGAAGCGGCTGCCCGACTCGGCCCGCTCCCTGGGCCGCTCCATGCGCATCTTCAAGGCTGAGGCCAAGGGCCTGAAGGACGACGAAGGTTCCCCGGGACAGGTCCCGGTCACCCAGACGTCCCTGCCGCCGGTCCACCCCGCCCCACCCACGGCTCCGGTTGCACCCGCTGTCGCTGCACCCGCTGCCGCCGAACCCCTCGCCGCAGCCGCACCCGCACCTGCTACCGCCGCGCCGGCTCACCCGCTGCCCCCGCCCGCAGAACCCCACCACCGCCAGCACTAGCCGTGGCCCGCGCCGCCCCGCGCCCCGCCGACGGGCGCATGCCCCTGGTGGAGCACCTGCGGGAGCTGCGCCGGCGGCTGAGCTGGGCCGCGCTGGCGTACGCGGTGGCCGTCGCGGTCACCTACGCCTTCTGGAGCCCGGTTTTTGACCTGCTGCGCCACCCCTACTGCGGCGTCGTAGGACCGGGCCGCTGCAACCTCTACAGCTTCGGGATCTTCGACCAGTTCCAGGTCCGGATGCGGGTCGCCTTCATAGGCGGCGCCGTGCTGTCCGCACCGGTTTGGCTCTACCAACTCGGCGCGTTCATCACCCCGGCGCTGCACCGCAAGGAACGGCGCTATGCCGCGGGCTTCCTGCTCGCCGCCCTGGTCTTCTTCGCCCTCGGCGCCGGCTTCGCCTACCTCACCCTGAGCCACGGCTTGTCGCTGCTGCTGCACGTCGCCGGCTCCCACATCATGATCTTGACCTCGTTGAAGGAGTACCTGTCCTTCGTCTCGCTGATCCTGCTGCTGTTCGGGCTGGCCTTTGAGTTCCCAGTCGTGATCGTGTTCCTTAACGTCGTCGGCGTGCTGTCGGTCGCGCGCATGCGGGCCTGGCGGCGAGGGATGATCGTGGGGCTGTTCTTCGCCGCTGCCGTGCTCACCCCCAGCACCGACCCGTTCACCTTCCTGGCCCTTGGCGTACCGCTGGTCGTGCTGTACGAGCTGTGCATCCTGCTCGCCCGGCTGCGTGAGCGGACCGCCCGGCGCAGGGCCGCACTGGACCCGCTGCACACCCTGGACGACGACCTGCCCTCCACCGTCGACAACACGCCCTCCCAGCTCTAGCGCGCCGACCAGGACGGCCCCGCTGCTGCGACGTACGGTGCGGTCGTGAACACGCCTTCCCCGGCGGAGCGCTACGCGAGCTTCCGGCGCTCGCAGGGCGGCCCGGCGCTCACCGAGTTCGAGATCGGTTACCCCTTCGGCCTGGACTCCTTCCAGCGCACCGCGTGCGCGGCCCTCGAACAGGGCCGCGGCGTCCTGGTCGCCGCACCGACCGGCGCCGGCAAGACCGTCGTCGGGGAGTTCGCCGTCCACCTGGCGCTGCGCGCCGGCCGCAAGTGCTTCTACACGACGCCGATCAAGGCGCTGTCCAACCAGAAGTACGCCGACCTGGTGGCTCGGCACGGGGCGGACCGCGTCGGGTTGCTGACCGGGGACACCTCCGTCAACGGGGACGCCGACGTGGTCGTCATGACCACCGAAGTCCTGCGCAACATGCTGTACGCGCGCTCCGACGCCTTGCGGGGGCTGTCGCACGTCGTGATGGACGAGGTGCACTACCTCGCCGACCGGGCTCGGGGGGCGGTCTGGGAGGAGGTGATCATCCACCTGTCCGAGGACGTCCAGCTGGTCTCGCTGTCGGCGACCGTCAGCAACGCGGAGGAGTTCGCCGACTGGCTGGTGACCGTGCGGGGTGACACCGAGGTGGTCGTCGAGGAGCACCGGCCGGTGCCGCTGTTCCAGCACGTCCTGGTCGGGACCAGGCTGTACGACCTGTTCGTCGGCCAGGACCAGGGCAAAGACGGCCCGGGGGGCGCCGGCGGTGAGCCCCAGCTCAACCCGCACCTGGTGCGGATCGCCCGTGAGCAGGCGCGGTACGTCCCCCGCGAGCGCGGCGGCCGACCGGGCCGCCGTCCGGTCGCCAGCCGGGTCGACGTGCTCGAACGGCTGGACCGCGAGGGCCTGTTGCCGGCGATCACCTTCGTGTTCAGCCGCGCCGGGTGCCAGGGCGCGGTGGAGCAGTGCCTGCGCGCCGGCCTTCGGCTCAACAGCTCCGAGGAACGCGACCGGGTACGGGCGCATGTGGAGCGGCGCACCGCCGAGATCCCCCGCGAGGACCTGCGCGTGCTGGGTTACTGGGAGTGGCTGGAGGGCCTGGAGCGCGGAGTCGCCGCCCACCACGCCGGGATGCTGCCGACCTTCAAGGAGGTGGTCGAGGAGCTGTTCCTCATCGGCCTGGTGAAGGCGGTGTTCGCCACCGAGACCCTCGCGCTGGGCATCAACATGCCGGCCCGGTCGGTGGTGCTCGAGAAGCTGGTGAAGTGGAACGGCGAGACCCACGCCGACATCACGCCGGGGGAGTACACCCAGCTGACCGGCCGCGCGGGCCGGCGGGGCATCGACGTGGAGGGCCACGCGGTGGTGCTGTGGCAGCCCGGTCTGGACCCGCGGCACGTCGCCGGGCTCGCCTCGACCCGCACCTACCCGCTGCACTCCAGCTTCCGTCCGTCGTACAACATGGCGGTCAACCTGGTGGGCAGCGTCGGCCGCGAGTCAGCCCGGGCGCTGCTGGAGAGCTCGTTCGCGCAGTTCCAGGCCGACCGCTCGGTCGTGGGCATGGCGCGACAGGTCACCCGCAGCCTGGAGGCGCTGGAGGGCTACCGCGAGGCCATGACCTGCCACCTCGGCGATGCCACCGAGTACGCCGGCCTGCGGGCGGCGCTGAAGCGCCGCGAGAGCGAGCTGGCCAAGCGCGGCGGGGCGCAGCGCCGTGCGGCCGCGACCGCCTCCCTCGAGCAGCTCAAGGCAGGCGACGTCATCGCGGTCCCGGGCGGTCGTCGAGCAGGGCTCGCGGTCGTGCTGGACCCGGGCCTCGGGGTTGCCGGACAGGCCCACCCCCTCGTGCTGACCGAGGACCGCTGGGCGGGGCGGCTCTCCGACGCCGACTTCCCGGCGCCGGTGGCCGCGCTGGGGCGGGTCCGCGTACCGCGGGCCTTCAACCACCGCTCGCCGCAGGCGCGGCGGGACCTCGCCTCCACCGTGCGCGCTCTCGGCCTAGAGCCCGGGCGCCCCGGTCGGGTGCGGTCCGCCGCTGCCGACGACGGTGTCCTGGCCGAGCTACGGGCCGGCCTGCGCCGCCACCCCGTGCACGGCTGCCAGGACCGCGAGACGCACCTGCGCTGGGCGGAGCGCTACGACCGGTTGCGGGCCGACACCGACGCCCTCGAGCGCCGGGTCGAGGGCAAGACGCACTCGATCGCACGGGTCTTCGACCGCGTGTGCGCCGTGCTCGCCCGGCTCGGCTACCTGCACGACGACGAGGTCACCGAGGCGGGGCGCCAGCTGGCGCGGGTCTACAACGAGGCCGACCTGCTCGTCGTGGAGTGCCTGCGTGCCGGTCTGTGGGACGAGCTCGGTCCCGCGGAGCTGGCCTCGGTCGTGTCGGCGCTGGTCTATGAGAGCCGTCGACCCGAGCAGGCCTCGCCGCACGTCCCGGCCGGCCGGGTCCTCGCCACGCTCGAGCAGATGGCCCGGTTGCGTAGCGAGCTCGCCGAGGCCGAGGCCCGTGAGCACCTGTCGTTCCTGCGGGAGCCGGACTCCGGCTTCTGCTGGGCAGCCTGGCGCTGGGCGTCCGGGGCACCACTGGAGGAGGTGCTCAGCGACGACCCGGACCTGACGGCAGGGGATTTCGTGCGCTGGTGCAAGCAGCTCGTCGACCTGCTCGGGCAGGTGGCGCTCGTCACGGCTCCCGACTCACCGGTGCGCCCCGTCGCGCGCCAGGCCCTGGCAGCCGTACGGCGGGGTGTCGTGGCCTACAGCAGTGTCGCGTAGCCCCGCCGAGCGGCCCGGCAGTGCCTACGCTGGCCCGGTGACATCCGCCCCGCCGACTGCTCGACCCGTCCCCGGCCCGGAGGCAGGTGCCCCGCACCCGGCCGAGCCGGCGCGCCGGCCATGGGTGCCCAGGGTGGTGTCGCTGCTGTGCCTGCTCACCGGCCTGCTCGACCTGGTCAGCGCACTGACCCGCGCCGAACGGGCCCGGATCCACGAGCTCAGCATGTTCGTGCCCGGCGCGCTGACGATCGCGAGCAACGCGTTGACGCTGGTCACCGGCGTGCTGCTCGTCCTGCTCGCCCGTGGTCTGCGCCGCCGTAAGCGGCGCGCGTGGCGCATCGCGGTCGGCTTGCTGCTCGGCAGCATCGCCCTGCACCTGCTCAAGGGGCTGGACGTCGAGGAGGCCACCGTCGCGGTGCTGCTGCTCATCGGCATGGTGGGGCTGCGCCGGGAGTTCTACGCCGAAGGCGACCCGCGTACGCGCTGGCGCGCCCTCGGAGCCGGGCTGACGTTGTTCCTCACCAGCTACCTGCTCGGCCTGGCGTTCATCGGCATCCGGCACGAGGCCCTGGTGCGCCCGTTCAGCGTCACGGGTGCGTCGCAGGAGATCCTCGAGGGGCTCGTCGGGGTCGACGGGCCCCTTGAGTACACCCACGACCGGCGGGGCCGGATCACCGACCGCCTGGTCAGCGACGCCCTGCTGGCCCTGGGCGCCCTGACGTTCCTGTCCACCGCCTACCTGGTCCTGCGGCCGGCTGAGCCCGTCGCCCGGCTCAGCAGGGACGACGAGGTACGGATGCGGGCGCTGCTCGACAAGCACGGCAAGCGCGACTCCCTGGGCTACTTCGCCCTGCGGCGGGACAAGAGCGTGGTCTGGTCACCGACGGGCAAGGCGTGCATCGCCTACCGCGTGGTCTCCGGTGTGATGCTGGCCAGCGGGGACCCCCTCGGCGACCCCGAGGCCTGGCCGGGGGCGATCACGGAGTTCCTCAGCCTGGCCGACCGGCACGCCTGGACGCCCGCGGTCATGGGCTGCAGCGAGCAGGCCGGCACCACCTGGTCCCGGGCCGGCCTGTCCGCACTGGAGATCGGGGACGAGGCCGTCGTAGAGGTCGCCGACTTCAGCCTGGAGGGCCGGGCGATGCGCAACGTGCGCCAGGCGGTGGCCCGGGTCGAGCGCGCCGGCTACACCACCCAGGTCCGCCGCGGCCGCGACGTCCCGGCGCAGGAGGGCGAGCGGCTGCGGGCACAGGCCGACGCGTGGCGCGGAGCGGAGACCGAGCGGGGCTTCTCCATGGCGCTGGGCCGTTTCGGCGACAGCGCCGACCCGGACTGCGTCACGGTCATGGCCTTCCAGGAGGGCGCCCTGCGCGCCTTCCTGCACTTCGTGCCGTGGGGCACCGACGGGCTCTCGCTGGATCTCATGCGGCGCGACCGCGAGGCCGACAACGGGCTCAACGAGTTGCTCATCACCAAGGCCCTGTCGGCCGGACCCGAGCTCGGGGTGACCCGGTTCTCGCTCAACTTCGCGGTCTTCCGCTCCTCGCTGGAGCGCGGCGAGCGCCTCGGCGCCGGTCCGGTCCTGCGGGCCTGGCGCGGCTTTTTGCTGTTCGCCTCGCGCTGGTTCCAGATCGAGACGCTCTACCGCTTCAACGCCAAATTCCGGCCGATCTGGGAGCCCCGCTTCGTCTGCTACCCCACGGCACGGGACCTGCCCAGAGTGGCGCTGGCCGCCCTGGAGGCCGAGGCTTTCCTGGTCTGGCCGAAGGTGGGCCGCAAGCGCCACAGCTCTCAGGCCGCGGCGGCCACGGTTCCCACATCGACGTAGGGCTGCGGCATCCGCGCTGCCGCCCAGGGCAGCGCGTCGGCGAGCGCCGGCCGCCATACGTGGAAGGTGTGTCGCCCGGGCCGCTGCTTCAGGACGGTCTCGATGCCGCGGGAGCGAAGGCGCGGGGCGAGCGCCTGCACGATCGGGCGCACCTCGCCGTCCTGCGCACCGACATCGAGCCACGCCTGCGTACGCGGGGAGGGTCCCAGCCGGTCGACGTAGGCCTGCGGGGAGTCTCTCGCGACCAGGTCCGGGGCCTTCGTGCCGTACAGGACCTTCGTGCCCCCCAGATGGGTCGGCCGGGTGAGACCCGAGAAGTCCAGGACGGTCGAGAACACCTCGCGGTGCCGCAGGCCGACGTTCAGCGCGCAGTAGCCGCCCGCGCTCATCCCGCCGATGGCCCGCTCGTCGCGCGCAGGCAACGTCCGCAGGGTCCGGTCGACCGTGCTGACCACGTCGTCGACGAGGTAGGTCTGCGCGTGCTGCCGGGGACCGTCCACGCACTCGGTGTCGTCCAGCCAACCGTGCCCGATCCGCGGGAGCACGACGATCACCGGCCGCCCCTGCTGCGCGGCGGTGAGGGCGGAGGGCACGAGACCGCCTGCCCGCAACCAGTCCAGCGGTACGCCGGGGGAGCCGTGCAGCAGGTAGAGCACGGGGAAGCGGCGGGTCGGCTCGCTGAACCACTGCGGCGGCAGGTAGTTCCACACGTCCTCGCGCCCTGTGCGGCTGACGCGCGCGTCGAACTGCCAGCGCACCACCGCGCCGCGCGGCTGCGGGCCGGCCGGCCCCTGACGCAGCACCGAAGCGGGAACGGTCGGCCACGTCGGTACGCCGGCGACGTCGCCGAGCCGTGGCAGGTAGGCGAAGTAGGTGTTGACCGAGTCGGCCGCCAGCACGAGCGCCAGCACCACTGCCAGGCCGACCCAGGGCGTACGGCGTCGGGCGCGACGACGCACCGCGGGGACACCGAGGACGGCGGCGAGCACACCCAGGGCGGCGAGGAAGACCGGTGAGATGACGGACACGCCGAACAGGTCCACCTGCGCCCGCGCCTCCTGTCCGGCTAGCCCGCCGCGGCGAGACCGGTCGCGGCCGGGAGCCCGAGGACGCCCCGCTCGCGGCGCACCGCGTCGGCGTACGCAGCGACCTGCGCGGCCGCCCACCGCTCATCCTGCCCCGTCTCGGCCGCGAGCGCCCCGGCCGCGGCCGGCGCGGCGGGCAGACCGGCGTCCCTGGCCCGCAGGGACAGGCGCAGACGCCGGCTGAAGACGTCCTCCAAGGTCGTGGCGCCCTCGTGGCGCGCTGCGTGGACGACCTCGGCGAGCAGGTGCGGGGCGGCGGGGGACAGCACCTCCCCGAGGGTCGGGTCTGCGGCCACCAGCGAGAGCACGTCCTGGGCCTGCGGGCCGGCCTGCCGGACCAGGCTGGTCGCGACCTCGGCGGGCAGGCCGAGAGCGGCCGCGGCCTGCGCGGCCTGCTCGAGCAGCTCGGGCAGCGGCCGGCTGCCGGACAGGCCGATCTCGTCGGTGCGGCACCGGGCCCTGCGGCCGTCCCTCTCGACCACGCGGTCCACCACGTCCTTGGCCATCCGGCGGTAGGTCGTGAGCTTCCCACCGGCGATCGTGAGCAGGCCACCCGCGCCCTCGACGAGGGTGTGCCGCCGGCTGAGGTCGCTCATCGCGCTCGAGCCCGGGGTGCGGATCAGCGGCCGCACCCCGGCCCAGGCGCCCAGCACGTCGTCGGCGCCGAGACCTCCCCGGAAGACCGCGTTGCCGGCGGCCAGGACGTACTCGAGGTCTGCGGCGGTCAGCGAGAGCCCGTCGAGCGCCCCGGCGTACGGCGTGTCGGTGGTGCCCAGGATGCTCTGGCGTCCCCACGGGATGGCGAACATCGAGCGGCCGTCGCCCTGCTTGCTGGGCAGCAGGATGCTCGCCTCCAGCAGGGGGAGGCGCTCGCGCGGCACCACCACGTGGACTCCCTTGCTGGGCTGCACGACCGCAGGGCGCCCCGGCTCCTCCAAGCCCTGCAGCCGGTCGACCCAGACGCCCGTAGCGTTGACGACATGCCGTGCCCGCACCGCGATGTCGGTGCCCGAGAGCTGGTCGTGCACCAGCACACCGCACACCCGGCCGGTGGCGTCCTTGTCCAGGCCCGTGACTTCCGCGTAGGTGATTGCCTGGGCCCCGAAGCGGCGGGCGGCCTGCACGACGGCCAGCACCAGCCGCGCGTCATCGGTGGCGCAGTCGCCGTAGAGGTAGGAGTAGGCGAGCTCGCTGTCGACCAGGGCAGGGGCGAGCGCGACCGCCGCGTCAGCCGTGACCCGCTCGTGCCGCCGCAGCCCGGACTTCCCGACGGCCAACGCGAACACGTCGTAGGTCGTCAGGCCCAACCCGAGCAGCCGGCGCTTGGCGGTGTCCGGCCACACGGGGTAGAGGAAGTCCATCGGGCGCACGAGGTGCGGCGCGAGGCGCATGAGCAGCTGCCGCTCCACCACACCCTCCCGGACCAGGCCGAACTCGTAGTTCTCCAGGTAGCGCAGACCTCCGTGCACGAGCTTGCTGCTCTTGCTGCTGGTACCGCTGGCGAGGTCGCCCTTGTCGACGACCGCGACGCGAAGGCCCCGGCTTGCCGCGTCCAGGGCGACGCCCGCACCGGTCGCCCCCATGCCCACGACCAGGACGTCCAGCTCCTGCCCGGCCGCGTCCGCGAGCTCGGCAGAGCGGGTGCGGACCGAGAACGGCGTACTACTCATGGGTAACACTGTCCCACCGCTGCCGGATGCAAGCACGTGGTCCAGCCGAATGTTCGCGCACTGTCTGCGCAGGAGGAGTGCGGCCGACACCTCACGCCGGGCTCAGCCGCTGTGCGCCACCTCCAGCGCAGCGAGCAGGCGATCCAACGCGCTGGCCAGGCCCCACCGGTCCGACAGCGCGACGAGCCGCTCCGGGTCCCGCGGAGTGCGGGGCAGCGCGTCGTCGTACGCCGGCAGGTCCAGGTCGCAGACGACCCGCGTCACGGCCGGGGCGACGGCCAGGTAGTCGCGCGCCGCCTCGAGCTTGGCGCGGACCCCCGCCGGGAAGCCGTCCGTCGTCCCGTCCTGCAGCGCCGCAAGGACGCCCTCGACAGTGCCGAACCGGGTCACCAGCGCCGCCGCCGTCTTGTCGCCCACCCCCTTGACCCCGGGCAGCCCATCGCTGGGATCACCCCGTAGGCAGGCGTACTCGGCGTACGCCGTGCCGGGGATGCCGTACTTCTGCGCCACCGTCTGCTCGGTGTAAGGCCTCATCTTCTCGACCGCGTAGAGCACCCGGACGGGTCCGTCGTCGCGGACCAGCTGCAGCAGGTCACGGTCACCCGTCACGACGTCGACCGCGCCGGTCTCGCGCGTGGTCAGCGTCCCGAGGACGTCATCGGCCTCATGCCCCGGCGCGCCCACGACCGGCACCCCGAGTGCCTCGAGCACCTCCAGCAGCACCGCGACCTGGGGTGCCAGCGCCGCCGGCTCCGCCTCCGCGCCGCCCTCGCTCGTGCGATGCAGCTTGTACGACGGCACGGCCGCCACCCGGAACGCCGGCCGCCAGTCCAGGTCGACGGTGGCGACGAGCCGGGCCGGCCGCTGCTCTCGTACGACCCGGGCCACCAGGTCCAGGAAGCCGCGTACGGCGTTCACCGGCTCGCCCTGCGGGGAGCGCACCGTGTCCGGAACGCCGTGGAACGCGCGGTACCACAAGGCAGGGGAGTCCAGGAGCATCAGTGAACCGACCACGCCCGGCATCGTCCCACCACGCGCCCCAGGCCCTCCCGCCCCTCGGAACTTCCCGCCCCTAGGTTTCTCCGCCGATCAAGGTCAGGAACAGGGGCGACGGGGCGAGGAAGGGGACAAGCGGGAGGCGAGGGGCGAGGAAGGGGACGAGAGGAAGGGCAGGGGAGGGCGCCGTCGATAGGCTGCGGTGCTCTGCCCGAGCCTGGAGGCGCCCGTGCCCACCGTCGTACGCACGCTGCCCTCACCCGAGGCCGAGGCGCTGCTCGAGCTGACCCGCGAGCTGGTGGCGGGGGAGGTTGCGCCGCAGGCAGCGGACTGCGAGGCGCGCGGGGAGTTCCCGCGCGAGCTGTTCCGCACCCTAGGCAAGGCCGGTCTGCTCGGGCTGCCCTACCCCGAGGAGTACGGCGGGGGCGGCCAGCCCTACGAGGTCTACCTGCAGGTCCTGGAGGAGCTCGGGCGGGCATGGGCCGCGGTCGCGGTCGGTGTCAGCGTGCACACCCTGTCCTGCTACCCGCTCGCGCAGTTCGGTAGGGCGGAGCAGAAGGACGCCCTGCTGCCGGACCTGCTCGGCGGTGATTTGCTCGGCGCGTACTGCCTGTCCGAGGCCCACAGCGGCTCGGACGCGGCCGCCCTGTCCACACGGGCGGTGCGCGACGGGGACGACTACGTCGTGGACGGCACCAAGGCGTGGGTGACCCACGGCGGTCACGCCGACGCCTACAACCTCATGGTCCGTACGGGCGGCCCGGGGCCGGCCGGCATCTCCTGCCTGCTGGCGGACGGCGGGACCCCGGGCCTGCTGCCCCAGAGCCCAGAACGCAAGATGGGCATGCGCTCCTCCCCGACCGCCTCCCTCGTGCTCGAGGGCGCCCGGGTACCCGCGGACCGGCTGCTGGCGGTCGAGGGCGAGGGCTTCCGGATCGCGATGAGCGCCCTGGACGGCGGCCGGCTCGGCATCGCGGCGTGCGCCGTCGGACTCGCGCAGGCGGCTTTGGACGTCGCGGTGTCCTATGCCGTCGAACGGCGGCAGTTCGGCCGGGCGATCGCGGACTTCCAGGGCGTGTCGTTCCTGCTGGCGGACATGGCGACCGCGGTCGAGGCCTCCCGCGCGCTGTACCTGACTGCCGCCCGCCTCAAGGACGCCGGTCGGCCGTACGCCACGCAGTCGTCCATGGCCAAGCTGTTCGCCACCGACACAGCCATGCGGGTGACGACCGAAGCCGTCCAGGTGCTGGGCGGGTACGGCTACGTCGAGGACTTCCCCGCCGAGCGCTACCTGCGCGAGGCCAAGATCATGCAGATCTTCGAGGGAACGAACCAGGTGCAGCGGGTCGTCATCGGCCGGACGTTGACGAGGTCATGACCGGCCTCGCCGCCGAGCGGTGCAAGGCGGACCGGTGCGCAACGTGGCGGTGGTCGCCGTGACCGACGCCGCACTCGACGCACTCGACCGCCGGCTGCTCGCCCTCCTGGTGCGCGACGGCCGCCGCTCGTACGCCGATCTGGCCCGCGACACGGGCCTGTCCACCTCGGCCGCCCACCAGCGGGTCCGCCGGCTGGAGCAGCGCGGGGCCATCACGTCCTACGCCGCCGTGGTCGACCCGGTCACCGCCGGCGTACCGCTGACCGCGTTCGTCTCCATCAAGCCCATCGACCCGGCGGCGCCGGACGACGCCCCTGCGCACCTGGAGCACCTGCGGGAGATCGAGGCGTGCCACAGCGTCGCCGGTGACGAGAGCTACATCCTCACCGTCCGGGTGGCGGGGCCGGGCGAGCTCGAGGTCCTGCTGCAGGAGATCCGCGCCGCGGCGCACGTGTCGACGCGTACGACGGTGGTGCTCAGCACGCCCTGGGAGGGTCGCCAGGCCCTCGGCCCGCAGGACGACGACGTGCCTGCCGGCGAGGGCGGCACCTGACCCGGCCGGCGGCCGCCCCGGCTCACCCGCGGCCGAGGACGCGGTCCACGTCGATCTCGAGTACGACCCGCGCGGGGTTCTCGGCCGGTGGGCGGTAGCGCTGGGCGTACCGGCGTACCGCCTCGGCCACGCGCTTCGGGTCCTTGGACACCGCGACCGTTCCCTCGAGGGCGAGCCAGCGCGGGCCGTCCACCTGGGCCACGACCGCCCGGCCCCCGGCACGGGCGTGCGCGGCCTTGCGCGAGCCCCCGTGGGTGATGACGCGGGCAACGCCTGCCTCGTCATCCCAGGTGAAGCCCACGGCGACCACGTGCGGGGACCCGTCGGCGCGCAACGTGGTCAGCGTGGCAAGGTGCCGCTCGGCAAGGAACGCAAGCACCTCCGGCGGGAGCGCAGCGGGGTCCAGGGCCATGCAGGGCAGCCTAGGAGCGCTCAATTGCCAGGCAGCGGTGGTCATAGGCTTCGGCCCGTGGCGCAGGGACGGCAGTGGCGTGAGCCGGTCGCCACGGTGCTCCGCGAGCAGGGCGCGAGCCTGCTGGAGGAATGTGGCGGGCAGCTCGGTCCGCTCGAGACCGCCGCCCTCGCGGCGCGGCTGGAGCTCGTCCACCCGGTGCTCACCGAGACCCTGGCGGCGCTGTTCGGCGCCCGGGCGCCCGACCTGGCCGCCGAGGTCCTCGCCACAGCCGTGCGCCGGGCCGTACAGCGGCCGGAGCCGCTGCGGGTGCTCGACCGGCAGCGGGAGGTCGACCCGTCCTGGCTGCTGTCCCAGCGCACGATCGGCTACGTCTGCTACGTGGACCTGTACGCCGGTACGCTGCTCGGCCTGCTCGAGGAGCTGGACTACCTGCAGGAGCTGGGGGTCACCTATCTGCACCTCATGCCCCTGCTGCTGCCTCGGGCCGGCGAGGACGACGGCGGCTACGCGGTCGCTGACTACGACCGGGTCGACCTCCGGCTCGGCAGCATGGCCGACCTGGAGGCGGTGGCGCTGGCGCTGCACGAGCGTGGCATCAGCCTGTGCGTGGATCTCGTGCTCAACCACACGGCGGACGAGCACGAGTGGGCAACAGGAGCGCTCGCCGGGGACCCGGCGTACGTCGACCGTTACCTCAGCTATCCCGACCGCGAGCAGCCCG
>JAABUM010004886.1_pt1 | contig 14624 bp, 13 predicted proteins | sample 5559161 | NCBI WGS metagenome assembly JAABUM01 (sample SAMN10711868, study PRJNA513369) | rock metagenome | isolation source: Antarctica rocks | place: Antarctica: Victoria Land, Siegfried Peak nord
GGTCTGCAGCGCCTGGGTCAACTCTGCTACCGTGGTCATAGGGACGCTCCTTTGCTCATAAGGTCTTCTACACCCTTATGATGCCAAAGAAGCGCCCCTGCTCAGTTCTTAGCTTGATGCGAGTGGGAACGCTGCCCGCGCCACCCGCGTCGTTTCCTCCGGGACCACACTCGTCGTCCAATCGTACTGTAGTGACATCTCTGCGCCCTCCTCTGTCTCCGCTCTCCCTCATCCCTCCGCGCCCACGCCGCGCTCCGCTCACATGGGCTGTCCTTTTTCGTGATACCACAGGCCTCTCTCGCCTGCTCGTGAACCCTTGGTCATTTACCAACAGCATCGAAATAGTGGAATGGGGCCTGCGACGGTTCCGTTGGGGCCTGCTGAGATGGATGAAAAGCCTTCGGTAGGCACTCCGCGACCCAGCCATGATACGGCCGCGCGACGGGTTCCATGCCAAACCGAGGGCTTGATCGGGCCGAAGCAATCGTCTTATCCGATGATCTTTCGGCCAAAATGCGCCATCTCAGCAGGCCCCAACAGAACCGTCCAGGGTGATCGCACTGACTTTGCCCGCTTCGAGGAGCAGCTCGCCGCGCTCGGTCCGCTCGACTGTGTCATCGACATGGTGTGCTTCGATCTCGCTGAGGCCGAGAGCGCCATTCGCGCGTGCCGCGGACGCGTGGGGCAGTATATCTTCTGCAGTTCCGTGACGGTCTACGACAAGGTGGGCGCGGGCTACCCCCTTGCCGAGGACGCCCCACGTGAGAAACCCGTCGGCGACTACGCCGCCAAGAAAGCCCGCTGCGAGGACCTCTTCCTGGAGGCGCACCGCCGGGGCGACCTCCCGGTCACGATCCTACGTCCCGGCAGCACCTACAGCGAGGGGTACGGGATCATCCACACGTTCGGGGGCGCGACGACCTATCTCGATCGCCTGCGCAAAGGCAAACCGATCGTCGTGCCGGGCGATGGGCAGTCTCTCTGGGTGGTCTGCCACGCCGAGGACGTGGCGCGCGGCTTCATTGGCGCACGGGGCAATCAGGCGACGCTCGGGCGGGCCTACAACGTCACTGGCGAAGAGTGGATGACGTGGGACCACTACCATCGGACGGTTGCCGACGCCGTGGGAGCGCCGGAGCCGGCGCTGGTCCATATCCCGACCGACCTGTTGGAGGCCGTCGCGCCAGAGCGAGCGCGCCTGGCCGTCCTCGATCTGCAGTACACCAACATCTTCGACACGACGGCGGCGCGCCGCGACCTGAACTTCCGTTACACGATCCCCTTTGCGGAAGGGGCGCGCCACGTCGTCGCGTGGCTGGACGCGCACGGCCGGATCGCGGATAGCGACGCCGACCCGTTCGACGACCAAGTCATCGCGGCGTGGGAATCGTGTAGCGTCGCGATGGCAGCGCGGTTCGCGGATGCGTAGGGCGCGACGCGCCGACAATCGCCGGCGATAACGCCATGGTGCCTCAACATGCGCCTTGTTCGCGCTCGCGCCCTACCTGCGTTGGCACACTGCGTGGCCCCCCGACGTTGCTCCGCGCAAACAAGTCGTGCATGTCCATGCGACGCGCTGCATGAACATCCATCCTCGGAAGCAGTCACGGCCCCACCCCCTCGCTCAGGAACCGACGCAGCGCTGGGACGACATTGGCTGCAACACGTCTCGCATCCCGGTGACCGTTACTACACGCTGACCTGCTCACGGTACGCCTTCTCAACCGGTCATGAAATCGTTGCGCCGTTTTCATACGCCAAACACCGGCAACCACCCCACCTTCCAGCCCGTCTCGCCGGCCGCTCGCCACGCATCCGGCCGCACTGCTGCCAGGCAGCAGTGCGGCCGGCGCAGGTCATGCGGCTCAATCCATGTGGCGTGGATCAATGAGTCAGGAGGACGACGGCGACCGCGGCAAGGGCAACTCCGGCGATAGCGGTGCGTGGGAGGCGTTCGCGCCAGATCAGCACGCCGCTCACGGCCGCCAACACCACGCCGGCCGAACTGGATACCGCGAACACAACGGTCGACGGCAGTTCCCGGAGCGCGGCCAGCAACGACAGGTTCACGCCGACGTTGACCGCCCCGAGGAGCAGGCCGAAACCGATATCGTGGCCGTGCAGCCGGATCGGCCGCATACCGAGGGCGACGAGTGCAGAGACGGCAGCGCCCGCGAAGAGGGCGGTGAGGTACAAGAACGTGTTGGTGGCCGGCGCACCGCCGCTGTAGATGCGCGCGGCGAGCTGTCCGAGGCCGGTGATGACGAACAGCGGCGCCAGGATGCCGATGAGGAGGGCGAGGTTCCCGCGCCGCGATCCGGCCTGGCCGCTCCCCAGCAACGGGAGGGCGACGGCTGCTACCACCAGGGCGACCGCCTGGGCTTCAGCCACATGTTCATGCCACAGAGCCAGCGCGGCGACGACCGGGAGCGCGACAGAGAGGCGGTTCACGGCCGAGGCGAGGCCGACCCCAACTCGTGCGACAGCGGCGAAATAGAAGAGCAGCGACACCAGATAGCAGACACCCGCCCAGGCGCCGGTCATGATGGTGAAGGCGATACCGCGCGCGGGGTGCGGCACGGCCAGGGTCACCACCAGGCAGGCCGCCGTGGCCCCCATGTAGTTCCATGCCCCCACCCATAACACGGTCGCCTGACGGTAGGTCGCCCATTTCATCACGTGGCCGAACCCGACCGAGAAGAGGACGCTCAAGGCGAGTGCAATCACAGTGGCGGTGGGCTTTCGTGGCTATGCGCATGACCAGACGTTCGGCACGTTTTTACGCTCGCATCACGCTCACCAGACAGGGCCAGACGTCCGGTGACCGGCTGAGACGTGTGGAGGGGCTGGCAGGCCGACCGTCGGCGCTGTCGGGGCGATCCTTAACGGAAGAGGCCACACGTATCTTATCAGGGTTGCCGGACCGACGCACACGGAGGCCATTAGTCGAGAGGTGGTCAGAAACACAAGGGCCGCGCCGGTCCGCCCCTGGCCGGCGGTCCGGTACGATAAAGGTGTCAGACTTTCGCACGGAGACAGCGCTATGGTGCACGATACACCCCTGCTGGTTCGCTTGATGACGCTGATCGATGACCCCCCGCTGGCCGCCGCCGGCCCCCAGGGACGCGGGCGTCCCGCCGTCTATGGGGACCGCCTGTTCCTCAAGGCGCTGGTCGTGATGGTGGTGCGGCCCTTGTCGACCGTCCATGGCCTGCTTGCCGTGCGGGCCGAGCCGGAGATGGCGCCGCTCCGGGCGCGGCTGACCCTGGCGGGCGCTACCCGTCGCGCCGGACGTGGAGTGGCGCCTGGCCGCCCTGCCCGACACGCTGCCGGCGCTGCTCGGCGGGACGGGATGCATCGAGTGAGGACAGCCGGAGATCAGCCCCAAGCGGGCATCGAAGTCCTCCATCTGCATGGGATGCGCGATCCGTCGCTCGAACTCATCGACGCTACGCGCGCGGGCACAGTGCTCGAAGATCGTGTCCAGGGCGTTGACATCCCAGTTGGGGCCATGCCATGCCAGCATGTCCCCGGCGCGTGGCTCCCCCGTGGCGGCACGTTGTCGCGCTCAGTTTGACCTTGGCCATTTGACGCATGATAGACACCGGAGCGCGACGTCAGCGGGCCGGCCTCGGTCGCCTGCTTCTCGTTCGCTGTCAACGTCGGGTTCTGGTCGTTGATCCCCAGTTCGTCCAACGTCTGCGCTAGGCGCAGGTGACCGGCATCCACATGAAGGCCATAGAGGGCACGCAACAGGCTCTTGCGGATCGAGCGTGTGTTGAAAGCTTCGGCACCCACCGCGCCCGCGCGCTCGCCATGCGGCACGCGACGGGCTACCTCGCGCGCGTTCTCGCCCTTGCGCTTCTCGCGGCGCCTGCACGCGCTGGCCGGCGGGCTGGCCCTGCTGCGCGACGTGCGCGGCGACCTGTTTGCCCACGGGCAGACGGCGATCTGCGACGTCGTGATCGACCGCATGCCCGTCCCGGTCTGCAAGCGCGTGCGCGGCGCTGCCACACGGTGCGGGGGCGGGCGTCGTGCGGCTACGGCCCCGCCAAGGACGAGACGTTCTTCGGCTGGCGCGTACATCTGGTCTGCACGACGGGCGGTCTGCCCCGCGGCCGGCACGACCTCACGCCCATCCATGAACTGACGGTCACCCTGCCCGAGGGGGCCTGGGTCTACGGCGACACGGGCGACAACAGCGCCCCCGACGAGGCCGTGATCCGCACCACCGACGGTGGCGTGCTCGTGCCCCTGCACAAGGACAACATGGCCCCGCATACGCGCGTCGAGCAGTGCGATCCGCGCACCTTCCGCCTCGCCATCGAAACGGTCAATAGCCAACTCACCGCCATGGGCATCGTCCACCTGCACATCCGCTGATGACGGCGTTGACGGCGTCCAGGACCTTATATCGCAGGCGTTCGTTAGCGCGCGACCGCCACCCTGGTCTCGTCGCGGTCAGGCGCCGCTACCGGCCGGCGCGCCTCCTGTGCGCGGGGCCGGTTCTGCGCCGGGCGCACGAAGTACCCGAGGACGAGCACCGGGACCACGACAAGCGCCACGATGAGATAGATGTCGTGGTACGCGAGCGCCTGCGCCGCGCGCACCGCCAGCGACACATGCCCCCCCGGCCCCACCGGTTGCGCCGCGCCCCGCGCCGCCCGCCCTCCCAGCGCCGCGACGTGGGCGACGGTGCGCCCCTGCAACAGCGTGGTCAGCAGGGCGATCGAGAGCGAGGCCGTGACATTGCGCGTCACCACGTTGAGCGTGGTCGCGCTGGGCAGGACGCGTCCCCTGATCCCCGTCAGGCCAGCCGTCCCGGTCGTCTGCATCACGAACGGCGTCCCAATGCCGCGCACCAGTAGCAACCACGGCAGCAGGGCCAACGCCGACGTCGCCGTTGACCAGCGTGCGAGCAGATAGCCGGTCAGGGCCATCAGCACGGCCCCCGCGATGATGAGTAACGGCGGCCCAAGCCGGTTGTAGAGCCAGCCGCTCACCACCGTCGCGGCTAGTGCCCCCACACCACCCCACAGCAGCAAGAGGCCCGCCGCAGTCGGCGTCAACCCGCGCAGGTCCTGCAAATATTGCGGCAGCAGGAAGCCCGGCCCGAACAGCCCCACGGAGGCCAGCACGGCGATGATCGTGCTCAGCGTATAGGTGCGCCGCCGGTACAGCCGCAGGTCGACCAGCGGCTCGGCGCGCCGCAACTCCACCGGCACGAAGGCCGCGAGCAAGACGAGCGCCACGACGATCGGGCCTGAGACGGCGCCGACGCTGGCCCAACCGTCATAAGCCAGGTTGGAGAGGCCAAAGAGCAGGAGTCCTAAGCCAGCGGCAGCGAGCAGGAAGCCAAGCAAATCGAAGCGGCAGCCACGGTGGCCCTCCTCCGTCCGCAGCACGCGCAGGCCCAGCAGCACGCCAACGATACCGACCGGGATGTTGACGTAGAACACCCAGCGCCAATCGACGGACTGGCTCAGATAGCCGCCGAGCGTGGGGCCAATGGTGGGGGCGACCAGGACGGGCAGGCCGAAGACGCCGTTGGCCTTGCCCCGTTCGTCCTCGGGGAAGGCGTCGAAGAGCAGGGCGAAGGCCAGCGGGAAGAGGGCCGAGCCGCCCGCCCCTTGCAAGATGCGGCAGAGGATCAGGATCAGCGCGTTCGGAGCGAGGCCGCAGAGGGCCGAGAAGACGGTGAACAGGGCCAGCGAGGCCAGATACACGCGCTTGAGGCCGAAGCGGTTGGCCAGGAAGCCGGAGAGCGGCACCATGACGCCGGCGGCCAGGATGTAGCCGGTGGCGACATAGGAGACCAGATGCAGGCTGGCGTGGAAGCTGGTCTGGATCTTGGGCAGCGCCGTGTTGACGATGGTCGAGTCCAGGATGCTGGCGAAGACCCCGAAGACGACGGTGACGAGGACCCACCACTTGTAGGATCCCTCGCTGTGCTGCTGGTGCTCCTGAGCGGTGACGGATGTGGGAGGGACGTGGCATGTGGCAGTCGGCATGAGCGCCCTTGTTCTCCTTTCGCTCGACGTGTTGACAGACGCGTTGGTGTATCGATAGCCTCTCGCTCCATCAGCAGCACGGGCTCCACGCAGGCAGGCGGCGACCGTCCGTGAGGGGGTATGGGCGTATGGGGAGGCAGGGAACGCGGTGCGTCCCTGGAGTCAGAAGGAGGGCGCAAAAAGTGTGCCACGATCGGCAGCCTTCGTGAGCGGGGGGCACTGCGGGAGCGAGGTGTACCGGGGCGCCCTCTGCTTTTGAGGATAGGTTAGCCACTATGCCACCTGTAAGGCAGGCGTGGGCGAGGCGGTGGGGAACGTCGCGGGCCAGGGCAACGGGATGAAGAAGCCTCGTGGGAGCGGGCGCCCCGCCAGGAGCGTGGCACAGATGTGGAGGACGCCGCGCCGGAAACAACTGAGCAGGCGTGGCCGCGACCGCCGAGTGGGCGTGACCGGCAGCGGGGCGCAGAGATCCACCGTGAGGGCATCCAGGGTGATGGTGGCGTCGTCCTCGCTGGCCTCGACGGCCCCGCCGACGCTCACGGTCCACAAGGTCGCGACCGCCATCGCCAACCAGAGCCGACTCGCGCGCTCGGGGCGGGTCATCTTGGTCTGCTGCCCGTCCCAGCCGCCCCGCTTACAGTCCTTAAACCCACACTCGATCCACGCACGTAAGCCATACCACGCGGCATCGGCGGCTTTGGGGGGCAGATCGGTCAGGATCAGCCACGGATCGGTGTGCGGTTCCGTCCACTGGGCGAGCAAGGTGCAGGTCAAGCGGCAGGAGGAACTGGCGAAACAGTCGACCGCGCCCTTCCAGCCGTCCTGTCCACGACAGACCACCGTCACCAAGGGCCGGAAGCGCGTCTGCCCCGTCGGGCGATACTGTCCTTGCTGGTTGATGCGCAGGAAGGGATGCCAATCCTGTGCCACAATCGCCTGGTAGAGCCAGCGCGCATACAAGCCGCGGTCGGCCAGCACGATGACCAGCCAATCATCAGGCACCCCAGCCGCTACCTGTGTGAGCAAACGCTCCCAGTGCGGACGCCAGCGCCCTTTGGCCGTGGCCGGCACGACGTGCCAGGCCACCGGGATGGCGCAGCCCCGATACACCACGCTGATCGCCAGCACCGTGAAGCGTTGGCCCAGCGTGGTGGCGTCCAACGCCAGGGCCAACCGGCGCTCGCCGGGCGGCCACAGCGCCAGCACCCAGCCGAGCAGCGGTGTGAAGCAGATGTTCACATCAACCTCCCGCCGCCCTGTCCCGCATTGATCCCGCGCATCATAGCACCACTCGCGCAACTGTTGGCGCTGCGCGTCATACCGGGTCCCCAGCAGCGTCGCTAGAAACGTGGCCACCGTCGTTAGGCCGCACGATTGTGTCAGCACCATTCCGTAGCTCCAATACGCCAAAACCCGCGCCTGCGCCGGCGTCAACACCCCGAACCGGCTTGACACCTCCGCGATCCATTGTGATACTCCCCCTTGATGCGACATGTCTCCCTCCTGCTTCAACTGGTTGATTCAGCACCTTCCAGCGTCGCAGGGTGACCTGGCGCATCGCTCTTGTCGCGTCTCTTCATTGTGGCTTTGTGGCTAACCTACCCCCAAAAGGGCGCCCTCTGGGGAACGATGCGTTATCACCGCTCGGCGCACGACCGGGCCAGCGTGGGGATGAGGAGCGGCACAGACCGGTTCTGTCATGCGGACCGGTCATGATGGCCATCGGCGATCCGGTGTCCTGGGCCGGCCCGGACCCCGCCCCGGTCTAGCTGCATGTGGCGCGCGGGTATACCGAGTGCGGGGTGCATCAGCAGCAGATCCGCGCGGCCCGCGCGTTGCCCGGCTTCATGGAGGCGGAGCACGTCGCGCTGGTACTGGCCGCCTTCGTCCACGCCCTGCCCGACACGTTGTGGCATCGTCCGACGGATGCGTCGGGACGCGGAACGCATACACGTCGCATCCCTCAACCCGTCGTTTCCCAACGCCGATCGCGCTGACGCGGCCTCCCGCACGGCGCACACCTCGCCCCACTGCTCCACCAAGAGCAGCGGTTGGTCTGGTAGGGAGACCGCCTCATGCGTGCGCTGGCGGTAACGCAGGTGATCGCGCCGTTCGTCGTGGGCGGAGCAAAAGCGGTCTGCCGCGTCCAAGGAGCCGACGCCGCGCATGGGGTAATAGCGTCGCTTCATGCCCCGGTGGTCCTGCTCCATCCGGCTGTGCATGTACCAGCTCGTGTGATGCTGCACGTCGGGTCCGGGCGTCTCGCGGACGGCACGCGGATAGGCGTCATGCTCGTCCGTCGTCACCGTCTCTGGCGCATGGCCCACCACGGTGCGCGCTCGGGTGAAGAACCGTTTGACGACGCCCATGTCCCGCGCCTCGCTCAGCGTGGAGTCAACGAGGGTGCCGTCGGCATCAATGGCCCGGTACAGGTAGCACCAGCGCCCGTCGACCGTGATATAGGTTTCATCCGCGTGCCGCCGTACGCCAGCCGTGCCCCGCCGCTTCGCCCGTAAGCGTTCCGTGAGCAGGGGGGCGAAGCGCTCCTCCCACTCTCGCACCATCTCATGGATGACGGTGAAGCCGCGCGTGAGGACCATCTCCGCCAGGTCATGCAGGCTCAGTTTGTAGCGGAGCCGCCACAGCACGACGAGCAGGGCCCCGTCGGTGCTGTAAATTCTAGCGAAGAAGTCAGCATGAATTATAGCGACGGAGCAACACAGCACCCGGACCGCGTGCCCGCCATTTTACGCGTGCAAGCGCCTCTTTCCCCCTTGTGTGGAGGGCCTGAAACCTGCTGCCTCCCCCGCTAGAAAAATGCTGAATCCTCCGATGGAATTTACAGGTGGGGACGTGCACGTGGGTAAACGGCGTGCCCGTCCGCTCGTTGACGGTGCGCCGGCAGGGCCGGCAGCGGAACAGGCGATAGCCCAACGCTGTCACCCGAACGCTCTCACCCGCTCCACCCCCTGTGTCGCATCACCCTGGCAGTACGGGCAGGCCATCATCCCCCCCCTCCGCGCAGCTCCCTAAAAGGAGAGGGATACCCGCTCGGCTGTCCGTCTATCAACACTGATTCTGAGTTCTGACGCATCCCGGCTCCGCGGGACCGGCGCGCGTGGTGGCGCCCCTGGAAGACGACGCGTGAGGGTCTCGCGCTCCTACGCTGGCCGTCGGAACGGCGCCTAACACAGACACCACCACTCTATCCAACGCTGGACCTTATGCACGAGCCATGGAATGACACGCCCTCACGCGCACAGAACGCCAGGAGTGCCGCGCCCGCGGCCACTCATCCCAAGAAGCGCGTCGGGAGCGCCGTTTCCGTTACGCCGTTGCCAGCGGAGCGCTCGACCCGATAGACCCGCGCCGTCGGGCGCGACGCCACGACCGCGGCCAGCGTCGTATCCCGGAAATGCAGCGCGCAGCCGTCGTCGGCGGCCACACCCGCCGGCAGACCCTCCGCCACACAACGCTGGTAGGTCGGACGCCGCTGCGGCTCACCGTCGTAATGCGGGCAGTAGCTCCCCGGCAGGAAGGCCAGCCCATCGCGCAGCGGGGCCAGGGTGGGCCCGAAGGAGTCGGTGATGCCCGCCTCGAACCAGCATAGGGCGCCCGCGCTAACGCCGCAGAGCACGATGCCGGCCTCCCAGGCCTCCCGCAGCACCCGATCCAGTCCGTGCACCCGCCAGATGGCCAGCAGGTTCGCCGTGTTGCCGCCGCCCACATACGCCACATCCTGGTCAAGGATACATGTCCGTAGGTCCGTGACGTCCCGTCGAAAGAGGGGCACGTCGCTCACGGTGCAGCCGCGCCGCGTGAAGGCACGGTAGAACTGCGCCACGTAGCCGTCGGCGTCGCCGCTCGCGGTGGGGACAAAGCACACACGCGGCTGGACGCGCCCCGTCAGGCCCAGGATGTCGTCATCCAGCAGCGGGTTGTCCGGCTCCATGGAGAAGCCGCCTCCACCCAGCGCCACAATCTGTCGGTCCGGCATAGCCCGCGCCCCCTCCTATACTCTCTCGTCCTCATCCCTTGAGGATAGCGCACGCGACAACCGGGCGACACACAGATCATGTGTCCTGGTTGTATCGATGGCCTACACCGCCTGGGCGTCCCTGCACCGCATGCTGACGGGCCAGCTAACGGGGCCGCCGATCCGTTCGCTCTGTGCCGCTCCAATAGGCGATGAAATAGTTGCGCCGCACGACGACGACAACGAGGTACGCTAGACTAACTCATCTCGGGTCTCGGATTGTACGTCGCCTCCCCCGCCACGCCGCACGTTCGCCAGCCATTGGCGCTGCATATACATGCGCTACGTGGAATCTATATGCAGTGCCAGCATCAGCTCACACCGTCGTCACCCATGTCATATGATGGGTGGCAGAAGGCCGCGCCATGACGGCACCGATGTAAGACATGCCCTCGAATCTTTCCACGCTATTTCACACATAGGGCGGTACGTTAGGGGGAGGCAGCGCCCGACGAAAGCAAGGCGTCTTTAGCCCGCGGCACACGGGCAACACAGTTGCCCTAGCTCGTCTGTCAGTGGCAAACGAAGTAAGGGCCGTGCGCGAGTGCTGATAGATGCCCTCAACGGGGCCATGTGTTTCGCTATAATAGGACATTCGTCCAAGTGAATCAGGCGGGAGGGTGGCATGCGTGAGACGCGACGCGAACGGGGCCGTTACGCATCTCTGAGTGGGATGCGTGTCATCAAGGGAGACCCGGGCGACGCTTTTCCCCTGCTCATCGTGGACCGCCAGGGCCTCCTCGTCCCCCACGCGGCCGAATACTACCGGCTGAGGCTTCTGGAATGCGAGCCCCGCAGCACCACGGACACCTACCTCGGACACCTCCTGCCCGTGCTCTCCTTCCTGTCGGAGGCTGGCCGGGACTGGGCGGCCCCGCCCCGCGAGGTGCGCCAGTCGTTCTTCATGTTCCTTCGCCAGGAGCTGCACTGCACGGTTAGCCCCGATACCGACCTGGACGGATTCCGCTACGCCGTCACGAAGGAGACCCCCGTATCCGAGAGCACGCTGCGCGGCATCGTGGCCGCCCTGCGCGACTTCTACCGCCTCATGCGACGGGCGGGCTATTACGCCCACGAGAACCCATTCGAGTCGGCGCTGTTGCGCGAGTTGAACAGGGTGCGGGCCAGGGCGCTAGAGAACGCGGGGGCACCCGACCACGCGGGCATCCGCAGTGAGCCGTGGGCGGCGTCCGGGCGACGGCCCAGCGCTTTCTTCCGGGCCGCCAAGAAGGCGGATTGGTCGCCCGATATGCGCATCGGCCTGCCGGCCGTCGTCCAGGGCCTGGCCGACGCCGCCGACTGCATGATGCGCGACCCTCGTCTGTCCCTGCGCGACCGCGCCGTGATCGGCCTCTTGCGACACACGGGTGCCCGCGCCTCCGAGATCACCGACATGACGGTGGGCGGCTACCGCTCCTTCACGCGCGACGGCATCCTCGGCGAGGCGCGCGTGAAGAACAAGGGCAGCGGCGGCGTCGAGGAGAAGCGGATAGACTTCGGCGCGGCGACGGATCTGCAAGATACCCTGCGCCGCTACATTGAGAAGGAGCGGCCGCGCCTGGACCCCGACGGTCGCAAGCGGCTGGCGGATGTGTCGAATGACGCGCCCCTGTTCCTGACGTCGAACGGCACGCCTTACGGATGCGAGTGCTTCAAGTGGCACTGGCGCAAGGTCTATCCGCAGGCCCGCAAGCTCTGCCCGGTCGACTTCTCCCCGCACGACCTGCGGCACCTGCTGGTGACCGAGCTGCTGATCATGGCGCGCGAGAGATGGGACAAGGGGAATCCCGACTATGCGGACCAGAAACGCGTCATCGCGACAGGGGTCATGTGGTGGGCCGACCCATCGACGATCGAGGTATACGACCACTCGGTCGATAAGGTGGACGCGTTGGGCCTGTTGGCCGACTTGCAGCGCAGAATCGGTGAGCGTGGGCGTAAAATCGCCGGCGCCGACACGCAAACCCATCACGCCGCTCCCGCCCCGACAGATTTCGGGGACGATAGCGGGGGCGACGATGCTGGTCCGGGGGACCGCTGCGGCGACGAGAGTGGAGGCCTAGTGGTGCACCCTGAGCTGCTCGATTGGTTCAAGGCACGCGCACGACAAGGGTAGTTCCACTCCATGCGGATCGAGTCGGAGTGGGGAGAGAATAATGGCAACGAAAGTCGGGGAACTGTCGCCCGTCGAGAGTGATGCCGGTGCCGGCAACTCGTCGGTTGCGAAGATTGTCTTCAGCAATCCGGACCAGCGCGAGGCGCATGTGGCCGTCTTCATGGCATGGCTGCCGGACGAACTCCGCCTCGCGCCTGGGATCGAGTGGGAAAGGCTCCCGAGCAGGGTGATGTGCTACCTGCTCCGGACGACCAGCACCACCCCCGATCCCTTGCCGATCGCGCTAACACTACTTTGGCGACTTCCGAAATCGCTATGCATAGTGACTCAATCTACGCTGCGCTTGGTGCTGGTAGCGCGGCGCAGCGAGCGCCGTCACCGGTCATACTGGCTAGTCGTTGAGCTGTGAAAAGGGCATCACGCCAAAGTAGTGCTAACACTACTTTGGCGTGATCCCCTTTTCACAGCTTATCGACCGGACATAGTGACTGATGGAGAGGCTCTACGACCCCCACCACTGGTACCAAACGCGGTGCAGGCTAGTGAATATGCATAGCGATTTTGGAAGTCGCCAAAGTAGTGCTAAGCAGGTCACCAGAAGTCTGGCATGGTCTATTGAGCGCGATTCGGGCGTAAAAGCATGCCGAACTCATGGTCATGTGCTTAGCAGAGTTGCCGCTGGATAGCGTGCCGGAGCCGACGTCGCTGCCAGCCGGCTCGTGGGCGGAGTTGACGCCCAACCCGTTATTCGTGGGAAGAGAGGATGAGCTGCGGGCGTTGGCCCGGGCGCTCAAGAGTGGGGACACCGTGGCGATCGGGCAGCGACAGGTGGCCGCGGCAACCGGCATGGGCGGGATGGGCAAGACGCAGCTGGCGTGCGAGTTCGCTTACCGATATGGGTGCTACTTCGAGGGGGGGGCGTCTACTGGTTAAGTTTCGCGGCCGCGGCCGGCGTGCCGACGCAGGTGGCGGCGTGCGGCGGGCTTGGCGGGATGGAGCTGCGTCCTGACTTCGGCGACCTGTCGCTTGGCGAGCAGGAGCGGCTCGTGCGCGTGGCGTGGAATAATCCCATGCCACGCCTGCTCGTGTTCGACAATTGCGAGGACGAGGCGCTGCTTGCAAGGTGGAAGCCGGCGCTGGGGGGGAGCCGGGTGCTGGTGACCAGTCGCCGCGGGCAGTGGGACCCTACGCTGGGGGTTACGGTTATGTCGCTGGAGGAGTTGCCGCGCGCCGAGAGCATCGCGCTGCTGCGTAAGCACCGGCCGGACCTGCCTGTCGACGACCGCGACCTCGACGCTCTAGCGAGCGAACTGAGCGACCTGCCGCTGGCGCTGCACCTGGCCGGCAGCTACCTCGCGCGGTATAAGAGCGCGATTGCGCCGGCGGCCTATCTGCAGCAGCTACGCGGGCCGCATGCGCTGGCGCACCGATCCCTACAGGGGAAGGGGTTATCACCGACGAGCCATGACCTGCACGTAGGCCGGACGTTCGCGGTGAGCTACGACAAGCTCGATACGGACGACCCAATCGACGCGCAGGCGCGGGCCATACTGACCCGAGCAGCCTATTTCGCGCCGGGCGAGGTTATCCTGCGGGAGATCCTGCTGGCCACGCTGGCCGTCGCGGACGACGATCCCGATGCGGCGCTGTTAAACGAGGATGCGCTGGCGCGGCTGATCGAGCTTGGCCTGTTGGAGATCGAGGTCGATGGAGCACTGCGCCTGCACCGATTGTTGGCGATGTTCGTGCGAGATGCGGCGACGGATGAGGAGGTGCGAGAGGCGCAAGCGGCGGTCGAAGGGACGCTGCTGGATGAGACCTGGAGGCTCATTGGCGCCGGCTATCCGGGGGCATTGCTCCCGCTGCAACCGCACCTGCGCGCGGCGACCGACGCGTCCCTCGCGCGAGCGGATGTGCGAACGGCTGACCTGTGCGCGGCGATGAGCCGGTATTTAGGGACGCCGAAATACTAATCCATCCCACAAGGGCGCTGCTTTATTCCGCAAGGATGCTGCATCATCCTGCTTCACACCGAGCGCTGGGATATGCAGGTATTTCGGCGTCCCTTAGATCAACTAGGCGCCTATCAGCAGGCGCAGGGATATGCTAAGCGCGCCCTGGCCATCCGCGAGCGGGCGCTCGGCCCCGACCACCCCACGACACCGCCCAAAGCCTGAACAACCTGGCCGGCCTGTTCTATGCCTAGGGCGAGTACGAGGCCGCGCGGCCTCTCTTCGCGCGCGCCCTCGCCATCGTCGAGCGGGCGCTCGGTCCCGAGCATCCTACTACTACCACGATTCGTGACAACCTGAAGTCCTTGCCCGAGTCCAACGCACTACGGCGGCAAACTCGTGAGGAGATGGCACGCGGACTGCTGAGCAGGACGATAGTCTCATGACGACCGATGAAAATACCCCTTCTTTACGAGGAAAAGGAGGCGCTTATGGCCCGTCGTCAGCAC
>JAABUM010004888.1_pt1 | contig 14623 bp, 16 predicted proteins | sample 5559161 | NCBI WGS metagenome assembly JAABUM01 (sample SAMN10711868, study PRJNA513369) | rock metagenome | isolation source: Antarctica rocks | place: Antarctica: Victoria Land, Siegfried Peak nord
CGAGCTGCTGGTCCACGGCACCGTCGCCTGCAGCGTGGCCTCGACCAGCGACTCGGTGCGAAAGTGGGTGACCTGCTGGTACTCGGGGTCGGCCACCATCTTGCTGAACGCCTCCCGGCTGGGGTAGCGCACCAGCAGCACGGCGTCCCAGGCCTGGCCGTCGTCGGCGACCAGGGCCGTGGAGCCGTCGCCGGCGTAGAGGACCTCGCCGCCGTAGCGCGGCAGGTAGGTCTCGTCGAGGTGGCGGGCGTAGGTGTCGTAGCTCTGCCGGCCGTCGGGCGCGAACCGCAGCAGGTTGAGCATCACCACCGGGCCGCCCGGGTCGTCGGCGAGATAGCGCTTGAGGTCCGCTCCGCGGGGATCGATGGCCATGGACGCAGTCTGGCGCAGCGCTGCCGGCAGCGATTCCCGGGTGGCGCTGCTCGAGACGCACGCCTCCCGTCTACGACGGAGCCGCCTGCCCGGCGAGTCGCGCACGACACGCCGGTGCCCGCCGGAGGGGGCGTGCTTTCCGTGCAGGGACCCGGCGGTTCAGGCCCGCGGGGGTCAGCCGAGCGCGTCGACGAGCAACCGGACCGAGTCGGAGTAGACGCCGTCGATGCCCCAGCCGACGAGCCGGTCGAGGAGCTCCCGCTGCTGAACGTCCCAAGCGAAGGCCAGCAGCCCACGGGCGTGGACCTCGGCGACGTGCTCTGCCGTCCACTCCGGCCAGCGCAGGTTGACGACCTCACCGCCCGCGGCCGCGACGTCGTCTGCGACGGGCCCGGCCGGGCCACGCCGCAGCTGCGTCGAGGCCACCAGGTGCACCTCGGGGTCGAGCCGGCGCCAGGCCCGCAGCTCGTCGGTGCTGCCGCACAGCCAGAGGCGGCCGGCGGCGCCGGCGTCCTGCGCCACGCGGACGATGGCAGCGGCGGCCCCGATGTCCTTGACGTCCAGGCTGAGCTCGGCGCTCGTCCCGCACGTCTCGTACAGCTGCGCCAGCGTGGGCAGCCAGGGTGGCAGCCGGTCGGGGCTGAGCGCAGTGAGCATCCGCCGGCGTGGCCAGCGCCCCAGGTAGCCGTCGTGCACCAGGACGGGCGTCCCATCCGCGGCCAGCCAGGCGTCGGACTCGAGCGCACGGGCGCCCGCCTCCTGCGCAGCACGAAAGGCCGGCAGGGTGTTCTCCCGCACCCCGGCGCCCGGTGCGCCGCGGTGGGCGAAGCCGATCACCCGCTGGCGTTGCCGTTCGCCCTGGGATGCCACGGTCAGCTCCGGGCCAGCCGGCGCACGACCTCGTCGTGCAGCAGGCCGTTGCTGCAGACGATGCTCTCGCCGTCGCAGGTCCTGGCGCCGTCGAGGTCGGAAAACCGGCCGCCCGCCTCCTCCACGACAACCTGCAGGGCAGCGATGTCCCAGTGCGACACCTCGGGTTCGGCCGAGACGTCGCAGCCGCCTTCGGCGACGAGCATGTGCGACCAGAAGTCGCCGTACGCCCGCGTGCGCCACGCCGTCTGCCCGACGTCGAGGAAGCCGCCGAGGCGGCCGTGCTCGCGCCAGCCCCCGAGCGAGGAGTAGGCCAGAAAGGCGTCCTGCAGCCGCGCCACCGCCGACACCTGCAGGCGGCGTTGCGGCGCGGCTCCGTCCTGGACGAAGGCGCCGGTGCCGCGGGATGCCCACCATCGCCGGCCGAGCGCCGGGGCGCTGACGACCCCCACCGTGACCTCGCCCGCGACTTCCAGGGCGATGAGCGTCGCCCATACCGGCACGCCCCGGATGAAGTTCTTGGTGCCGTCGATGGGGTCGACGACCCAGCGCCGCTCAGAGTCGCCGGACAGCCCCTGCTCCTCGCCCAGGACGGCGTCGTGCGGTCGGTGCTGCTCGACCGCCCGCCGGATGGCGTCCTCGGCCACGCGGTCGGCGTCGCTGACGGGCGTGGCGTCGGGCTTGGTGTCCACGAGCAGGTCGAGCGCCTGGTAGCGCTGAGTGGTGATCGCGTCTGCGTCGTCGGCGAGCAGCTGGGCGAGAGCGAGATCATCCACTCAGGGCAGCCTACGGTCGCCCCGCGCCGCATCCCGGCGCCGCCCAGCTGACCGCTAGACCTGGCCCGGGTTGAGCGGGTCGATGACGACGGTCTCCTTGTGCACGACGGGCTCCTCGGCGTGCAACGTCACCTCGTAGGTGTCCTCCTTCAACGGTTCGCCGGCCATCGCCTGAGCTCGGTTGGCGTCGGTGAACGGCTCGCGCTCGACCACCGGCTCCTGGTGGGTGACAGGCACGGTCTGCGTGACCGTCTCCGTGACGACGTTGGTCCGCGGCACGGCGGGGACCGTGTCGACCTGCCGGACGCCGGTGGGTGCGGGCACCGGTGGCGGCACTGGCAGGGGCACCGGCGGGGCGCCGGTCGTAGTCGACCCCCGGCGGCTCAGTGCGAGCAGGCCCGAGCCGGCCGCCACAGCGGCTGCCGCGAGCAGTGGCGTGCGGCCCTGCCCAGCCGCCAGAGTCCCGACCCGCGACAGGGTGCCCTTGGCCTGTTGCGCCGGGCGGGCCAGCTCACCGTTGGCCGAGTGCACGATCCACGCCGACCCCGTCAACGCCGGGATCAAGAACTGCAGCACGTTCAGCTGCCGCTGAGCGCTCGCCTGCTCCGGCGCCGTCCCCGGACCCGGCTGCGTCGCGCCCACCACCGGCTGGTCACCACCACGCGCCATCCGCTGGCCCAGCACCTGCTGGTACACCGTGCCCGCCAGCGCCGCCTCCCGTCAGCCCCGTCTTGATCGCCGAGCCGCGGGCGAAGCCCTGCTGGGACGTCAACCGTCCCTTGTCCTCACGCACCAGCACCGCCCCGCTGGCCAGGTGCGCCGCCACGCTGCTCAGCAGCACCGGGCTGAACCTGCTCCACCCGGCGTTGGCAGCCCGGGAGCGCTGCCGCGGGTCGGACAACTGCGCGGCAGCACCGTTGAGCCCCACAGCGCCCATCAGCTCACCGCCGAACCAGCTGGACAGCGACACGTCATGCACGATGCGAGCGGCCAAGATGCGCGAGTTCACAGCTGCCTCCTCGAAGGCGTCGGGGTCAGTGCAGGGGTAGGCCGGACGCGCCTGACGCGGCCGGCAGCGCGCCGCTAGGCGTCGAAGCGGGGGACCGACGGGCTCGGTGGGTCCGTCGGCAGCGGCGTGCCGACGGCGCTGGTGCCGCCGGTGTCGGGCAGCACGACCGGGGGCGAGGTCGGCGACCCCACCATCGCCCTCGGGGGCGCCCCTGCGTCGGGTGCGCTGTTGCCGGTGCCCAGCTTCGACCGCAGGGCCTGCGGCAGCTGAGCGTTGAGCTGCTGCACCTGCGGGTGCTCGGTGAGGCGCTGCACCTGCGGGTGCTGCACGAGCTTCTTTCCGGCGGCGGCTAGCTGCTCGTAGCGCTGGCGGCCGGCGCGGGTGCCGAGCACGTAACCGATACCGATCTTGGTTGCTGTACCGACCAGACCCATCGTGTGACCTCTCCTCGTGTCGCCCTGGCTTTCGAGGGAGGGTAGTGCCCGGTGGGAGGCGTCTCAGACGTGGCTCCTGAAGCAGCTGGGCGTCCGGAGTCAACCCCGCCCGCCATCTTGCTCTGCGTCGCAGCGAGATCGCGCACTGTTACGAGTACAGCACCCACAGACCGATGTAGTGGCAGACGGCGGCAACGAGCGTGCAGGCGTGGAAAACCTCGTGATAGCCGAAGGTCGAGGGGAAGGGGTTGGGCCAACGGGTGGCGTACGCGACTGCGCCGAGCAGGTACACCACGCCGCCGGCGCACAGCAGCACCAGGGCCACCACCCCACCGCGGCGCAGCAGGTCGGGCAGCACGAAGACCGCCACCAGACCGAGGGCGGCGTACGACGGCGCACTGAGCCACCGAGGCGCCGCCGCCCACAGCAGGTGCATGCCGACGCCGGCGACGGCCCCGGTCCAGACGATCACCAGGATCAGCGTGGCCAGGGAGGGCGGTAGGGCGATCGCGCAGTACGCGGTGTAGCCGCCCGCAATGGCAAGGAAGATCATCGAATGGTCGAGCTGCTTCCACAGCCTGCACCCGGCCGCTGACCAGCGCCCGCGGTGGTACAGCGCGCTGGTGCTGAACATCCCGACGAGAGTGGCCGTGTAGATCGCAAGTGGGGTGCGGTAGCCGTCGGCGACCGACACCAGCACGATGCCCGCGACGAGGCTGAGCGGGGCCGCTACAACGTGCTGCCAGCCGCGCAGCCGCGGCAGGGTCAGGTCGCGCTCAGCGGCGTCGCTCGGTGCCTGCGCCACCGGCGGGGTTGATGCGTCCGGCGCCCTCATGCGCCCATCACACCGCGGCGGTCTGGATTGCGGTCCGTTCGGTGCGGCTCACCCTGCGTCTCCCCTCTCCGCAAGGTTGGTATCGCCGGTCCGGGTCGAGGGTTGACAGCTCCACCCGCCCGGGCCAATTTGGTCGAGTGACCAATCCTGCTGCGGTCTCGTCGGATGCGCGCACCGCGCTGCTGCGTGCAGCCGAGCAGCTGCTCGTCGAGCAAGGCCAGGCGGGCCTGTCGACTCGGCGCATCGCGGCCGCTGCGGGCGTCCACCACGGCCTGGTCCACTACTACTTCGGGTCGATGGACGAGCTCGTCCTGCAGGTGCTGGAGGGCTTCAGCGCGCAGCTGCTCGCCCGGCAGCGGGCGATGTACGCCCAGCAGGTGCCGTTCGTCGAGAAGTGGCGGCAGGCGATGCGCTACCTCGAGGAGGACGGCAGCTCCGGGTACCACAAGGTCCGCATGGAGCTGCAGGCACTGGCGTGGAACCGTCCCGAGCTGCGCGAGCGGCTGGCGGCGGTCAACGCGAGCTGGCGGCAGGTGCTCATGCACGCCTACACCGAGGCGGTCGACGCCGGCGAGCTCGACGTGCACGGCTGGCCCATGGAGGCGTTCGTGTCGCTGGTGATGACGGCCAACCAAGGGGTGGCTCTCGAGCGGCTCATCGGGGTGCGTGACGGGCACGACGCCCTGCTGGCCGCGGTCGACGCGACCCTCGGGGCGAGGGATGGGAGGCAGCCATGAGGGCACGGACGCCTGAGACGGAGGGCTTTGTCGACCGCGACGGTGTCCCGGTCCACTACGAGGTGCACGGGGATGGCCCGCTGACCGTCGTCCTGCTGCCGACGTGGGCGGTGGCGCACGCGGGCATCTGGAAGGGTCAGGTGCCCTATCTGGCGCGCCGGGCACGCGTGGTCGTGGTCGAGGGGCGCGGCAACGGTCGCTCCGGGCGCCCGCAGGACCCGGCGGCATACGACGAGCACGAGTACGCCGCCGACGCACTCGCGGTCATGGACGCCGTGAGCGTTGCCTCTGCTGTGCTGGTGTCGCTGTCCCGGGGCTCGCAGCGCGCGCTGCTGCTCGCCGCCGAGCACCCCGAGCGGATCGCCGGTGCCGTGTTCATCGCCCCTTCGCTGCCGACGGCGCCGCCCCTGCCCGAGCGGGCCGAGCACCGGTTCGACCTCCCGCTGGACACGACAAAGGGCTGGGCGAAGTTCAACGCCGCGTACTGGCAGCAGGACTACCGCGGGTTCCTGGAGTTCTTCGGCGACCGCTGCCTGCCCGAGCCGCACTCAACCAAACTCAAGGAGGACGGTGTCGACTACGGCCTGGCTACCGACCCGGACACCTTGGCCGCCACCGTGCTCGCACCCCGACTGCCGCGCGCCGAGGTTCTCGACCTCATCGCGCGCGTGCACTGCCCGGTGCTCGTCATCCACGGGGACCAGGACGAGATCGCGCCCTACGCAGCGGGGCTCGCCCTCGCGGAGCTCACCGGGGGTGACTCCTCACCATGCAGGGGCCCGGTCACCTCCCGCACGCCCGCGACCCCATCCCCGTCAACCTGGCCATCGCCGAGTTCCTCGAACGGCTGCGGCCTGCGGGCGGACGGCGCAGGACCTGGACGCGTGGCCGCAGCCGTCCCCGCCGCGCCCTGTACGTCTCCTCACCGATCGGGCTCGGGCACGCTCAGCGCGACGTCGCTATTGCACGGGGGTTGCGGGAGCGGCACCCCGGCCTGCAGGTCGACTGGCTGGCCCAGCATCCCGTCACCCGGGTCCTCGACGATGCTGGGGAGCACGTGCACCCGGCGTCGCGCCTGCTCGCCAACGAGAGCCGGCACCTCGAGGGCGAGTCCGCCGAGCACGACCTGCACTGCTTCCAGGCCTTCCGGCGCATGGACGAGATCCTGCTCGCCAACTTCCACGTCCTCGACGACGTCGTCCGGGACGAGGACTACGACCTGCTGATCGGCGACGAGGCGTGGGAGCTCGACCACTTCCTGCACGAGAACCCCGAGCTCAAGCGCAGCCCCTATGCCTGGCTCACCGACTTCGTGGGCTTCCTGCCAGTGCGCGGGGCCGGCTCGGACGAGGCGCGTCTCACCGCGGACTACAACGCCGAGATGCTCGAGCACGTCGCCCGCTTCCCGCGGCTGCGCGACCGGTCGGTCTTCGTCGGCAACCCCGACGACGTCGTGCCGGGCAGCTTCGGCAGTGGCCTGCCGCAGATCAGGTCGTGGGTCGATGCGCACTACGACTACGGCGGCTACGTGACGGGCTTCGATCCCGCCGAGCTCGGGGGCCGCGACCAGCTGCGTGCGGAACTGGGCTACCACCCGGACGAACAGGTGTGCCTGGTCACCGTGGGCGGCTCGGGAGTCGGTGGCCACCTGCTGCGGCGGGTCATGGCGGCGTACCCAGCAGCCAAGGCAACGCTCCCGGACCTGCGGATGGTTGTCGTGACCGGACCGCGCATCGAGCCGAGCGCGCTGCCCGTTTACCAGGGGTTGGAAGTGCGTCCCTACGTCCAGGGGCTCTACCGGCACCTCGCGGCGTGCGACCTCGCTGTCGTGCAGGGCGGGTTGACGACGTCGATGGAGCTCACCGCCAGCGCACGACCCTTCCTGTTCTTTCCGCTACAGCACCACTTCGAGCAGCAGGTGCACGTCCGGCACCGCCTGGCCAACTACCGGGCCGGGCGGTGCATGGAGTACGCAACCTCGACTCCGGAGGACATTGCCGCCGCGATGGTCGAGGAGATCGGCCGCGAGGCGCGGTACCGGCCGGTGGAGACCGACGGCGCGACGCGCGTCGCCGACCTGCTCGCCGAGCTGCTGTGACGCGACCACACCACGTGCAGGGAGTTCCAGACAGGCCGCGGGTGCGGCGAGATCCACCAACAGGGAGGCACGATGACCGAGAACAGCACGATGACGCAGAACGGCACGGTGACCCAGAACAGCACGACGGCGGCGGTTGGCGGATTGTCGGTGTCGGCCGAGGGCGAGGCACCAGCTCGGCAGGTCGACGAGGAACGGCTCGGAGCCCTCCTCGGCCAGGTGGTGGGTGACCTCGGGGGCGCTGTCAGCGTCCCGCTCGTACTGCTGGGGGACCGCCTGGGGCTGTTTACCACGCTGTCCACGGCAGGAGCGGTGACGGCGGGGGAGCTGGCGGAACTCACCGGCCTGTCCGAGCGGTACCTGCAGGAGTGGCTCCTGGCCATGGCGGCATCGAGCTACGTCGACTACGTCGGCGACGGCAGGTACGAGCTGTCGCCCGAGCAGGCAGCGCTGCTGGTCGACGAGGACAGCCCGGCGTACGTGGTCGGTGGTTTTCAGAACATGAGCGCCGCGGTCCGCTCCCTGGACCGCTTGACGCAGGCGTTCCGCACGGGGGCGGGGATGGGGTGGCACGAGCACCATCCGGACATGTTCGAGGGGACCGAGCGATTTTTCCGGCCGGGCTACCTCGCCAACCTGACCAGCTTGTGGATACCCGCGTTGACCGGCCTGGAGGAGCGGCTGGAGCACGGCGCGCGCGTGGCGGATGTCGGCTGTGGTCTGGGCGCCTCGACCAGGATCCTGGCTGAGCGCTACCCGTCGACGACGCTCGTGGGCATCGACTACCACGAGGCGTCGATCCTGCTCGCCCGCGAGAAGGCCGCCGCCGCCGGGCTGTCCCATCGTGTCACGTTCGAGGTGGCCGGGGCACAGAACCTGACCGGTGACTACGACTTCGTCACGCTCTTCGACTGCCTGCACGACATGCCGGACCCGCTCGCTGCACTGCAAGCCGTGCGTGCCTCGCTACGCGACGACGGCTGGGTGATGCTGGTCGAGCCAGTCAGCGGTGATGCCATCGAGGACACGTTGAATCCAGTCGGCCGGCTGTTCGCGGGGGCGTCGGTGTTCATCTGCCTGCCTAGTGGGCTGTCCGCCGACCCCGCAGTCGGGCTCGGCAACCAAGCCGGCCCCGCCAGGACGCTCGCGCTCGCCCAGCAGGCCGGGTTCAGCCGGGCCCGGGAGGCGGTGCGCGCGCCCTTCAACGTCATCTACGAGCTGCGGCCCTGACGTATCGGAAACGCCCTTCCTAGAACCACCGCCTCTGTATCTTGCGGGGACGACGCCGACCAAGGAGCGGATGTGCGACCCCAGCCTCGCCGGCGCGCAACGGCCTTCCGGCGAGCCGCCTTGGTCAGCTGGTTGCTGGTCACCGCCGTGTGTTCGTCCGGGCACGCCACGACGACCCAGCCGGCCGCGGTCACACCGCGGCCGGCCGCGGTCGCCCCGCTTGCCCAGCCGCGCACTGGTGCTGCCCCAGCGTCGACGCCGGCACCGCAACCGCAGCCCACACCGCAGTCGTTCACCATCGCCGCCACGGGTGACCTGCTCATCCATATGCCGGTGGCGAACCGCGCGAAGATCGACGGGCAGGCGAGCGGCAAGAGCTACGACTTCAGCCCCATGCTGGCGCGGGTGAGGGGCCAGCTGTCCAGGGCGGACCTCGCGGTCTGCCACGTCGAGACGCCGCTGTCGGCGGATGACACCCACATCTCCGGCTACCCGGTCTTCAACACCCCGCACGCGCTGGTCGACGCGATCAAGGCGACCGGCTGGGAGAGCTGCTCGACCGCGTCGAACCATTCCATCGACCATGGTGAGACCGGCGTGCGGGCGACCTTGGACTGGCTCGACAAGGTGGGCGTCGCTCACGCGGGCACGGCGCGCAGCGCGCAGGAGGCCCAGCGCGTCGAGATGCACACCGTCAACGGCGTGCGGGTGGGGCTGCTGGCTTACACCTACGGGACGAACGGCGTTCCGGTACCCGCAGCCAAACCGTGGCTGGTCAACGTCGTCAACGTCCCGAAGATCCTGGCTGACGCCCACGCCGCCCGGAAGGCCGGCGCTCAGTTCGTCGCCGTGAGCATGCACTGGGGCCAGGAGAACCAGACGGCACCCACGGCGCTGCAGCGCTCGCAGGCCGCTGCCTTGCTGGCCTCTCCCGATGTCGACCTGATCATCGGCGACCACGTCCACGTCGTGCAGCCCATCGAGCGCATCGGATCGAAATACGTGATCTACGGGTTGGGCAACTTCTTGTCGAACCAGACCGCGGCCTGCTGCCCGGCCAAGTCGCAGGACGGGATCATCGCCACCGCCACGCTGACCGCCGCTGCCGGTGGACGATGGAACACCACCATCCGCTACACCCCCACCTGGGTCGAGGTCGGCCCCTACGTCGTCCATCCGGTGGCGGCGGACCTCAACGATCCCGCGACCCCAGCGGCGCTGCGCTCTGCGCTTCAGGTGTCGTGGAGCCGAACCGTCGCGGCCGTCACGTCGCTGCCCGGCCACGCCCACGACGCAACGCCGGACCTCATGCCCCGCTGACAGCTGAGCGAGCGGCTGCGATCGTCGCGACGGTCTCCTACCGGTGCGCCGCCTCCTGCGATCGGAGGAGGGGCGGTCCACCTGCGTTCGCCGCCTACAGCGCGCTCGTAGGTGGACCGAGTCCCGCTGAGCGCCGCCACGCGGCCAACGCCGGCTTGCCTACCTGACTCAGGTCCTGGTCGACACGACTCTGCTCGGAGGGGGCTCGGTGGTGCTGCAGGACGGTTTCGCCGCCGCCGAGACGCTCGCGACCATCGAGGCCGGAACGCATCACCCACCTGTTCGTGGTCGAGCCGCAGCTGATCGAGCTGATGGACCACCCCGACGTCACCCCCCGCGACCTGTCTTCGCTACACGCCGTCATGCACATCGGTGCCTCAGCGCCTGCCGCGCTGCGCCTTCGTGCGCGGCAGCGGCTCGGACCGGTGATCGCGCACACCTACGGGGCCAGCGAGATGGGCATCGTCAGCGGTCTGGCTCCCGCCGAGCACGACCCGAGCCACCCGCAGCTGTTCACGAGCGCGGGTCGTATCCATTCCGGAGTCGAGGTGCGCTTCCGCCGGCCCGACGGCACCTTCGCCGGGCCAGCCGAGCCCGGCAGCATCAAGGTGCGCTCGCCCGCGATGGCCTGCGGCTACCGCAACCGCCCGGTCGAGCAGGCTGCCGCCTTCCAGGCCGGCTGGTACCGCTCCGGTGACCTCGGCCTCCTCGACGCCGAGGGCTACCTGCAGATCCTTGGCCGCGCCTGCGACGTCTCCGTGGCCGACGAGGCCATGGTCACGCCGACTGCTGTCGAGAACACCTTGTGCCGCCTGGCCACCGTCTGCTACGCCGTGATCGTGGTGGACCGCGAGGTCCGTTCTTGGATCGCAGCCGTCGTCGGCTGGCCGGGTGCCACGGCCGACCCCGCGGCCTGTCGGGCAGCGGTAGCGGTCGAGCACGGCGATGCTGCGGCCGAGTCGATGGTCGTCGTGCCGGTCGACGCCATCCCGCTCACCGAGCAGGGCAAGCCTGACCGGGCAGCCATCCTTCGGCTGGGCCCGCTGTCCCGCTAGGCGCTAGGGAGCGGTCAGGCCGCGCAGCACGGCTGCGGTCACCGCGCCGTATGCCAGGTGCGGGACGATGTCGCTCACCCACGACGCCGCCGACCAGGTCCGTGGGTCGGTGATCCCGAGCAGCGTCATCGGGCCGTTGGAGCCGAGAAGCGCCAGCCCGGTCGCTGCGGCCGCCTCGCCAGCCGGCCCCGGCCGCCATCCCGCGCTGCCGGCCACCGCGAGCACCACTCCGAAACTGATCCCCGTGAGGAGACCGGTGAGCGGACCGAGCCCGGCTACCCGGTTGTCGCGCGTCTGGCCATCGCCCGGGATCGGCACGTGCATCAGCGCCGACAGCCGTTCGACCGTCTGCTCGGGGGTGTCACTGGTCGGCCGGCCGCGCACGGCCATGTCGAGGTAGGTGACGGCGTTGAGCGCCGTCGTCCCGGCCGCGCCGGCAGCAGCACCGACGGCGAGCATGCGAATAACCGAGCGACTCATGAAGGCTCCTGTCTGCGGTGTGCGCTGTCTAGTTTCGGCTACCCGTCGACCGGCAGTGGCAGCGCCTCGCGCCCGTAGAGCACCCGCGCCCAGATCGTGTGCAAAGTGTCGGCGGTCGTACGCACGTCCTCGCTCTCATGGCCGCCGAGGGTCTCGGCAAGGAAGCGCTCGGTCATCAGCACCAGCGCCCGGCACACGCCGCGGGGGATCGGGTGCGGGATGTGTCCCCGCGCGTGCTGCTGGGCGCAGCGGCGCTCGACGGCGTCGATGAAGTGGTCGATGACGCCGTACCGGAAGATGTCGGCGACCTCCGGACGGGTGGCGGCGGCATCGGCCAGCGCCCGCAGCACCGGCCCGTGCCGCACGTAGACGTCGACGATGCCCTCGGTCGAGCGGCGGGCCGCATCGAGCGTGTCGAGGCCCGAGTCGTCGGCCAGCCACACGCTCGAGACCTCGAAGAACTCGCCCTCCAGCCGCTCGGTCAGCCGCCGCAGCAGTTCGGTGACGTCGTTGAAGTAGACGTAGAACGACGAGCGGCCGAGGCCGGTGCGGGCCATCACCGAGGCGACGGACAGATCCGCAACGGAGGCCTGGCGCAGCAGGCGCTCCGCCGCGTCGAGGATCTCGCGCTCGGCGTCCTGCGGCCGGCGCCGGGTCCGCGCAGCGACGGGTGCCGACGACGGGAGCAGGCCGGTCATCCCCTCATGGTACGGATGTCGTTGACACGGTGTCAGTAATCGTCCTACGGTGACCAGAAGGCACTGCTGATGGAGGCGACGATGTCAACGCGCGACCGCTACGTGATCGAACCCAAGGGCGCCGAGCGCACGGTGCCGATGGCGGGAGACGCCCGCTTCACCTGGGAGTACGACGAGGGCCGCGCGCGCCTGCTGGGGCTGTACCAGAAGGGCAAGGACAAGCAGTGGGACGCCGCTTCGCGCATCGACTGGTCGCTCGAGCTCGACCCCGCCAACCCGATGGGCATTTACGTCGACGAGATGCTGCCGATCTTCGGGTCGCAGACCTGGGAGCGCATCAAGGGTGACCCCGCCGAGGTGGCACGCCTGCGCCGGCACCTCGCTTCGTGGCAGATCAGCCAGTTCCTGCACGGCGAGCAGGGCGCCATGATCACCACTGCCCGCATCGTCGAGTCGGCACCCGACCTCGACAGCAAGTTCTACGCGGCCACCCAGACGATGGACGAGGCGCGCCACGTCGAGACGTTCTCCCGGCTGCTGCACGACAAGATCGACCTCGTCTACCCGATCAACGACAACCTCGACTCCCTACTGCAGGACACGCTGTCGGACAGCCGCTGGGACATGCCCTACCTCGGCATGCAGGTGCTGATCGAAGGCCTCGCCCTCGCCTCGTTCGGCCTGCTGCGCGACATCACCACCTCGCCGCTGCCCAAGCAGATCCTCGCCTACGTCATGCAGGACGAGGCCCGCCACGTCGCCTTCGGGCGGCTCGCGCTCAAGGACGCGTACGCCGACTTGACGACGGCCGAGCGCGACGAGCGCGAGGAGTTCGTCGTTGACGCCTGCTACCGCATGCGTGACCGCTTCCGCCAGGAGGAGGTCTGGCGGACCCTTGGCTACGACGTCGCCGACTGCCTCGACGCCGTCGACAATTCCGAGGGCGGCAAGCTGTTCCGCCAGCTGCTGTTCACCCGCATCGTGCCCTGCATCAAGGACATCGGCCTGTGGGGCGAGAAGGTGCAGAAGGCCTACGCCGACATGGGAGTGCTCGACTACGCGGGCGCCAACCTCGAGCAGCTGATGTCGAACGACGAGCAGACCGCCGAGCAGATCGACGCCGAGAAGCGTGCTGCCGACCTGCGGGTCGCCGAGGTCGACACCGCTATCGCCGTGGGCGCCTCGGTCTGACCCGCACCGGGCTCGCCGGGGCGCCTGGCGCCTGCTCGCCGTAGCCTGACCAGGCGTGTCAGCAGGACAGCTGCTCGGTCTGCTCGCCGAGCCGCAGCGGCTTCGGGTGCTCGCCGCGCTCGTCCTCGGTGCGCGCACCACCGACGAGGTGGCGGAGCGTGCCGGCCTCGACGCCCGCGCGGTCCTGGCAGCCCTCGCCCGTCTCGAGCAAGGCGGGCTGGTTGCGGCCGATGCCGGCGGCTGGTCGGTGCGCGAGGAGCGGTTTCAGGAGGCGGCGCGAGCGGCTCGGCCGGCACCGGCCGGTCCCGACGACGAGCCCAACCGGGTGCTGCGCGCCTTCGTGCGCGACGGCCGGCTGACCACGATGCCGGCCTCCCGCAGCAAGCGTTTGGTCGTGCTCGATCACATCGTCCGGGTCTTCGAGCCGGGACGCCGATACCCCGAGCGTGAGGTCGACACGCTGCTGCGCGCATTTCACCCCGACTACGCCGCGCTGCGCCGCTACCTCATCGACGAGGACTTCATGGCCCGGGAAGCAGGCGTCTACTGGCGAACCGGCGGCACGTTCGAGGTCTGACCGGCGCCCGACGACCCGGTCCCCGACAAATTGCATGACGCTTGCCGGGCCTCGGCTCCACCAGGCGGCGTGTCGGAGCCGACACGCCGCTGCGGAAGGCGCAGGGGACTGAAGCGTCATGCAATTTGTCGCGGCCCAGCTAGCCCGGCGGGGAGTCGTCCGCCTCACGGGCGACCAGCAGCCGACGGAAGGAGTCGACCCGCGGCCGGGGCAGCAGCGGGTCGGCGTCGAGCGCGCAGTCCGGCGCGTCCGCGCGGTGGGAGCAGTCGCGCGGGCAGTCGGCAGCGACGGCGGCGGCAAGGTCGGCGAACGCCGACAGCACGCGCTCCGCGCTCACCCCCCCAAGCCCGAACGAGCGCACCCCTGGTGTGTCGATGACCCAGCCACCACCGGGCAGCGCCAGCGCCACGGCGGAGGAGGAAGTGTGCCGGCCGCGCCCGGTCACGTCGTTGACGATCCCGGTCGCCCGGTCGGCGCCCGGCACCAGCTGGTTGACCAGGGTCGACTTTCCGACGCCGCTGTGGCCGAACAGCACGCTGGTCCGGCCCTCCAGCAGCGAGGCGAGGGGCGCGAGGTCGTCGTCGCGCCCCAGGATGACCAGCGGGACGTCGAGCGGCCCGTACGCGTCGACGAGCGCATCAGGAGAGTGCAGGTCGCGCTTGGTCAGGCACAGCACGGGCTGCAGGCCGCCGTCGTAGGCGGCGACCAGGCACCGGTCGATCATGCGCGGTCGGGGAGTGGGGTCGGCCAGCGCGACCACGACGACCAGCTGCTCGGCATTCGCCACCACCGGGCGCTCCACCGGGTCGGTGTCGTCCGGCGTGCGGCGCAGCAGGCTGCGACGGGGCAGCACCTCGACGATGCGGGCCAGCCGGTCGGGCTCGCCCGAGGTGTCGCCATCGAGCCGCACCCGGTCCCCGACCACGACGGACGAGCGGCGG
>JAABUM010004889.1_pt1 | contig 14622 bp, 10 predicted proteins | sample 5559161 | NCBI WGS metagenome assembly JAABUM01 (sample SAMN10711868, study PRJNA513369) | rock metagenome | isolation source: Antarctica rocks | place: Antarctica: Victoria Land, Siegfried Peak nord
AACTTCTTCGCCAAGCTCAAGCAGTTCAGGGCCATCGCGACCCGATATGACAAGACCGCCCGCAACTTCCTCGGCGCCGTCCACCTCGCCGCCGCAACCATCTGGCTCAATTGAGGACACGCCCTAGCGAATGACGCTGCGCTGCCTAGACAATGCTCTGAATGATATTCAGCCGGTTTGGCTGGAGCAGATCAGCAACGTGTCTCCAGCGCATGAGGGAATCGCTTCCAGGACCTGTCGGCGTTGCCGTGGCATGGCAGGAAACGCCGAGAAGTGTCGGCCTGGCCTGCCGTGCCCAGCCGCTTGAAGGTTGCCGGCCAGCGGCGGCTTGGAACAGGTCGAGCCGCCCCTGTCTTAACGCCACCTGACGGAAACGCCTGCCGTAGGCCCGGGTTGCTGCCCGGCCAGGCGGATCGGCCGCTAGTTCCCGCACTGTGTCGGCAACGTCCAGTGCGCTGCGTTCCGTCGTGATGAGGCCCGGAATTCCCTAGCGGGTCAGCGCCAGGATGGTCGGCTCAACCGGGTCAAGCTGGACGGCGATGTCGCCGGTGGCCAGGGGCGGCCCGCCCTGGCGCAGGTCCCGCACCGATGCAGGGGCGGAGAGGCGCACCTCGATCCGGGCCGGAGCGCCCCAGGGCACCAAGGCGTGCAACGCGAGCATGGTCGTGTCGCCGCGGCGCAGCCACCGCGCGCCCACGCCCGCCGCGGGCTGTCCGTCAGGCCCGCGCAGCTCCGCCCGGGGCGCCACGCCGGCGCCGCGCAGCAGCGCCGCGACCGCGGCCAGCGCGCCGGAACCGCTCTGGCCGACATCGAGCTGCATGGCTTCCAGCACCTGCACCTTGCCGGCCAGCACGGGCGCCGGCCGGCGCCGACTGTGCTCGTCGAACACGCCGGGTTCGGTGTCCGCCAGCACGGTGCCGCCCCCGGCGATGAAGGCGGCGACCTCGTCCGCCTCGGCCTGCGACAGCGCGATGGCGTGCGGCAGGACCAGCACGCGCAGGCCGTTTCGGCGCAGCGCCCCCGCCTCGACCATGGCGGACGAGAGAATGCGGGGCTGGACGGCCAGCTCGCCCAGGCGCTGCAGCGCCTGGCGGCGGGAGGCCCGCCAGGCGTTGTCCTCGTATTCGCGGGCGGCGTCGCGGTCCGACCACGCCGTGCCTTTCGGCCGCTGGTCCAGCATCCAGCGGGTACGGAAGCTCGCCTGGGAATAGAGCACGGCCACGGGGTCGTACGATGTCTCGCTGGCCATGATCTCCGGCGCGACCCCCTGCAGCGACGCGACGAGGGCGGCGATGTAGCGTCCGCGCGGACCCGGCGAGCCATCGGGCTGCACGACGTCGTTGTTCTCGTCCCACACGACCATGCCGCGCCCGCCCTGCAGCAGGTGCCGCCACGCCGCATGGGTCTCCTGCAGGCCGCTGGCGAAGCTGGTGCGCAACGCGATCAGCGCCGGGTTGAAGGCGCGGGCCAGCTCCATCGAGTTGCCGGTGTCGTATATCTCCATCACGTCCACGGCCGGGGCGAGCAGCCCGTAGTCGTAGCCGCCCCAGCCCGGCACCTGCCCGCCTTCGAGCGCCGCCAGCGCCTCCGGATCAGCCTGGTGGACAGCCTCCGTACCGGTCCGCACCGCCCGCGCGAACGCCACGTCCATCCACGCCTTGAAGTCGGCCCAGGACGAGAAATTGTCGTCCGTCCGGCGCATCGCTGCGTCCGTCAGTTCCGGCGTCACCGCGTCCCACTCGGCGAAGGCGGTGCCCCATTGCCGGTTCAAGGCGTCCAGGCTGGGATACCGGCCGTGCAGCCACTCGCGCATCCCGGCCAGCGAGTGCGGCGACACGTCGGCGTCCCACGCCGCGGCGAGGTCGCCGATGCCGGCCTCGTCCGCCAGGTTGTAGAACAGGGGGCGGAACTGCGACTGGCTCCGCACCACCTGGTCCAGCCGCGCCTGTATCCGCGCGGTCCATGCGGGGTCGGACAGGCCGGGCTCACGCATGAAGACGCCGCTGTCCCCGGGGTCGGCACGGCGGCGCGCCTTCGCCGCGTCGAACATCCAGGTCACCGTCTTGCCGGGGAACCAGCGGTGATACGGCGCATAGAAGTCGGTCGCGATGTTCTCGACGTACCAGGGCAGGCCGGAGCGCTGCCGGGCGGCCAGGTCCGCAGGATCAATCTGAGCGCCGGTGCCGAACAGCATCGTGCCGGTGAAGCCCAGGCGTGCCAGCCCTGCCGTCTGCGCCGGGGAATGGTCCTGCCACATGATCACCTGCAGGGTGTCCCACGGCTTGGCCCAGGCCGCATGAACCGGAAGCGGGCACAGCAGCGCCACTGCCCAGCGCATGGCGCGGATCGTTCCAATCCGCCGCGCCTCGGCCGGCTTGATGGCCGACGTATCCCTCCCGCCCTGGCCTGCCTGGGCGCAGTCTGGTTCGCGGGTGCCGTCGGCGGGAGCCGGGCTTGCCGGAACAGCTTGTCTGGTGTGAGCGCCTAGCATCGAGGCTCCCGTGTGCGTTGCGGAAAGAGAGGCCGGCGGCACTAGCTGGCGCATGTGTCCTGCCGGCGGACGGCGGCGTCCATACCGGCCGCCGCTACCCTCGCACATCCAGTCCGGCGGAGTCATGCTGTCCGCTCAACCGGAGGCTGTCGCGGACCCCGGCTGGGCCGGCGGCACCTCGAGCGGCGACATGACGGGGCGGCGATGCGCACGGCCTGCCAGGGTTCCGCGCAAGCGTTGACGGCCGCGAGCCGGCTTGCGGCAGCGTGCCATTCAGGCGGCGCGCGCGGGTGTCGTGCAACAGCTTGCCGCCGGGCTGCGGTCCGTCTTGCCAGGGCGTGGCCCGCAGTGCCGGACCCGGCAGGGCGTCAGCCCCGGCTGGTCAGGGCGGATGCCAGCCGGTCCCATCCGGCAGCGGTGCCGGGCAGGCCGAAGCGCAGCCGCGTTGGCGCTTCGGCGAAGGTCCGGACCAGTATGCCGGCTTGGCCGAGACGGCCGGCCCAGCCAGCGGCGTCCGGCGCGTCCACCAGGCGGAACAGGCAGGTGCCGCCGATCAGGCTCAGGCCGGCACGGGCCAGCAGGGCGTCCAGAACCGAGGCGTCCGCATCCAAGCGTCGTCCGGCGTCGTCCCGCCAGGCCGTGTCCGCGAGGGCGGCGGTGCCGACGTGCAGCGCCGGCCCGCTGACCGCCCAGGGGCCGAGGGCGGTGCGGATGCGCGCCGCCAGTGCCGGCGCAGCCAGCGCGAAGCCGAGGCGCAGGCCGGCCAGGCCATACGCCTTGCCGAACGAGCGCAGAACGACGACGCCCGGCAGCGGCATGTGCGATGCCAGGCTGTCCTGCGGCTCGAAATCGGCGAACGCCTCGTCCACGACCAGCAGCGCATGGCGGGCTGCCAGGGCCAGCAGGTCCGGAACCGGGACGCGGCGGCCATCGGGATTATTAGGATTGCACAGGATGGCTGCTCCCTCTCCCTCCGGGAGAGGGCCGGGGTGAGGGGGTCTTGAGGGGCGATCCCCACCGACGCAGAACCGCGTGCCGCCAGGACCGGCGGTGCCCCGCTCCGCAGCCAAAACCCCCTCACCCCGGCCCTCTCCCGGAGGGAGAGGGAGCAGCATCACCTCTGCGCCGGCGTTGCGCCATGACGCGGCGTGTTCCGCATAGGTCGGGCCGAACACCGTCGCGGCCCGTTGCGGTAGCAGCAGCGGCAGCAGGCTGATCAGCGCCTGCGTCCCCGGCGCGGCCACCACCATCGCCGGGTCTCGCACGCCATAGGCCGCTGCCGCCGCGGCTTGCAGCGCCTCCAGCGCCTCCGGCTCCGGCAGCCGCGTGAAGGCCGCTGCGGGCAGGGACGGGACGGGATAGGGCACCGGGTTGATGCCGGTGGACAGGTCCAGGAACGGCTCCGGCGCGTCCGGGTAACGCTGCCGGGCGGCTTGCAAGCGGCCCCCGTGTTCAATCGGCGGCGCTTCGTGGTGTAACGCTGCGGCGATGCCCGACTTCATCCCGACCTTCATCTCATTCCCCGGCCTGGTCGCGGCGGCGCTGCTGCTGGAGGCGGCGGTCGGATACCCCGATGCGCTGTTCCGCGCCATACGCCATCCCGTCGTCTGGGCCGGCGCGCTGATCGGCTGGATGGATCGCACCCTAAACCGGGAGGGCCTGCCACCCCCTGTCCGCCGCCGCCGGGGCGTCCTGGCCGTCGCCACGTTGCTGCTGGCCAGCGCCGGCCCGGCGGCGGTCCTGGCGGCCCTGCTGCCCTGGCCGCTGCTGATCGTGCTGGCCGCCACCCTGCCGGCGCAGCGCAGCCTGCACGCCTATGTCGCCGCCGTGGGCACCGCGTTGCGCGACGGCGGCCTGCCCGCCGGGCGCCGCACGGTGGCCCACATCGTCGGCCGCAACCCCGACACGCTGGACGAGGCCGCCGTGGTCCGCGCCGCCATCGAGAGCCTGGCGGAGAACTTCTCGGACGGCGTCGTCGCCCCCGCCGTGTGGGGCCTGCTGGCGGGCCTGCCGGGCATGGCGGCCTACAAGGCGGTCAACACCGCCGACAGCATGATCGGGCACCTGACGCCGCGGCACCGCAGCTTCGGCTGGGCGGCGGCGCGGCTGGACGACTTGGTGAACCTGCCGGCCTCCCGCCTGTCCGTGCTATGGCTGGCGCTGGCTGCCTGCCTGCACCGCGATGCCCGGCCCGGTGCGGCGCTGCGGGCGGTGCGGCGCGACGCCCGCCAGCATCGCTCCCCCAACGCCGGCTGGCCGGAGGCGGCGATGGCCGGCGCGCTCGGCCTGCGCCTGGCGGGGCCGCGCACCTATGGCACGGTCCGGGTGGAGGACGCCTGGATGGGTGACGGCCGGGCTGACGCAACGCCGGACGACCTGCGACGCGCCCTGGCCCTGTATCGCACCGCCTGCGCCTTGCAGATCGGCGCCGTGCTGCTGCTGTGGGCCACCCTCAGCGCGCGAGGCTGAGCAGGCGGTCCACGTCAACATGCGTCTCAAGATGCGCGGCCAGGGCGTCCAGCGCCGCCTCTACCGCCGCGTCGTGGCAGCGCCCGGCCGGGGTGGTGCCCAGCCGGCGCAGCCAGGCGTCGCGCTGCGCGTCATGCGTGAACAGGCCGTGGACGTAGGTGCCCTGCACCAGCCCGTCCGGGCTGCGCGCCCCGTCCATGCGGCCGTCCGCGTGGCGCAGCAGGGGCGATGCTGCCGCCGGGCCGGCTGTATGGCCGATGTGCATCTCATAGCCGCGGAACGGCACATCGTCCGCGCAGTCGGTGCCGGCGGCCTCCGACAGCCGTTTTTCGCCGGTCAGCACCGTCGCCACGTCCAGCAGGCCGAGGCCGGGCACTGCGCCCGCCGGCCCCTCGATCCCCTGCGGGTCCTCGATGCGGGTGCCGAGCATCTGGTAGCCGCCGCATACTCCCAGCACCCGGCCGCCCCGGCGGTGGTGCGCCACCAGGTCCCCGTCCCACCCGGCGACGCGGAAGGCCAGCAGGTCCGCGATGGTCGCCTTGGAGCCGGGCAGCAGCATCAGGTCGCACACTGGCAGCGGCTGGCCGGGTTGGACCATCAGCAGCTCCACGCCGGGTTCGGCCAGCAGGGGGTCGAGGTCGTCGAAGTTGCTGATCCGCGGCAGCACCGGGACCGCGATCCGCAATGCCGCACCGGGCCGGCGCGGGGCGGCGCCCAGGTCCGCCGCGTCCTCCGCCGGCAGCAGCGCGGCATCCGGGAAGTGCGGCACGAGGCCCAGCGGCGCCCAGCCGGTGCGCGCGGCGATCAGCGCCATGCCGGCGTCGAACAGCGTGAGGTCGCCGCGCATCCGGTTCACGATGAAGCCGCAGACCATCGCAGCGTCGGCCGGGTCAATTACGGCATGGGTGCCGACCAGGCTGGCGATGACGCCGCCGCGGTCAATGTCGCCCACCACCACGACGGGCGTGCCGGTGGCGCGGGCAAACCCCATGTTGGCGATGTCGCCCTGGCGCAGGTTGACCTCGGACGCGCTGCCGGCGCCCTCCACCAGCACGATGTCGGCCTCCGCCTGCATCCGGGCGAAGCTGTCGAGCACATGGGGCATCAGGCCGGGCTTCATCGCCTGGTACTCGCGGGCGCGGGCCGTGGCGTGGATGCGGCCCTGCACGACCACCTGCGACCCGGTCTCGCTCTGCGGCTTCAGCAGCACCGGGTTCATGTGGACGGAGGGGGGCACCCCGGCGGCGCGGGCCTGCAGCGCCTGGGCGCGGCCGATCTCCCCGCCGTCGGGCGTCACGGCGGCGTTGTTGCTCATGTTCTGCGGCTTGAACGGGCGCACCCGCAGGCCGCGCCGTAGGCAGGCCCGTGCCAGCCCAGCCACCATCAGCGACTTGCCGACGCTGGACCCGGTGCCTTGCAGCATGATGGCGCGGGCGGGCGTCACGCGGAGCGACAGCCTTCCAGGGCAGGCCCATCCGGGCAGTCACGGCGTCGAATGGCGCTTGGCGGAAGGCCATGGCCGCAATCATCAACCGTCATTGAGGCAAGTGCGGCGGCACGGCAATCCCGCGGCGGCACGCAAGTTTCTGCCAGCTCCTGGAATTCTGCGGCGCAAGCGTGCCCCGCAATGACGCAGCGCTCCAGGTAGCGCGCGTCCCACCCTGGGGTCAGTAACTATGCCCCTGACATGGCCGGCCCTGCGCCGAACACGTCCGCGACCGTGACAACGGCGCCGGGCAGGGCCTCAACCACCAGCATCGCGCCCACTCCGGCGCGCTCGACCCGGCGGTAGCGACCTTCGTCTGGCACGGGGCTGCGATGCACCAGGACCTCCCGTGCGCCCACGTCGAACAGCCAGAATTCGGGGACGTTGTGCTGGGCGTATAGCGGCGCTTTTACGTCCCGGTCGCGGGCCAGGGTCGTGTCGGCGACCTCGACCAGCAACAGCACGTCGGCGGGCACGGGCAGGCCGCCTTCATAATCGTCCGGGCGGGGCCGCAGCACGGCCAGGTCCGGCTCAGGTTCGGACCGCGGCGCCATGCGGATCGGCCCCTGCACGGAGACGGTCGCCCGGCCCGCGACTGCGGCGCGCAACAGCCGGTCCAGCCGCAGCGTGACGGCAAAGTGCTTTGGGCCGACAGGGGACATGCGGACGACGACCCCCTCGATCAGCTCGATGCGCCCGGCGCCGGATAGGATGCCGGCCTCCGCCATGCGGTGGTAATCGGACACGCTGAAGGAATGCACGAACCCCAGGAGAGGGCCAGCCACGCTGGCAAGGTCGCCGTCCGCCATGGTCCCGCCCCCTGCGCCACCCCTAAGCACTAAATACCAGCCGCTGTGCGATTTGCACACCAATGCTGCTGCGGCTGGTCATCAAACCGGGCCACGCCGGCGTCGGGCGGCAACCGCGCAGTGCCCTCAGCCAAGGAACGGCAACGCGCCGACGGCTCGCAAGATGCGCTGCGCGGTCCGGTCAGGGGCGCCGAACCTGCCCGACGGATCAGAACTCGATCCCCTCCTGCGCCTTCACACCCGCCGCGAAGTGGTGCTTCACCAGCGTCATCTCCGTCACCAAGTCCGCAGCCTCGATCAGCGCCGGGCGGGCGTTGCGGCCGGTGACGACGACGTGCAGGGCGGGGGGGCGGGTGGCCAGGACGTCCAGCACCTCCGACTCCGGCAGGTAGTCGTAGCGGAGCGCGATGTTCAGCTCGTCCAGCAGCAGCAGCGACAGGCCGGGCCGGTGCATCAGCTCGATTGCCTTGTCCCAGGCGCGGCGGCAGGCCGCGACATCGCGGGCGCGGTCCTGCGTCTCCCAGGTGAAGCCCTCGCCCATCGTGTGCCACTCCACCAGGTCGCTGAACCGGTCCAGCGCCCCGCGCTCCCCGGTAGACCAGGCGCCCTTGATGAACTGCACCACGCCGACCTGCCGCCCGCGCCCGACCATGCGCAGCAGCAGGCCGAACGCGGCGGTTGACTTCCCCTTGCCCGGCCCGGTGTGAACCATCAGCAGGCCCTTCTCGACCGTTTTCCCGGCGACCTCCGCATCCTGCACGGCCTTGCGGCGTGCCATCTTGGCGGCGTGCCGGGCCGCCTCGTCATCGCTCATGCAGCGGGTCCTTTCACCATCAGGGGCAGCCCGGCCACCACCAGCACCACCCGGTCCACCCGCGCCGCGACCTGCTGGTGCAGCCGCCCGGCCTCGTCGCGGAAGGCGCGGGCCAGGGCGTTGTCGGGCACGATGCCCAGGCCGACCTCGTTGGACACCAGCACCGTGGGCGCCGTCCGTCCATCCAGCGCCGCCAGCAGGGCCGCAACGGCCGCCGGCAGGTCCAGGCTGCCCAGCATCAGGTTGCTCAGCCACAGCGTTAGGCAATCCACCAGCACCGGCGCCGCACCGGCCTGCGCCAGGGCGGCCGGCATCTCCACCGGCGCCTCGATGGTGTGCCAGCCCGGCACGCGCTCCCCGCGGTGCTGCGCGATCCGCGCCTGCATCTCGGGGTCGAACGCCTGCGCCGTGGCGATGTAGGTCCAGGGGCCGCGTGCCGCCGTGACCAGCCCCTCGGCGTACTGGCTTTTCCCGGACCGGGCGCCGCCGAGCACGAATGTCAGCACGCCAGGGATGTCGTGCAGAAGGAGACCTGCTCCCTCTCCCTCCGGGAGAGGGCCGGGGTGAGGGAAACCGCAAGAACGGTGCCTTCCCATTCATGCACGATGATAAAGGATCGCGCGTGCGGCCTTTCCCTCACCCTGGCCCTCTCCCAAAGGGAGAGGGAGCAGGAAGCGTAACTTGCAGTCCTGGTCAGCACGCCGGATTCCATTGACAGGCCAAGCCCCGCGACATACTGCACCCGGGATGGTTCCGCCACCCGGGTTCCCGCGAGGGCATCAGGCGGCGGATTAAAAGGGAACGCGGTAGGGACCCCACCCCCGATGCCGCGGCTGCCCCCGCAACTGTGAGCGGTGAGCCGTCCGTCACATGCCACTGGGACCCGTCCCGGGAAGGCTGTCGGACGTCGTGGGTGCCAGCAGGCGCCCGGAACCGCAAGCCAGGAGACCTGCCATCAGGAGAAAGGCTGCGTTGCCGGGCGGGGTGCCTCGGCGGCGGCGATGCGCTTGCATCGACCCAGGGGACATCAGTTCCAGGGGCGCCCGGCACCTGTGTGCGACCCACGCGGCCGGAGGCTATACGACACATGACCACCCCCATCCTACACATCTGCACCACCTGCCGCGCCGGCCAGGCGCTGCAGCCCGGCGAAACCCCGGCGGGTCAATACATGCATGACGCCGTGGCGGCGCTGCTGGCTGCGGCACCTGCCGGCGTCGAGCTGCGCCCCGTCACCTGCCTGTCGTCCTGCGACCACGGCTGCGCCGCCGCCATCAGCCAGCCCGGCAAGTGGAGCTACCTGCTCGGCCGGCTCGACCCGTCCCTGGCTGCGGACCTGCTGGCCTATGCCGAGCTGTATGCCGCGCACCGCACAGGCACCGTGCTGCCCTCCCGCCGGCCCGCGTCCCTGGCGCGCATGGTGCTGGGCCGCCTGCCGGACCTGGCGCCCCCGGCCGCCGCCCAGGAAATCTTGGCCCAAGAGATCGCGGCATGACCGGCAAGATACCGGCCACCGTCATCACCGGCTTCCTCGGCGCCGGCAAGACCACGCTGCTGCGCCACGTCATCGAGAACGCGGGCGGACGCCGCCTGGCGCTCATCATCAACGAGTTCGGCGCGGTCGGCATAGACACCGAGCTGCTGCGCGGCTGCGGCATCCCCGCCTGCGAGGAGGCCGACATCGTGGAGCTGGCCAACGGCTGCCTGTGCTGCACCGTGGCCGACGAGTTCCTGCCCGCCATGCAGGCCCTGCTGGCCCGCGACGTGCCGCCCGAGCACATCGTCATCGAGACCTCCGGCCTGGCGCTGCCCAAGCCGCTACTCAAGGCGTTCGGCTGGCCCGGCATACGCAGCCGCGTGACCGTGGACGGCGTCGTGACCGTCGTGGACGGCCCCGCGGTGCTGGCGGGCCGCTTCGCCGACGATCCTGCCGCCGTGGCCGCCCAGCGAGCCGCCGACCCCGGCCTGGACCACGACAACCCGCTGGCCGAGGTCTATGAGGACCAACTCAACAGCGCGGACTTGGTGGTGCTGAACAAGGCGGACCTGATGGATGAGGCCGGGCTGGCCTGCCTGCGCGGCATAGTGGGCGCCGCCCTGCCGCGCGCCGTGCAGATGGTGGCGGCGCGCGAGGGCCGGGTGGACCCGGCGATCCTGCTGGGCCTGGGCGCCGCCGCGGAGTCTGACCTCGCCAGCCGCCCGTCGCACCACGACGCCGAGGACGGCGAGCACGAGCACGACGACTTCGAGAGCTTCATCGTGCCCCTGTCCGAGACCGCCGCGCCGGATGCGCTGGTGGCCCGGCTGCGCCAGGTGGCGGAGGATCATGGCGTTCTGCGTATCAAGGGCTTCGCCGCCGTCGCGGGCAAGCCGATGCGGCTGGCGATCCAGGGCGTCGGCCCGCGCTTCCGCCAGGACTTCGACCGGCCCTGGGCGGCAGGGGAGCCGCGGGCCGGGCAGGTCGTGGTGATCGGGCAGGCCGGCATGGACCAGGCCGCCATACGCGCTGGGATCGCCGGCTAGCGCCCATGCACCTGCTGGTCCGCGACACGCGCACGCTGGACGAGGACGGGGTGCCCGGCGACCTCGGGCAGACGCCGGCCGACCTGGTCGTGCTAAGCTTCACCGACGCCGACCTCGGCGCGCTGGCCGGGGCCTGGAGCGCCATGCCCGGTGCCCCGCCGTTGCGGCTGGCGAGCCTGGGGCGGCTGCGGCATCCCATGTCGGTGGACCTGTATCTCGACGGCGTGGTGTCCGGGGCGCGCTGCCTGGTGGTGCGTCTGCTGGGCGGGCTGGATTATTGGCGCTACGGCATCGAGGAGGCGGCGGCGCTGTGCCGGGACCGCGGCATCGCCCTGGCGGTGCTGCCCGGCGACGGCTGCGACGACCCACGGCTGGCAGAGATGTCCACCGTGCCGGCGTCCGCGCTGTCACGGTTGGACGCCTGCTTCCGCCACGGCGGCACGGCCAACATGCAGCGGGCGCTGCGCCTGGCGGCGCACCTGGCCGGGCTGGGGCCGGACGACGCCGGGGATGCCGTGCCGCTGCCGCAGCAGGGCGTCCATTCGCTGGATTTGGTGGAAGACCGGCCGCTGGTGGTGCTGGTGTTCTACCGTTCGCACCTGCTGTCCGCCGACTTCGCACCGGTAGAAGCGCTGACCGCAGCGCTGCATGATCGTGGGCTGGCAGTGGGCGCGGTGTATGCCGCGAGCTTGAAGGCGCCGGGCTGCGCGGCGTGGGTGGCGGCAACCTTGCGGGCCTGGCGCCCGGCGGTGGTGCTGAACCTGACGGCGTTCTCCGCCCGCGCGGACGATGGGCCGTCGCCGCTGGATGCGCCGGGGGCGCCGGTGCTGCAAGCGGTGCTGGCCAGGTCGTCGCGGGAAGCGTGGGAAGGGTCGTCGCGCGGGCTGACGCAGGCGGACCTGGCGATGAACGTGGCATTGCCGGAACTGGACGGGCGCCTGCTGACCGGAGCCGTGTCGTTCAAGGCGGAGGGCCAGGGGATGCCGGGCCTGCAGTACGCCCGCACCCTCCACTGGCCGGACCCGGACGGCGTTGCCCTGGCCGCGGACCGTGCGGCGGGCTGGGCGCGGCTGGCCGGCACGCCGCGCGCTGGGCGCCGGGTGGCGGTGGTGCTGTCCGACTACCCCGGCGTCGGCGGCCAGCGCGGGCACGCCGTCGGCCTGGACAGCTTCGCCAGCCTGGCGGCAATCCTGCGGGACCTGCGGGACGAAGGCTATGGCGTTTCCTTCCCCCTCTCCCTCCGGGAGAGGGTCGGGGTGAGGGAAAGCCGCAAGCGCCGCCCCTGGACACGACGGGCCCGCTCCGATGCCGCGGCCTTGGTGCGTGCGGCTTCCCTCACCCCGGCCCTCTCCCGGAGGAAGAGGGAGCAGAAAGCGCCATCACGGCTTGGCGCCGCCGCCCTGGTACGGCATCTGTGCGAAGCCCCGCCCCGGCCCTACCTGCCGCTCCCCGACTACCACCGCCTATTCGCCACCCTGCCGCCGTCCATCCGCGAAGCCGTCACCGCCGCCTGGGGCGCCCCGGACCAGGACCCTGACGTGCGATCCGGCGCCTTCACCCTGCGCCACCTGCGCCTTGATAACGTCACCCTCGCCGTCCAGCCCGACCGCGGCCGTGCGGCCGACCGCCGTGCCGAGCACCACGACCCCGACCGTGCCCCGCGCCACGGCTACCTGGCTTTCTACCTATGGCTCCGCACCGCCGTTGACGTTCACGCGATGGTCCACCTCGGCACCCACGGCTCCCTGGAGTGGCTGCCCGGCAAGGCCGTCGCGCTCTCCGCCGCCTGCTTCCCGCGTGCGCTGCTGGGCGGCCTGCCGGTCATCTACCCCTTCATCGTCAACAACCCCGGCGAGGCCGCCGCCGCCAAGCGCCGCCTGGGCGCCGTCACCATCGGCCACCTGACGCCGCCGCTCGGCGCCGGCGGCGCGCACGGCGAGGCGCTGGTGCTGGAGCGGCTGATAGACGAGTACGCCGCCGCCGACGGCCTGGACCGCCGCCGCACCACCCTGCTGCGGCGGGAAATCCTGGACCGCGCGGACGCCGCCGGGCTGCTGGCCGAGAGCGGCGCGGCGCACGGCGACCCGGACGACGACGCGCTGGCCCGGCTCGACGCCTACCTGTGCGACGTGAAGGACCTGCAGGTGCGCGACGGCCTGCACGTCTATGGTCGTCCGCCGCCGCATCGCGCCCGGATGCTGGACGCCCTGCGCCGCGGCAGCCCCGGTGCGGACCCGGCGGTCCTGGACGCCTGCGCCGGTGCCGAACGCGCGGCGCTGCTGGCGGCGCTGGACGGCCGCTTCGTCCCGCCCGGCCCGGCCGGTGCGCCGACCCGCGGCCGTGCGGACGTGCTGCCGACCGGGCGCAACCTGTCCACGATAGACCCCCGTGCCGTGCCCACCCGCTCCGCCCTGGTGCTGGCGGAGCGGGCCGCGGAAGAACTGCTGCGACGCCATCTGCAGGACCACGGCGAGCATCCCCGTGCGCTGCTGATGGACCTGTGGGGCAGCGCCACTATGCGTACCGGGGGCGAGGACCTGGCGCTCGCCTTGGTCCTGATGGGCGCCCGCCCGGTGTGGGACGAGGGATCGGCCCGGGTGTCTGGGTTCGAGGTGCTGCCGCTGGCGCTGCTGGACCGTCCGCGCGTGGACGTGACGCTGCGGATTTCCGGCCTGTTCCGCGACGCCTTCGCCGCGCAGGTGGCGCTGTTCGACGCCGTGGTGCGCGCAGTGGCGTCGCGGGACGAGGCCGCGGACTTCAACCCGTTGGCCGGGCAGGCGCTGGGTCTGGACGGCGACGCGCTGCGCCGGGCGACGCAGCGGGTCTATGGAGCGCCGGCCGGGCAGTATGGCGCGGGGTCGGGCCGGGACGCCGGGGCGGCGTGGCTTGCGGCGTCGGCGGGCACCTACGGCCAGGGCCTGGACGGCGCCGTGGACGTGGCCGGGCTGTCCGCCCGCGTGGGGCAGGCCGACGCCTTCATCCATGTCCAGGACCATGCCGAGGCCGACCTGCTGGACAGCACCGAGCACGCCTCGCACGAGGGCGGGTTCGCCGCCGCCGCCGCCGGGCTGGGCGCGCAGCCGGCGCTGTATCACCTGGACACCTCCCGGCCCGAGGCGCCGCGCCCGCGCCTGGTGGCGGAGGAGGTCGTGCGCGTCGTGCGCGGGCGAGCCGCCAACCCGGACTGGATCGCCGGCATGATGCGCCACGGCTACCGCGGCGGCGCGGAGATCGCCCGGCCCGTCGAGGCCCTGGCCGGCTTCGCCCGCACCCTGCCGGCGCGGTTCGACGCGCAGTTCGATCTGCTGCACGCCGCGACCCTGGGCACGCCGGAGGTGGACGCCTTCCTGCGCGCCGCCAACCCTGACGCCCGCGCGGCGATGGCTGAGCGCTTCGCCGAGGCGCAGGCGAGCGGCCTGTGGCACCCGCGCCGCAACGGGCCGCCCGGCGCATGAGCGCCATGCCCCGCCGCCGCGGCTGGTGCCCCAGCCTCTATGACCCCATGGAGACCGGCGACGGCCTGCTGGTGCGCGTGAAGCCGCCGGGCGCATGGTTGACCGCCCCCGCCGCCCGCGTGCTGGCAGACGCCGCGGCGCATTGGGGCAACGGCGTGATCGAGCTGACCCGGCGCGGCAACCTGCAGGTGCGCGGCCTGCGGCCGGACGGGGTTGCGCCCTTCGCCGCCGCGATGGCCGCCGCCGGGCTGGCGGACCCGGACCCGGCGCGGGAGCGCCGCCGCGTGGTGGTCGCGCCGCCGCTGGCCGGGGATGATCCGGGCGCGGCGGCAACGGGCCTGGCGGAACGGATCGAAGCGGCGCTCGCGGACGGACCGGCGCTGGCGAGCAAGTTTTGCATCGCGGTGGATGCGGGCGGGGTGCTGGCAGGCCGGACGGTGCCGGCGGACATCCTGGTGCGGACCGGGGGCGCCGAGGACCGGATCATTGCGGGCAGCCTGAATGCAACATGCGCGCCGGACCGGACGGTGGCCGAGGTGCTGCGGCTGGCCGCCCTAGCCAACGGACAGCGCCTC
>JAABUM010004890.1_pt1 | contig 14618 bp, 21 predicted proteins | sample 5559161 | NCBI WGS metagenome assembly JAABUM01 (sample SAMN10711868, study PRJNA513369) | rock metagenome | isolation source: Antarctica rocks | place: Antarctica: Victoria Land, Siegfried Peak nord
GAACAGGCGCCACCAGACGCCATTGCTCGTCGCTCAAGTCGCTGGGATAAACCACTTTGGATGCGCGTCTCATCAACTCCAGTCTGACCCAAACCCACACTACAGAGACAGGCTCTTATGCTCAAGATCACAACGGTCATTTGCCACCTATGCAAAATCCAGCAGTTTTTCAAAAGGCGTTACGGCCTTATGCGATGAAGCAGAAGCAGATATTCATCAGCCGCGCTACTGGACAACCATTTATGTCCAACGCGAAAATGTCTGGAAAGACGATTAAATCGGCTTCCAACAACATTGTGTTGTTTTACGATGTAAAACCTATTTCCGGCCCGAACAACCCGAAGGAACTGATTCGGGTTGTTGGCTTTGCGGATCACTCCATTGCCATGCCGGAAGCAAGATGGCAACGCGAGAAAGCCGATTCGGGAATTCGTTGATTGTTTGACATGGGAACTTTTCCGCCCGATCCAACATTTAACCTTTAGATGAAACCATTCAAACCACTTTTACTCGTCGCGGCTTTAGGTCTGGGCGCCTTTTCGTTTCGTAATTTCGCGCCGCAGGGCGCTTTCGCTTCGCAGTCGATGCACATCGGCGCGCCCAAAGTCGCCAAGCCCAATCAGCAAACCGCGACTTTTGCCGCCGGATGTTTTTGGAGCATGGAAGCGATTTTCAAGCAATTGAAAGGCGTGTCGAGCGTTGAGCCGGGTTATGCAGGCGGCAAAACCAAAAACCCAACGTATGAACAAGTCGAGGGAGCGGACACCGGACACGCCGAAACGGTGAACATCATTTTCGACCCGAAAATCATTTCCTACCACGATTTGCTCGACGTGTTGCTGACCGTCCGCAACCCGACCACGCTCAACAGCCAAGGCCCGGATTCTGGCCCGCAGTATCGCTCGGTGATTTTCGCCCGCAACGAGGGGCAGAAAAAAGCAGCGCAAGACGCCATCAAACGCATCGGCGCCTCTCACCTTTGGAATGCGCCGATTGTAACCCAAGTCGCCGACCTCTCGACGTTTTACCGCGCCGAGGATTATCACTTGAACTACTACAATCTGCACCCGAACGAAGGGTATTGTGCGGGTGTCATCGGGCCGGAATTGGCTGAGTTTCGGACGAAGTTCAAATCGAAGTTGAAGTAAAAGCGAACGAAACTCCGTCCGCTTCCAATCGAGCCAGATGCGCTGATTGGAAGCGGACGGAGTTTCGTTCTCACAAATTACCGGCAAGTTGAAGTAAAATGGCGGGCGTGAAAATTCTCACGCCCGTTTTGCTTTGTCTGGCGCTCGCCTCAAATGTTTTGCCTGTGCCAGGCGCCAAACCCAAAACTCCTGAAACTGCGCCCGTTGTTGAGGAAGTTCAAGTCGAAGTGCGCCCTTCCAAAGACAGATACCTCGGCGGCGAACCGGTGATTGTCACGGTGACGCTGCGCAACAATTCGAGCAAGCCGGTTTCGTTCCTAATGCTCGGCCCCAAGTTCGAGTTCGCGGTGCGCAACAACTTGAACAAAAAGGGCAAAGGCCGTTTGGTCGCGCTGACGGGCAAAGGTCACGACGAAAGCACCGGCGAGAAATTCGGTCAATACGTGGTGAATCCGGGCGACTTCTGGCAATACAAAATCGTGTTGAACCGTCTGTTCGACATGAGCCGCGCCGGAACTTACACGATTTCAGGCCACAAAAACCTCAGAAACGAAACGCTACCAGTCGGCAACCTCCTCGGCACCAACAAACTCGCGCGCGATGTCAAAGTTGTGGTGCTCGACGGCGATGTTTCGGATGCGAGATGAAAACCGGTTTGTGTTGGGGGTGTCAATGTCCAAGCTAAGCTTGTCTTCGCCCTCTTGCTATTCGGACGACGTTTCAAGCGTTCTGTTGTCGTAACTGCTACAGGGCGAAGACAAGCTTAGCTTGGACATTGACGTTATCCGTTGATTCCAAACGCCCACTATGAACCCCGAACCGCCCCCCATCGCCGACCTGCATTCGACGGCGCCCAAGAAGTGGCTTCACCTTAAACCTGGGCATCGTGCGGGTATTATCTGCATGGCGCCGTTTTTTCTGTCAGTTCTGGCTCCAATGTGCGGCGCGAGCGTAAACGTGTTTTGTTTCTTGGCGTGTGCAGGCTTGATCTGGTGGCTCGTCGCATTCCTCTTCTTCATGAGAAAGTTTCGTCGGGCAAAGTAGCCTGATTCACTTCTAACCCCACCCTCTTAAACTCCCATCGTCCCTCGAATCAGGCGCGACAAGTGCAGGGACGAAACCTCAATCATGGAACAACGCATCGTTGAAATCCATACCATGAACCCCGAACCGCCCCATCACCGACCCCCATTCGACGGCGCCTCAGAATGTTGTTTCGTTGTTCACACCTTGGCAAATTCCGTTTTGGAAGATCAGCGTGACGTTGTAACCAATGTGGCCAAATATGGCTATCATCTTGCCGCCGGGATAGTTCGTAGCCTTCACGGGCTTACCGGCGAAAGCCACGATTTGATCAAATGTTTTGCCTCTTAGGTTTCCGACTTGTTGGAATTTGGCTTTTATAGCCTTGCCTTTGCCTCCCAACACGAAATACCAGATTAGGTAGCCTGGAAGCGCCAACATCACAAGGAAGACAATGAGAAGCGATATGAGCGTCGTCATGACGCGCTATTTTAACAAAGACGGCATCGTCTTCTCACTCGCAATAACCGTCCCTCTTAAACTCCCAATGTCCCTCGATTTCCCCACGTTCGGGCGCGAAGTTGCAGGGACGAAACCCCAACATCATGGAACAACGCATCGTCGGGATTGAAACCGAGTTTGGCTGCATGGTTCGCAACGACCGCATCGGCGGGCGCGGCGGAGCCGAACGCATCGTGGAAGCCGTCAAAGATCACGCTTTTCTGCGCAAACGGATCGGGCTGCTCGATATGCACGCCCGCGACTACGCTTTCGAACCCGCGCGGTCGGGCGGGTTTTTGATTAACGGCGGGCGACTTTATGTCGATGCCGTCGGCTCGCACGAGGAATATGCCACGCCCGAATGCACCAACTGGCGAGATGTGGTGGCTTTTGACCGCGCAGGGCGCGTCATTTTGCAATCGCTGCTCGAAGATTTGGAACTGAGCGAGGATGTCGCGTTTTATGCGAACTCGATTGACCACTTCGGCGGACACACTTTTGGCTGTCACGAGAATTATCTGGTCGATATTTCTGCCTCGGCCTTTCGCGGCTCGCTTTCCTTACTCATGCCGTTTCTGGTCACGCGCCAGATTTACGCGGGCGTGGGGCGCGTCGGCGGACACAAGTTGAATCGCCACGATTTCCGGCGCAACATCATGAGCGTGGGCGAACACGAAGTGGACACGATGTGGGTCGCCGATTTTTATGGCGTCGAAATAGACGACACCGTGGATTTTCAACTGTCGCAGCGCGCCGATCACATCGTCAACACCGTTTCCTCGCGCGTGCGCTTCAACCGCGCCATCATCAATCCCAAGCGCGATTCGTATTACGATTACTCCGATTTGCACCGCTTACACGTCTTATATGGCGAACCGAACATGATGGAATACGCGACGTGGCTCAAAGTGGCGACGACGTGCATCGTTCTCGATTTGCTGGACATGAAGGTCGTGCCGCAAGACGTGCGTTTGGAAGATGCGCTGTCGAGCTTAAAATCGGTGTCGCGCGACGAAACGATGAAGTGGCCCGTGCGCGGCACGAACGGCAAAACGATGTCGTCGGTGGACTTGCAACGCTTGTATCTGGAAGCGGCGCAAAAGCATTTGAAGGGCAAAGACGCCCAGACCGACGAGGCGATTTACGAGTGGGAATCCACGCTCGCCCTCCTCGAAAGCGACCCGATGCGTTTGGCCGACAAGCTGGACTGGGTGGCGAAAAAGAAGATGTTGATGGAATACATGGACAGTGAAAACGTGGGCTGGGGCGACGATGTGCTTCAATCGCTGGACTTGGAATACCACAACATCAACCCACAGGCGGGCCTATATTTCGGCTTGGAAGAGTTGGGCGACGCGCACCGGATGCTGACCGACGAGCAAATCGAAAACGCGACGAAGCTCCCGCCGCAAAACACGCGCGCCAAAGGCCGGGCCGAAGTGATCAGCCAGTTAATCGCGCACAAGTGGGGCCGTTACTTAATAGATTGGGATTGGGTGCGCGTAGACAAAGACCGCCATCTGGAACTCCGCAATCCGTTTCATACCTACGAAAGCGAAGCGAGCGCGTTTACGAAGTCGCTGAGTTGGTGAAAAGAGGCGCGCCGTTCGATGAACGGCGCGCTTACCGAGTATATTGTATATTCTGAAAATATCGCCCTCTGTATTTTCATGATATGTTATACGGAAGGAATTAATAAAATGCTTTTGCAAGATAGATTAGACGTCATCCAGAAGACACGGGCCAATATATTTAATTGGAGGGGACAGTTCACTCCTCAGTTGATAGATCACATTATATCTACATATTCTGCTAATGGTGATGTTGTAGTTGATCCGTTCTCAGGAAGTGGGACTGTTTTGGCAGAATGTGTAAACAAAGGCATTAAAGCATATGGCTTAGAAATTAATCCAGCCGCTTATGCTATGTCAAAGTTTTACTCTTTGTCCAACTTGAATAAAGATGAGAAGATAGCAATATTCGGCTTGTTGGAAAGCAAGATTAATCACTGTGCGGATAAATACCATTCATTGCCTGTGTGGTATGACGATCAAGATTATAGGAAGCAGTATGGGAATTTAATGAATTTCATTCGGGATATATTTCCTTCTCTTCAGCGTGGGTTTGAGAAGACTCTGATTTTGAATATGTTATTTATATGTGAAAATCACAAGAAGATGAGTTTGCCTGATTCTCTATGCACGTCCTTCGAGTATATTAGGAGTGTGGCCATGACACTGCCTTTTTCGTTTCAACCTGTCAACGCGAAACTACTTGACGCTCGATCCTTCAGTGTAAATGAAAACATCCGAGCAAACATGATAGTAACAAGTCCTCCCTATATTAATGTATTCAATTATCATCAGAATCATCGCGCTGTCTTAGAAGCAAGTGGATGGGATATGTTACGAGTGGCATCGAGTGAATTTGGTTCAAACAGGAAAAACAGGGCAAATAGATTTAGAACCGTTGTTCAATACTGTTTAGATATGGAGCAAGCAATATGTAGTTTTTGGAGTGGTTTGCAAGTTGATGGTCTGCTGATCATGATAGTCGGCAGGGAGTCAAATGTTCGTGGTGTTCCTTTTTATAATGGACAATTAATAAAAGAAATATCCATCGGTATACAGGTTTTTAAGATGATTGAGGAAAGAGAGAGAACGTTCCTGAACAAATTTGGCCAGATTATCAAAGAAGATGTGTTTGTTTTTCAGAAAACTCCGAAAAGCGGTTCACGCCAAGTGGGTAGATTGACAGCAATGAAACATCTGGAAAGGAGTCTGGAATCTACTCTGGATCAAGATATTTCTGGTGATATAAAAAACGCATTGCGTGATATAAGTTCTGTTGATTCTTCTCCTGTGTTCAGTGCCAAAGAAGCGCATCTATATGATTAAAACTCCACACAAAGATAAACTAATCGCGGCCATCAACAACCCCAAGATTTCCGCGGATGTAGCATTGATTCGAGAAGCACTTGCTGCTTACGAGGTATGGCAATCGAAATTAATCAACCTCAGTTCAGGCGGCAAGCAGCGTGTGTTGGAGGCTACATCTTTGCTTAACGAGTATAAAGACCTCCTTGAAGTCGAACTTATTGCTGAGAAAGGTTCCGACTTGCTAAAGAGACAGAAAGGTCAACTTAAACTTGACAACTCTATCATGGAGGAATTTCTCATACATTTGGTTCATCCTTCGATTCTAACTGGCTTGCCCAATTTCGATTTAGATACCGGGCCACACACAGCTTTTATGACATTCGCGTTCCGACCATCCAGCATTTCAGCTTTGAATGAAAAGCCAGAAATCGTGCTTAAATCAAAAGATCAAGATTTTATGATTGGAAAAAATCTACACTACAAGCTGTCTCCAGACTCCAGTTTTTCAGCCTCCAAAACAGCCGCCGGAGAGATGTTTCTCTCTGTATTGTCTGCAGAAGTCAAAGTCAACTACGACAAAACGATGTTTCAAGAATGTTGTGGCACTGCAGCGCGATTGAAACAAGGATGCCCTTCCGCTAAATACTACGTTTTAGTAGAGTTTTTAGACATGGAGCCGGAGGATAGCAGGTTGACAGATGTGGATAACGTGTTCTTGATGTGCCATGCCAAAAGGTTGCCGAGTAATAAAAGGAGCATAGCTCAAGAAATAAAGGATCAACATAGAAACTATCCGATAGATGGTGAAGTCATATTTAAGTTTGTCGAAGAGATCCAAAAATTTGTGAGTGCGACTTGGCACGATCCAGATGAGGCTTTGAGACGAGGTTCTTTCGTTTGATCCTGCTGCGTTGATAAATAGACGAAGAGGCAAAAATACCAAACAGCCCGCCGAATTTTGGCGGGCTGTTTGTTCATCGTCGCGTTAGGCCACGACGACGGTGACGGTGTTGGAGACGGGGCCTTCTCCGGCGGTGTTGGTGGCGGTCACGACGACTTCCCACTGGCCGGGCGGGAAGCCGTGTTCTTCGTCGCGGGTTTGGGCGACTTGTGCGAAACTTTGAGGGCAACGAAATCATGAATCCCTACTTCGGCTTTCTCTTCGCTCGCCCGTCTTTTCTGGAAGGTGTGGCTCGCGCGCTCGATTTGGGCGGCACTTTACAGGAATACAATTCGTCGCCTTCGCCCGAACAGGCGGACGCGCTGGCTTTGAGCGCCGATTGGCGCGTCGTGGGCGCCGATTTGTTGCGCGCGATGGACGAGTTGAGCGAAGAACACAAAGTCGCCATCAACGCCGATTTAATGGCCAAGGCTCGTGTGGCTCTGGCGCCTTCCACTTCGGTGTCCAATGGCCGCTAACGAACCGGGCGACATCGAACGCGCGCCCGAAAACAAACCCGAAGTTGCAGGCGCGTCACAAGGTCACTCGATCCATTTCGTTGAAGCCTCGTTCTCCGGGCCTTTGCCCGATCCGGCGACGCTTCAAGCCTACGACATGGTGCTCCCCGGTTTGGCCGAGCGCATCGTGAGCCGGTGGGAAACTCAATCCGACCACCGCATGGCGTTGGAAAAGTCGGTTATCGAAGGCGACAATCGGCGCGCGAACTGGGGTTTAGTGAGCGCCACCGTGATCTCCCTAGCGGTGCTGGGCGTTTCGGGCGTGCTGGCAATGGGCGGTCATGAAACGGTGGCGGGAGTTCTGGCTGGCGTCGACATCGCGGCTCTGGCGGGCGTTTTTGTTTACGGAACAAACACGCGCAAACAAGAGCGAGTCGAGAAGACGAAGACCATGACAGGACGCGAAGAACGCCGCTAAAACCAAAAACAGCCCGCCGAATTTTGGCGGGCTGTTTGTTTCATCGTCGCATTAGGCCACGACGACGGTGAGGGTGTTGGAGATGGGGCCTTCTCCGGCGGTGTTGGTGGCGGTGGCGACGACTTCCCACTGGCCGGGCGGGAAGTCGTGTTCTTCGTCGCGGGTTTGGGCGATGCCGAACACGGCGTCTTCGAGCCACGCGCCTTGCGAACCGGGGCGCGGCGCAGGAGTTTGGCGCCGCTCGGTTCGCCGCCGTCGAGGGGCTTTTTCCAGCTTGAATTCGAGCAAGTTGCCCGTGATGCGCGGTAAAATTAGAGAAGAGATTTATGCCCCTCCTCACCAAAGATCAAGTGTTTGAAGCCTTGATGCGATTGGGCGACGCCGAGCGCGCCGAGATTCTCGAACGGTTGGCGAGCGAGGGTGCGCGCTTGTCGCCCGAACAGGAAGGTGAACTGCGCGAGGCGCTCTGCGAACACCGCGAAAACCCCGGAGAGGCGCGTTCGTGGAGCGACATCAAAGCGGAGTTGCTCGCCAAGTCATCAATTGTCCAACAACCTGTTGGGCAATCCGCGCTCGCAGAGTGAGATTGTGCCACTATCTTTGGCACAATCTGTCATTCAATGTGGTGAGGCGGAAGTTGTCCCACAGCTTGTGGGACAGTTGTTGACAAGGCACGCACCTCGCGCTTCATTGGTTTATGAACCCAATCCATCCCGAAACGCGCATCGGTCACGTCCATCTTAAAGTCGCCGATTTGCAACGCGCTCTCGATTTTTATTGCGGCGTTCTCGGCTTCGAGTTAACCCTGCGATTCGGCGCCCAAGCCGCGTTCATTTCGGCGGGCGGTTATCATCATCACATCGGCCTGAACACCTGGGAAAGCGCGGGTGGTTCGCCTCCGCCACCCGGAACGACCGGACTTTATCATCTGGCGATTTTGTATCCGACGCGCGCGAGTCTCGCCGATGCGCTGCGCCGTTTGGTTGCGGCCCGCGTGGAACTCGATGGCGCGGCGGATCACGGAGTCAGCGAAGCGTTGTATTTGCGCGACCCCGACGAAAACGGTGTCGAGTTGTATTGGGATCGCTCACGCGAAGAATGGCCGCGTTCGAGCGCTGGCGAACTTGAGATGTATACGCGGCGGTTAGATTTGGAAGATTTGCTGCGCGAACCGACACCCGAAGAGCCAGTTTGAGGATGAACCGCTAAGACGCAGAGATTTTTTAAGTTCTCTGCGCTTCTGCGGTTCATCAAAAATCCCGGTTCAGTTGGGTATAATGAGAAAGCAGTCTCACCATGAAACAACCTTCGCCCATCGTGTTCGACAAAGAACGCGCCGCGTCCTACGATAAGCAAACCGACTTATGGGCTTCGGGCCGCGAGGCGATGTTCACCTTTATGCGCCTCATCCTCGCCGATTTGCCACCCGACGCGCACATTTTGTGCGTCGGCGTGGGAACGGGAACCGAACTCATCGCGCTCGCCCAAGCCTTCCCGAATTGGCGATTCACGGCGGTTGATCCGGCTCCGGCGATGCTCGATGTTTGCCGCCAGAAAATCGAAGAAAGCGGCCTTTCGGCGCGTTGCACCTTCCACGAAGGTTATCTCGATTCCCTTCCCCCAGGCGAGTCGTTCGATGCCGCGACGTGTCTTTTGGTCTCGCACTTTTTCAACCAAAGCCAGGAGCGCAGCGACTTCTTTGGGCAAATCGCGGCGCGCTTGAAGCCCAGCGCCTTCTTGATCTCCTCCGATTTAGTTCTGGGCCAGTCGCCGCCGGTTTACGAAAGCCTGTTCGAAGTGTGGACGCGGATGCTACGCGGCTCCGGCTGGAGTGAGGAGAACATCGAGAACATCCGCACCGCCTATGGCCGCGATGTCGCCAAGTTGACGGCACCGCAAGTCGAATCCATCATCGAAGCGGGCGGCTTCGAAACGCCGGTGTTGTTCTTCCAAACGCTGTTCATCCACGCGTGGTATTCAAAACGAGTGTGAGCGAACTAATCTTCTTCAGACGCAACAGGAAAACTGAGCAGCGCTTCCGGCAAGTCCAACTCGTCGTAAAGTTCATCGAGCGAGATTTCAATTCCCACGCTTTCGAGTTTCAACACGTCGCTTCGTTGGATGTAAGAACGATGCACCCAATCATCTCCACGTTTTGAGAAATGATCAACCCAGACTCGCTCTTGTTCGATTAAGACGTATTCTTCAAAAGTCGAAATGGTCTTGTATAAGTTGAATTTGCCCGTTCGATCATAAGATTGCGTCGAATCGGACAACACCTCGAACACAACTTTCGGCGTGAGAAGCGTCGAGTCACCTTTGCCAACAAAGCGCGACGGCGGGCAGAAAATCACGGCATCGGGATAAACCTCTTGCCCGTTCGATTCAGCTTTGACTCGTTGCTCGGAGTTATGCGCTTTGCAGGGTTTGCCGCGTAGCGCTGCTTTGGCTGCCGCGTGGACGTTGCCGCAAATACGGGTGTGATTAAAAGTGCCTCCGGCCATCGCGTAAACCTGCCCATCGAGCCATTCGTGTTTGACGGTCGAAACTTCCTCGCCATCGCGGTATTCCTCTTCGGTGATGTAGCGAAATTGCGGTTGAGCGTTCATAGCCACAGTTTGACGTTTCAAGCGCCACGAAATCGAGGCTCATCGGCGCGAAGACAACCGCGACTTCGCGCGAAGAGACTTCCGCAAATAGGCGGGCCAAAGCGCAGGGTGTTCAAGAAGTCGAACAACAAAGCGCGCCGTTTGTGAGGATGGGGCGCTTTGTCTTTGTTGGTCGACCGAAGGCGGAATTACACTCCAGCCATGACTAACATCATTAAGGAGAAGCTTGAGTCTGGCCCTCTATTCGACTGCTTCATTAATGAGTTTCATTTCACGCCATATATGCGTGACTATGACATTCTGTTCGATATGCCTGCGTTTGCACCAGGCAAGAATCGTTCTTACATTCACAGCAGATGGCGCTACCGTTTTACACATTGCGTGATGGCTCAGGTTACAACCAATGTTGCCGACGCTAATTGGCGTGTATCATGGACAGACGAATTCACCAACTTCGAGGCTTGGACACAAGCTGGGAAACCAGAAGGTTTTGTTTGGGGTTCTTGTTGGTCTGAAGCGTATCCCGGCTTAACTTACGTTGATGATTCTAATGCTGCACAAGAATGGAGTGAACGGTTAAATCAACCTATGCACGAAGTTACAATAGAAACGAACGTCCAGACGTTCAGGTTGATCTTTCACGACGTAATTATTCAACAAGTAGCAACAGGCAATCCAGATACAGACGAGATGGCGCCAATCTAACTCTTTGGCTGTGTTCGGCGGGCTGTTTTGTTTGACGCCCCGCCTTCATCGCCTCACAATATAACGCCGTGTCGTTGCGCTGAACTTGGCTCAACTGAGGGCCACCCTTGGCACCCGCACGCAAAGCAGACACATATTTGCGCTTGTTGCCATGCAAAACCAAACCAATTCGCCCGTTTCCGATTTTCTCAAGCACCATTACCGGCACTTCAACGCCGCCACGCTCATTGACGCGGCCACTGCCTACTCCGCGCACCTTGACCAAGGCGGCGAAATGATGATCACGCTCGCGGGCGCGATGTCAACCGCAGAACTGGGTTTGTCGCTCGCCGAGATGATTCGTCAGGACAAAGTGCATTGCATCACCTGCACCGGCGCCAACCTCGAAGAAGATATTTTCAACCTCGTCGCGCACGATTTTTATGTGCGCGTGCCCCACTACCGCGAACTGTCGGCCCAGGATGAACTCGATTTGCGCGCGCGCGATTTGTATCGCGTCACCGACACCTGCATCCCCGAAGACGAGGCGATGAAGCGCATCGAAGGCCGCATGATCGACCTGTGGAACGCCGCCGATGCGTCGGGCGAGCGCCTGTTCCCGCACGAGTTCTTTTATCGCTTGCTCGGACAAGAGGGCTTTTCCGACTTGTTCCAGATAGACCCGAAAAACTCGTGGATGTTGGCGGCCAAAGAAAAGAATCTGCCGATTTTCGTGCCCGGCTGGGAAGATTCGACGCTGGGGAATATGTATGCCGCGCACGTCATTCGCGGCGAAGTGAAAAACGTTCACACGGTGCGAACCGGCGTCGAATACATGATCGAACTCGCCGACTACTACACGCGCGCGACCAAAGACAAACAGTTGGGCTTTTTCCAGATCGGCGGTGGCATCGCAGGCGACTTCCCGATTTGCGTCGTGCCGATGCTCCACCTCGATTTGAAACGAACCGAAGCGCCCGTGTGGGGCTATTTCTGCCAGATTTCCGATTCGACGACTTCGTATGGTTCGTATTCCGGCGCCGTGCCGAACGAAAAAATCACCTGGGACAAACTGCGCCCCGAAACGCCCAAGTTCGTTATTGAATCGGACGCAACCATTGTTGCGCCACTCGTGTTCGCCCTCGTGTTGGGGTGGTGAACTGAACTGAAGAAGCGCGCCGTTTCGATGAAGCGGCGCGCTTTTTAACTGCTTGTCAAGGCTTCGCTGCAAGCGCGAAGACACTGTGTAAGTTGTTGCCGTTCTGCCTCTGTAAGGGCAGCGATCATGCGTTCTTCAACGCGCAGAATCGCTTGATGCGCGTGTTCGAGAAGGGCTTCGCCTTTTTTCGTCAAACGCAGTTGAACAATCCGCTTATGTTCCGGGTGCGGCTCTTTTTCCACTAATCCCGCTCCTGTTAAAAGATTCACGATGTCGTTCATCGTTTGCGGCGTCACGAACGACCGCCGCGCCAGGGTTGCGCTCGACGCGCCCGGCTCGCCTTGCACGCTGTTAAGAGCGGCGTATTGAGGAGTCGTAAGACCAAGCGGGCGCAACGCTTCATCCGTTGCCCCGCGAAGCGCCTGTTGCGCTCGCTTCAATTCGTAGCCAATAAAAGTCTCTGTCTTGATTCTCATCCTTGTTTTTGTGACAGGAGGCTGGTATATTATCAGGGGGCTGATTTGAAGACAGGCTCCTGGTAACCTCTGACAAGAGGATAACCCCTATGGCTCATCTCACAGGCGTTGATTTCGTGGCCCTCCAGGTTCACGACATGGAAGTCTCACGCCGCTTCTACACTGAGCAGTTAGGTTTGAAGACTGCCCCGCACAGTCCGCCGAATGCGGTTGTGTTTCAAACCTCGCCGATTCCCTTCGCCATTCGCACGCCTTCGGTTGATTTGTCTGCTTCCACTCATCTGGGTTGGGGCGTGGCTCTTTGGTTCGCGTGTGACGATGCCGATGTTTTGTGTGCCTCTCTTGAAGCGACAGGCGTTAACATCGTGCAACAGCCCTTCGATGGGCCATTTGGCCGCACTTTTCTGTTTTCCGATCCCGATGGTTACACCATCACCGCACACGGCGGATAAGGAGGTCACGTCTGGCAAGCACCCGATACTGGATCGTTGTGGTATCGAAAGATCATGTGGAAGCGGGCCGTGAAGAAGGCTTTGCCCAGGCCTGTCACGGCAAGCGCGCGCCGCTCAAGAGGATGGCGAAGGGAGATGGAGTGATCTACTATTCGCCGAAGAACAAGTTCAAAGGCACCGAAAAGTGTCAGGCGTTCACGGCCATCGGCAAGGTCAAAGACGAGGAGGTTTACCAAGCCAAGATGGGAGATGACTTCGAGCCGTTCCGTCGCAACATCGAGTTCTACGACGTGCAGGAAACGCCCATCTTGCCTTTATTACCGCATCTCTCGTTCATCAACAACAAAACATCTTGGGGCGCCATTTTTCGCACTGGATTCTTCGGGGTGCCCAAAGAAGACTTTTTGTTGATTGCTGAAAAGATGCAAATTCAAGCCGTCCAAGATTTCGCTTGAACACGAAAGCCCGCCGAGTTACTTCGGCGGGCTTTCGTGTTCAAACCTTCTCGGCCTGCTTTCGATCTCCAACTCAACCGGCACGCCCTACAGCATCGGCTTTGGCTGAACTGAAGGGTCGGCCTTGGGCGCGAGATACTTGAACACCTTCGCAAACGTCAGCGAGCATTGAAGTCGTCGCTGATGTTTTGAGTCGATCTTCGGGTTCAGCGAAATGACCGATGTGTTGAATGGTGCTTCGCGTTTAAGTTTTTGTGCGGCTTGCCGCGCCGCGACGGGCGAAGGCGTGTCTTTGATGAGCGAGTCGAGCTTTTCTAAATCGGCGCGCTTCACGTCGCCCCACAGCTTGTGGTATTCGTCCGGTTCGATCCGCGCCGCGACGATGTTGACGAATTTCTTTTCCGTTCCGTTTTGCTGCCAGTAACCGACGATCAGCCAGAACGGTTCGTGAATGTCGTATTGGCGCAAAGCGTCGCCCATATCGACCGCCGTGCGATATTTCGTGGCTTTGGGATTGACGGGGATGCCGCCGTATTTTTTGTTCGCTTCGGACGGGATGTCCCATTTCTGGGTGTAAGATTGCGGCGTGTAGCCGTCGAAAAAGGTGTCGCGGATCCATTTCTCGAAAACAACGCCGTGTTTCTGGACTTCCTGCGGGCTTGAGGGGACGATGAATCCCAAAAGGAGGACGAAGAGGGCGAGACGAAGGCGAAGCATGGCGGGAAGTGTCGCGGGTTTCCAGTCAAGCGAAAACGGTGGGGCGATATGGTGTTCGCCCTGTGACTGTTCGGATTCCAGAACGACTGAAACGGGAACCGAACTGCAAGAGGGCGAACACCACATCGCCCCACCATTCGCTCCCATCGTTCCTCAAGGGAAAACCCGCCAACTCCCTTCATTCCTTCCAAAGGTGAACACGAAATTGAAAAGATGTGCAACTTTACGACTTAAAGTTGCAAAATCACTGAAAACGTGAGTGGCACTCGTCCGAATATTTCGTAAAATGGACGGCACAGGACGCGAAGGGACGGCAAATGACGCGAAAGGGCGAGTTTTTGGAGAACGCTTTTCATCTCCAAAATCACGACCTGGAACCGAGTTGAAAGTCCCAACGCGAACTGCTCGCAGTAGGAATTGAAAAGGATCGTCCTGCTGTTCGTTATGCGACCATGCCCCGCGTTGCCGCCGTTAAAGGCGAAGACAAAACGGAATCGTCTTCCGTGATAGTTCCCGTTCCGGTGATGACCGGAACGCACTTTCACGGGTTGGACGAAAAAGGTCGCGTGATCATCCCTGCCAAGCTCAGGCCGGGACTCACCGAACGGTTTTGGATGATGCTCGACGAAAAAGACAACG
>JAABUM010004893.1_pt1 | contig 14611 bp, 17 predicted proteins | sample 5559161 | NCBI WGS metagenome assembly JAABUM01 (sample SAMN10711868, study PRJNA513369) | rock metagenome | isolation source: Antarctica rocks | place: Antarctica: Victoria Land, Siegfried Peak nord
GGCTCGGGCGGCGACTGTGACGCCGCCCGAGCCGCTCCTCGCGGCGCGGTGTTTCGACGAGGATGCGCCGCGTGTGACGACCCTGCGCGCGCGGGGCTACGTGCGGACGGAACAGGCGCATCGCTATCGTTCTCGCCCGCTCACCGGGGAGTTGCCGGACCTGGTCATGCCGCCGGGCTTCACCGTGCGCGCGCTCGGCGGTGAAGACAAGTTGGCGGCGCGGGTGGCGGTCCATCGCACGGCGTTTGCGCCGTCGCGGATGACGATCGCGAAGCATCGGTCGGTGCGCACCGCACCGGGGTATCGCCCCGAACTCGATCTCGTCGCCGTGACGCCGGAGGGCACGTTCGGGGCCTTCTGCATCGTCTGGTTCGATCCGACCAATCGCCTCGGGGTCTTCGAGCCGGTCGGGGCCGACCCGGCCTGGCAACGGCGCGGGCTGGCGCGCGCGGTCCTGACCGAGGGGTGTTACCGACTGCGAGCGCTCGGCGCGACGACCGCCTTTGTGGCGAGCTACATCCACAACACCCCGGCTAACGCCCTCTACGAGGCGGTCGGCTTTCGCCTGGTCGGCACGGATCGCCGCTGGGAGAAGGCGCTCGGGGGGGAGTAGTCGGCGGTTGGCGGTCGGCAATCGGCAGAAAAAGAACGCGCCGGGGTGTTGCATCGCGGCGGAGCGACGAAGATAAGAGGTGCGGGACGATGGCGATCTCCACGGAGGATGCGGCGGCGTTGTGTGCACGGGTCTACGCGCTCGTGCGCGCTTGCCCGCCCGGTCGGGTGACGAGTTACGGTGCGATCGGCAAGGTGCTGGGGCACCCGCGCGGGGCGCGGATGATCGGCTGGATCATGAACGAGACGCCCGATCGCTCGGATGTCCCGGCGCAGCGGGTGATCGGCAAGGACGGCACGCTGACCGGCGGCTGGGCGTTCGGTGGCGAGGCCGCGATGCGCGCGTTGCTCGCAGGGGAGGGCGTCACGTTCGACGAGAAAGGCCGCGCGATTGTCAAGGTCCACGCCTGGGATCCCTCGGTCGATCTCGAACCCGCAGCCCTCGTCCAACTCCTCGCCGACGCGCCGGTCGCGACGCCGGTCGAGCCGTCTGCCGGGCTGATGCGGCTACTGAATCGGGATGTGGCGTCGCCGTTCAGTAAGGGGTGAGGGGGGGACTACGCCTGGTTTCGCTGGTTTCAATCCCCCGATGATCGAGAACGGCGCACGATAGCCATGATGACGATGCTGGAGGCGATGATGAGCGCGGCACCGCAAGGGACGCAGTGGGTCCGGTTCGAGAATATCGATGGGCGGATCATCGACGAGCCGACGTTGGTGACGGAGTTGCCGGAGGTCGGGCAGTTGATCCCGGTGGCAGGGACGCACTGCGAGGTGATGGAGCGCTGGACCGACCGCGAGCTGGTGGCGGAGGGTGGCCCGGAGATCGTCGTCTTCACGGTCAAGCCGTTGGCCTGAGGGGCGAGGGGCCAGTTGTGAGTGAGGTCCGTAGTCCGTGGTCCGTAGTACAAGAGATAGCGGGCAGCGGGCGGCAGGGCGGGGCGTGGGAGGCGTTGCACTTATACATCACCGGGTCTGCTAGGCATGGTAGAGGGCGTGCTACAATGGTGGACCGACCCCCGGACTGCTGCCGGATGTCGTCGCGAGTGGATCGTGTGAGATGGGGATGACGACGCGGGAACAGCCGTATAGCATGATCGTGCTCGACCATTTCGCCGCGCCGCGCAATCTGGGGCGTTTGCCCGAGGCGAACGGGCACGGTGTGGCTGGCGACCTCGTCACCAGCGCGACGTGGATCGAGATCGCGCTGCGGATCGAGGGGGGCGTCGTGCGGGACGCGCGCTTCCGGGCGATCGGATGCAGCGCCACGATCGCCGCCGCCTCGCTGGCGACGACGCTGCTGATCGACCGCCCGGTGGCCGAGGCGGCGACGTTGACCGCCGCCGCGCTCGTCGCCGCGCTCGGTGGGTTGCCGCCCGAGCGCCTCTATGCACCCGCGCTGGTAATCGAGGCGATCGCGGCGGCGCTGGCCGCGTGGCGGTCGGGAGAAGAGGGGATAGGATGAGTAAGACCGAGCAGCGGTACGCGCACCGACTCGAACCGGGCGAGCGCGTCGCCCTCGATCAGTACGATCCGGCCGATACGGCGGACCTGGAGAAGGACGAGGCGAAGGCGCTGCTGCAAGCGCTCGATGCGGAACTCTCGGATCTGCAAGAACTCCTCTACGCCGCCGGGCAGCAATCGGTCCTCCTCATCCTGCAAGGGATGGATACCAGCGGCAAGGATGGCACGATCAAGCGGGTGCTGAAAGAGATCAACCCGGCGGGCTGCCAGATCGCCAGCTTCAAGCAGCCGACCGACGACGAATTGGCGCACGATTTCCTCTGGCGGATTCACGCGCAGGTGCCGAAGCGCGGCTCTCTCGGTGTCTTCAACCGCTCGCACTACGAGGATGTGCTGGTGGTACGGGTCCACGAACTCGCACCGGAGAAGGTGTGGCGCGCGCGCTACTGGCAGATCAACGACTTCGAGCGCCTGCTCGCCGATACCGGCACGATCCTGATCAAATGCTTCCTCCACATCGGCAAGGATGAGCAGAAGGAGCGCCTGCTGGCGCGCGAGGAGGACGTGACCAAAGCCTGGAAGCTCAGCCCGGCCGACTGGGTGGAGCGGCGCTCGTGGGCCGACTATATCGCCGCCTACGAGGATGTCCTGCACGAGTGCGGGACACCCTGGGCACCGTGGCACATCATCCCCGCCGACAAGAAATGGTTCCGCAACGTCGCGGTGGCGCAGTTGCTGGTGGAGGCGCTGCGCCCCTACAAAGAAGGGTGGCTGGCGCACCTGGACGCGCTCGGCAAGCAGCAGCGCGCCGCCATCGAGGACGTGCGCGAGAAGCGCGACGAGGAAGCCTGAGCGCCGCCTCCCGTCCGCCCCGGTCCGCCCTGCCGCGCCGCGCCCTCCTGCGCGGTGCACTCGGTCTGGGCGGGGCCGTCGCACTCGGCGGCTGCGGCCTCGGTGCCGAGCCGACCGGGGGGCGCTGGGCGGGACGTTTCCTGACCGTCGCCACGGCGGGCGGTGCCTTGCGCGCCGACCTCTGGTCCGCGCTCTGCGTGCCCTTCATGCGCGCGACCGGCTGCCGCATCACCGATGTCAGCCTCCCCCCCGCAGAACTCGTCGCCGAGCTACGCCGCCAATTCTTCGGTGGGCGGGTCGAGTGGGACGTGGTGATCCTCGATACGCCGCGCCTGCTGGCCCTGGCGCGCGCGGAGCCGCAACTCTTCGGCCGTCCGCCCGATCGCGCGCTCTCCTGGCGCACGCCGCCGAGCGCCGCCGAACGCGCGATCGGCGTGCCGCTGCTGACCGACACCCTCCTGCCGTTACGCCGCGTCGCGCCCTTCGGCAGCGACACGCCTGACTCCTGGGCCGCCCTCTGGGATGCCACGCGCTTCCCGCAGCCGCGCGCCCTGCCGCGCGATCCGGTCGGCCTGTTGGAGGCGGCTTTGCTCGCCGACGGCGCGGACCCCGACGCCCTCTACCCGCTCGATCTCGACCGTGCGTTCGCCGCGCTCGAACGGCTGTGCGACGCGGTCAGCGATTGGTGGACGATCCGCGAGCGCGGCACCGATGCGCTGGTGCAGGGCGTGGTCGATCTGCTGCTGACGCGCGGCGGCGATGCGCGCGCGGCCCTGGCGACCGGGGCGCACGTCGTCCCGCTGGCGGTGCCAGTGCCGGCCCTCCCGCAACTGCTGGCGCTGCCGCGCGGTTCGGCCAACGCGGCCCCGGCCCGCGATCTCTTGGCGCTCGCCCTGACCGACGAGATACAGGCCACCTTCGCCGCGCGCGGCTACTGGCCCGCGCTGGCGACCGCCCCCGCCCCCGCCACATCCCCCGCCCTCGTGCCGCTCGACCTCGACTGGTGGGCGACCGAGGGCGGCGCGGCGCTGGAGCGTTTCGCGGTCTGGTTCGGGCAGGACGGCGCGGTGGGCTGAGGGGTGGAGGGCGGGATAACCGCAGAGACGCAGAGACGCAGAGAACGAGAGAAAGAAGGGACGGAACAGGAGGCACAGAGGCACCAAGGACGACAGGAGAGAGAAGAACGATTTGGTGGATGGCAACTGGTGCGGGCGCTGGGCCAGCGGGCAGGCTAATGGCCTTGGTACCTCCCCCCGGTCCCTTTCCTCTCTCTTCCGTCCTCTGTGTCTCTGTGTCTCCTGTTCACCGTCCCCTTTCGTCTTTTCGCGCTCGGTGCTTCAACGATCCTGGGTGGCGGGCGAATGGCTGATCTGCTCACAGTGTTTCGGGGCATGGACTCTGCATTAACGGGAGCCGGTGTGCCGGGCGACCCCGACGCCGGAGGCACCATGAACCATCCGAAACAGGTGAGGAGACGAGAATGGCGACCGACCAGTACACGATGCAGGATCCGACGACGCAGTATCCGAAGGCGGACGAGGGCTTTAAGCAGGAGCAGCCCGAGCCTGGCCTCGAGGGGGCGATGCGCCCGCGGCCCGATGCCGGGGAGCAGAGCTATCGCGGCAGCGGACGGCTGACCGGGCGCAAGGCGCTCGTGACCGGGGCCGATAGCGGGATCGGGCGCGCGACCGCCATCGCCTTCGCCCGCGAGGGGGCCGATGTCGTCCTCTCGTACCTGCCCTCCGAGGAGCGCGACGCGCGCGAGGTCGTCGCGCTGATCGAGGCGGCGGGGCGCATCGCCGTCGCTGTGCCGGGCGATTTGCAGGACGAGGCGTACTGCCAGCAGCTGGTGGCGCGCGCGGTGCAGGAGCTTGGTGGCCTGGACATCCTCGTCAGCAACGCCGGGAAGCAGCAGGCGGTCGAGGAGATCGCGGACCTGACGACGGAGCAATTCGACGCGACCTTCAAGACGAACGTCTACGCGCTCTTCTGGCTGGCGAAGGCCGCTATCCCGCACATGCGGCCGGGGAGCAGCATCATCACCACCTCCTCGGTCCAGGCGTACCAGCCGTCACCGACCCTGCTCGACTATGCCACGACGAAGGCAGCGATCAACACTTTCAGCAAGGCGCTCGCGCAGCAGGTGGCGAGCAAGGGTATCCGCGTCAACGTCGTGGCACCCGGCCCGGTCTGGACGCCGTTGCAGGTCAGCGGCGGGCAGCCGACGGAGGCGCTGGCCGAGTTCGGCGCGCAAACCCCGCTGGGCCGCCCCGGCCAGCCCGCCGAACTCGCCTCATCGTACGTCTTCCTCGCCAGCGGGGAGTCGAGCTACGTCACCGGCGCGACCATCTCCGTCACCGGCGGGATGCCGACCCCGTAGCGATGTAGTCGGTCGGCGGTTGGCGGTCGGCAGAGAAGATCGCGCTTATCGGCGACGGCGTGTCCCTGTAGCCGCATAGGCATCCCGGCTCGGGCTCGTCCTGCACACCTTCACCATACGTAGCAGGGGGATGGCGCGGGATGGGCCGGGTCCGGGGTTATTTGCGCTTCTTGGGGGTTTTCGGCTTCGGCGCGGGGAGGGCGTCGGCGGTGGTGCGGATGAGGGTGCCAAGCCAGTCGCGGTCCTCGCAGCGGTCGCCGGTGATCAGGAAATAGTCTTTCGAGCCGGGGTAGGCCGGTGCCAGTTCGATCGCATCGCCGAGATAGGTACGCCCCGCGTCGGTCGGCTTGACGAACAGCTGATCGTCGCAGATGAAGGCGATGACTTTGCCATCGCAGTAGGCGGCGTACTCCCCGAACATCGGGCGTGTGGTGATGTCGCCCGCCATGCCCATCTGCTCGGTCAGGAACGTGACTGTCTGCTTATCCGATGCCATGAAGTCCTCCTCCATCATGTCTCAATGGCCGTGATCTTCTACCTGATAATGCCACAGGCTTTTCCGCAACGCTTGAATCTTTCGGTCATATACCAACCGCTGACTGTGAAAAGCTACAAACGAGGCAGGGGCTGCTCTTACCGCACACAGTTTGCGCGGGATATGATAATGTCGTTCTCGTAGTATGCAATGCGCTTGTGTTTTGGGGGGATAGGAATGGCGGTGCCGACATATGACACGCTCTTCAATGATGTCCTCGGGGCGATGAAGCGCCTGGGTGGCTCTGGATCAATCACTGAGATCAACGAAGAAGTAGCGAAAGCGCGCGGGTTCTCCGAAACTGATCTGGCCCAGATGCACGATGAGCGGCAAACGGAAATCGCGTATCGATTGGCGTGGACGCGCACATATCTTAAGGGATACGGAGTGCTCGATAATTCGGGACGTGGGGTGTGGGTGCTGACACCAGCAGGGCGCGATACCGAGAGCGAGGATCCGCTCGACGTGAAGCGGGTTACACGCGAGCGGTTTCGGAAGGGTGGCAAGAAGGAAAATCAGGATTATCGCAATGAGACCATGCCTCCCACGCCTATCATGGCGACAGATATTGTCGAGGCGGAGCAAATCTTGGAAGAGAGTTGGCGTGATGAATTGCTCGGTATGCTACAAGCGATAGAACCGGGCGCCTTCGAGCGTTTGTGTCAGCTCCTCTTGCGAGAATCGGGCTTCGACAAGGTACGAGTTACCGGAAAATCCGGCGATGGTGGGATCGATGGGATTGGCGTCGTGCGGCTTGGTGGGCTGCTTGGCTTCCCGGTAATCTTCCAATGCAAGCGCTATAAAGGTGGCGTTTCATCCAGCACTCTGCGCGATTTCCGAGGAGCGATGGTTGGTAGGGCCGATCGTGGACTCATCATCACCACCGGAACGTTTACCCGCGATGCTCAGGCCGAGGCAGTCCGCGATGGTGCACCTCCGATCGATCTCATCGATGCCGATCAGCTGCTCGATAAACTGAAAGAGTTGAGATTGGGCGTTGATGTCGCCATGATCGAGAAGGTTTCCATTCAATCGGATTGGTTCCAGCATATCTAAACACGCATAACTGTCTCTATCACCCTACCGTCGTGAGGACCACTTTTACCGAATGTAATGCTGAAAGAAACTCCTACGTCGTCTCATCCATCGAGCATCGATTAGCCCTTCCCCAAAACGCTTATCCCCTCGTCTCTCCCTCTATAGGGCGCGTCGTGGCGGCGCGAGGTTGAGGAGGGCGATGGGCATACGTGTGCTGTAGGTGTTGTGGCGCGGATCGCTAGCAACGGTCCTGATTCCGATGGGGTGATCTTCCGGTCCAAGGGCAACAGCAACAGCATTGCGCGAAATGGTTGGCCCGCCCGCTGGACCAGTTCGCGCAGGCGGACAGTGTGCCCTTCATGGGTACTTTGCCGGTGCCGCGAGGCACCCGCAGCCGGGGCAGGGTGCCCTTCACGAGTAGCGGTGTGTCTTTCATGGGTAGTGCAACCTCCAGACTACCAGGCCAAGCATTATGAGCACCGCTCTAGGCAGCGAGACAACGTAAGGGACGGTCGCTCGTGGTGAGCGGTCGCGGTGATGAACCGGCGTGGCGATTTGCCACGCATAGTGGGCTTCGTGTTGCCGCGCGCTGGATGGGTTGTTGTGGCCGATGAGCGCTCGATGCGGGGTGCGCGACATGGTGTGTGGTGCAGTGTATGGGATGGCGTGAGGTTGGGTAGGCTGGGCGTCGGCCCGGTGATACGCGGATAGGCGAGGGCGTGGTGCGGCGATGAGGGTATCGACCCCCTCCTGGCCCTGACGATCGCGCACGCCGAGGGTAGCGGCGCTCGTGTCCGCGACGCTCGTGATCCCGGCGGTCCCGACGAGATCGACGAACCAGATGTCGTCGGGGAAGGCCGCACGGAGCGGGAGTGCGCTCTGGAGGGCTAGCCAGGTCTTGCCCACGCCGCCCGGCCCGACGGAGTGTGACCAGACGGCGGCGTGTCCGTCCGGTCAGCAGACTCGCGATGGCGCGCTGGCCGCTCCCACGCCCGATGAAGGCGGTGCGGGGGGCAGGGAAATTGTGCGCGGCGTCACCAACGGACGTCCGTGCGCCAACCGCCAGCGCCAGGAACGTCGCGCGCGCCTCACCGCCGAGATCGAACGCGGACCGTCAGTCGCACCAGCGTGCCGTGCTGCGGCACGACACCGGCCCCCGTTTCCCATATTTGGATCGTGCGTTCGCCGATGCGGGCCTGTGCGGCCAACTCGCCCTGGGTCAGCCTGGCGGCATGGCGATATTCTCGCAACCGTTGGCGAAGATCGGCTTGTTGTCGACCTCTTCCGGCGCAACAAACGGCGGCGGGCTGCTCCTCGTCGGCGGTGTGGTGATCGTCAACGCTGCCCCATCGCAAGTGTGCCACCCCGGATCGCCGTACCGGCACAGAGCATACGCGGCAATGACGGGCCTGGGAAGGTGACGAGGGCCAGAGCCTCGCCAACTACACCCGCGCTCAGGCGAGGGGCCGCGCCTCGGGCGGCGTGGTGAGTGCTGTATGTGCGCGCGCGAGATCGTCGATCACCAGCTGGCGCACCCGCGTCTCGTCGTCTCCTTCGAGGCGCAGGATGTAGGCGGGGTGATAGGTGGCGAGCGCGGGGATATTCGCGGCGGTGGTGAACCACGCGCCACGGTTCGCGCCCATCGCGAAATTCTTGCCGATCAGCGCCTTGGCCGGGACGTTGCCGAAGAGGATCAGCGCGGTCGGGGCGATCAGGGCCAGCTCTGGCAGCAGGATCTCCAGCCCGTCGCGAATCTCGCCGACGCGCGGCGGGCGATTCTTCAGGCGTCCGCCCCCGGCGTCGGCGGTGGGGCGCACCTTGACCACGTTGGTGACGTACACCTGGCGGCGGTCGACCCCGGCATCTTGCAGGATGCGATTGAGGAGTTGCCCGGCCCGCCCGACGAATGGGCGCCTGGCGATCGCCTCGTTCTCGCCCGGTGCCTCCCCGATGATCACGAAGCGGGCGTCGAGCGGCCCCTCACCGAAGACCATGTCCGGCCCGAGGCGCTCCGCCGCGCTCGCCTTCAGCGCTTCCCACGCGCCCTGCTTGTCCGTCCCGGTCGTCTGGCCCATGCTTGTTCCCCTCTCATCGTCGTCGTCGCGTTCCCCCCATGGGCGGTCGGGATGCACACGCCGTGCCAGGGGCTGGCACGCCCTCTGCGTTGCATGGATAGAAGACCCCGCGAGGGCGGGGCGATAGTTCTACCAAGCAGAGCCTCGCGTAGTGGCGGGGCGGTGGTGCGGGGATACGACGTTGGCCCGGCAACGGCTGGTGCGGCGATCGTGCGACAATGAGGCGACGCCGTGTTATGGCGAGTAGGGGGCGTGTCCCGCGCTATGGGCGAGCGATATAGAGGAGGGACGACATGAGCGGCACGAACGATCGTGAGACCCCGCGCGGCGAGCAGTCCGGGCGGTTGCCGAGCCTGGAGGAGCAGACCCCCGGCCTCGATACCGATGTGGTCGATCGGACCGACGCCGATGCCCAGGCATTCTTCGGCGGCGATGGTGGCCAGGTAGAGGACAGCGCGGTCGGCGATGGCCAGCGCGGCGATGAGGCGGGGCGGCTGCCGAGCCTGGAAGCGCAGACGCCGGGTCTGGACGAGAGCACGGTCGCCAGCACCGACGCCGATGCGAAAGCCTTCTTCGGCGGCGACCAGGGCGCGACGAGCGATATGCAGGCCGTTGCGGAGGCGGCGGGCAACGGCGAAGGTCAGCCCCCGGCGGGCGATGTTCGCACCGTCTACGAGAACGAGCGCAAGCCGGGCGAGGCCGAGCCACGCGGGGGACAGCAATAGCTTCACTGGCGGAGGCGCTGCGGGCTGGGCTGTTGCGCGCCGGGGTGCCGGTGCCGATCGCCGTACGCAAGTACGACGGGCACCGGCGCTTTGTCGTGGAAACGACGGCGCTCGCGACGGGTCCAGCCCTGTTAGTGGCGCGCGGGGCGGCCGGGCGACGCTTCGTCACTGCAGGCGAGACGCGTTATCTGCCGGCGATCACCCTCGAATATTTCCCGGCGGGGCGCGGCTACAACGTTCTTAGCTACTACGATGGCGCGAGCGGCGCGCTGCTCTACCACTTCTGCAACGTGCTCGCGGAGGCGACGTGGGATGGCGCGACCCTCGCCTACATCGATCTCGATCTCGATCTGCGCGTCGCGCCGACCGGGTTGGCGACGGTCGAGGACGTGGCCGATTTCCGGCGCAATGCGCGCCGCTGGTGCTATCCTGCGACGACCCGACGCGGGGCGCTGGCGGCGTTGCGCGAGGTACGGTCGTTGGCCGCGCGCGGCGTGCCGCCCTTCACCGCCGCACCCCTCGCGGTTGCGACGGCGCGTGCCCTGGCCGGTGAGTGGGGCGAGTGGGCGTAGTGGGCGTGTAGAACGGCCCTCACCCCGCCGCCTGCGGGCACTCGCCTGCCAAGGAGAGGGGAAGATTCTTGTAAGCCTTCGCCCCTTCACTGCCGACTGCCGACCGACGACCGATGACCGACAACTCAGTACGGGGGCATGATGCAGAGAGTACGTAAGCTTTTCGATCCGGCGGCTGGTTACGATGCCGGGCGGGCGGCGCTCGCGGGTGCGGTGGCGTCGGGGGCGTATCTGGCCGAGATGGCGGTCGATCTGCCGCTCCTCGCTTGCCCGACCGACGATCTCCTGCTGCTCGGCGGCCTGATCACGCGCGATCGGCGGGTCTGGCCGCTCCTGGGCGTGGCGATGCACTTCGCCAACGGGATTGCGCTGGCGCAGGTCTACGCGGCGGTGGCGAAGTATCTGCCCGGCCCCGCGTGGGCGCGCGGCGTCCTCTTTACGCTGATCGAGAATACCCTCTTCTGGGGGATCGTTCCGCTCTTCGACCGCTACCACCCGGCCATCCGTGAGGGGGCACTGCCGAAGATGAACCGCCCGATCCCGTTCCTGCAACAGGTGCTGCGTCATATCGCCTACGGCGCGGTGCTCGGCATCGTCTATGGGCGCGGCAAGCGGGGTGGACGGTAACCGCAGAGACACAGAGAACGAACGAGAAAAGGATCTTAAAAAGGAGTTAAGCAGGCTATCAGCCCACCTTCTTATACTCAGCCTGTAGTAGCACGACCCTGCTTCAATCGTTCTTCTCTTCCTCGTACCTTGCGCGCCCTATGGCTAAAATCTCCTTTCTTTTTCTTTCCGTACTTTGTGTCTCTGCGTCTCTGCGGTTACCGTCCCTGTTATGTAAGGAGTGAAGGATGCCGAGTGAGCGCGATACCGCATTAGCGACCCTGCGTGATGATGCGGAGACGCGGACGCGCGCGGTGGCGGGCGCGCTCGCCTGGGCGCGCGCCGAGCGGATCTACGGGCTGGCGCGGCGACTGGCCCGCCAGGAAGAGGCCGACCGCTTCGTGGTCGGGGCGGCGGCGTTGCTGCACCTCCTGCCGATGCCGGACGTGATCCGCGCGCTGGAAGGGGCCGCCGTGCCGGAGGAGCCGCGCCGCGCGATCGGGACGGCGCTGGTGGCGCTGAGCGAGCCGGGGCTGCGCGGCGACCCGCTCGAGCAGCGGGTATTGCGCGACGCCGCGCGCCTCGACCGTCTCGGGGCGACCGGGATCGCGGAGTTGCTGCTGGCGACCGGCGTGGCGGGCGAGGAGGTCTACGAGCGCCTGGATCCGTTTGCCGCCCTGCGCGACCTCGCGCCCGACGAATGGGCGCTCGACCGCCTCTACGCGCGCCTGATCGAGCTGCCACGCCGGATGGAGACGCCGACCGCGCGCGGGCTGGCCGCGCGCCGCACCGGGATCATGCTCTTCTATCTCGAAGCGCTCCGCGACGAGTTCGCCGAATCATTGCCTGATGCCATGTTGCCCGAAGCGCATTGGCTGGTGCCGAGCGAGGAGTCGTGAGTGGGGGGTCCGTAGAAGGGCTAGGGGCAGTCCCTGGTCGACCTTATACGTGTCGTATTACCGGACGTCATCTGCACTGGATATTCGGCGCAATATTTTCCCGACACTGACCATCTCTCTACGGACCACAGACCACGGACCACGGACCACGGACTTACGCCCTCATCGCTAGCAACAGGCCGCTGATCGTCTTCGCGTCCGCGATGTCGCCGCTGGCGATCAGGGCGGGGGTCTCGACGAGGGGGACAAGCTCCAGGGAGATGTCCTCGTCCTCCATCTGGTTCTGCGCTCCGGGGTGCAGGCCGGTGGCGAGGTAGACCGTGATCTTCTCGGTGCAGAAGCCGGGCGCGGTGAAGAAGGCGGCCAGCTCCCGGTAGGCGGTCGCGGTATAGCCGGTCTCCTCCGCGAGTTCGCGCGCGGCGGCGGCGGCGGGTGCCTCGCCCGGCTTGTCGAGCGTCCCGGCGGGGATCTCGAGCAGGGCGCGCCCGGCGGCGTAGCGATACTGGCGCACGAGGATCACGCGGCCATCGGGGAGGAGCGGCACGATCGCGACCGCGCCGGGATGGACGACGACCTCGCGCACTGTCTCGCGCCCGTTCTCCAGCCGCACCCGATCCTTGCGGATGACCAGCAGCTTGCCCCGATAGATCGTCTCCTCGCCGATCGTCTGCTCGCCCCCCGTCGCACCCGCCCCGCTCATTGGCTCGCTCCTTCTCGTGCGTTGCCCGGAAATGGTGACGGCACCCCTCGGGTGCCGCATGGCCCGGTCTGTGTTTTTTGGAGGCGTCGATGGGACTCGAACCCATGATGGAGGTTTTGCAAACCTCTGCCTTACCACTTGGCTACGACGCCGCTGAAAGAGCAACCGCAGTAGTGTAGCACGAGGGAGTAGTCAGTATCCAGTAGGCAGTAGTCAGCGACGAGAGGAATGGCGTTGGGCTGGGGGAAATTCCCCACACGCAACGCCATTCTGCCTACTACCTACTCTCTTACTCGTCTACTGCCCATCCCACTTCGTGTACACCACGATGCGGTTGTTGTAGGAGGCGCTGCCCGGATCGAAGTCGCCGGTGCAGGAGATCAGGTTCAGGTTGCTGTCGTTGGTGTTGCCGAAGATTCGCTCCAGCGGGGCGTTGTCGGCGGAATAAACCTCCACCGAGGTGACCAGGAAGCGGCGCTGCTTGCCCGCATCGTCGGTCACGAAAACCTCCGAGCCGGGCCTCAGCGTGTTCAGATTCCAGAAGACCACCCGGCCAACGTCGTGATAATCGACGTGCCCCGCGATGACCGCGTTGCCGCGCGCGCCGGGCCGCGTGCCGGGCGCATACCAGGCGGTGTTGAGCGGGTTCTTCGGCGTGTCCATCGCCCCGGCGGCGTTGAGGCCGACCTGCTCGATCGCGACATTCGTCAGCGGCGTGGGGTTATTCTGGATGTACATGTTGATCGAGGGGATCGAGAGCGCGACCGGCGCGCCGACGGCGGCGACGACGACCGGCGGCGCGGTGTAGTCCGGCACCTGGGCGATCGGGCGGTCGAGCACCTGCCGGTTCTTGGTGAGCGTCTCCGCACCGAGGAGACCGAGCAGCACCTCGTAGCGCCCGCCCGCGTTCTCCGGGTGGTACTCGAAGCGGTTGCGCTCGAAATACTGCACCGTGTAGGTCTTGCCATCGGCGGCATTCTTCTCGGTGAACTCCTCGGTGAGGGGGAAGCCGAAGACCGCGAGACCACCGTTCGCCTGCCAGTAGTGCAGGAAGGTGCCGCGCAAGGTGTGGCCGGTGGCGGCGAGGGTGGAGCAATCGGCGGAGCAGGGGTTGGCCGGGGCGTTGCGCTCCGGGCGGTTCCCCGCGAGGTCGTTGCCGAGGAGGGTCAGCAGCACCTGATACTTCGCCTCATTCTCCGGGTGCCACTCCATGATCGCGCGCTCGTAGTACTGCACGATCAGGCCGCGATCGTCCACGAACGCCTGGCTGACCGGCAGGCCGAGGATCTCCAGCCCCCCGTTCGCCTTCCAGAAGGCGAGGAAGGCATTCTCGGTGCAGTAGGAGACGCCGGGCGGGCAATACCGCTCGCCGGCGGCGGCGCGCTGGCCGGACGGGATGGCGACGATGGCGCTGAGCGCCAGCATCCCCGCGAGACATAAGAGAGCGAGACGACGCATCGAGAGTACTCCTCCACGCATAGCGGTGCCGGACGGACGAACGAACTGTCTACAGATACTTACGGAATGGTAGCCGACAAAGAACAAAAATGAAACGCTCTACTCGGCGCGCGGTTGTGCTGAGCTGGCACTGGTCGTCAGTCGTCAGTCGTCAGTCGTCGGTCGTCAGAGGGAACGAGTCGGCGGTCGGTGGTCGGCGGTCGGCAATCGTCGGTCAAGGGGCGGAGCGCCAGCGCGCGAAGGCCCAGCGGACGTAGCGGAGGCGCGGCGATGGCCCGCCCCGCCACCACCACCTTAGCCCGGCCTCGCCGCTGGCCTGTCCCTGGAATGCCTCGTGGCCGGGGTCCGCGCCGTAGACCGCGCCCATCACCGCGTCGGCCCAGTCTTCGAACGGGCTGCGCGCCGCGTAGGCGGATGCGCGCGGGCCGGGGAGGAGGGCGATGCCGCACGCGAGCCAGTGCCGCGCGTGCCGGTCCCAGGCGTGGGCCAGCTCGTGCAGCAGGACACGCCGCCCGCTCGCCGCGCCGCCCGTGCGCGGGTCGAAGCTCCAGTCGTTGACGGTCAGTAGGCGCGCGTCGGCGTCGTAGAGGCCGAGGACCGGGAAGCGCGTCCCCGCCTCATCGGTCGTGATCGGGGCGTCGCGGTCGCGGATGAGCGTGATCGGCCCGCCGAGCGCCGCGACGAGCGCCGTCGGG
>JAABUM010004894.1_pt1 | contig 14607 bp, 15 predicted proteins | sample 5559161 | NCBI WGS metagenome assembly JAABUM01 (sample SAMN10711868, study PRJNA513369) | rock metagenome | isolation source: Antarctica rocks | place: Antarctica: Victoria Land, Siegfried Peak nord
GGGGATCCGCTGGCGGATCGCGCCGAAGGCGCGGGTGCCGCCGGTGCCGAGGTCGTGTACGCCGTCGATCTGCCGGGTGGCGATTCCGGCGATCTTGGTGACGACGCTGTCGGCGATGCTGGTTCGCCCCCGCTCGGTGAGTAGCGCCGAACCGCCGGCGGAACCGTCCGTGCTGGCGATCACCGCACCGCCGCGGGCTGTGCCCGGACTGCTACCTGGTGGGGGTGGGCTGGGGCTTGTCACCTGGGGTCTCCTTGACGGGCGGGGGCTGTGGTGGTCGCCAGCAGCAGGTGCAGCGAGGCAAAGGCAACGTAGCCCACGGCCGCTGCCGCTGCTGCTCGGGCTGCCTGTGCCGTCCAGCGTCGGGGCGTGTCGGGTGCTCCAACGGACTGCCTTATGCGGGGCACCGGCTGGGGTTCAGCTGACCGCGGCGACGAACAGTTCGCCGGCAACCGGCACGGCTTCGACTCGCAGCACCCGAGCGGCTGGCAGGCTGCGCTCGAGGTCGGCAAGGGCGCTGCCGACCGCGGCGGCGAAGGTGGCCGCCTCCCGGTCGAACACGGCCAGATCCCCGTCGACCTCGTGGCTGACGATCACGTCCTCGCAGACGGTCAGCACCCGGTCGGCGTCGTCGCCGGCCTCGGTGAAGTCGGCAGCTCCCGCTCGTAGGCCGCCAGCGAGGCGAAGATCCCGGCGAGCATCCGCTCGGTGGGCGTCGAGTAGTCGATCCCCTCCCGCAACGAGCGCAGCAGCACCCCTGCCTCGGTCAGCGCCTCCACCCCGGATGACCCCGGACAGTGACCGGCCGAACCGGTCAAGAGCCGTCACGACCACCACGCCACCACGCCACCACGCCACCACGCCACCACGCCACCGGAGTGGGTGTAATCCAGCAGCGCGGCCAGGCCCGGGCACGGTCGTCGGCGACCGGTGGGCCGTTGAGATGGGCGGGGACAGGACGGTCGCGATCATCGGCCCCGGCCCCCTCGGCATCGAAGCCGCTCTTCGCGCAGCCGACCGGGGCCCTCAGACCGCTGTGTACTCCATCGCGTCTGGCATACGGATCCGGCCAACTGGAGGTGGGTCCAGACGCTCACCAGCTCCGGCATCACCCAGGCCCAGCTCGCCGAGGCCGTCGGAGCCAGCACTCGCACCATCCAGAACTGGGCCAGCGGCCAAGCGGCACCGAAGGGCGGCAAGGTTCGCCGCCTCCTCGACCTGCGGTACCTGGTCGAACTGCTTCAGACCGCTTACACCGACGAAGGCGTGCAGATCTGGTTGTACTCCCGTAACCGCAACCTCGGCGCCGAACGACCTATCGATCTGATCCTCGCCGACCGCCTCGACGAGGCTGTCCAAGATCCTTGATACACCCCAGCTGCGCCTATCGTCACCGTCGAGGGCACCTGGCAACCGGGCCAGGACCCCGACCGCGCCTTCAGGCTCGGCACCCGCCGTGACGGCCGCAGTGCGGCAGGGCTGTACCCAGCAGGCCGTGGGATCGAGCCACCCGCGGACGTCACCGGCAGCGGGGAGCGGACATGGCAGAGCCACGATGAGCACGACGAGCCGCCCAGAAGGCCGGCAGGCAACGCCTCGCCGGCCCCTGATCAACACTGCGGGGAGCTCGGCGTCGCGGTCGCCCGCCAGCAGGCCGCGGCAGCCGGAGTCGACGACGCCAGGCACAAGGCGCAGGCGCACCTGCGCCAGGCCCGCGATTTCGATGCACGTTTGTTAGATCCAGCTTCGGCGTTGCAGCGCGACGAACGCGGCCCAGCCGATCGGCGCGGGCAGCCAGAACGTCGCCGCTCGGAAGGCGAGCACCGCTGTGATCGCCGACGCGACAGGAACCCCGGTGGTGGTGAGACCGCCGACGAGTGCGGCCTCCACCGCGCCCAGCCCGCCTGGCGTGGGTGCAACCGATCCAAGCGTGGACGCGGCGAGGTAGACCACGACCAGGGCGGGTACCGCGAGCGAGGCCGAGAAGGCACGCAGCGACGCGTCGAGCGCGAGAACGTAGCCGCCGTTGAGTACGAGGACGCCGACGAGGGCGGTGCCGAGCCGGCGCGGGTCGCTTGCCGAGGCGAGGAGCTGGGGCAGTGTGCGCCGGATCAACGGCTCGAGCCGCCGCCGGCTCGCGGGCGCGAGTGCCACCAGCACAAGGACGGTGGCAGCCACGAGCAGGACGGTGAGCACGTCGCCGCTCGGCAACAGCGCCAGCCGGGAGCTCGACACTCCGCTGAGCCAGCCACAGATGAGCAGCACGGGCATCGTCACGGCGACGGTCACCCCCTCCTTCACCGCGACATTGGCGGCCGCTGTTGCGGTGGGAACACCGGCACGCTGCAGGTAGCGGATGTTGAGGCCGACATGGCCGACCGCCGGCGGGGTCACCAGCGTGAGGAACGACGACGCGAGCTGGACGAGCGCGGTGCGGGCCAGCGACAACCCGACGGGGACAAACGCCTGCAACGCGAGGGCGGCCCCGAGGTAGGTCAGCGCAGACCCGAGCACAGCGACCGCAAGCCAGCCTAGCTGCGCGCTTTGCAGCGCGCTGGCAAGGCTGACCTGAGAGAGCTGGGTGGCGAGGACGTACGCCGCGACGGTCCCTGCGACAACGCTGACCACGGTCCGCGGTCGCAGCCGCTCCAGGCGGGGAAGGTCGGCGGCCACGTCCCCCGCCCCGGCGCCGCTCACCGCTGCGCGCAGGTCGCGCAGCAGCGGTGTACCTCGCACCGCCCGGCGTGCCGGTCGAGCAAGGGTCAGCGGCTGCAGCAGCGCCGCGAGCCGGACTTCTGCGACCGGGCTGGTGCTGTACGTCGAGCGCAGCGCCGCAACGGCCTGTGCCACCCCCACCTGCTTGGCCACGGCGACCAGCAGCGAGGCCACGTCGAGCTCACGCTGCAACTCGGTGGCGGCCGGCTGCGCGGAGCGCAAATCGGCGAAACCAGCCCGGCCGTCCGCCAGCAGTACGACTCCGTCCGCGCTGAGCGCGCCGTGCGCGAGACCGGCGTCGTGCAGCCGATGCAAGGCATCGAAGGCGGCAATGGCTCGGCTACCGGCAGCCGGCGCGGGGGCGGCGGAAAGGGGCGTCCCGATCAGCGGCCGCTCCACCAGCACCAGCGCCGGCCCAGCGACAAGGAGCCCAAGTACCCGCGGCGCGGGGACGCCGGCCGAATCGGCGAGGGCGGCGGTGAGGGCTTGTCGTTCCAGCTGCCCGCGCAGCGACAGCGCCGGCCGGCCAACAGCGGCGGTGCGCAGCCGCAGCAGTCGCCACACGCGTCGGGCGAACGGGACGCCACCTCGGTCCGGGTCGACGACCGTCACCCGCAGATCGCCTGCATGCGGCCGGACGCCGACGTAGCGGGTCCGGCCAGCCAACTGCTCTAGCGGACGCAGAGCGGACAGCTCGAACCCGGCGCGGGCCAGCACCGACCGGACCAGCTCGTCCGGCGGCCGGGCTGGCAGCACGCCGAGAGCGGCCCGCACCCCCAGTCCTGCTGTCGCACCGACCACAAGGGAGTACAGGGCACTCGGCACAGCGAGGCTTCCAAGCCCGAGCGCGCAGCCGACCGCTGCAGCGAGCACCAGGCGCGCTGCACTCGACCAGCGCTGGCGATGCAGGTCCGCCCCCACCACGAAAGCGACCGCCGCGGTAATCGGAAGCCCCGCCGAGTCATCCGGCGGCCCGATCAGCAAGGTTGTCGCCCCAGCGAAGGGCACGCCGGCAAGCAACGCCACCCCGAGGCCACCAAGGACGCCGAGGGCGCAGGCGACACCGGCGGAAGTCAACGCGAAGCGACGCAGGCGCAGCGCATCGACCGCGATGGCAAGCAGGACCGCAAGCACCGCGAAGGAAGCGATCACGTTCGCCACGGACAGCACCGACCGAGGCACGCCGGTCAGTGCAGTTGGAACAAGTCGGGCCGCCGCCCGCAGCCAGCCCGGATCGAGGACGGCCAGCACGACCAGCCCGATCAAGCCAACCGCCGCTACCAGCAGCCGGGCGACGTCGAGCGGGCGCCGGATCCGTGGCTGACGCCAGAACGACCCGCCACCTGCCGTTCGCCGCGGTGCTGCGACACTGCCAGCTCGGCGCAACGTAGAGGGGCCCACGGCCTCAGCATGCCGGGAACGTTCCTGGCCTCGCGGTTCTCAAGGTCGGACAGCCGCGCCCGCTCGATCTCAAGCCCCGTTCCCGCCGGCTACATCACACGGGATAATGCACTGAATCCCTGGCGCTGCGGCGTCTTCTACTGGTCGCCGGTGTCCAGGTCGCCGGGGAGCTGCTCGCGGCTTGCGAGGGGAGAGCCGAGCGCGGTGGCGAGCGCGGTGGCGAGCTCGTCGTCGGTGGGGACGGCGTCGCGGGCGGCGGCGGGGAGCGCGTCGTAGGTGTAGCCGGCGACGGCGAGCGGGGCGGTGCTACCGGCCAGGGAGTAGCGCACGACTCGCTCGTTGCGTCCGGCGCAGATCAGGATCCCCACAGTGAGGGAGTGGCGGTCCGGGACGCGCAGGTTCTCATCGACCCAGGCGACGCAGAAGCCGAGCTGCCGGCGTGCTCGGGTAGGAGCTTGTCGATCTTGAGTTCGACGACGAAGCGGGACTGGGCCCAGTTGAAGAGCAGCAGGTCGATGTAGAAGTCGTCGCCGTCGACCTCGAAGTGGTACTGGCGGCCGACGAACGCGAACCCGTGCCCGAGCTCGAGCTCGAGCAGGAAGGCCTGCAGCCGGTCCATCAGCGCCGTCTCCAGGTCGCGTTCGGCGACGGTCCCAGTGAGGTCGAGGAAGTCGAACACATACGGGTCACGGGTCAGCTGCTGGGCCAGGTCGCTGTCGGCCGGCGGGAGCTGGGCGGCGAAGTTCGACGGGGCTGCGCCGACCCGATGGTGCAGCCGGTTCATGATCTGGTTGAACAGAACGCTGCGGGACCAGCCGTACTCCGCCGCCGCGGCGGCGTAGAAGTCCCGCTCGCTTCCGGCGTCGAGCTTGTCGAGCAGGACGGCGACATGGCCCCAGGGAAGTTGTCCAACAGGCTGTTGGACGATTCCGCTCCGGGGCCACGCGCCGGCCATCTGGCGCATGTAGAACAGGTTGCTGCGCGACAGGCCGCGCATGCCCGGGAACGCCGCCCGCAGGTCGACCGCGAGCCGGTCGATGACCTTGGTGCCCCAGCCCTCGGTCTGCTGCGCTGGCGGATCGCTGCCCGAGCTGCCAGTACAGCGCGAGCAGCTCGGTATTGACGGTCCGGTGCGCCCGCAGCCGGGCCCCGGCGACGGTCGCCTTGAGCTCGTCGAGCAGCTGCGGGTAGCCCGCGGGCAGCGCCAGGTCGGGTTCGCTGACCGGGCCACGTTCCCTCACGCGAGCAGGCGACCAGCCCCGCTGTTGACAGTTGTCGACACTCAACCGTGCGCGACGCCGTCACCATCGTCGCCGTCCCGCCCGAGCAGGTCGCCCGGCAGGTGCTGCGCCTGCCGGCCCGGCCCGGCTCGAGCTCGACCCGACCACCGTCACCGCCGCCGTCCTCGAACAGGTCGGCAGCAGCGTCGACCGCGACACGTCGGCACCTTGCGCCGTCTCCAGCCCCGGCAGGACGACGAGCGAGCGGGTGCTGCCGGTCGAGCTGGCCCGCGCCGACCACCCGGGCCCGCTTCGGCTCTACCCGGCGGCCAAGCCTGAACCGGACGCGGACCGGCCGGCCGCAGCTCGACAATCCCCGACGGCCCATCTGGGGACGGCCGCACGGCTGTCCACAGCCGGCGACCGGCACGCCCCCCGAGCCGGCCGGACCAGCAGATGATCAGACGCAGCCTCAGCCCACCCCGACGAGGAGACCAGGCCATGCACCCTGCCGTAGCCGTCGACCGGGAGCTGCTGCTCGCCACCGCCAACCGGCACGAAGCCGAGCTGAGCAGCGAGGCGCTGTTCGGCATCCTCATCGCCGCCGGCGAGCTCGTCGACCCCGGGACCCTGCCCACCGCCGCCGACCTGGACATCAACGACGTGATCGTCGGCGAGCACACCGCCGACGTCCCGGCCGGGGTCGTGCGGGCGGTCCGCCGCCAGCTGCAGTACCACGCCGCCGCCACCGGGTCCGTCGCCGAGCGGTTCGCCTGCGCCCGGGCGGCCCGCGAGCTCGCCTCCGTCGAGCTCGAGCTCACCAGACCGCCCCGGCCGGCGCAGCCGACCGGTGAGCTACTCAACGGCGATGACCACCCTGACCGGCCAGGTCGCCGCACTGCTCTCCGCCGGCCCACCCGACCCCGAGCGGCAGATGATGACCCCGCTGCAGGCGGCGCGGGCCCTGACCGGACGCAACGTCCTCGCCGGCGAGCTGCAGGCCCTGTCGGTGGCGCTGACCGGACCGACCACCCCCGCCGGGTCCGCCCTCGGCCCGCAGCACCTGTTCAGCGACCCGCTGCTGGTACTGCGCGGTGCGCTGCACCAACTGCCCCGCGCCGTCCCCGACCCCGGCCGGCCCACCTACCTGCTCACCCCCGGTGGGGGGCGCCACCCCCCGGTAGGGCGCGTCGGTGGTCCACGGCGAACCGGTGACGACGAGTTGGTCAATGCGTCGAACGCGCCGTCCAGCTGTGTCAGGAGCTTCTCCTCGAGCCGGCTCCAGCGGGCGGGCGCGACGTAGTGACTGCTGGTGCCCTCGTCACGCAGGGCCCGGTCGATCAGCACGAACACGGTGTGGTGCCAGTTGGGGTGATCTGCCCGGCGGAGGAGACGCTGACGACCATCTCGGCTCCGGACGCATCGAGCTGCTCGGCCACGAGCACCGCGAACGGCGCGCCCACGGCCATGTCGACCACACCGACCTCGACGGCGTCGAGGTCGGTGACCCACATGTCGGTGTGATGGCAGGCCCCACCCCGCACCGTTGCCGGCCGCAGCCGGACGCCGCGAGGTACCGGACGCCGCGAGGTACCGGACGATGTCACCGTCGGGGTCCAGGACGCCGACGGCGGGCACGGGAATGGTCGGCAGGTTCTTTTGGCGGCGCGCCTCGCGGAGCAGGTTCCCCGGCTCGAACAGCGCCCCCCTGGTAGTCCTTCACTGCCAGGAACGGGTGGTCGTCGACGGGGGAGCCCAGGGACATCCAACCCCGGCGGCTGGGTCCGCTATGCGCAGGAGAACCACTGGGCTGCGGAGTCGGCGCGGGCCCGGTGGGCGACGAACCGGCGTTTCACCTCGTCGATGGCGGCGCGGAGCGGGAACAGCTCGCGGGTGACGAGCTGGTCGTCGTGGTCGGCGCTGACCGGGTGCCAGTAGACGCCGTCGGCGGTGATGGTGATCTCCGGGATGAGCGATTCGACGGTGAGCTCCAGGCCGGTGTCGGCGACCCCGCGGTGCGCGAGTGCCCGGATGACCTGATCGTCGCGAGCGATGCCGAGGTCGTCGAGGAACGCCCGGAACGGCTCTAGCTCGGAGAACCGCTCCGGTTCCAGGGTGGCCGCCACCCGGACCCGGAACCCTTCGGCCTGCGCGGTGCGGATCCCGGCCACCGCACGTTCCCAGGACCGGGCTCCGCGGTGGCGGTCGTGCAGCTGCGGTGTGGGGGAATCGAGACTGATCTGCAGGACCAGCCGGTCGCTGTCCATCTTCTGCAGCATCTCCAGCCGCCGCCCGCGCAGCAGCATGGCGTTGGTCAGCAGGGTGGTCGGCAGGGCGGTGGTGCAGGCGGCGACCAAGTCGTCGAGGTCGGGGAGCAGGAACGGCTCCCCGCCGGTGAGGATGAGCTCGCTGACCCCCGCGCCGACGGCCTCGCTGGCCAGCCGGCGCACCCGGTCGACGCCCAGGGCCCGGCGTTGCGCCTGCGGGGAGGACCGGACGCAGCAGTAGTCGCAGGCTAGGTTGCAGTCGAAGTTGGTGTACATCCACAGCCGAGTGCCGGGGATCTGGTCGGGCTCCAGATCGGCGTACGGGTCGGGGCGGCGGCCGCGGCGCACCGTCGCGGCACCGTCGACGACCTCGACCAGGTCATTGCCGCTGCGCTCACACCAAGCGGTGACCAGTACCAGATCGGCGTCCGAGCCGTCGAGCGGGACGGCGGTGGTGGCCCCCTGGGGCAGCCCGCCGATCCGCTCGACCAGGTCCAACACCAGGCGGTGGTTGATCGGAACAACGTTCACCATCGCGGTGAGATCCCCTGCTCCTTTACCGCCTCGAACAGCGACGCGTAGCCTTCCATCTGCGGCAACACCCACTGGCGCAGGCCCTCCATCTCAAGGATCGGCCGGTGCGCGGGGTTGTCGAAGTCCATCGCCAGCAGCTTCTCCACCCACGGCGCGACGCGCTCGTCCGAGAGCGTCGGCAGCGCGGTGAAGTTGCAGTGCGAGTACGTCGGCGACTCCCAGAACACCTCGAACGCGCCGGGCATCAGCTCGTCGCGGCCGATCGCCTCCCAGGTGTTGATCCCGAGCGCGGCGGCGTCGGCCTTGTCGTCGATGACAGCGCGCAGCGCGTCGAGCTCGCTGCGACCGGTGTCTCCGTGCTTGCCCACGTCGCTGTTGATACGCAGCAGTTCGACGTCGCCCTCGGCGAGGCCCGCCTGGTGCAGGTAGTGCACGGGCAGGATCGCGGCCTGCGCGGAGTCCTGCGACCCCAGTGCGAGGCGGCGACCCTTGAGCCCCTCCAGACCGCCGAGCGCGCTGCCGGTGCGCGCAACGAAGACCGTCTGGAAGACGGTGTCGGTGTCGCGCTGGGCCAGCGCTCGGCACTCGCCGTTGGTCTGGGCGACGGTGCGGACCCACGCCAGGTTGGTGTTCCAGGCCATGTCGATCTGTCCGGTGAGCAGGGCGTCGACCTGCCGGCCGTAGTTGGAGAACAGCACGAAGTCCATCTCCGCATGGCCCTCGCCGAAGTACTCGCGGATGCCCTCCCAGATCGTGACCACGTTGGGTGTGTAGGCGACCGAACCGATGATCAGGGGCTTGCGCACGTCCGAAGAACTCCTCTGGTCGAGATCCGGGGTTCAGAACAGCGGCTGGTTGGTGATCGCCTTGCCGTAGAAGTCGTAGAGGACATCCGCTGTGGGCGCCATGACATGCCCGGCGCGAGCGTCGCGGAAGAAACGGTCGAGCTGCAGGTGCTCGGAGAACGCGGCACCGCCGCAGACCCGCATGGCGGCGTCCGTGATCCGCAGCGCGGCGTCGTTGGCGGCAGCCTTGACCCCCAGTACATAGAGCATCGTGTCGTCCTGCGGCTCGATCAGCCGCTGCGCGGTCACGCCGAGGTAGGCAGACATTGTGGCAAGCTCGATGGACATCTTCGCCAGCTGCGCGCGGATCGTCGGCAGCGCGGAAAGGCTCTGGTCAAGGTGCTCCAGCTTCGATGCGCTGGTGTGGGCGACCGCCGCGTCCACCGCGGCGCGGGAGAGCTCGACCGAGACCGCCGCGTTGCCGAGGTTGAACCACGGCATCACCACCTGCAGCATCGTCTCAAACCCGCTGCCGGCCGCGCCCAGGCGGTACTCGACCGGGATCTGTGCGTCGATGGTCATTGGGGAGGAGGCGTTGCCGCGTAGGCCCATGCCCTTCCACGGCCCAGCCACCTCGAGACCGGGGGTGTCGGACGGCACCGCGAACAGGTCGACCCCATCCTCGACATCGGCCGAGCCGGTGGACACGACGTAGATCTCGGCCTTCCCGGCGGAGGTCACCCAGCTCTTGCGCGCCCGCAGGCGCACCGTGTCCCCGTCACGGGTCGCCTTCGACACCGGAGCCCAGAAGTGCGAACGGGAACCGGCCTCGGAGAAGGCCAGCGAGCCGAGCGTGCTGCCGTCGGCCAGCTGGGTGAGCAGCTTGGGCAGACCGGGCGGTGGCGCGACCGCGACCGGCATCACGGCAATGACATGCATCAGGTAGATCATCGCCGTCGATCCGCAGACCCCGGCCAACGCCCCGACGGTCGCGACCAGCTCGTGCGGTCCACCGCCGAGGCCGCCGGCCTCGGTCGGAACGGTCAGGCCGAGCAGTCCGCTCTCGCGCAGTGCCTGCACGGCCTCGGCGGGGTAGCGGCCCTCGGCGTCGACGTCGCGGGCGTTCTTGGCGGCGATCTCCAGAACAGGGGCCAGACGCGCGGTCACATCCACAAGGTGTCCTCTCGGGTGATGCCGGTGGAGGGGATGCATCAGGTGGAGCCGGTGGCAGAGACGTGCTGCCCGATCTTAGGCACCGGTCTCGCCTCAGGTTCGGTTCTCACCTGCTCGGACGAACCATGGCGGCAGGCGCCGCGAACACCTCAGGAGGCTAGTCTTACTGGACTGGGAACCACCAACCAAGGGGCCGCGAAGGCAATGATCGACACCGCTCGCACCACCGATCCTGCGGTCGACACACTCGCCCCTTATCGGGTGATGGCGCGCGGGTTCGCCGCGCTGCGGATCTTCTTCGGTCTGGACTGGCTGTCCAACGGGCTGGCGAAACTGTTCGGGCAAAGCAGCTTCGGCAGCGGCCATTTTACGTTCAACTTGGTCGATCTCGGTGTCGCGAAAGGCATCCTGCGCCAGAGCGTAATGAGCACACCGCTCGGCCCGCTCGCCGCGTTCTACCGCGACGTCGTCCTCCCGAACTGGGGTTTCTTCGGCCCGTTTCAGACCGTTGTGGAACTGGCCATCGGGCTGGGACTGCTGTTCGGTGTCGCTACCCGGCTCGCCGCGGTCGGCGGGCTGCTGCTGCTCGTCCCCATCTGGATCATGCTGGCCGGCACCAACCAGTACCTGTGGACCTACCCCCTGGACCTGTTCCCGCTGCTCCTGCTCGCGATCGTGCCCGCCGGCCGCGTCGTCGGCTTCGACCGCGTCCTGGCCCCACGGTTCCGCCACCGCTGGCCGTTCTGATCTCCGGCAGTGCTCTCGTCCGGCCAGTGCTCTCGACCCGGTAATGCAGTAGATCTCGACAGGATGATGATGTGATGACCACCAAGACCCGGTTGGGGAAAGCGACGGGACGCCCCCCGCTGCTGTCGGCGACTACGCTGCAGCAGGTTCGGTGGTGGTCGGCCGGGCAGTGGCGGCTGGCCACTGCGGTGTCCGTGGCCGCCTTCTTCGTGATCGGCGAGATCGGGCAGACCCTGCCGCCGGAGAACACCGGCCGGGTGTACCCGGTGGAGTGGTGGAACTGGGCGACTCTGTTCGCATCGGCGGTCATGATCGGGCTGACCGCGGCCACGTTCGTGACACCTGGTGGCCGCCGGAGGGGATTCGCCGGAGCCGGTAGCGGCTCGGCCGGGACGGTCGCGGCGATCGCCATGGCCTGCCCCGTGTGCAGCCCGCTCGCGATCCCGCTCCTGGGCACCGGCGGAGCGCTCGCGTTCCTCACCCCCAACCGTGGGTGGGTAGCTCTCGCCTCGGTCGTGCTGTTGGCGCTGACCCTGCTCCTGCGTCTGCGGGCGAGTACAACCTGCGCGGTGAACCCCCGCGCGATCTCGTCTGCGCCGAGGACCAGCGGCCCGATCGCGCACTGACGCAGCTCACCCCATCCGCCGACTCACCGGTCCGGTGACGAGCATCCGCCGCCACATCTCGGAGAGTGGGACAAATTGGGGGGCCCAGCAGGTCCTTGGCCTCGGCCAGCTGCAGTCCCAGGGTGTCCGCGCTCAAGGCGCCCTGGTGCAGGGTGAGCACCTCACGGATCTCGGTCGGGCCGTCGCCGGCTGTGTCGTCGTCGAGCACGACTTGCAAACACCAGGTGAGGCTGGGTGCGTTCGGTGAACGCCCATGGCCCACCCCAGTCCTCGGGTGGGCCCGGCCCGGCGCCACCGACACACCGCGGGTAGACCCGATCAGGCTGGGCGACCACGATCTGCTCGACCCGGAGGTTGCAGTCGCCAGCCGGCGGTGAAGTCATAGTCGTAGACGAACCACTCGGTGGCTCGCAGACCCAGCTCGCCCAGCCGGATCTGGCGGGGGTCGTCCCGGAAACCGACGCCACCGGGATAGGAGATGCCGTACTCAGCCCCGTGGAACAGGGGGTCTGAGTAGCAGCGCTGCAGGATCGTGCGCTCGGGAAGGTGCCTTGGCCGTGTCGTTCAGGGTGTAGCCCCGAGGCGGCGAGCCGTTCCTCGAGCGCTTCGCGGGCAAGCTGGGAGAGGGTCTTGCCTTCCCGGGCTGCCACCTGCGCCGCGTGCTCCCAAACATCGGGGGCGACGCGGAACGCGATATGTGGCGATGTCGCCGCCTTTCCCGACAAGGAAGGCCGTCCGGTTGAGCGCCGGGCCGCTTCAACGATCCGGTCAGCACCCTGCTGGGTGAGCCTGGTCCCGTCTGCCAGTCGGATGTCCTCGTGGGCGAGGTCGACATCGGGCCCGATAGGGGTGTCGGTGGTGACGACGGGAGGTGCGTGTTCAGGCATCTGGGTCCCTTCCTCGAAAGCTGGTCGGCATGACGTGGATGACCAGCAGGACTGCGGGCCTCTGCTCGTCGCCTTCGAGCTCGACAGCGACGATCTCCAGTTCGCGGCGCGTTCGTCGCGGCCGACGTAGCGCCAGGCGGGGTTGCCTTGGGTCGTGGTCGTCCGAGTCGGCGCCGTGCCGGACATGACCCGGCGAGCGGACGCCTTGCCCACGCGGTGCTTACGCGCGGTCTGCGTGAACCGGATCTCCACTCCCTCGATTCTGTAAGACAGAAACACTTCTGTCAAACACAACCAGGCATGATTCGGTGGTGTCGGGTGCCTGACCCGACAGGAGAAGGCAACGGCAGCGTGGACCGCCACCGGGGAAGGGGTGACGGGGCTTCGGAACCGAGAGGAGGCGCGGGTCCGTATGCCACCGACGCCGTGCCTGGCGACAGCGAAGAGCTGGTCGCCCGCTGCGGACGTCGAGGCGCTAGCCCGTCCGCGCGGCACCCGTCGCCTCGAGCCCACCCCGGCTGACACCGGGAGGTCAGGGCCGAGGGCCGGCCGGTGCAGACTTGCCGAGTGGGCCATGGGCATGGTGAAGCGCCGCCGTGGCGGCCGACGCTTCTGGTGCGGGCCTGGCTTGCCGCGGCGCTGGTGCCGTTCGCGGTGGTCACTGTTGTCGGGCTGGTCGTGCTGTGGCCGGCTCACCGGACGCAGCCGGTGCCGTTGCAGTTCACCACCTACGGCGAGGGCCGGACCGTGTTCGAGCGGGGAACGGTCGTGGGAGTCTCCCAGCAGTCCTGCACCGCGAGTGCCGGGTCACCGGCGGGGCCGGCCGGCGCTTCGCCGGGCAGCAGTGCGGTGAACAGCGGTGCAGCGGTGTGCGGTACAGCGTCGGTGGTGCTCGGCAGCGGCCCGGACACCGGGCGCACCGTGTCTCTGGGTCCGAGCAGCACGAGCTTTCGGGTGGGGGACCGGGTCCGGCTGGCCCGAGGGCCGCTGGATCCGACGACGGGGGCCGCGAGTACCAGTTTGACGACTTCGTCCGCGACGCCCCGCTCGGGGTGATCGCGGCGCTGTTCGCGGGGCTGCTGTTCCTGGTGGCCCGCTGGCGCGGGCTGGCCGCCCTGGCCGGGGTCGGCGTCGCCTACCTGATGCTGGTGGAGTTCATGCTCCCCGCGCTGCTGGCGGGCCGATCCCCGGTGGCGGTCGCGGTCTGCGGCAGCGCGGCGATCCTGTTCGTCATCCTCTACCTGGCGCATGGAGTCTCGGCGCGGACGAGCACGGCCCTGCTCGGGACGCTGCGCGCACTCGTCGTGACCGCGGCGCTGGCGTCGGCCGCCACCGCCGCGGCGCACCTGACCGGACAGTCGAACGAGGTCAACAGCGAGCCGGCGGCCGCGGGGGTGCAGGTCTCGATCAGCGGCCTGATCCTGTGCGGGCTGATCGTCGGCGCCCTCGGGGTGCTCAACGACGTCACCGTTCACCCAGGCGTCGGCGGTCTGGGAGCTGGCGGCGCCCGACCCCGCAGCGGGCTGGCGGTCACTGTTCACCAGCGGGATGCGGATCGGGCACGACCACATCGCGTCCACGGTCTACAGGCTGGTGTTCGCCTACGCCGGCGCGACCCTGCCGTTGCTCCTGTTGTTCAGCATCTCCGGGCGCAGCACCCACGACCTGCTCACCGGTGACGAGATCGGCGGAGAAATCATCCGGGACCTCGTCGGCGGCGCGGGGCTGCTGCTCGCCGTCCCACTCACCACCGTCGTCGCCGCCCGTCCCCACGCGCGCACCACCGGCGCTGTTGGCGCGGCGGCACTGCTGCCGGGCTCGTCCGCCGCGGCCTGACCGAGGCGCTCGCGAGCCGATGCGTCGCCCTCGTTGCATCCGATGCAACTTCCCAAGCCCACCAATTGACATAACCTATATTATCGGCGGCAGCAAACCTGAAGGTCAGGGGGGGCATTACGGCTCGTGCGAGGGTGCTTCGAACCTTTCTTCATCGTGCTCTTTGCGCCAGTCGACGCCTGACGCCAGCGGTTGCAGGTCTGGGCGCCATTGGGGTGAACATGCTGACGCGTCATAGCGAACCGGGCGTCACTCCCGTTGACATAACGGCGGCAGGAAGCCGCCAGTCGCCGGGGAAAGAAGTTGAGCTCACGGATGCGCTCCACACGTCGCGGTCTACGGTTGATGTCGCTGCTCACCAGTGTCCTCGTCCTGGCGGTTGGCCTGGTCCTGCTGGCCGCGACCAGGGCTCTTCC
>JAABUM010004896.1_pt1 | contig 14603 bp, 13 predicted proteins | sample 5559161 | NCBI WGS metagenome assembly JAABUM01 (sample SAMN10711868, study PRJNA513369) | rock metagenome | isolation source: Antarctica rocks | place: Antarctica: Victoria Land, Siegfried Peak nord
TTTGGTTGGAGGACCACACCCGGTAGGCCACGCACGTCGTCCCCATGGGGAATTACGTGATCGCCGGGGTGGGGAATTACGTGATCGAGAACCCCTCAGACCTGGGGAATTTCATGATCGCTGACAGGTCCCAGGTTGACAGCGGGAGTCTGCGTGATCCACCTGATCCGCGCCACTTTGCGGTACGCCTCGCGCAAGTACTGGGATCACCTCGCGCGGGACCCGAGGGCGATCTACACCCCGCCCAGCGTTAAGGCGGCCTGGGCGGCGTTCGAGGAGCTCGAGGAGAAGTAGGGCAAGCCCTACCCCCGCCATCCCCCAAGCTGTGGCGCGCCGCGTGGGAACAGTTCACCCCGTTCCTCGCCTACGACGTCGAGATCGGGCGATTTTTTGGCTCCCCTGACGTATCCGTGGACTTCTTGAAACAGACCAAGGAGAAACGACGTCGGCGGGCGACCAGACCCCCATTTTCAGCCCGGAACGGGCCACCTCGCCAGAGGCGACCCAAGACTTATAGCCGATGCCTCCACGATCCGGGGGGACCCCAGTTGAGCAGAAACCGGCCGTCGCCGAACCCTGTGCTGCGGTACCCGAGGTAGGAGCGCACCTCGTCGAGTACGCCCGCGTCGGTGCGCAGCACCAGGCGCGCGTCGATGAGGTTCGGGTGCTCCGGCGACCACTGCAGCCGTCCGCCGTGCTGGCCGTGGGTGCGCCGCGCAGAGGTCGACGACGCAGACCGCCTCCGATCGCACCGCCCCGACGGTCACCTCGTCGACGTGGGTCGTCGGGACCACCTCCAGCCACACCGGCTGCCAGGCGCAAGTCGAATTGACATAGGCCATGATCTCAAAACCCAACCGTTAAGTCATTTATGACACGCAACAGTAGGGCTGTCAATGTGGCGGCGGTACCACACGGCTTGCAGGAAGTCTTGGTTTCCCACTCCCGATGCCTGCGACTTAGGCGCAAAAGGGACCATGATGTTGCTGCGCAGCTCGCGCTCGAGCACTCCTCGCTCCAGCCCACTGTCCCCCTGATCGACTTCGAACTGCCATATCCCGTTCAGGCTGACCCAGTCGGGGCGTACTAGTTGGGGCCGCGGTGCTCCGTTCGTGGAGCGGAATTTGGGGAGGTATTCGCCTGCCATGCTAAATCTTTGCCCTTCGTGCCGAGAAAACCATGATTAGTGCGGCAGCCTGGCGGGATCGCGCGGCTACCTTCCACCGGTCGTCGCGATGCCCTTGATCAGGTAGCGCTGTCCGACCAGGAAGACGACGAAGACTGGCAGCAGGGAGAGCACCGACATCGCGAACAGGGCACCCCAGTCGGTGGCACCTGTCGAGTCCACGAACGAGCGCAGCGCCACGGAGACCGAGTACTTGTCCGGGTCGGTCAGGTAGATCAGTTGACTGAAGAAGTCGTTCCAGGTCCAGATGAACGTGAAGATCGTCGTGGTCGCCAGTGCGGGGATCATCAGCGGCAGAATGATCTTGGTAAAGGTCTTGACGTAGCCGCAGCCGTCCAGGCGGGCAGCCTCGTCGAGTTCTCGGGGCAGCCCCCGGATGAACTGCACCATCAAGAAGACGAAGAAGGCGTCTGTGGCCAGGAACTTCGGGACGATCAGGGGCAGAAACGTGTTCACCCAACCGAATTGCGAGAAGATGATGTACTGTGGCACGATAATGACGTGGATGGGCAGCATGATCGTGAGCAGCATGACTGCAAAGAGCACCCGTTTGAACCGGAACTCCAGCCTAGCGAACGCATAGGCGGCCGCCGAACAGGAGACAAGGTTTCCGACGATCGCGCCGAGGGCGATGATTGTGGAGTTCAGCAGGTAGTGGCTGAAAGGGCTTTCCAGCCCATGCCAGCCGTGTTCATAGTTGGCGGTCTTCAGCGTGCTGAGGAGCAGCCCTGGCAGGCGGAAGATGTCATCGTTGGTCCGCAGGGAGCTGACGACCATCCACAACAGTGGATACAACATCAGCAGGCCGAGGGCGATCAGAAGGACATGCCTGAGCAGGCGCCTCAGCGGGTCTTTGCCTCCACCCCGGATCGATGATCTCGCAGGGTGGTGACTCGGCGATTGCCCGGCGACACGGGCTTTGAGCGTGTCATTCGTCATAGAACACCCAGAATCGCGAGGCGAGGAAGTTCAAGGCGGTGAAGGCGCCAACGATGAGCACCAGGACCCAAGCCATTGCCGAGGCGTAGCCCATCTGGAAGTTCCCGAAACCGAGCTGGTAGAGGTAGAGGGTGTAGAACATCGTCGAGTCCGATGGTCCCCCGCTTCCTCCAGAGACGACGAAGGCCTGGGTGAACGCCTGGAAGGCGTGGATGATCTGCAGCACCAGGTTGAAGAAGATGATCGGGGTGAGTAGCGGCAGGGTGATCCGCCGGAACTGGTCGACCTTGCTGGCTCCGTCCACGGCGGCGGCCTCGTAGTACATTGCCGGAATCTGACGCAGGCCAGCGAGAAAGATCACCATCGGTGCGCCGAAGGTCCACACGTTCAATATGATCAGTGTCCCTAGCGCGGTGGAGGGTTTGGATATCCACCCCTCACCGTGGATCCTCAACAGCCCCAGCGCATCGTTGACCAGCCCGTCGGTGCCGAAGATCTGCCGCCAGAGTACGGCGACGGCGACCGACCCTCCCAGCAGCGAGGGCAGGTAGTACACCGAGCGGTAGAAGGACAGCCCCTTCAAGCCCTTGTTCAGTGCAACGGCCAGGGCCAAGGCAGCAGCCAACTGCACGGGCACCGAGACCAGGACGTACTCGAACGTGACCCGCAGCGAGTTGTGCAGCCGTTCGTCGCCGACCATGCGGGTGAAGTTTTCGACGCCTATCCACTTCGGCGCCTGCAGCAGGTTGTAGTCGGTGAAGGATAGGTACAGCGAGACCAGCATCGGTCCTGCGGTGATCGCCACCAGACCGGCCAGCCACGGAAGCAGAAACAGGTAGGCGGCACGTTCTTCGCTCTTCTGGACCTGGGTCAGCCTGCCGGAGGGCCTGGTTGCCTTGAGGCGGCGCAGCTCGTCTGTCACTGACACGAGGAGACCAACCCCCCCCTCTGCAACGAACGGAAATCGTCCATCGTCGGCACCTTAGTAGCCGCCGAGGATCTGCTTGGACTGGCCGTAGAAGTCGGCGGCCCCCTTGGCGGGGTCAGATCTGCCGAAGGCGATGTCCTGGCCGGTCTTGGTGAACAGGGTCAGGAGCTGGCTGTAGCCCTTCGGCCAGGCCGCCGGCGCTGGGCCGGCCTTGTCACCAATGGTGTGGACGTAGTTCATTGCCTTGCCGGCCGCCGACTTCGGATCTGGCTTCAGCAGATCGCCCGCGCGCTGCTGGGGTGGGATGCCGAGAACCACTCCGAGAGTCTTGATGGCTTGGTCGTCGGTCAGGATGAAGTTCACCAGCTCGGCGGCCTTGGCCGGGTCCTTGGAGGTGGAGGCGATGGACCAGAAGTCCAAGGCCTTGACGAACAGCCCCGGTTTGCCGTTGGGCACCGTCGGGAGAGTCATCAGCGAAAGTTCGTGCTTGTTCAGCGGCTGCAGGAAGGTTATCTGTTGGACGTATCCGAAGGTGACCGGCGTGATCCCCTTGGTCAGCGGGTCATTTTCGAAGCCGGTCGACTCTGCCGTTGTCGAGGCCGGCGGGGCACCCTTGCCCTGACGCATCTTCGCCCAGTAGTCAAACCAGTGCTCGATCAGGTCCTGGCCGACCGCCATTGACTTTCCGTCGGTTGCGAACAGGTCACTGCCGTTTTGACGGGCGAACGGCTCGAAGGTCTGCAAGGCACCTCCCATGTCCGCGGTGCCGTAGACCTTGCCGTTGCTTCCTTTACCGATGGCCTTCGCCCAGTCGGCAAAGCTGTCCCAAGTCCAGCTCGGCTCCGGCATCGTCGTCCCGAGCGAGGCGATGAGCTCTGGGTCATAAAATACCGCGTTCGAGATCGAGCTCTGCCCGATCCCGAAGAACTTGTTGTTGATCTTCCCGCTCTGGGCCACGCTAGGGTCTAGGCCCTCTGTTTTGATGGCCTTGCCGATGACGTCGCCGAGGTCAAGCAGCGCCCCGCGCTGGGCGTACTCGGCGAAGTAGCTCATGGACATCCGCATGACGTCCGGAGCGTTTCTCGCGGCCGTCTCGGTGGCCAGCTTGTTCCAGTAGTCAGCGAACGCTGCGTGTTCCTGGCCGATCTTGAGGCCGGCGTTCTTGGTTTGAAACAGTGCCAGCACATTGGCCATGGCAGCGTGCACGGGGTCGCCGCCGTACCAGGACACGCGAAGGCTCGAGGCCCCCTGCGACCCGTTTGAGCCACCGCTGCAGCCGGTCAGGGCCGCGGTGGTCAAACCGGCCAGCCCAAAGCCCATGAGCTGGCGTCGGCTGAGTTCGCTGGACATGATGATCTCCTCAATTCGGGATGTCACGCTGGGGGATGTTGGGACGCGCCGGCCCAGTTGTGCCGGGCGGTCTTGATCGTGTAGCTGCCCAAAGGCAGGTCGTCCCGGACCCTGAGTAGCCACTGCACCAGGCGCCAGAGCAGTTCTTGCCGCACGTGCGCCACCTGCGGCTCGTCGAAGAGGTTGACGACTTCGCTCGGGTCGCTCGCCAGGTCATACAGCTCGCCCTGGCCGTTGCTGTGCACCAGAAGCTTGTGGTGACCGTGCCGCAGCATCGACGTTCGTCCGCTCTGGGTGACGGTGTTCAGCTCATCGAACGTGGGACCCTCGTACGCAAAATGCAGCGCCGGCCGCTCGTCGGTCCCGTAGGTTAGGCCACCGAAGCCGCTCTCGGCGTAGACGCTGTCGAACTCCTCAGCCGGCGCCTTCCGCCCCACGAGCAAGGGGGCCAGGCTGCGCCCCTGCACGCCAGCTGGCAGCGGTGCCCCTACGACCTCACACAAGGTGGGCAGGACATCGACGATGGAGACCAGCTCGCGGCGCACCTGTCCCGGGTGCACCGTCGAGCCACTGAAGAACATTGGGATCCGGATCAGACACTCAGGCATGCCCGCACCCTTGCGCTGCAGTCCGTACTCACCCACATAGTCGCCGTGATCGCTGAGGAAGATGAAGAGCGTCTCACCCTTCAAGGTGGCCTCGACGTGATCGACCAGGCGTCGGATCTGATCGTCAAGCAGGCGAAGCTCTCCACAATAATTGGCGCGGTATCTACGCCACTGCCCGTCATATCCTGGGCGTTTGGACTCCACCAACGACTGCAACCACCGCCATTTCCCACCCTTTTCCCGGGCCGCCTGCGGCCCGTGGAGTCGTGCGGGTACATCAGGCTCAGCGAACATGCTGAAGTAGGGCTCGGGGACCTGATAGGGGTTATGCGGCTCTGGAAACGAGACCCATAAGAACGTCGGTTGACTGGCCGAAGATGAGGAGAGCGCCTCAATGGAATCGGTGACGATGCGGTAGGCAAGCTGATTTTCCAGCGCGAATGGTGTCGGATCGAGACTGACCCCATGATCGAGGCCGTCAAGCCACTGGTCGAACGCGGCGTCGCCCTCGGATGAGACCGGCCCACCGGTATGTGAATAAGGCCCAGCGAAGGAATCGAAATCTTCCGGCCCCGCGTGCATGTGCGGTTTGCCGGCGAACCGCAATACGTAGCCAGCGCGTCGCAGTACATCCAGCAGATCATCGGAGTAGTACGCCTGGGCCGCATTGCTGTTCTGAGAGACCCGATGGGCGCTGGGAAAGCGACCGGTCAACAGGCTGGTCCGTGCCGGGACACATGCCGGGCTGCTCGTGTACGCCTGCGGAAAGTAGGAGCCCTTGCCAGCCAGACCGTCGAGGAACGGGGTGGTGTCCAGACCGAAACCAGCTAGCTGGGAGAAATCGGCGCGATGCTGGTCGGTCATGACGAGCACGATGTTCGGTCTGCTCATCAGCGCGGGTACCTCGGCTCCCTGTCACCGTTCGGTCGTTTGTCTCCAATCGCTCTTGTCACGTTGCAAGAGAGGCTAGCCACGCACGGTAGGGGCGTCAAGGGTCTTGGGCCGGGTCACCAGATTGGGGTCTACGATTCGCCCATGGTCGTCGAGAAGGATGGGCGCGGCAGGCCCAGGTATCCGACGATCAAGGATGTCGCCGCGCTAGCTGAAGTGTCGTGGTCCACGGTGTCCAACGTCATCCACGACCACCCTTACGTACGGCCGCAGACGAAGACGCGGGTGCAGGCCGCGATTGCCGAACTCGGCTATCGGCCGTCCTCCATCGGTCGTCAGCTGCGCCGCGGCCGCTCTGATGTCCTGGCCTTAGCGGTACCTGAGATACAGGCGCCATACTTCGCGCACCTGGCACACGCGGTAATTGTCGCTGCCGAACGCCGCGGGTTCGCAGTGCTCATTGACGAAACCGGCGGGAGCATAGAGCGCGAACGGACCGTCGCCCAAGGATATCTCAATAGAGGCATCGAAGGAATCATTTTTAGTCCACTGAGAATGGAGCTAGCCGAAATCATCGCGCTGAGGCAGGACACACCAATGGTATTGCTCGGTGAACACGTCCGCTACGGCCACATGATGGATCACGTGGCTATCGACAATGTAGCCGCCGCACGGGAGGCCACCGATCACCTGCTGTCCCTAGGCCGGCAAAAGATCGCCTTCATGGGCTATCAACCGCAAGGCCCGACAGGCACCGGGGACCTACGACTTGAGGGGTATCGGCAAAGCCTTGCCGCAGCCGGCATAACGGAGGATCCCGACTTGATTCTCGAGTCGCCCACCTATACCCGAGAAGAGGGCGAGGCTAGGGCCCAGCTTCTGCTCACCAGGCTCGACTCCATCGACGCCATCGTCTGCGGGAACGACCTACTGGCGATCGGGATCATGCACTGCTTCAGGCGCAATGGAGTCGAAGTGCCCGACGATGTGGCGCTCGTCGGCTGGGACAACACTCCCGACGGCGCATACTCGCGGCCCACCCTGACAACCGTGGCACCCAACCTGCCTCTGATAGCCAGGGAGGCGGTGAAGTCACTACTCGCGCGAATCGCCGACCCCTCATTGCCAGCGGCCGAGACGACCCTCGGCCACCGCCTGCTGGTCAGGGAGTCGACCGGCTCTCCAAGGGCGCACCCTCAGGACGGGGCTGAAGAGCAGGCCGGAGCGGGTTCCGTGCCGCCCGAGTCGGGATCGCGCGGCAGCTAAGCCTCGATCCACCGATCACCTGGCCGACAGTGGCGCTGGTGGCTTGAGCCGTTGAGCCACTGGGCTGGGCGTAGCTGATCCTGCGACCTCGCTGTCGGTGGTGTTCCACTGGTTCTTCTTCGGGCCCTGTGCGGGCCGAGCGTGGCCTGCAGCGCCGCGCCCTTCCCGTGGCGGGCGAGCTCGGAAAGTTTGCGGCGCAGTGTCTTGACCTCCGTGGCCCGGTCCAGGCCCCGGAGCCGGCCCAGGTCGGCGGGCCGGATCCGGGTCGCGGCCTCGGCGCGGGGATCGCGCAGCAACGCCAGGAACACCCCCATCAGGAACGGGGGGCGCAGCCCGTAGAAGCCGTTGCGCATCGGCGGGAGGACCTCGGCGACCGGCAGCAGCCCGGTCATCTCCAACGCCGGCAACGCCAGCAGCAGCCCGGCCAACGGCAGCTGCGCGCCTTGGGTGCTCACCGCCGGCGCCTCGACCAGGTCCCCGAACCGGGCCGCGACCCGGCCGTGGTGGGTGGCAGCGGCGGGGGGCCACCACCAGGTCAGCGACCTCGGTGCCGTCCTTGGGCTCGTCGACGTCGTCGTCGGGCTCGACCGGCGCCTGACTGGGTGGGGTGACCCGGCCCAACGCGACCCGCACCGTCGCGGTCGACACCCCGGTTCGCGCGGCGATCTTCAGCAGCGTCTCACCCGCGGCATCGAGGCGGGCGATCCGCCCCGCCAGGGCGGCGGTGAGCTTGATCGGGCCCTTGGGGCCGGTTCGCGCACGGACCATACCGGCGGCGAAGTCCCGCCGCCACGTCCACAACGTCACGCCGCTGACCGAGAACGCGGCAGCCACCACCAAGCCACCGTCCGGGCCCTCCAACAGGCCAGCCGAGGGACCAATCGAACATGCCTCGGCCGGCAGCAGCGGCAACGCAGCCTGGCTCACCCGACCCATCCTGCCCGACTACGGATTCATGGTGGCCGACGCCACCACGGCATCACCAGCTGATCCTTCGCCAGCGGGCCAGACTGGGCATCTCGGTCTTCCGTGTGGCTTCCTGCTGCATCCGGGCGATGACGCGAGCTCCAGGCTGAAGGTTGCCACCCTTGGGGCCTCGACGAGGTTCGACCCACCTCAGCGGACCGAGCCCTAGGACTCGCTCACGGTCGGCGACGGCATTGCTGGCTACGTCCTTCGTGCTGCGCTGCTGACCGTGCCGCCCGCTTGGGCAGAAACGAGCGCTGCCAGATCTCGCGTGGGTGGGGATGTGAACCTGCAGCACCCTCAGCACGTGTTTCGGTAGCGAAGCATTCGGAAGTCGGTGTCGAAGAGTGAGAGCTCCCCTTCCGTGACGAGGTGGCGGACGACGAAGGCGCGTTGTCCGACCCGCCACAGCCCTTCTCCGACCTGCAGATCTGGCAGCTGGACCCGTTCCGCGACCGACAGGCCGAGGACGTCCGCGGTGTGTGGTGCTTCGGAGGTCTCCTGCTGGTAGACGATCTTTGTCGAGCAGTCGGCGAGGAGCCCCTGCGCGAGGGCGCGGGCTTCGGAGTCTGCGCCGCCGACGGCGTCGAGGTCGGAGAGGCGGTGAATGACCATGAGGTTGGCGATGCCGAGTCCGCGCGAGAGCTTCCACTGCGACTGCATCCTTGCGAGGAGTGCTGGCTGTCGGATCATCCGCCAGGCTTCGTCGTAGATGACCCACCGTTGCCCGGCGTCCGGGTCGGAGAGAGCTGCTTCCATCCATGCGGAGGCGCAGGTCATCACCATGGCGACCAGCTGGTCGGATCCCTGGATCCGCGATAGATCCAGGGAGACCATCGGCAGCGATGGGTCGAAGGTCACGGTGGACGGTCCGTCGAAGAGGCCGCTCAGGTCGCCGGAGACGAGCCGCCGCAGGGCGTGCCCGACCTCGCGGCCGTCGGCGGTGAGCTGGTCGATGGTGGCGCCTGACTGCCCTAGGCGCGGTTCCAATAGGGCGCGAACCACCATGGGCAGGGTCGGCGTCGTCGTGTCCGAGCAGGCGGCCGTCAGCGCCGCATCTAGGGCCGTGTGCTCCATCGCCCGCAGCGGTCGCGCGAGCGACGACTCAGCCAACGATCCGAGCAGAACCCTCCGGCGGGTCCGCACCGTGGCTGCCCACGCTTGGTCGCTCTCGCCGGCGTCGCGTGGACCTGGGTCCAACGGGTTGAGGCGGTTGTCGTTTCCGCCTCCGAGCTCGATCGCCTGACCGCCCACGGCTTTGGCGACTGCGGTCCACTCGCCCTTGGGGTCACCGGGGACGTACACCCGCCGCCCGAACGCGATCGACCGAGTCGCGAGGGACTTCGCGAGGCATGACTTTCCCTTGCCCAGTACTCCGGCCAGCAGGCAGTTGGGGTTCGTGATGACTCCTTGGGCGTAGAGCACCCACGGGTCGAAGCAGAAGCCGCCGCCGGACCAGGCGTCCTGACCGATGAAGACTCCGTCGCTGCCCAGGCCGGCCTCAGCGAGGAAGGGGTAGGCGCCTGCCAGGACCTCGCTCGTGGCTCGGTGTGACGGAAGTCGAAGTCGCCGCAGGGATCTGAGGGCGTCGGTGCCGGCCTCACCGCCGGCAGGCAGGTACGCCGCCTCGGCCGCCGCCTCTCGCTCAGCCCGAAGCGACTCCCGACGAGCAGCCACCACGGAGCCGCGCACGTCGGAGCGGCGACGTCGTGCGGCGGATCGCCGCGACCATCGTCCGCGGCGATCAAGGTCCGCGGGGGTGAAGAAGGCCGAGACGTGCGTCGTTCCGTCGTCCATCTCAGTCGACCTTCCTGGCCAGGGGCAGCGCCGCTGAGGCGAACGCTCGGGCCTGTTGGCCCACCAGCCGGCGTGTCTCGCAGCCGGCTTGGGTCGCGGCCCGTTCGACTTGGGCGACGGCGGACTCGAGGTCGTCGCGGCTGGCGGCGGTGACTACGAGGAGGCCGGTGAACCGCAGGTCCGCGTGGCCGCCGATGAGCGCCTGCTCACGTTCGATGACGTCACCGAGCTCTCGGTCGTCGGCGAGATCGGCGACCGCTCCGATGCGCGCCTTCTGGGCCGAGTCGGTGAGGTACTCGACCTTGGCCTTGCGGATGTCGCGCATGGCCTGCTGGGTCGAGAGTGGGGTCATGGTGATCGACAACGTCTTGCGGATCCCGGGCTGAAAGACGAGCGCGTGAAGGAAGAAGGACGGGACCGCCACCCGCGGCCACTCGCTGACCCACAGGACGGTGGACCATCCGGTGTCATGGCGCAGGTGGTCCCAGTGCTCGTCGATCGCCACGGGGCCCGCCGCGGCCAGTGACTGTCCCGCCGCGCCCTGGTCGACGAGGCGCTGGACGTCCGGGTCGTAGGCCCCCCGGAGGACTCCCGCGAGCTCGGTTGGCGCGAGCCAGCCGCCCGGCTGCAGCTCGGCTGCGCGCAACGCCGACTCGAAGCCCGTCATCTCCTGTCGCAGCACGGCCGCCGATCCTCTGATCCCGCGACCCGACTGGCGAATAGCGCGACTCGCCCCCTTGAGGTCCAGCGCGATCGCGACCAGGGTTCGGTGAGCGGATGCCGCCGGGGTGCAGCTGGCCACCAGCTCGTCGTACTCGCGCACCGCCCACTGCCCAGCGTCCTTGACACCGCGCTCCTTCCACCACCCGGTGACACCGTGTCCGGAGTCGGGCAGCGCCATCTCGAGGATCTGAACCCGCGAAAGGTTCGACGAGGCCAGGCCCGCGAGTGCCCGACCCCACCCGTGCACCCGCCGGGTCTGGTCCTCGGGAGAGAGGAGCACGTATGCCGGGTGGCGCACCACCGCCACAGCCGTGAGGGTCTGGGCGTGCGGGTCGTGGACCATCACCGCGCCGGACGTCTCGTCCAGGTGGAACCGCAGGGCCGCAGCGTCACCGGGCAGGGCCAGTGTCCCCGCCGGACGCGGCGTCGAGGGCCTGGCCCGGAACCGGGTCTGGCGCCCGGCTCGTCGCAGGAGGAAGTGGCCGACGGTCGGGGCGACCTCGACGGCAAACCGCCCGCCCCAGGTGAGAAACGCAAGGCTGATCAGGGTCAGCCACACCGGGGCGACCACGGCCAGGCCGCTCAGGCCGTTGAGGAAGACCGCGGAGCTGAAGCTGGCGAACCCGAGGGCCAAGCACGCGACGCGTGCCGACGAGAAGCCGAGGAGAAGACCGCGCTGCGGCCTGCGACCAAATCGCACCGTGTTCCCGGTGTCCAAGTTTCCTTCGCTCATGATGTCGTCACTCCTTGGGGCGCCGCGCTGCGGGCGGCTTCTGCTGTTGCGGTGGGGACGTCCGAGACTCTTCGACAGCCGGCGAGGCCGCCGGCTCGGGCGATCTCGGCCGAGGGGTTGCTGTGCCGGGGGACTCGGTGGCAGCAGGCAGCCCGGTGGGCGCGCCAGGACTGACGGCAGGCAGGCTAGATCCGGGGGCGGCGCCGGGTGTCGCCGACACGGAGTGGGTCGAGCGGTTCGGTGAGGGCAGGCTGGCGTACAACGACGCCGGCACGGCGTTCGGGCGGCTCGACACCGACGGAGTTGCCTTGGGTGTGCCCATCAGCGACCGCGCCTGCCAGCGGGCCGAGCTGACCTTCTGGGGTGCCGAGATGACGGCCCTGGCCCCGGCGGGAGCCTGGGCAGCGGTGGCGTGCGCAGCGTTGAGGCCCTCGCCGACGAAGTGAAACATGCGGATCGCCATCCACGGTGCAAAGCCACCGAGCAGGAGGATGAGGGATCCGACGGCGAGCTGGGTGACTCCCTGGGTCGTCGAGGAACCGGCCGTTCCGCCCCCGTTGAGGACCGAGACGCCGATCCCAAAGATCACCACGAGCAGGAGCTTGGAGGCGACCATGGCAGCGACGAACTCGATCCACTTGCGCACCCACGAGCGGGTGAAATCCGCAGTCGCGCCAGCAAAGGCCAGAGGCGCCAGAACCGCAGCGATGAGCAGCGTCATCTTGCGGACCATCATCGCGACCCAGACAACGACGACGGCGCACAGGACGATCACCGCCAGAAGGACCGCCGCTGCAGGGTTCTGCACGGAGGCGAGCTGCGTGAAGGACATCTTCTGGCCGAGGCCCTGGATGTTGGTGCCCATGGTGTACCGAACGACGCCGTCGCTGAGGGCGTCGACCGCACCGAGGAGCACGCGGGTGCAGGCAATGGCTCCGGCAGACCCCACCAGGCTGATGATCAGGCCCTTGAGGGCGCGCCCGAGTGCCCCGGGCTCGCGGCGAAGAGCAGCAGTCGTCAGCTGGAGGAGGAACAGCCCGAGGCACAGGACGCCGGCGATGGCAGAGGTGGCGCCGAGCTCCCGGACCAGGTCGGGGGAGCTCAGGTCGAGACTCGTGGCCGTGTCCATCTCGGCCCACAGCCACGTCGTCGCGCTCATCGCGGCCTGACCGAACTGGTCGGACATCGAAGTGAAGGCCCCGTTGACGGCGTTCTCGCTCTGGGAGCGCAGGAAGTCGCCGGTCTGGCACAGCGGGTTGAGCGCCTGGACTCCGTCGCAGCTCATGAGCCCGCCAGCGGCACGGCGGTGTATGCCGCGAGCGTGACGAAGCCCCATTGGGCTCGGGTTGGAGGTCCCTCGAGGTTGAAGCTCAACGCGACGCTCGTCGTGCGGGTGCGCGGGCTTCCGCCCTCGACCGAGTGGAGGGTCACGAGGGCCGTCACCTCGCGGCCGGTGATACCGGGGTCGGTGATGCGCCCGGAGGCCACGGCAGAGGTCCAGGCGTAGGGCTGGCTCACGCGCTGCACCTCGACGTCGGTCCGAGCGCCCAGTCGTGCCAGGGCATCCCACTCGGATGCGCTCGGAACAGGGGCGGCACCGGCGGCCGAGTCGGTGACGGAGAACACGGCCCACCTGTCCCTGACGTCAGGCGGGATCAGGCCCATCACCAAGGGCTCGGGAGAGGTGGTGGAGTGCGACTGGACCCATGCCAGCAGCTCCATGCGTGGGCGCCGGTAGTCCTGTGTCAGTAGCCGGGTGACGAAGGCTCGCGCGAACAGGTCCGACTGTGCCGTCACCTCGGGCGGTAGATCCGACGGGTCATCGGTGGCTTCGACAGCCGGCATCGCGGTGGCTCGGGCCAGCTGCTCGTCCGGCGCGGCCACGGGTACATCGGAGCCGCCGGCCGTCGTCGAGGGGCTGCGCGGCGGACCTGGCTTGGCAGATCCGGGGGCGGTTCCCCGCGTCACACCAGCCGCGACGGCGAGCGCCAGAGCCAGCGCAAGGAGGGTGAGTGCTACGAGGGTGCGCCGGCCAGTGCGTCCTCTTCCTGCGGCTTCGAGGCGGCGGCCCATCATCGGACGGCCGCGCCGGCACTGGTGAAGAAGGTGACCAGCGTGTTGGCCGCGCCGATGAGCATGGCGGCGGCACCGGCAACCAGCACGCCAGTCTTGCCCTTCCCGGCAACGTGAGGGTTTGCCGAGTGCGACCCGATGGCCCAGGCGATCGCTGAGAGAGCGACCCCGGCCACTGCGGCGATGAGGCCGAGGGTCAGGAGGGCGCCGACGATCTGCTCGAGGGCTGAGAGCCCGGGCAGGCCGTTGGTGTTGGGCTGGATGTCGACGGTGGGGTTCATGAGGGGGCCTTTCGGGGGAGTGGTGAGCCGGTCGGTGCGGGTCGGGTACGGCGTGGGTGGGGCACCATCGGGCGGAGGGTCAGCCGATGTGGCGGACGGCGGAGACGCCGTCGGCGGTGAAGGAGGAGAGGGTGACGACGCGGACGACGTCGCCGGTGCGCGGTGCGTGGACCACGAGGCCCACTCCCATGTACATGCCGACGTGGCCGGGGGACGCGAGGGTGCCGTCGCTGCCGGGGACCAGGACGAGGTCGCCCGGAAGGAGCGCGGCGAGGCTGGTGGGACTGCCGTCGTTGGCCTGCTGCTGGGTGGTCCGGCGGAGACTGACCCCAGCAGCGGACCAGGCTCGGAGCATCAGACCCGAGCAGTCGAACCGGTCGGGGCCGGTCGCGCCCCAGAGGTACGGCTTCCCGCGTTGGGCGAGGGCCGTGGTTATCGCCGCCCGGGCCGGCAGCGAGCTCGTCGCAGGCACGGCGTAGTCCGATGGAAGGCCGAAGGCGTCGGTGGATCCCGACGGTGCGGCACCGGACCCACCTCCGCAGTCGATCGGAGCAGCGGACCCGCTGATGGTCCGCAAGACCGCGGAGGCACGATCGAGCTGCGCAAGGTAGTTGCCTCCGTAGACCGGCGAGTAGTGGTTGACCGCGGAGGGCCGACCGTCGAACGCGGACCTTTGAACATCCTGGGCAGACACCCAGGGGTCCTGGGTGTCCCAGCCGGTCACGGCCGTCAGCGCGTTCAGGAAGAGGGTGGTCGAGGTAACCGGATCCAAACGTTGGACAGCTGACCCCCAACCGGCGCGCTGCTGGAAGATCCCCAACGAGTCGTGGTCCGACCCCACTCCCTGGGCGGGAAGGCTCTG
>JAABUM010004899.1_pt1 | contig 14597 bp, 13 predicted proteins | sample 5559161 | NCBI WGS metagenome assembly JAABUM01 (sample SAMN10711868, study PRJNA513369) | rock metagenome | isolation source: Antarctica rocks | place: Antarctica: Victoria Land, Siegfried Peak nord
AAGACAAGCTGAGCCCCTCCATCACGCTTCCACTTCGCCCTCTATTCAACGTTATGCGCCATCGCTCTCTCATTCTTTTCGCCATTTGTCTTTTTCCAGCTTTTTTGCCAGCAAAGGCGCGTGCCACGACACTCGACCACGGGCCAAGCGCGCCGGTGCAACCCGAAAACGATCTGCAAACGGTTGAGATTGGCCGGGTGCGCTTGCACAACATCAAAAACGGCGAAATCGAAGGCTCGCGCGACGAAGGCCGCACCTGGTCGGTCATCGGCCACATCCTCATTCCCTGCGCGCGGGTCAACGTCCTCGGGTTCAACGCTTCGAAATACGGCGGACAGGGCACAATCGTGGCGACGGCGGTCAACGCGCTTCACCTCAAGTCGGGCCAAAACCAAAAAGAAGGGCGCGGCATCATCTGGTCTTTGGCGCCTCTGGCCGAAACCCAAGCCGGGAAAAACTCGCTGCAACAAGAAATTGCGCCGCAAAGCGCGGCCTACACCGACATGCCCGGCGGCACCGGTTTGTTTGGCGGGCCGTTCACGCCTTTTGTAGGCAATCCTTTGTTTTTAGACAACGACCGTAACAATGTTCTTCTGCCTTTGCCGGAGGGTTACGTTCCCAAGTTGGGCGACAGTTGGGTTTGGCAGGTGCGCCGCCCCAAGCGCTACCCGCGCGAGATCATCTTCGAGAACCGCTTTGGCGGCCTGATCACCATTCAATATCGCGGCGAAGAGCCGCGCGTCATCGGAACGGTGTTGCGGCCAGTTGTGGGAATCGGGCGTTTCGTCGGCTCGTTTTTCGCTGACGCCGGGCGACTGCGCGCCAATCACGAAGGCGTCATCGACATCTCGACTTCGCCGCGCGGCGCGGTCGGTTCGTTCCAAATCGTGCCCGCCAACCACGCGATGAGCGAGGAAACGCACTACATCCGTGAACTGACGCAGTGGATGGTGGTCGGCCCCGTCTCGGCGACCGATCCTTCGTATGAAAACACCGCGCCCTTGTTCGCGCGCTTTTTGCGCCCGCGCTTTGAAGAGGGCGATTGGCGCAACCCCGACACAATCGAAGGCCTGGCCGGACGTTTCTACTTCGACATCCAACTGCGCGGCAAATCGACGTGGCAACCGATGCCGCCCTTTTGGATTCTGGCCAACAAACCGCTTCCCAACTGGGCGAACACGGCGCTTGAAAACGTCGGCAAAATCCGCATCAACTTCCCGTTCACCTGGGACGATTCCCGTCTGGATGGGCCAGTCGCGCCCGTCAACGAAGCGAAGTTGACAGCAACAGCCACAGTTTCGTTTCCTACGCCAGCACCTATAGCGGCGCCACCAGCAACTACGCCAGTGCCACCAGTAACTATGCCAGTGCCGCCAGCAAAGACGATAGCGCCGCCAACGCTTTCAGTTCCATCAGCCGCTCTGGGAGAAGCCAAGTCAACTACCCCTTAGCAAGCTAAGGGGCTTATCATTCCAACTCTTCCCTTTCGAGAAGCGGACGACAATAGGCTGGTTGACACCCCTGGTGAGGAGGCTGTGTTTTTGAAGCACAGAGCAGCCCACTACGAACAAAATGCAATACACCGTTCTCTTGCACCGAGCCTCGCGGCTCGCTTGTCACTCGCAGCATGGTTGTGAACCCAAGGTTCGATCCTGTTCTGCAACCTACAAAAGTAGGGAAGCCGTTGCTCTCTTTCGAGAGTGCCTTGTTTCGCAGACGGAACAACTCATTGGCGCAAAGTTTAACCGCACTCTTACGCCCAAGTCGAACTTCGTTCGACCCCTTTTTTCCTCCCCCAAGACGAGCTTGGGGTTTCCAAACGGTCTTTTCTATGAACCTGTTACACGATCAACTCACGCAAAACGAATGGACGCTGTTGGCTTCACTTCCCGCTAATGACATCGAGATGGCGCGCGCGGCACTTCGCGGCGGGGCGCAGGGGTTGAAGGTTCACATCAACGTCGAGCACTTCGCGTCGGGGACGCGCTTCGGTTCGTTCGACGAAGAGCACGAAAAAATCGCGGCTATTGTTGCCGAAGCGCGCGAAGCGGGAGCGAGTGTCGGCGTTGTTCCCGGCGCCAACGGTGCCTTCGCATCGCCGGACGATTTCGCGCAGTTGAAGGAAATCGGCGTCGATTACTTCGATGCTTATCCCTTTGATTGCCCGGCGTGGGCACTGATGCAAAACGACTTGGATGTCATGCTTGCGGCTTATCACGGAATGCCGCTCGATGAACTGGCGCAATACGAAGACTTAGGCATGACGCTGTGCGAAGCCTCGGTGATGGCGCACGAGTCCTACGGCTCGCCGCTCAACGCGCGCGACTTGGCGACTTACTCTGCGCTTTGCCAATCGGTGCGGGCGCCAGTAATTATTCCTTCGCAAAAGAAGTTGGAAAGGCGCGACCTGACGGCGCTGCGAAAAACCGGCGCGCGCGGCGTGTTGCTCGGCGCCATTGTGCTGGGGCGTGATGCCCAAAGCATTCAGGCGAGCCTGCGCACTTTTAGCAAAAGCGCTCACAGTGGCCTTCGACAGATCAAAGAAGAAGAACCTGGTAGGATGGCGGAGGAGTGAGAACGGGCCGCCTCTAAACCCTTACAAAAAAAGCCGCAACAGGAACTTCCTGTTGCGGCTTTTTTGGTTCGCGCTGTTCAAAACGGCGCGGGGTTTTGTCCGGCGCCGTTTTGATTTTGATTGCGGCGGTTGCCACCACCGTTACCAGCACCACCGTTACCCCCGCGACCAGGCCCGCCGCCGAACAGGTTGCCGCCCAAATTTGGCGCATCGTTCCATAGGCCAAAAAGCGTCAGGCTGGCTTCGAGGCGCGGGAATTGGGACACGTTAATCGCGGGTTTGAGCGTGTCGAGAGCCTTTTGATGGCGCGCTTTGTCGTCTTGAATGACGGCGACGTATTCGTTGAGCAAGCCCGCGATTTGGGCATCGGAAAGCGCCGGATTGCGGGTGGCAACGGCGAGCGAACGCGCCGATTCGCCCAGTTTTTGGCGCGCATCGAGTTCGTCCGAAATGAAAGAAAGAACCGCGTCTTGTTGTTTTTGGTCGGTGACGTTAGCCGCGACCAGTTGAGGCCGCAGATAAGTTGTGATCGCCGCGCGTTGCTGTTCAGGTGTCAGAGGTTGGCCAAGGCCGAATCCACGCGGCGGACGGTTGGCGGGATTTCGGGTTTTGGGCGCTTGGTTGGTGTCGGGTTGCGCGCGGGCTACTGTGGGCAAGGCGAGCAGCAAAGCGACAAGGGGCAAACGAAAGAGTTTCATGGTGCGAGAACCGGGTTTTGATCGGCGTCATCGGGAATGATGGCGAGCAGAACCGGAATGGGAACAGGCGTTCCGACGCGCGCGGTGATGTGCGCGCCCAAAGGTAATGCGCTGATTTGGCGACCTATCACTTGGCGCGCGGCGGGCGCGGCATCGGGCTTTAAACGCCACAGGTGTCCGCCTTCATCGCGGATTTCGAGCCACGCCGGATTTTCACTCGCGCCGCTTTTGGCGGTGATTGTGCCCGCGATTTCGCTCGCCTGCACTTCGGCTGATCCTGCACGCTTACTCTGGGCATCCCCCGGCGCGAAAGCGCCAAGGCCAAAAGCGCTTTGCCCTCGACCGAGCACTCCCAAAAGCCACAAGGGTGATTCGAGGCGCGCATCCAGCGAGTAGCCGACCTGCGCATCGAGAGCCGTTTGAGCGCGTTCGCGGCGCAATCGCTCGCTTTCGATTGCGCCTTGATATTCGGACAGCAGCGCTTTGAGGCGTTCGGGCGGAGAATCGCGGCGGATGCCCGCGAGCAGCTTGCGACCGGCTTCTCGCACTTGCCGTTTGCCTTCTTCATCGGCGCTCATAAACGCCAAAATCGCGTCTTGAGTCGGGGGAGAAACGATGCCCATCTGCCCCATCAATTCGCGCAGTCGCGCTTCCAAAACGGCGCGGCGAGCGGGCAGCGTCGCCCTTCCCGCGTTGCTATACGTTCCGGCGCCATTTGTTCCCGTTGCGGGCGCAAGAGGAATTGCATCGGTTTGGGACACGCCGTTGGTCGCAGGAGACGCGCCGTTGCCATCAACTGCTGGGGCTTGAGCGAGTCGAGGCGTATTGTCCCCGGTTTCGCGCGGTTCATCGGCTGGGGGCGCCGCTGGTTCTTCGCTTGGCGTTTGAAGCGGTGCTTCTTGCGCACAAGCGCTCGTCCCGCAAAGCAGCAACCCCAACAGCACGCCCATCACTAGAGATGAATTACGAGGTGAGCGGCGAAAAACGGGGGAAGTCGGGCGGGGCGAGAACATTGCGTCGAGGCAGTTGGACAGGTCAAACCCGCGCGTGTTCCGTTGGCCCGACCCGCTCTTTGGTTTAAATTGGGAAAGATGCTTTTCGACTCCTTGCCCCATGTTTCCGTCGAGGTGCCCGCCACCTCAGCCAATCTCGGCCCCGGCTTCGATTGCTTGGGGGTGTCTCTGGGCTTGTGGAATCGCCTCGACTTGCGCCCGACCGCGCAAGATGAACTTGAGGCAATCGGTGAAGGGCAAGCCCAACTCCAGGGCCAAACGACTTCACTGGCTCATCGCGCCGCCCGCGCCGCTTGGGACGAACTGGGGTTGGAACCGTGTGGGTTCGCCATCTCGATGCGCAACGCCATTCCTTTTGCGCGCGGGTTGGGTTCGAGTAGTGCGGCCATCGTGGGAGGCTTGTTCGCGGCTAGCGAGTGGGCGCGTCTTCATCGCGGGGTCGCTTTACCAAGCGCAAGGTTGCTCGATTTGGCCACGCGCATCGAAGGTCATCCCGACAACGTGGCGCCCGCGCTTCTCGGCGGATTCACGGTTTGCGCGACGCGCGAAGATGGTCGCACCTTCGCCGCATCGCCTGCTGCGCCCGTCGCGCCACGATTCGTCCTCTGGATTCCGCCTGGCGAACTTTCCACAAAGCACGCCCGCGCCGCACTGCCTTCGGCCTATCTTCGCGCCGACTGCGTGTTCAACTTGTCGCGCTCCGCTTTGCTTGTGGCGGCTTGGACAACGGGCGATTTCGAGGCTCTGGGCGAATCGCTACGCGACCGCGTTCATCAAGATTACCGCGCGCCGCTTGTTCCGGGCTGGCTCGAAATGGGCGAAGCCGCGCGCGACTCGAGCGCTCTGGGAACGACTTTATCGGGCGCCGGGCCGACGATTTTGTTCTGGCTCCGGCCCGAAAGCGACGCGGCCACGTTTGTTAGTTGCATCGAAGAAGCGGCACGGGCGCACAAATTAGAAGGGCGCGCGATGGAAGTGCCGCTTGCGGGCGGCGCACGATTAACCGAGGCGTGAAGTCGTTGAACTGTCAGCGCGTCTGCCCTGCTTCGAGCGGGCAAAGCGCGCTGCCATCAGGCTAAGGATCAAGGGCCACTACTCGACTGTGGCTCATTCACGCGATCACCGGCCTCCACGATGCCACGCTCAGCGAAGACCAGAAGCGCGAGGGGCAACGCGACCAAAAACGAAATCAAAGCCGGGAGCGAGAGGGAAAACGCGTGAAGATAGTAGGAATTGAAGCGCTTCTTCACCCGACTTCCCAAACCTCCTAAAACCCCTTGTTAAACTGGGCGCGCCGCTTTCAAGTGGTGGTTTTTGCACTCATTATGGCCCGTTCCGCTCCCGCTATTCCCAATGCGGCGAATGTTCCCGCGACCCAGGTTGCGCCTCAAGCGCCGCGTTTTCGCCACACGATCTGGTGGTATTTCAAGTGGCTGTTCATCGCCACACAAGCGCTTGTCTTTTGCGCCATCGTCATTGCGGCGACCGCCGTGAAGGGCGTCTATGACAAGCTCGATACCGTTGTGCCAGACATCGGCGCAATCTTGGCCAAAGATCGGGCCGAACCTTCGCGCGTTTATGCCGCCGATGGAACTCTTCTGGCCGAGTTCAAAACGCAGGAGCGGCGCTGGATTCCGCTCGATGATTTAAAAATTCACAATGTCGTCAAGGGCCGCGCATATGACAAGGCCGGACGTTTGATGGCCGCGACGCTTTCCATCGAAGACGCGCGTTTTTATCAGCATCCCGGCGTCGATGCCAAGCGTATCGCGGGCGCGCTTTTGGCCAACTTTAAAGCCGGTTCGGTTGAACAAGGCGGCTCGACCATCACCGAGCAGCTGGCGAAAAACGTTTATCTCAATCGCGCGCGCACCACCAAACGGCGTTTGACAACGGCGCTGATTGCGCTTCAGTTGGAGCGCAAGCTGAGCAAAGACGAGATTTTCGAAGCGTATCTCAACGACATTTTCTACGGCAACCGCGCTTACGGTTGCGAGGCTGCCGCGCAGATTTACTTCGGCAAACACGCCAAAGACTTGAACATCGCGCAGGCGGCGCTGCTTGCCGGACTTCCGCAAAGCCCGTCCAACCTCGATCCGTGGCGCCACTTCGATCACGCGCAAAAACGGCAATCGGTTGTGCTCCACGAGATGTTCCAGAACGGCTACATCACGTATAAGCAGTATCTCGAAGCTAAAGCGGACAAAAGCATCGAGGGTGAACTCCTCGCGTCCCGCAAGCGGGCACTTTTGCAACGCTCGCAACTGCCGATTTGGAAAGCGCCCTACTTTGTGTCGTATGTGCGCCAATATCTCAAAAAGCAATACGGCTACGACCTCGACCAACCCGGACTCATCGTCAAAACCTCGCTCGATCCGAAGTTGCAGGGCATCGCCGATAAAGTGATGGCTCAGCAACTCGCCTCGCATGGGTCAACGCTTCAGGGCGCGCTCGTTTCGATTGACCCTCAGACGGGCCGGGTCGTGGCAATGGTCGGTGGGCGCAATTATTACGACCGCAAAATGAACGGCCAGTTCAACCGCGCCGTGCAGGGCAAACGCCAGCCCGGTTCGACGATGAAGCCCTACGTTTACGCGACGGCGATGGAAGCGGGACTGACCCCCGAAACCACGATGGTGGACGCGCCGCTTTATCTGTGCGGCGACCACGAGTGCGGGCCAAACGACTATCGTCATGGACGTCGGCCCCGCAAAAGCGAGATGCACGAAGTTCGCAACTTTCCTGGCCCTTCCGGTGAACGCGGACACTCTGGCGAGATGCCACTTTATCGAGCGCTTGCCACCTCGAACAACGTGATAGCGACTCGCTTGCTCTTGCGCGTGGGCATCCAAAACGTCATCCAAAAAGCGCACTTCATGGGCATTCAATCGAGTTTGGTGCCTGTTCCAACCCTCGCCATTGGCACTTCAGAACTGACGCTGTTGGAACACGTTTCCGCGTATGGAGCGTTCGCCACCAAGGGGCTGCGCGCCGAAGCGACGCCGGTCATCAAAGTCGAAAACGGCGCGGGCGAGGTTCTGGTTGACCAAAGCGGCCCGGTGCGCCCGCCGCGCGTGCTCAGCGTCAACGCGGCGAACGAAATGTATGCGATGCTGCGCTACAACGTGACCAACGGCACGGGCCGTCCGGTTCAAATCCCCGGCGTCGAGTTAATCGGCAAAACCGGCACGACCAGTTCCAACAAAGACGTATGGTTCATGGGCGCCTCGCAGCAGTTGGTGACGGGCGTGTGGATGGGCTACGACACGCCCAAACCGCTCGCTCATGGCAGCGCGGGCGGCAAGTGGTGCGGCCCGGCATTCCGCGAGTTCATGCTGGAAGGGCTTCCGATCTGGGAAGCGCACAAACCGGTCGAGAAACTGGTCGAAGATGCGCGCGCAACGGCGCAACAGCGTTTTGTGGCCCAGCAATACAAGCAATACGTTCGCGCGCGCATTTGTGACGAGAGCGGCTTGCTGGCGACTAAAGAGTGCCCCAACACGCACGTCGAAACTTTCAGCGCAGCAGGCGGAGCGCCCGCGCAATATTGCACGTTGCACGGACGAAACCCCGTTGCCCAGCGCCAGTTATCGCAGGGTCAAGCCCCCGCGCGCGACGGCGATTTAGGTCAAGCGGGTGATGAACCCGTGCGCCGTTCCAACCGCAACTTCGAGGACGGAACCGGCAACGACGCGCCCCCAGGCGACGTTCCTAACGCGCAGGACGGCGCTGTTGGCGAAGACGGCCAGAGCGATCCGAATGTAGCCGCTCGCCGCGAGTATCAACGCGATCAGAACTCCGGCGGCGACACAGGCCAAGTCCCCGCTCACCAAGGCGATGGCATCATCCCGCTCGATGGTGGAAACGCGCAACCTGCGCGTCCAAACCGCTCCAACCCTTCAGGCGGCCAAGTGCTCCCCGACGACGGCGTTCCACAAACGCTCGACGGCTTCGATCAAGGTCAAGGTCAAGGTCAAGGCACGGCACGCAACCAATAGGCACAACCCAAACAAAAGCGGGGCTTGCGTCCTCTTCCAATCAAAATTCTGTCCCGATTGGAAGAAGGCGCAGGCCCCGCTTTTGTTTTTCCAAATTTAAGCCCCATCTTGTTAGTGTTGCCTGGCTTAATTCTTTCTTCATCGCTTGTCACTCGTTCAAGCGCGCCGGGGTTGCTACCCTTTTCCCACCTTTCATCGGCCTCCATTCGTCTCATGCCAGAACTTCGCAAAGATCCGATCATCGACCGTTGGGTCATCATCGCCACCGAGCGCTCGCGCCGTCCCAACGATTTCAACCAAAACACGCCCTCCCCACCGCCCGCTGACAGCGTTTTTTCTCCCGGCAACGAAGAGAAAACGCCCGCCGAGGTTTTCCAGATTGGCCGCGCCACCGACGCGCCCAAAGACTCAAGCGGTTGGCGCGTGCGCGTCGTGCCCAACAAATTCCCGGCACTCTCTACCGAAGGTGACCTCGATTCGCAGGCTTATGGCGTGTTCGACGAGATGAACGGCGTCGGCGCGCACGAAGTCGTCATCGAACACCCCAACGCCAGTTGGGATTTGGCCGACGCCACGCCCCAAGAAATGGCCGACGTTCTCGACGCCTACATCGCGCGCAACCAAGCTCTCTCCGAAGACCCACGTTTCCGCTACATCCTGACGTTTCGCAACTTCGGCACAGCCGCAGGCGCGAGCATCAACCATCCCCACTCGCAAATCATCGCCCTGCCCGTCGTGCCGCGCCAGATCAAAGACCAACTGCGCGTCGCCCAAACCCACTTCAACGACAAACTGCGCTCGATTTACGCCGACGTTTTACGCCAGGAACTCAAAGATGGCGCGCGCATCGTCGAAGACTCCGAGCACTTCGTCGTGTTGTGCCCCTACGCTTCGCGCTTCCCATTTGAAACGCAGATCTTCCCCAAACGCGGCGGCGCCGACTTCACGCGCATGAACACACTCGAAAAAGCCGCTCTGTCGGAGGTTTTGCCACGCACGCTCAAGCGCATTTCCAACGCGCTGGGCAACCCGCCCTACAACATGGTCTTGCAAACCGCGCCCATCACCAAAGAGCGCATCGGCAACGCGGGCCAGTGGAGCACCCTCGAACAAGATTTCTCGTGGCACATCGACATCCTGCCCCGACTAACTCAGGTCGCCGGTTTCGAGTGGGGCACGGGCTTTTACATCAACCCCGTCGCACCAGAAAACGCGGCGAGTTTTTTGAGAGATTCTCTGTAAACCAAAAGCGGCGCGAACTTCGAGTTCGCGCCGCTTCCTTATTGCCTTTCCGGTGAGGTTAATATAGTGCAAGTGTTTGGTCTCATCTTAAGAAACGTTTTTTGAAATTTAATGTGTGCTCAACATCAAGCAACCGAACTTTAGCGAATATATAATCGTGATCGATTTCGAGAGCGGAGCGGTAACATTCTCCGGCTTCTTCATAACGCTGCTGCGCCAGTAGCACACCTCCCAGATTCGCAAGGGCTTCGTCTATCTCACCACCCAACTTCACGGCATCACGCAACACGCTCTCGGCTTCTTGCAACTTTCCGCCTTTGAAAAGCAGGATGCCCAGATAAACACGACATCCAATCGAACCAGGACTCAGTTCCAATCCCTGTTCAAAGCAATGCTGCGCCCGCCCGTAGTCGCCGCGTCGTTCTTCCATTGTGCCCTGATAACTCCACGTGAAATACTGTCTTTCCGTTGGCTCCTGCCTCGCGCTTGTTCAAAGGCATCGCGCGCTTCTGCATAACGACAAAGACGGCCCAATGCCCGCGCACGATCAATCCAGAGCCTGAAATGGTTTCTGCTGCTTACTGGAAGGTGGCGGAAGTGGGCGAGGAACAAAAGCGGCATTTTCTTTAGGTTCTCAATTAAGTCCTCTTTTTCTACAGAAGACATAACGGATGTTCCTACCTTTTCCAGGGCTTTCAGTTCACCAAGTCGCACAAACGCATCGGAGGAATCAGGACACAGATCTAAAGCCCGGTGAAAGCATGTCTTGGCCTGTGGATAACATTCTCGCGCGTTAAAAACCCGACCCAGCACGTTGTAAATCTCTTCCCGGTTTGTTGCAGCGCAGGACAGCGAAGAGCGTAGGCTGTTCTCTGCTTGTTCCAGTTCGCCGCTCATCAACAGCGTTTCACCAACTAAAGCCCCAAGAGAACCTCGCTGTGGTGCGATTTCAGCGGCGCGAGCGAAACATTCCAGTGCCCGTGGAAAGTCACCTTGTCTTTGGTGCAAAATTCCCTTCTCACGCCAAATGGTCGGCAGGAAAACAGGGTCACAAAATTCGAGCGCGCGCTCAAATGACTTTTGGGCCTCTTCGTAACGGGATACATCAGTTAGACCTATGCCTCGTTGACACCAAGCCTCACCCAAATCGGGAAATCTTTCCAGAAGACGCGCGCCCATCTCAATGGCCAACACGATAAAACCACGTCTTCTGACACGAAAAATCTTGGACAGCCCGCGTTGCTTTTGAGACACATCTTCAGTTTTAACACCCTGCGACACAAACAAAAACCCGCCCTGTTTCTAGAGCGGGTTTTTGTTGTTGCTCGAAACCAAATTTATTTGATTTCGACGACGGCGCCAGCGGCTTCGAGTTTGTCTTTGGCCTTTTGCGCGTCTTCTTTAGTTGCGTTTTCCAGAACGGCTTTAGGAGCGGCGTCAACCACGTCTTTGGCTTCTTTGAGGCCCAGCGACGGAACGACTTCGCGCACCGCTTTGATGACCTGGATTTTCTGAGCGCCCGCTTCTTTGATGATGACCGAGAATTCGGTCTGCTCTTCAACGACGGGTGCTTCCGTAGCTGCTGCGGGGCCAGCCGCTACCGGGCCAGCAACAGCGGCGGTGACGCCCCATTGCTCTTGCAACTCTTTCACGAGTTCGTTCAGTTCGAGGACGGACAAGCCGCCAACGGTGTCAAGAATGCCTTGAATTTTTTCTGTTGCCATGATGATGTTCGCAGGGCAGAAGTTGAATTTGCGTGTTTGGAGTAGGAGCGTTAGCTCCGTTATCTGTTACTTTGTTGGGATAACGGAGCTAACGCTCCTACTCCAAACACGCTCTTCTGACCGGATTAAGCGAGGTTGAACCTTTGATTTACGACGCGGGTTCGGCGTCTATTTTCGCTTGCAGCGTGCCGACAAAGTTCGACAGCACGGCTGACAAGGTGAAAACGAATCCTGAAAGTGGGCCTTGCAGGGCGCCCACAGCTTTCGCTTGCAGTTCAATTTTGGTGGGCAATTTCGCAATTGCCGCGACTTGATCGCCGTTGACGATCATGCTCTCGATGACGCCGCCCGTGAGGTTGAATTTCTCCAACGACTTCGCGCTTTCATCGAGTTTTTTGGCCGCTTGGGTTGGCTCGCCAAAAGCGAGCGCAATAGCCGAGGGGCCTTTGAGGCGCAGGGCCAAATCGTGAACCGGCATTCCTTCGCTGGCGCGACGGAGAAGCGAGTTTTTCACGACGCGCAGTTCGACATCCGAACCGCGCAGGTTTTGGCGCAGCGTGACCAAATCTCCGGCTTTGAGGCCGCGATATTCGGTCATGACAATCGCCGTTGCTGTTCCCAGTTTCTCGCGCAGTTCGGCGACGAGAGCTTCTTTGTCTTTGTATTTCTTTTCGACCATTGGGTTCTCGTCTCCGCTTAACGTAGGCTCGAAACGTCCACTTTGACGCCCGGCCCCATCGTGCTCGAAAGCGTGATGGACTTCAAATAGGTGCCCTTGGCCGCACTCGGCTTGGCCCGGTTCAACGCAACAATCAGCGCGTTAGCATTTTCGCTCAAAGCATTTTCGTCGAAAGACGACTTGCCAATAATCGAGTGAATGACCGCCGCTTTGGGTTCGTTGCGGTATTCGATCTGACCCTTTTTGCGGTCTGAGACGATCTGACCGATGTTCGGCCCGACCGTGCCGGACTTGGCGTTGGGCATTCTCGGCCCCAGCTTTTTGCCCAAGCGGGACAAAAGCCGCATCATGTCCGGCGTGGCCACCAAAACGTCAAACGACAGTTCGTCTTTTTCGATCTGCTCGATGACATCTTCGGCGCCCACAACGTCGGCGCCCGCCGCTTGCGCAGCCGAGGCGCCTTCGCCTCTGGCAACCGCCACAACGCGCGGCGTTTTGCCCGTGCCGTTGGGCAACGTGATGGTGCCGCGCACTTGCTGGTCGCCCTTTTTCGGGTCGATTCCCAGCACGATGGTGACATCCACCGTTTCGTCGAACCCCGCGTTCGAGGTCTTTTTGACCATCTCGATCGCCTGGTCTAACGGGTATTGAACTTTCGAGTCGAAGGTTTCGGCCAGGGCGCGAAACCGTTTTCCATGTTTGTTCGCCATAGGTTTAGCCTTCGATTTTGATTCCCATCGAGCGGGCCGTGCCCGCCAGAATTTTCTTCGCGCCTTGCACGTCTTTGGCGTTCAAGTCTTTCATCTTGAGTTCGGCCAGTTCTTGCAACTTGGCGTCAGTGATGGCTCCGGCGCGATCGGTAAGCGGGTTTTTGGCGCCGGACTTGATGCCCGCCGCCTTTTTGAGCAAGTCCGCCGCAGGAGGCGTTTTGAGGATGAACGTGAACGAACGATCCTGATAAACGGTGATTTCGACGGGGATGATTTGCCCCGATTGCGCAGCCGTCTGCTCGTTATACGACTTGACGAACTGCATGATGTTCACGCCGTGCTGACCTAGAGCCGGGCCAACTGGCGGTGCAGGCGTCGCAGCGCCCGCAGGCAACTGCAATTTGATGAATCCAGTAACTTTCTTTGCCATGATGTTTTCATGTTCTACCCTGTTACAAGTAACAGCGTAGTGGTTTTAAACGACTTTTTCCACGCTTGTAAAATCGAGCGGCACACGCTGTTCGCGGCCAAAGAGCGTGATCGAAACGGTCAACTTCTCGGTGTCCGTGTTGATCTCTTCGATGCGCCCTTCCGAACCGGTGAACGGGCCGCCGACAACCGACACTTGATCACCTTTGTGGAAGATCGTCGTCGTTTTCGGCAAGTCAATCGCCTCGCCCAGCAAGCGATCCACTTCTTGAGGCAACAGCGGCGTCGGGCGCGTTGCCGAACCCGTCACCTGACCTAAAAAGCCGGTGACGCCGACGGTTTGACGGATGAAGTGCCACGTCTCGTCGTCCATGTCCATTTCGACCAGAACATAGCCGGGGAAGACTTTGGTATCCACCGTGACGATTTTTTGGCCGCGCATCCGTTGCTGTTTTTCGGTGGGCACGACGACGCGCGAAATGCGGGTTTTGAGGCCCACAGCTTCCGAGCGCTTCTCGATATTCTGTTGCACCTTGTTCTCTTGTCCCGAAAAGGTGTGAACGGCATACCACTGTTTCGCCATAGAATTCCTCCGCCAGACGCGGAAAGGTTGTGCGCGACGGGTTCTGTTTGAACCGGTCGCGCGAAAAACCCCGATCAAAACCGGGGTTAAAGCGCGCTCACTTGGTTGACGTGGTGAGAGGAAGGATGTGAACCAACTGAAACAAGTGGCTCACGGCGTATTCAAGACCGGTGATAAACAGGGCGAAGAAAATCAGCATTCCAATCGTAACGATTGTGCCTGCGGCTCTTTCTTCTTTGGTCGGCCAAACGACACGCTTAAGTTCCACGAGCGTGTCATTCCAAAAATCGCGCGCGCTTCCCTGCGACAACTGCTGTTGCCCGGAATTGGGACGGGAAATCTGTCCCGGCACGCGCGCCGGGCGCGCTTGAGGACGCGCGCCTTGATTGACGACCGACTTGGTGCGGTCGACACTTCGGGTGATCCCTTGAGATGGGGTTTCACCGGAAGCGTCGCCGCTGCCATTTTCCCTGGGTGTGGTTCTAACGATGGCCATGAAAATAATTGCCTCTCCCACACGCTAACGACTGCCAAACGAAACGGCTCCGCAAAGCGAAGCCGCAACGACGAACATTCGTGAAGCGAGGACACAGGTAGTAGGACTCGAACCCACGACATCCGGTTTTGGAGACCGACGTTCTACCAACTGAACTATACCTGTATGAACTAACGCATAACTAACTTGCGTTAGAAATCAAAGCCGCCAATCAGGATTGAACTGATGACCTCTTCCTTACCAAGGAAGTGCTCTACCACTGAGCTATGGTGGCGTGTTTGTTACTCCTTGAGAATAACAAAGATGCAGAGGGACGGATTCGAACCGCCGTAGAGATAAACCCGGCAGATTTACAGTCTGCTGCCATTAACCGCTCGGCCACCTCTGCTAATTTTTCAAAGAACTTCGTCGAAACGGATTTCGGCGAAGCCGGTGGACGGATTCGAACCA
>JAABUM010004900.1_pt1 | contig 14593 bp, 12 predicted proteins | sample 5559161 | NCBI WGS metagenome assembly JAABUM01 (sample SAMN10711868, study PRJNA513369) | rock metagenome | isolation source: Antarctica rocks | place: Antarctica: Victoria Land, Siegfried Peak nord
ACTGGCGCAGCTGGTCGCCACTGCCCCCACCGCCCGCACTGCAGCGCCTACTTGAGCACCTCCGCCACGGGCACGGCCTCGACCTATACGCCGTACCCTGACCCAAGTCAACAAAGTACCGCTAGGGCAGATGAATGCTGCCCGTTTCCCTGCTGTAGTACCCTGCTTTGCTTCGGGAGGCGGTGTTCCCGTCTTCAATGTGAAGTGGTAACCGTTACCTTCGATGACTGGCTGGACATAGGATTCCTTTCCTTCCTTGCTGGAGACCACAAATGTAGACGCGAGGGGCACTTCAATGTGCGAGAACGCGGGATTAGGACTTTTGACCGTGCGTGCCCAAAGCCACGCGACGATGGTGACCTTCTGGCCGACGAGCGGTTTCAGGTCGGGACGCTCATATGCCATTTCGGCAGTGACTTCGACAGGTGGGTACAGATGCCCGATGCGCTTCTCCGCCTCCTCACGCATCCATTGACCATAATGGCGGACATCGTCGGCGAGTCCCTGCGCACCATGCCAATCACGAGCAATAAGCGCCTTCTGTCCCCGCGCTGCGGGATTTACCGGCGGCTGCCCTGCGAACTTCGGCGGGATCTCGATCATCGCCTTGTTGATGAGGACAGCTACGGGATTGAGGTCAGATGCATATGATTCAAGGCCGAGACGCTGCGCTTCCAGTGGGATCGCGCCGCCGCCCGCGAAGGGGTCGTGGAAGGCAGGCAGTTTGTCGGGGTTGAAGAGTTCGGCAGCCTCCGGATGGTCCTTGTTAATCTCGCAGACCTGCTGCCACGAGCGCTGAATCTCGGCGCGGGCGCGCTCCAACACCACCTCATTGGTAGTGTTCTCCCACTGGACTAAGGGCTCGTCAGAGAACAACGTCGCCAAGTGCGTCGCGTGGTGTATCCTGTGCGGCATGGATGTGACCTGCGGCGACAAGCGGCGCGATTCCTTCAGCGCTATGTGGCGCGGCAGCGCGTCATCACCAGCGGCCGGGTGATCGCCGCACGGGATCGTCCACCGCGACCCACCCTCGCTCACTGACACGGTGCTTCTTTGGCGACGAAGCCGGTCGAGGGAATCCCTTGGCTTGTACGAACCTCGGGCGGTCGATGGCTTTCACACGCGCCGGACGCGGAGCACGCCGGTGAGCATCGGGAGGGTGAACTCGTCGCGGGCGGTCTCCGGTCTGCCCATGAGGAAAGCGCGGATCCGGGCGAGTGTGGCCTCGTGTTCCTGTTTTGGCATGATGAGCACCCCTGCGCGCGTCGCGAGTGTTGCGACAAGGGAGTCGGCGGTGCGCCGCTGCCCGTGCGGGAACTCGGCCTGCTCCGGCGAGCCGAACTGGGCGACCAGGCCATTGGTGGGAAGGTGCAAGTTTGTCGTCGCGGCCCGCCAACTGCCGAGCGTGTCACGCGGGCCGATGGCCGCCCTCCCGCTGACCCGCTCAAGGCCGGCAACCCAGTCGACCCGGTTATCGAGGACGTCCCACAGGCCACCCAGGACGCCGTCGGGTACGAGGATCCTCGCGATTTCAGGCCCCGCGACGGCCATGTCGAACCAGTGCAGCGCATTGCCGGCCAGTACAGCGTCGACGGACGCATCCGGCAGCGGTACCGCCTCGGCACGACCCCGCAGCGCACGGACAGCCGGCAGCGCGCGGCGCAGCTCGCTCAGCATCGCCTCGTCGGGCTCGACCGCGATGACTTCGGCGCCCAGCGCGACCAGCGTGGCGGTCAGCTTGCCGGTTCCGGCGCCGAGGTCGAGCACTCGTGCGCCGGGCGCGTGCTCGAGCGTCCAGCGCACCGCAGCCTGCGCGTAGTCCGGGCGGTGCTCGGCGTATGCGGCCGCCGCTGCGCCGAACGACGAGCCGTAAGGTGGCCGTTCGTCCTGGTCCACTCGGTCCCCCTATCCGTGACGCGTGGTCGGTGCGGCGGCACACCCCTCCGGCGCGCAACGGTCTCGACGCCGCCTGGGCGGCGGGTGTGCCGTAGGCCTAGTCCGGTGAGGTGTGCCGGTGACCGCCCGACATACGGCACACACTGTCAGACGTGCCCGGACTGACGATCGGCTACGCGCGCGTCTCGACCGACGCCCGGGACCGCACTGCGCAACGCGACGCCCTCGAGGCTCTCGGCGTCCGGCCCGACCGCGTCTACGTCGACCACGGCTTCATCGGCACCAGCCGCCAGGTCAAGCTCAACATCGGCCGCTCGGTCCACGACCCGACCGCTCCGGTCGGGCGGCTGCTCTTCAACGTGCTCGCCATGGTCGCCAAGTTCGAGGCCGACCTCATCCGCGCCCGCGCGCATGAAGGGATGCGTGTCGCCAAGGCCAATGGTCGCCTGCGGGGGGAGCTGCCAAAGCTCCCCCCGACCCAGGAGGCGCACCTCGTCGGGGAGCTCGAGGAGCTCTTCGGCGTCACGCGATCCACAGTGTATCACGCCGTTCGCCGCGCCGGGCGGCCGGCGGACGCTCTCGACAGCGCCCAATAGCGTCGCAAGAACCGCGCCAAATACCCTTGGAGATCACAGGCATGAAGGAGCAGGGCGCGATCAAGGAGCGCTACGCCCGCGTCGCGGGCACGCTGAACGAGCGGGGCCGCCGCGCGGTGGCGGCGTCGGAGGCCCTGGCCCTCGGCTGGGGCGGGATCAGCGCGGTCGCGCGGGCCACCGGCCTGTCGCGCGACGTGATCCGGGCAGGGATCAAGGAGCTGCGCGGGCTGGTCCCCGTCGCCGCGCCGGGGCGCGTCCGCCGGCCCGGGGGCGGGCGCAAGAAGGCGGCCGAGCGCGACCCGACGGTGGTGGCCGACCTGGAGCGGCTGGTGGAGCCGGCCGCGCGCGGCGACCCGATGTCGCCGCTGCGCTGGACCAGCAAGAGCACCCGCAAGCTGGCGGCGGCGCTGCACGCGGCCGGCCACCGCGTCAGCCACCAGTGGGTGGCCGAGGCGCTGCGCGCCCTGGGCTACAGCCTGCAAGGCAACCGCAAGACGCGCGAGGGGGGCGGCCACCCCGACCGCGACGCCCAGTTCGCCCACATCAACGCCGCCGCCGAGGCCGCGCTGGCGGCGGGCGAGCCGGTGATCTCGGTCGATACGAAGAAGAAGGAGCTGGTGGGCGAGTTCAAGAACGGCGGGCGCGAGTGGCAGCCCAAGGGGGAGCCGGAGCGGGTGCGGGTGCATGATTTCATCATCCCCGAACTCGGCCGGGTGAGCCCGTATGGCGTGTACGACTTGGCCGCGAACGCGGGCTGGGTGCGCGTCGGCATCGACCACGACACCGCCGCCTTCGCGGTGGCGACGATCCGGCGCTGGTTGCACCGCGCCGGGCGGGCGCGCTACCCCGCGGCGCGGCGACTGCTCATCACCGCCGATGGCGGGGGCAGCAATGGGGCGCGCGCGCGGCTGTGGAAGTGGGAGCTGCAGCGGCTGGCCGACGAGACGGGGCTGACCATCGGCGTCTGCCACTACCCGCCCGGCACCAGCAAGTGGCACAAGATCGAGCACCGGCTCTTCTCCTTCATCTCGCAGAACTGGCGCGGCAAGCCCCTGGTCAGCCACGCCGTCATCCTCAGCCTCATCGCCGCCACGACGACGACCACCGGTCTGACCGTCGAGAGCTATCTGGACACCGATCCCTACCCCGCCGGGCAGACGGTCTCCGACGCCCAGATGGCGACCCTCCAGCTCACGCGCGACGACTTCCACGGCGAGTGGAACTACACCATCGCGCCACACGACCCACCACCCGACGAGGTTGTTCTTTGACAGACCCTAAGTCCTCAATGATCTTGAAGAGTTGCTTGCGCTTCGCCGCCCAAGAAGCCTTGAGGTGACTCGGGGGAATCTGGCCCGGGCTATCCAACTCCCATTTCCACGATGGATCGTTGACCAGCTGGGCGAAGAGGACCGCCCGCGCCGTCGCCAACGGCCGCCGCTCCCACCAGAGGTGCAGCGTGCTGGGATGCCCGTGCCGGATTGACTTCTCCCGCGCCGAGGCGGCGTTGATGGCGTCGAGCGGCAACGCGACCTCGATCAGCTTGCGGGGGGACTTCACGGCATATGTCATCGAGCGAGCACTCCTTTGGCGAGCAACGACGGCAAGTCGTAATTCACGGACGCGACACCCCAGCCGGGCTCGGCGTCGAACGGGTTGTGCAGGTAATAGGGGCCGTCCACGCTATCATCCTCGGCCACCAGCGCGATGGCCAACAGGAACTTGTCGGCCTGATTGAGCGCATAGAGGATCTCGTTGCGGGTGACGGTGACGGTATTCGCGCCCTTCACGCGCCCCTTGACCTCGATGTGGCGCGCGTCGGGCTGCCTGCCATCCACGGCGGGCGGGTACGCGGTGATATCCCAGCCGCACTTCTGCGCGGAGACGTCGATCACGCAGCAGCCCCGGGCTTCTTCGACCCGGCGCACCGCGTCCATCGCCAGGCGCTCGATGCGCGCGCGGGCGGCGGCGTCGGCGGAGAAGGTGGCGCCGTCCGCGTCGGCCGGCTCGCCGCGCAGGCGGCGCAGCAACCCCGCGGGGACGACCAGCGCGCCGCCCAGCGCGACGGGGGTGGCGGAGGTCACGTGGCGCATCGCCAGCAGTTCCCGCTTGCGGCTCGCCAGGCGCCCCTCGAGCTCGGTCACGGTGCGGCGGGCGTTGTCGAGGTTCAGGCGCACGTCCTTGCCCGCCTCCTGATCTTCCTTGAGCTTGAGCCAGCGGTCGGACCAGAAATTGATCTCCATGGTGAGGCGCTCGTGGACCGCCGCGAGCGTCTTGTCGACGTGGGCGACGCGGCGCCCGGCCACCTCAGCGAAGTGCTCCGGCACGAGGGTCGCGGCGGCGAGCGCGAGCGCACGGTGCTCCTGATCGGCCCGGATCCACGGCGCGGCGAGCAGGTCCGCGAGCAGCGGCCGGTCGGCGGTCGCGAGCGGTTCCAGGTCGAGGTGCGGCGCCCAGCCGGCGAACGCGGGCGACCCGTCGGGCGCGACGCGGACGAACTGCAGCCGCTTTGAGAGGACCTGGTCGTCGCCCGAGCGGATCTCGTGGGTGAGCAGGAAGAGCAGGTGCGGCTCCTCGCCATCGTCGGTCGGGTCCACCAGGAGCGCCCCCTGGCGCAGCAGGTTGCCGTGCTGCTCGAGCAGCAGGTCGCTCACGGCCAGCATGAGCGGGTGGCCGGGGTGCAGCATGGCGGCGAACGGCGCGCCCGGCCGGTCGAGCGGTCGCACCGCATCTTTGGTGAAGCAGACGCGCTCGTAGCGTTTCAGGACCGGGGCCAGTTCGCGGCGGTTGCGCCCAGTGATGACGCGGTCGCGGTCGCGGATGGCGACCGGGACGTGGGTGATCTCGAAGCGGGCCGCCTCGCGCGGGTACATCACGCCACAGAGCGCCGCGAAGGCCCGCGTGAAGAAGGCGCGCACGAAGTAGGGCTGGAGCCGGCGGGCCTCGGCCTGCTCCATTTCCTCCTTCACCGCGAAGAGGCGTTCGGCACCCATCGACTCCTGCGCCAGGGCGTTGCGGTCGAGGATGGCGCGCAGGTGCTCGCGGTCGAGCGCGTGCTCGACGCTGCGGCCGAGCCGGGCGCGGACCTCCGGCTGGTCACCGTAGCGGATCGCGTCGAGGAGCAGGGTCTTGAGGCTGGCCCCCTCGAAGACCTCGCCGAGGATGTCGAAGACGCGGCCCTTGAGCGCGTCGCTCTCGACCCGCAGCTTCTCCAGCAGCCGGAAGTAGACGTCGCCCTCGCGCGTCTCCCGCGCGACGAGGTTCCAGAGGTGGCAGACCTCGTGCTGGCCGATGCGGTGGATCCGCCCGAAGCGCTGCTCGAGGCGGTTGGGGTTCCAGGGCAGGTCGTAGTTGACCATCAGGTTGGCGTTCTGCAGGTTCACGCCCTCCCCGGCCGCGTCGGTGGCGATCAGCACGCGCACCCCCGGGTCGGAGCGGAAGAGCGCCTGGACGCGGCGGCGCTCGTCGCGGTGGGTCGCCCCCTCGATCGCGACGATGGCATCGGGGTCGCCGAGCACGCCGGCGATCTTCGTCCGCAGGTAGTGCAGCGTGTCGCGGTGCTCGGAGAAGATGATCAGCTTCCGCTGGCGCCCGCCCGCGTCGCGCATGGCCGGGTCGTCCTGCAGGATGCGGGACAGCTCGTCCCACTTGCGGTCCAGCCCGGACGCGACGAGGGCCCGCGCTTGCCCCTCGAGGCGGCCCAGGATGGCGATCTCCTGCGCCAGTTCCGCGCCCGACCGGGCGGCGGTGGCGCGGTCGATCAGCGTCTCCTCGAGGTCCTCCTGCTCCTCCGCGGTGATCTCGTCGTCGTCCTCCGGGACCGCGGCGAGCGACTCGGCGAGGAGGGCGTCGCCGCGCTCGCCCAGCTGCTCCTCGCGCAGGCGGCGTTCGAGGCGCTCCTTGCGGCGCTTGAGCGACTGGAAGATCGCCTCCGGGCTGGACGCGAGGCGGCGCTGCAGCGCGGCCAGCGCGAAGCCGACCGAGCCTTTCCTGCCCCCGGCGAGCTGGTCGGCCTTGCCCATCTCGGTCTTCACGTACTGGGTCACGGCCTCGTAGAGCGCGGCCTCGGGGTCGGAGAGGGCGTAGTTGACGGTATACGCCTTCCGCTCGGGGAAGAGCGGCGCGCCGTCGAAACGGACCATCTCCTCCTTGACCATGCGACGCATGAGGTCGGAGACGTCCACGCGGTGCACACCGTCGCGGAACTTGCCGTAGAAGCGGTCCGAGTCGAGCAGCGACAGGAAGAGCTGGAAGTCCTCCTCCTTGCCGTTGTGCGGCGTGGCCGTCATCAGCAGCAAGTGCCGCGTGTGTTGGCCGAGCCGCTCGGCAAACCGGAAGCGCCCGGTGCGCTTGATCTCCCGGCCATAGAAATGCGCGGACAGCTTGTGGGCCTCGTCGAAGACGACCAGGTCCCACCCGGCGAGGCAGGCCTTGTCCTGGGCCTCCTCGTTGCGCGATAGCTGGTCGAGGCGGACGATGAGCTGGTCGTGATCCTCGAAGGGGTTGCCGCTCGGCGAGGCGGCGTCGAGTTCCTTGCCGAAGATCCGGAACTCCAGCCCGAACTTCTCGAAGAGCTCGTCGCGCCACTGCTCCACCAGGCCGCCGGGGGCGACGATCAGGATGCGCCGCGCGTCGGCGCGCATCAGCAACTCGCGGATGTAGAGCCCGGCCATGATCGTCTTGCCCGCGCCGGGGTCGTCGGCGAGGACGAAGCGCAGGGGCTGGCGCGGCAGCAGCGACTCGTAGACCGCCGTGATCTGGTGCGGGAGCGGATCGACGTTCGACGTATGGACGGCCATCATCGGGTCGAAGAGGAAGGCGAGATCGATGCGCTTGGCCTCGACCGCGAGCTTGAACGCCTCGCCGTCGCCGTCGAAGGCCCACGGGCGCTCCGCGACGGCGAGGGCGATCGTCGCCTCGTCGGCCCGCCCGAGCAGGCGGTCCTTGAGGGTGCCGTCGGGCGTCTTGTAGATGACCTGGACCGCGCCCTCGGCGATGGGGACCACCGCGACGATCGTGGCGACGGCGGACGGTTCTAGCCCGGTCAGCGCGCTCCCGGCGACCAATTCCTCAATGCGCATGCGCGGCACCGTGCATGGTCGGCGCAGCCGGGCCGGCGGTCGCCGCCGACCCGCACGCGCGAGCGGCCGCCACGAGCCGCGCCCAGGCCGTGGTCGATATGGCAAGCACGATCATCCCGTCGATGCTCCTGGCGTTACCCCGCGAACACCGCGACCCGCACCGGAGCGTCGTCGGCGGCGAGCGGGGTCGATCGCGTCGTATTGTGGGCGAAACTACCCCGCTTTGTAAGATCATCATACCAGACACGGCGCGCGTCGTTGAGCCATACTTTAGTCCTACCTCGCCACCCGGAGACGAGCGAGCAGACCAGCTCGTCGTGACGCCGCCTGCCGGCGCGCTCACGGCGCGATCACACCGGTCGGTCGATAGGTGGGCCAGCATAGCCCACACGAGGACCCGCGGCGCCTCGGTCCCGCGCATGTGTCGGCGGGCAGAGCCTCAGCCTCATCGCCTGGTGAAGGGCACGGGCTGCCCTTGAAGGGCTCTCGTTACCGGCCGCCTACAATCCCTGCTTGCCGCCGCCACACCGACCCGCTTGAGAGCAACTTCGGGGACGAACGCCCGACATTGACAGCGGGTGCGCCGCAGCGCGCGGCGGCACCGGGCACCACACGTATGGCGCGGCCCTGCGGAGAATCCTACTGCCCTGGGCATACAGGGAAACGGCGTCCGACGACCATGCAGTATCCGCGCCAGCTTCTTCCGGTGTTGTGTGATCGCCCCTAAACGGGTTCTCGCTACTGGCCGCCTACAACTGTGCCGTTCGCCAGGGTATTGGACTCAGGCTCAGTATTCGCCCCCTTTTCGTCGGACTCGCCATGCCGTCCTTGTCATCCTGCTCATCGGGCGTTCCGCAGCCGCCGAACGGGCGGGACTCAGACTCACGTTGGCACAAATCAGCGGCGAACGGCTGGGACTCGGACTCAGGGGGCCGTTCGCCGGGACATGGGACTCGGGCTCACCGGCTGCCGGCGAATGCGTGGGACTCGGGCTCAGGAATCGTGGGACTCAGGCTCATCCGTGAGCGGTTCGCCGACGAACGCGTGGGACTCGGGCTCACCACGGACTCTGACCTAGCGTAACGGACAGGGTGATGGTGGGTAAGCACCAATTGGTGCTGTGCCTTTCGCCAGGTTTTGCAACCGCGGCGCGGGGGTTGGCCTCGTGCGTGTACCTGATCCGCCTGCCCTGGCCTCTTTCGTGCAACTGCGGCTCACCCCCCATCGCCGTTGCGCCGGGCGGTACGGCCCTACGGGGTATCGCCGAGATATGCGGGGACGAGCGGCAGGCCTTCACCCGCCAGGGCGAGGAGTCGCCGCCGCACCGCTTCCGGCCACAGGGTGAGGTCGGCCAGCGCGGCCAGCGCCACCCAGCGGACCGCCGTCTGTGTCGCGTCGGGGAGCGGCGCGTTGTCCGCGAGCGCGGCGGCGGCCGCGTCGTCGACCGGCGTGCAGGCGAAGATGCAGTGGGGGTCGTGGTCGTCGCCGTGGTCGGTCAGCCCGTGGCGGCGCGGGATGAACTCCCGCACCCACAGGAGCGGGCCCGCCGCGACGACCAGCCCGGTCTCCTCGCGCACCTCGCGCACGACCGCCTCGGCCAGCGTCTCGCCGGGCTCCTGCCCCCCACCCGGCAGCAGGTACACCTCACGACCGCCGATGGTGCAGGCTTGCAACAGCACCGCCTCGTCCCGGAGGATCAGGGCCCGCGCCGCGACCCGGACCTGCGACGTGTGCCCCTCCGTGGCCGCCATCGCCGCCCTCCTGTCCCTCCGCAACCGCGAGCCCCGGTGCGGGCGAGTATACTCCGGGGACCGGTGGCGCGGCAGGCATCCGCTGGGATGACGGGACGTCGTGGGGGCGATGATGGCGCGGGACGTAGCGGTGGGCTTCCTGTATCACGCGGACTCGGGACACGTGCTGCTCCACCTGCGCAGCGCCGACCGGCCGCCGAGCGCGGGATTGTGGGCGTTCTTCGGGGGCGGGGCCGAGCCCGCGGACGGCGGGGACTTGCTGGCGACCTGGTGCCGCGAGCTGCGCGAGGAACTCGGGGCCGTCCTCGACCCGGCGCGGGTCGTCGCGCTGCGCCGCGGCACGTATCCGGACGGGTCGCGGTGGCGCGAGTATTGGGCACCCTGGCCCACCACCGCCACGGCCTTCGTGCTGACGGAGGGGCAGGGGTACGCCTGGTACACCCTGGACGAGGCGCTCGCGCTGCCCGATCTCGCCGACTACGCGCGCGGGAGCCTGCTCACTTTCCGCGCATCCCTGACGCCCCGCCGCTGCGGCGTCTTGTGATGCTCCTGACGGGCGCGGTAGGGCCGGCTGGCGCTACTCCGGGATGGCTGGGAGCGCCAAGACAGGCTCGGCGAGGGCGACATAGAGGGCCTGCTTGCGGGCGAGGTCCGCGCCCGGCAGCCAGAGCTGCCGCTCTAGTTGAGCGAGCTCCGGGTCCAGCCCGAAGCGCGCGACCCAGTCGTGCAGCCGCTTGTGGAACGGCAGATATCGGCCATACGCGGCGAACCAGGTCGCGCAGGCACCGCGCAACGCGTCGGCCAGGATCTCGTGGAATAGCCACCCGTCCCCCCGCGCCGTACACCCGGCGAGCGCGTCGGCATACCCCGGTAGCTGCTCCGCCAGCCGGGCCCGCGAGCGCGCCGCGAGGGCGGGCGGGAAGGCGGCGACCCTAGCGCGCGCCGCAGCGCCAGCGCCGCGCTCGTCCGCCAGCAGCACGCCGTAGGCGAACCCGGCGACGGCGGCCAGGGGTTGCGGATAGGCGCGCTGCTCCCACCCGCCGCCCGCGCCGACGCTGTCCAGCCACTCCGCGAAGACCGCCGCGGGGATGTGCGCGACATCGATTGGCCGAGTGCCGATCCGGAACTGGTCGAGGTAAGCGCCTGGTTGGTGGAACTGCTCGGTCGGCCAAGTTCCCTCATTGAGGCACTGCGCCGGGCGCGCCTCGGGGGCGGGTGGCGCGGCGCGATCCCATACCAGGACGAGATCGATGTCGGCATCTGCCGAGAAGCCCGTGACGACCGAACCCTGCCCATAGGCGAAGCTCAGCCCGCCGAGGGGTCGGTACGCCGGTACCACCCGTGCCGCGATCGCCCGCGCGTGTGCAATCCCATCCATCGGCTCAGCGTAGCACGATCCTGCCGCGCGCACCAGCGGCCTCGCCGATCCGCGCAACGTCCCCCGCATACGCCCCGCTCGCCCTTGCTATACTCCCTGCCTTGGCGACAGGGCGGGGGTTGTATAACGTGAGTAGAGGGCATCATGACGAACGGTGTGGGCGCGCGTTTTGAGGCCTCGTACCGCAGCCTCCGGGCCTTGGAGGGGCACGGGCGGTATCTTGGCGCGTTCATCTTCGGTTCGGTCGCCAGGGGCGAGGCCACCGGGCGCAGCGACCTCGACGCGAAGGTACTCGTCGATACGGATAACCCCTGCGACAACATCAACCACCCGGTGATTGGCGGCGTCAAGCTCGACCTTACCTTCATTTCCCTCGCGCAGCTGCGCCGCGACACCGAGCGAGAGGTGGCGCGCGCGGCGCGGGTCCCGATGCTGGCCGAGTCGCACATCGTCTTCGACACGACCGGGGAACTGGAGGCGCTCCGGGCGTGGGCGCGCCAGGCCACCCCGCCGCGCGCCACGCCCGAGGACTATCAATTGCTGCGTTTCCTTGTATTCCACACCCACAACAAGGTGGCGCGCGCCATGGAGAGCGACCCACCCGCCGCGCTGCTCGCGATGCACACCGGGCTGGTCGAACTGTTCGACCACTATCGCCGCTTGCAGGGCCGGTGGGAGGTGAGCAGCAAGCGGCTGCTCCCGGAATTGCGCGCGGCCGACCCGCCGCTGGCGAGGCTGGTGGAGGACTTCGTGGCGACGGCGGACCTGCGTGCCAAGTTCCGCCTGTGGGAGGAGCTCGTCGCCTCCATCGCCCGGCCGCTGGGCGGCTGGGCCGACGCCGAGAACACCTGTGACTGCGCCGGGTGCCGCGCGGACCTGGCCGCACTCCTGCGGGGCTGACGTTTCTCGGGCATGTGGCAAGCCCGACAGGGCGATACAGCGCGGGACGGCCTCGCACGGCCCTCACCGATACCCGACGGTGGCGAGGAATTGGACATGGGTGCGCCTCCCGAAGGCCCCGAAGCAGTTCCGCGGGATCCTGCCGAGACGGTGGGTGGCGGAGCGGACGTTCAGTTGGTTGGGACAAAGTCGTCGCCTGGCGAAGGAGTACGGGCGCCTCTGTGCGACGAGCGAGGCCTACATCGACGCCGCGATGAGCCGCACCATGCTGCGTCGGCTGGCCCGCGCCTGATCTTGCGCGGGCAGCTTCCGGGCGATACCGGCCAGACCAAGCGGATAAAAGGATGGTGCCGCACCATATACGTTCGCTCTCGCACATCACCCGGGACGCATCCCGGGGGCGCTCGATTGGCGGCACCCGCGCGGTCGAACCGTCGGCCCTCTCCACGTTGCTATACTGTCCTCCCCGGCGGCGGCTCGGCGCGTGGCTGGTGGCGCGTCGGGTCGCGACACAATCGACGGGAGCGCGGGCTGAGCAAGGAGGCCGGTGTTGGCAACGTCGCACGAGGGGGCGCCGGAGGGCGGGGCGGCCGCCCCCCCGGTGGTATCGGACGCGATCTGGCGCCAGATCGCGGCGCGGCACGACCTGGGCGCGCGCCCGTGCGTGCGCCTGCCGTCGATCGGCGTGTTCAACGCGGTCTACGGCCTCGGCGACGACCTGATCCTCCGCGTGCCGCGCGCGCAGCCGCGAGTTATGGCGATGGCCGCGAAGGAGGCCGTCGCCGTCCCGGCGGCGCGCGCCGCCGGGGTGCGGACGCCGCGGCTCGTCGCGTTCGACGACTCGCTCGCGCTGCTGCCGGTCCCCTACGCGGTGTACGAGCGCGTCCGGGGCGAGCCGCTCGAGCTGCTCGGCCTGGACCCGGCGGCCACGCCGTCCGCCTATCGCGCCCTCGGGCGCGACCTCGCGCGCCTGCACACCGGGGTCGCGCCCGAGGGTCCGGTCGGTGCCCTCGGCGTCCCGAATCTCCCGCAGTGCGACCCTCGCCCGCTCCCGGAGGAGCTGGCGGCGGCGGGTTATTGCTCCGCCGTCGAGGCGCGCTGGCTCGGCCGCTGGCTCGCGCGCCTGCCGCCGCTCCTCCAGGCGCCCGCGGACTGGCGTTTCCTCCACGGCGACACGCAGGCGACGAACGTCCTCGTGCGGCCCGGGTCGCACGACTATCTCGCGCTCATCGACTGGGGCGGCTGCGGCTGCGGCGACCCGGCGCTCGACTTCTCGGGGATGCCGCTGGCGGCGGTCCCGGCGGTCCTCGCCGGCTACCGCGAGCTCGCCGCACTCCCCGAGGACGCGACCGCCGAGGCGCGCATCCTCCGCTACCACCTGCACTTCGCGCTGATCAGCGTGCGCGGGGTGCCGCAGCCGCGGCGCTCCTGGGCCGAGCGCCCCCTCGGCTACCTGCTCGCCGTCATGCGCTTCCTGCTCGACCCGCCGGATCCGCGGTGGGTGGCGCTCTCCCCCTGACGGGCGCCGACAACGGGGCTGTCGTGGTTAGGTCGTACTCGTCGTCGCCGGGCCCGGCGCGACGAAGGACTGCACCGGCCCCCGCCAGCGCGCGGTCGCGAGCCGGACTTCCCGGTACGCCCCGCCGGTGTAGCGGCCGAGCGTGGCGCGCCAGAATGCCCGGGCGGCGGCACTGCCCTCCAGTTGGCCCAGTTCCCAGCGCCCCGGGTGCCCGTCGAAGAGCGCCCGGGCGACGTGGCCCCCGCCGCCGCGGCGGCGGTACTTCCGCAGGACGAAGAACTCGTCCATGAGCCAGGTCGGCGCGCCGTCGACGTACGACGCGTGGCGGGCGACGAACGCGAAACCCGCGAGGTGGCCGTCGACGGCGATCAGGTGCACCTCGTAATCGGGGTGCCACAGGCGGGCGAGATCCATGACGTGGTAGCGGCCATCCGCCTCGAGATCGGCGCCGTACGTGTCGCTGGCGTCGTACTCGTACAGTTGTAGCAGCCGCTCGACGACCGGCTCGCGCGCCGGATCGCCACCGACGGCATCATCCGCCCTCCATATCGCCACCGGAACAAGCGCACCGGTTGCGGGCATTAGCGAAACGTAGGGCACAGTATAGCGCGCCATGAGGACGCCACACGGACCCGATGGCAATACCACGCGGCAGCATCGCCGCGACCGCGTTCCCGACGCGCGCAAGGAGGTGCTCGACCCTGCGCGCACCGCTGCTCGCGAAAGGCGCGGCGGCCGGTGACGGGGCACGATCGGGACTGCGCTATACTGGGCCGATGCAGACGCACGATCGCGCGTGGGAACGGTACTTCGTCGCGACCGGCTACCCCGCGGCGCGGCCCCCGGCGGCCGGCATCGAGGGGGCCGTCTATCGCCTCGGCCGCGCGCGCGTCGGCAAGCTCTGGGCGCGCCGCTCCGTGGCCGAGCTGGCCCTCCTCCAGCGCGCCTACCGCGACATCGCCGAGCAGGCGCCGCCTTTCGCGACCCCGGCGATCCTGGAGCTCGTCGCGGTGCGCGGCGTGCCGGTGACGATCGAGCGCGAACTCCCCGGCCGGCCACTCTGGGAGGTGGTGCGGGAGGGGGATCCCGCGCTCGCCCCCGCCGCCCGGCGCTGCATCTCAGGCGTGCTCGCAGGCCTCGCCAGAATGCGGGCGACGGCACCGCTGCGCCGGCTCGCGGTGCGGGACGAGGCGCGGCCGCTGTGGCGGGGCCACGCCGAGTGGGGCGCCGCCCTCGCCGCGCTGGTCGACCGCCGCGTCGCCCGCTTCGGCGGGCAACTGCGTCGGCGGGTCGCGGACTTCGATGCCCTGCACGCGGGGGTCGCCCGGGCCCTGCGGGCGCTCGCGGTGCCCGCGCCCGCGCTCGTCCACGGCGATCTGGTGCCCGCCAACATCCTCGTCGACGACGCCCTGCGCCCGGTCGCGGTCCTCGACTTCGGGTTCCTCTCCACGACCGGCGACCCGACGTTCGAC
>JAABUM010004901.1_pt1 | contig 14592 bp, 16 predicted proteins | sample 5559161 | NCBI WGS metagenome assembly JAABUM01 (sample SAMN10711868, study PRJNA513369) | rock metagenome | isolation source: Antarctica rocks | place: Antarctica: Victoria Land, Siegfried Peak nord
GCACGCGCCGCGGGTAGGGCTCGGCGTAGGCCGCGCCGCGCGGAAGTTCGCCGCTGGACAGCACGCCACGGCTGCCGGTGGAGAAGGGGCCTGGGCCGATGGTCAGTGACACGTGGGGCTCCGATCTGAGGGTGGGTGCTCGTGCCTAGGAGGTGGGCGGGTAGCGGGAATCGAGGCGGGTTGCCTCGGTCGAGCCGGTTGGGTTCTAGACGCCGCCGCCGGCGAGCTCTTCGATGTACTGGGCGACAGTTCTCGGCTCGCGGCCCAGGGCGGCGCGCAGGACAAGCCCGTTGCCGCCGAGGAAGCCGTGCTGGTCGTAGTGCTCCATCATCCGCGTCACCCCTTCGCGCATCGGCCCTGCAGGCAGCTGCCGGGCGGCCTCCACCGGAGACGACTCGTCGGCCTGCACCGGCCGCCCGAGGGCGCGCGCCATGAGCTCGGCCAGGTCGGTGCGGTCGAAGGTGCCCGGCGAGCACAGCTCGAACGTGCCGTTGCTCAGGAGTTCGCCGGTCATCGCGACGGCGGCGACCTCCGCGACGTCGCGGTAGTCGACGTAGCACATTCGGGACCGCTTGGAGTACGGCATGCTGACGCTGCCCTGGTCACGGGCGCTGGCCCAGGCCCCGTCGAGCATCTGCATGAACATCGCGGGCTGCAGGACGGTGTAGTCCATACCCGACGTGTAGAGGGCCTCCTCGACGGGTGCCTTGTCGGCGTGGTTGACCAGAGTCGCGAGCGTGGGGTGCATGACGCCGGAGAACACGAACTTGCGCACGCCCTGGGACTGTGCGGCGTGGACCATCGCCACCCCCAGGTCGGCTTCGTGGGGTGCGAACGCAGGGTTGATGTGGAAGACGCCGTCCATGCCCTTCGCGGCGGCGCGAAGGCTTTCGGGGTCGGTCAGATCGCCTGTGGCGGTCTCGTCGGCGCCCCGATCACGAACCGCTGCAGCCTTGTCCGGATCGCGGACCAGAGCGCGGACCGTCGCACCGCGAGTTTTGAGCTGAGGGAGGACCAGGCCGGCGTAGCTGCCCGTCGCTCCGATCATGAGGACGTTCATGCGCCGAAGACGCCGTGCGCTTCGGAGAGTTGCTGCGCTCGCGCCGGGTCGGGCATCGGCACATCAGCTCCGGGAAGCTCGAGTGTTGTAGCCGGGTCGCCGAGGTCGTGGACCAGGTCGGCCAGGCCAGCGGGAGCGGTGAGGAGCAGGGTCCGGCCGGGCCCGTCGTTCGAGACGGTGAACCCGTGCGCAACGTTGCGAGGCAGGAACGCGAGCGCACCGGGTCCGGCAGGCCAGGTCCGGTCGCCGCAGTGCACGGTGAACTGCCCGGCCAGGACAAAGAAGACCTCGTCTTGCTCAGGGTGCACGTGCAGGGGCGGGGCGTAACCGGGTGGGACGCGGTGGTCGACAACGTCGAGACCGCCCAGCGTGGAGCGGCCCAACACCTTGTTGATGGACAGCGATCCCAGCCAGTAGTAGGGGTCGCCCTCGTCGCTGGCAAGGACGAAGCCGCTGGTGCTCTCAGGTGAGGAAGTTTCGCCTTGCGTCATCGAGTTCTCCTGGACGATGTGGGACCTAAAGGGTGAGGAGCTGCGCGGCTTCGGGGGGGCGTAGCCGGTGGGACGCGGTGGTCGACGAGATCCAGCCCGCCGCGGGTGTCGACCGCGCGGACCTTCCTCAGGTTGAGGCTGCCGAGCCGGTGGTAGGCCTCCCCCCCCCGTCCGGTCCCAGGACGTAGCCGCGCCGAGCCCCGCCAGACGGGGGCGGCCCGGACGGGGACGCGGGGAAGCTCATGTCGCTCCTCGGATGTGGACGAGTTCGTCCACAACCTAGGTCGGATCAGGAGCCTCGGCAAGGGACGGGGAGAGGCCGCGCAGGAACAGCGCCTTCTGGCGCCGCGCTGCCCGCTCCCAGCCGGGCGCCAGCGGCTGGGCGATCATCGCGCCGAAGACCACCACGTCGGCCGGTGTGACGTCCGCCCGGACGCTGCCATCCTTGCGGCCGCGGGCCAGCAGCAGCCCGAGGGTGCGGTGGACGGCCGCACGGACCGCTACCGTGCCCGCGGGCAGGTCGGTGGGACCCCCGTGCAGGGGCAGGACGAGCTCGGCACGGTGCTCGAGGGTGCGGTCGAGGAACCAGCTCACGGCCTCCAACCCGGACCCGGCATGCGAGGCCGCCTCGACGGCGACCTCCAGGACCATGCGAAATGACCGTTCGGTGAGCGCTGCAAGCAGCGCCTCCCGGGTCGCGTACCGGCGGTAGAGCGTGGCCACCCCGACCCCGGCCTCGGCGGCGATCGTGGCCATAGGCACGTTCTGGCCGTCCCGCAGCATCGTGGTCACCGCCGCCGCGAGCACCCGCTCCTGGTTGGCCAAGGCGTCCCGGCGCAGCCGCCTCGCCGACGACGCAGGCTCACCCGTCACCCGTCACCCGTCACCCGTCCTCTCCGCGTGAGGCTGTGGCTCGCATTGTGGTAGCTGCTCTGGCCGTTGACGAGAAGGCCGGGGAGCGGGTGGTTCGAACAGCTGGGTCCAGGCGTGCCGCCAGGGCCAGTGCTCAGATAGATCCGGGCGTCGGGTAAGCGGGCGAGCCTGGCCGGGACGTCCATGACGCCGCCGGGCGGGTGGGTTGGCGTGCCCCCGGCCGGGGGGCAGTGGGTTCACCCACCGCCGTAAGGCCCTGCTTGAGCGCTTCGCCTGCGAGGTGGTCAGGCCTGGCTGTCCGGCGGTGCCCCGGTCGGGGATCGGCTATCAGACAAGATCACTACCCCCGGTCCCGGCCAAATAGCGCTGCCAGAACCGCGCCAACTACTGCTGCAAGTCATAGCGCATTCCGCTACACCCGCATCGACGTGCCGATTACGGTCGGTTGTGTTCGTCAGGCCGGGTCAGACACGGGTTGCTGCGTTGCCTGAGTGCGCAGCGCAGCACTCATCCTCGCTTCAGAAGAGGGCAAGTGTCACGCGTTGTGGTGCGACGAGGTCGCCCGGCGGTGCGCCACCCGGCCTGGACCATCCCGCCCCGGGCCGGCGGAGGCAACTATGCGGCACCGGCACACCCTTCCGTCCCGACCGGCGGCTCAGGGCGCACGCCCGAGCCTTCTCGGCCTTGGCGCATCACACCCGCCACGCCCGCAGCCGGCGCGGCGGCGTCTCCGGGGTGACGCCGCGTTCTACAGTTCCTCGAACACCAGTTCTATTCACGGGAGACCGCGATGAGCACAGCAAGCGCCGCCGGCTGGCAGCCCACCACGACCCGCGCGAACGTAGCCCGTCAGATCAAAGCCCAGCGACGCGGCTACGCCCGCGCCGTACTGCGAACGTTGGCCCACACCCAGCAGGACCGGCCCACCGCGCAGGTCCAACGCCTCCTTCGCGACACGCTCACCCCGCTGGGAGTGCGCCTGCCAGCCGCCACCCTGCAGCAACTCGCCTCGGACATCACCGCTGGACGACCCGTCGACCTGACCTAGCCAGGTCAGGAAAACCGTCCGGAAACCTGCCGGCACCACGTGGACCGGCCCGCCCGCCGGCGAATCGCCCCCCGGGTAGCAGCAGCTGCGCCGACGGCACCTGGCAGACAGTGAACCGCCGCTAGCGGCGGTCCCAGAGCCAGCGCAGCGTCAGGAACTCTGCGATCTTCTTCAGCATCGTGCCCTCCTCGACAGAGACACGACGCTACGCCCAGCGGCAGGTGCAGCATTGAGCCCGCATCGTGGAGGACGGCAGAGCGTGGGGGTGTCTCGCTGAGCAAGGCTGGCAACTCTCCCCTGACCGAGGAGGCACCGGGCCCCACCCGCGCGCACCGTCGGTCTGAGCTGGGATGTGCGGACCGCTGGCGCCGACCTCGACCTCGACCTCGACCTCGACCACGCTCGCCGGTAGCGGCACGGTAGCCGGGGGCGCCCACTTCGTGTTGTTCACCAATTACAAGCCCAGACGGCTCGGTCGAGCACACCCGGTGACAACCTCGCCGGCAGCAGCGGCTGACAAGGTGATCAAAATTCGACCTCGCCGGCGTCCCGGCGAGGTCGCCCGGATCGTGCTCCGGCCAGCATCTATGAGGCTGAGAGCCGGGGCAGAACGTCGTCCGGGGCCACAACGCGTTTACCCGCATCGTCAACCAGGCCGGGGGCGCCGAGGCCGCCCACTATGACCTGACCGAGGACACCGGCGGCGAGACCGCGACTGCTTCCGGCGAGCTCTACCGCAACGACCCGACTGGCAGTTCCGGGCTATCGGGCAGGGCGACGCCTCCGGGTTGTGCGGCATCGCCGTCGGCGTCTGACCAGACACCGGCCGCAGGGAAGCCAGGTGTCCGGTTCCTGTCGCCGCCAGGTGATAGGACGGGCGCATGCGGAAGGCGGCGGCGGACCGGTGGCGGTTCGACCGCAAGGTGGTGTGGTCCCCGACCTGCCTGTGGTGGGTCGGCGCAATCGGCGACGACGGCTACGGCCGCTTCGCCACCGGCACCGGCCGGGTGATGAGCGCCCACCGCTGGCTGTGGGAACAAGACGTCGGACCGCTACCCGCCGGGGTGCGGCTACGGCACTGCTGCGATGAGACCAGCTGCGTGCGCCTGGCGCACCTGCTACCGGGCAGCCACCGGCTCAACATGGGCGACATGACCCGCCGCGGACGCGCCGGCGGCCCGCATCACCACGGCCGGGCTGACATTCGCGGGGCGGCTGGGCGGGCCCGGGCCATCCGCGCCGCTCTGACCGGCGGCTACCACCCCGACCGGCTGACCGCCGCCATCACCGCCGGCGAACCCTGGCGCCATCAGCTTGCACTGTTCCCCGACCCCGCCCCGGCTGAACCACCCCGGCAGGGCGCAGCCCCCGGGGGCCGCGGGGGGCCCCTCCTCCCTACAGGCCGGCCGGCGCCGGCGGCTAAGACGCTCGCCAGCGTGTTCACGGTGGTCACCGCATGCTTTCGGGAGCGTTGCTGCCCTGTCGCGGCGGCACGGCTGGGTTCAGGCGCAACCAGTGGTAGGTGGCGCCGGGCTCGCTTCAGACGTGCCGGGCGAGCTGAAGCACATGGTCCGGGATCGCCCGCCCGGTGCCTCGTCGCACCGCCACCAGAGCCTTAGCTGCTGACACCTGCGCGGCCCAGTGAGTCTGTGCATCTCCGGTGTGAGCCCATCTACCGGATCCTCAACGAGGTCGACGTTGAAGCCCTCCGCCCGCGCGAGGCGCTCAGCTGCCACTAGCTGTTGAGCCCCCCGGTCTGAGTGCCGTGGCTGAGCGATGCCAGTCCGGTCTCCAGCAGTCGCGCGGCTCGGCGTACGTCACCGGCGACGGCGCCGCGCAGCTGAGCGCCGCGCCGGCCGGCGAGGATGTGACGTACCCGTGAGTCCATGTCGACCTGGACCAGGCCCACGAGCGCCCGACCGGCGATCGTCGGCTCCGGGTCGGTGGGCTCGATGCCCGCCTGCAGGGCGAGCTGTTCGGCGGCCACGTGGGCGAGGCGGTCCTGGATCTCCAGCCAGTGCGCGTGCAACGCCGGCGTCTGCTTGACCAGAGCCGCGAATGTCGTGGCGACGTAGGCGGCGAGTTCGTCGTCGAGCAGGTCGAAGCCGTCCATGTTGGCCTCAAGCGCGCCGACAGCGGCATCGGTGATCGACAACCCGGTCGGCCGGTCGCGCAGCGTGGTCGCAAGGCCTTCGATGAGCTCGTCGGCTTCGTCGAGCACCATCGCTTCCTTGGTCGGGAAGTAGTTGTAGAGCGTCTTCATCGAGACGTTGGCGCGGTCGGCGATCTCTGACACCTTCACTGCGTCGAAGCCGCGACTGGCGAACATCGCTGTTGCGGCGTCAGAGATGAGATGGCGGGTGAGTCGACGCTTGCGCTCGCGCAGCCCTTCATCGGGATGCTCGGCGCGGTAGCGCATCTCTTCGGCGTGTCGCACGCGGCGCAGGCTGTCGATCATCTCTTCGCCCATCTCCCCAGCCATGACGACGTCAAGGACGCCCTCGGTGGGTTTGTCGGGATCGATGACGCCGGAGCCTGGCTCGCTCATAGCCTCGAACGCTACCCCAGAACTTCATCTTGACGTATGTCTACACAGCGTGTACTTCTACAGACGTACGAGCAATCGCTCTCTGAACCTAGGAGCCCACTGATGGCTGAGACCTCACTGCCCTTCCCCTGGACGTTGCCACGCAGCCGACCGCCCGCAACCCGCTGCGCGTGCTCGTGCTCGTGCTCGCCAGCAGCATCACGGACGTCGTGAGCGCGACGCTCGGCAACGTCGCCGGCGAGCAGTCGAACAGCCCTCACCGCGGCGGCCTTCACACCCCGCACAACAACGGCGCACGGCTTCGCGTCGTCAAGCAGGAAGGAACATGATGAAGGCAGCGCAATTCAGCCGGTTTGGGGGTCCCGAGGTACTCGAGATCGTGGATCTTCCCGAGCCGCATCCCGGTCCCGGACAGATCCGGATCGTCGTCCACGCGGCCGGCATCAATGCGACCGAGTGGAAGCTGCGCAAAGGCCTGCTGAGCTTCGGAGCGGGGCTGCCGCAGACGACGGGTCGCGACGTGGCGGGCGTCGTCGACAAGGTCGGAGCAAGTGTTAAGGATGTCGCTGTCGGCGACCGGGTATTTGGTGTCTCTGACGATGGCTCCGGAGCAGCCGAACTGGCGCTGCTGACCTATCGGGCGCCGATCCCGTCGTCCCTCGGCTTCGTCGACGCCGCCGGCCTCCCCGTCGCGCTCGAAACTGCCACGCGGAGCCTAGATGAACTGAGGGTCGGCTCTGGAATCACCCTGCTCATCAACGGCGCCGCAGGTGGGATCGGCAGCACCGCCGTTCAGCTCGCCGTCGCCCGCGGCGCGCGTGTGATCGGTACCGCCAGGACCGCCAACCACGACTACCTTCAACTCCTCGGCGCAGAGCCTGTCACCTACGGAGAAGGCATGGCCGAACGAGTCCGCGCCCTCGCGCCCGACGGCGTCGACACTGCGCTCGACGTCGCCGGAAGCGGCGTACTACCCGAGTTGATCGATCTCGCCGGCGGCCCGCAGAACGTGGTGACACTCGCCGACATCGACGGAGCGAGACGGCACGAGGTGCGCTTCAGCAACGGCTTTCACGGCCACGCCTTTCACGCACTTCGTGAGATAGGAGCACTCATCGAAGCCGGACGTTTCTGGCTTCCCGTTGATCGGACCTACCCACTGCACAAGATCTCTGAAGCCCACCGCGTCAGCGAGCACGGGCACGTCCGAGGCAGGCTAGTGCTGGTAATACGTGGAGGAACCGCATGACACTCCTCGACACCGCTCCTGAAGGCCCGTCCTCCCTGCCGGAAGGCCCGCACGCTGGCCTGAACAAGAACCTTGCACTGGTCGTGCTCGCGATCGCCCAGCTCATGGTCGTACTGGACGCGACCATCGTGAACGTCGCGCTGCCGAACATCTCCAGCGCGCTGCACGTGCGCAGCAGCAGCGATCTGCAGTGGGTCGTGACCGGCTACACCCTGACCTTCGGCGGCTTCCTGCTGCTGGGCGGCAAACTGGCCGACCGCATCGGCCGGCGCCGGGTCTTCCTGTCCGGCGCGGCGCTGTTCGCGACCGCCTCGCTGGTCGGGGGGCTCGCCGGCAACCTCGGCGTGCTGCTCGCCGCCCGCGCCGTGCAGGGCACCGGCGGCGCGCTGATGTCCCCCGCCGCGCTGTCGCTCATCACGGTGATCTTCACCGAGGGCAAGGAGCGCAACCGCGCGTTCGGCATCTACTCCGCCATCACCGCCGGCGGCGCGGCCCTCGGCCTGATCCTCGGTGGCGTCCTGGCGCAGTACATCTCCTGGCGCTGGGTCTTCTACGTGAACCTGCCGATCGCCGCGCTGGCCATCCTCGGCGCCGTCGTCGTCGTACCGGAGTCCAGGGACGAGGACGCGCAGGGCTTCGACGTCCCCGGCGCCGTGCTGGTGACCGGCGGGCTCATGGCGCTGGTCTACGCGCTGGTTAAGGGCAACGACGCCGGCTGGGGTTCGGGTCAGACCATTGGCACGCTCGTGCTCGCGGCGGTGCTGCTCACCGGGTTCGTGCTGGCGCAGCTGCGCGCGAAGGCCCCACTGGTGCCGTTCCGGATCTTCTCCCGACGCAGCGTGCTCGGCGCCGACCTCGGCGCGCTGCTCGTGGGGGCCGGCATCTTCGCGATCTTCTTCTTCCTCACCCTGTGGATGCAGGTCGTCAACGGCTACTCCCCAGTGAGGTCCGGCCTCGCGTTTCTGCCGATGACTGTCCTGATCGGGGTCAGCGCGGGCATCGGTTCGCAGCTGCTCGGCAGGGTCGGGCCCCGACCGCTGCTCACCGTCGGCCCGATCCTTGCCGGCCTCGGCCTGCTGTCGCTCGGCCTACGCCTGGCGCCCGACTCCTCCTACCTCGGCGTGGTCCTGCCGAGCCTCGCGCTGGTCGCCTTCGGCATGGGCAATCTCGTTGTCCCCAACCCACCACTGCTGTTGTCAGTTGTTCTCTCACAGCATCTCCTGGACGTCGACTCCGCCTCCACCTCCAGCTCGCCTCGGGTCAGCTGCACGGCCCGGCAGTGTCCGGCGATATTGACGTTCGTGGCGCTGACCAGCGCCGCGGTCGCCGGCGTGCCGCAGGAGGACGCCGGCATCGCGTCCGCCCTGCTCAACGCCGGCCAGCAGATCGGCGGCGCCCTGGGCCTGGCCATCCTCACCGCCGTCAGCACCGCGCGGACCCACGCGATCCTGAACGGCGGCAGGCCCAGCCCGTCGACCCTCGTGCACGGGTGGGACGCCGGGTTCCTGGTCGGTGCGGCCTTCCTCATCGGCGCCGGGCTGGTCATGTCGGCCCTGGTCAAGGTCAGCAAGCAGGAGGCCGTCGCCGCCCTCAAGGAGGCCGTCCCCGCCTAGAGCTCCTTTGTGTTCCAAAGTTCGAGGTTGATCTTGAGTTTTCAGGCGGCCCTTCCGAGCCGGGCATCGTCGATGTAGCGGTGAACGTGTCGGTCGATGGTGGCCAGCGCGGCACGTAGCTCCAGCGGTGCTGGTGGTGTGTCGGCTGCGGCTGAACGGCCTGATTGAACGTGTCGAGGGAACCAACACCTACCTGCCCACCGCCGAAGGACAGCGGGTCGCCGTGTTCTATACCAAGGTGGCTCTTCACAGATGACGGTGTGGATCCGGCCGCGCGTCGTGGCCGGGTCTGAGGCCGAGGTCCTTCGAGGATGGGAGTTCTGACGCTGCCCAGCTGAAGGACCTCGACGATGCCGGACGTTACCTTCGCTTGCCCTGATCTGACGCTGTTCTGCCGGCTTGACGAGCTCGGTCTTGAGGTGGTCGGCCAGCGGCTGGAGCCTGCTCGAGCAGTCTTGTCGTGCCGGGTCGTGGAGTCGGACCGGTGGTGCCGGCGCTGCGCTGCTCGTCACGGTCCGCCGCTACGGCTGCACCGGCTGCGGGCACGTGTGGCGGCAGGACCTCAGCCGGGCCGCACCGCCCCGGGCGAAACTGTCCCGCGGCGGGCTGCGGTGGGCGCTGCAGGCGATCGTCTGTCAGCACTTGACGGTGACCCGCGTCGCCGAAGGACTCGGCGTGGCCTGGAACACCGCCAATGACGCCGTGCTGGCCGAGGGCCGCCGGGTGCTGATCACCGACCCGAATCGGCTGGACGGGGTGCGGGTCATCGGCGTCGACGAGCACGTGTGGCGCCATACCCGTCACGGCGACAAGTACGTGACAGTGATCATCGACCTGACGGGCATCCGGGACGGCACCGGCCCGGCCCGGCTGCTGGACATGGTCGACGGCCGGTCCAAGCAGGCGTTCAAGGCCTGGCTGGCCGCTCGTCCGCAAGCCTGGCGCGACGGGGTCGAGGTGGTGGCGATGGACGGGTTCACCGGTTTCAAGACCGCGACCGCCGAAGAGCTGCCCGACGCGGTCGCCGTCATGGACCCCTTGCACGTCGTCCGCCTGGCCGGTGACGCGCTCGACCAGTGCCGACGTCGCGTGCAGCAGGACATCCACGGCCACCGCGGCCGCTCCGGCGACCCGCTCTACGGCGCCCGCCGCACCCTGCACACCGGCGTCGACCTGCTCACCGACAAGCAGACCGCCAGGCTGGACGCGCTGTTCGCGCTGGACACACACGTGCAGGTCGAGGCGACCTGGCGGATCTACCAGCAGATGATCGCCGCCTACCGCCAGCCCGACCGGGCCCGAGGCCGCAGCACGATGAGCACCCTCATCGACGCGCTCGCCTCCGGCGTCCCCGGCCCGCTCACCGAGCTGATCACGCTCGGCCGGACCCTCAAGCGGCGCGCCGCCGACGTCCTGGCCTACTTCGAGCGGCCCGGGACCAGCAACGGCCCGACCGAGGCGATCAACGGCCGGCTCGAGCACCTACGCGGGTCCGCCCTCGGGTTTCGGAACCTCACGAACTACATCGCCAGATCGCTGCTGTAGTCAGGCGGCTTCGGACCCCAACTCCACCCTCGATTGTGAAGAGCCACCAAGGTTTCCAACCGGCTGCTGCGGCCGCTGCTCGCCGCCGACACACCACCAGCACCGCTGGAGCTACGTGCCGCGCTGGCCACCATCGACCGACACGTTCACGGCTACATCGACGATGCCCGGCTCGGAAGGGCCGCCTGAAAACTCGAGATCAACCTCGAACTTTGGAACACAAAGGAGCTCTAGACGGAGGGAACGACGGCGGAGAAGCCGGCGCTCGGTGGGAAGAGTAAGCGCTGGCACTCGCGTGATGTATCCGCTGCTGTGTTGTAGGTAGTCCACCGCGTCACAGTTTGAAGTTCTGAGGGTTAGTGTTGTTGCGCTTGGCGTCCGATCCCGAAACCCATGAGGTCGTTGCCGAGTATTACGCGGCCGGAAAAATCCCTGCGCGCCTGCCTGAGATGCTGCGAAGGGATGTCTGGGGGGATGAGGTGGGTAAGAACAAGGTTCTTTACCGCTGCTTGCTCAGCGACTTCCCCGACTTGCGCGAGCGTGGTGTGTCGATCCAGAAGGCCATGGCGCAGCAAGTCTTGAGAGGCTGGCGGGAGAGTGGCAACGAACTGCTCAACCCACACTTCGTCGATAGCCTCGTGTACGAGGTAGTCCGCTCCATGGGCGAGATCAATGAGATTCGCGGAAGGTGCGGTGTCACCGGAAACCACGATACTGCCGTCTGGTGTATCAAACCTGAACGCAAAGGCTGGCGCCGTCGGAAAATGATTGACGAGCGTTGCCGTGACGATGACGGCGCCGTCGACCCAAACCGGGATGCGCGTTCCTCTCGCGAGCACGGGGGGTATGCCCGAGGGGTCAATCTTCCAGTATTTCGATACATCAATATCTTTGACGGTAAAGACTGAGCCTGGGTCGACAAGCCCCGTTGCCCGGACCCGGTCATTGAAGTCATTGGCGAAAGCCTGCCGCATGTAGGAGGTCATACCGCTGATTCCGGGCGTCGGGTCAGCTGGGCTGATGACTGGCGGGGCGGGGCGGCCGGGCGGGGACACGGCGGGCAGCGTGCCCCGGTCTCCTGGCCCAAATACATGGATCGGCTGTGGCAGCCGACCGTTGTTGGTGTTCGTTGATCCCGTCATATATACCGAGGGCCACTCAGTGATGTGGTCGGAGTGCATATGCGTGAAAAACAGGCCTCGCAACTTGACCAAGGCGCTCTGCGTGCCGTTCTCGTTGGGACCTAGCCCGGCGGCGTTGATCTGCTCCGGGGAGCCGTGACCGAGGTCCACGATGTACACGCGGTCGCCGTAGACCACCGCGGTCGAGATCCCTTTGCGTCCTTCACTATTCAGCACGGGTCCGCCGGCAGTCCCGAGAAGGACTACCTGGGTCCTGGCTGTGGTGCGCGGCCGTCGGCCTTCACCTTGCGTTCCCAGCTGGGCGCCCTTCCCCGCGGGGGGAACCAGAAGTCGAGTGACGGGTAACGCTATGCCCGTCAGTCCGGCCGCGCGCAGCAATGAGCGCCGGTCCAGGCAGCAGGCGTCAGCTGCCAGCATGGAACTGTCTGCTTCGATCATCCGTGACTCCAATCGCTTAGAAGGCTTGGGCTTGCTGTGTGCAGGCCTGCAACGGGACGGTGCCGGTGTTACGAAAACCGTGCCACTCGTTGCGCGCGGCCCACACCAGCTGCCCGGCCGTCATGGGATGCCCGCGCCGTCCTCCGTCAGGTGCGAACCGTGCCCCTTCCAGATGAAGAAGGCCTCTCCGGCGTGAGCGTGCCGGTGCAGGGCGTGGCACCCCTCGGTCGGGGCATATGTGCCCAGGCCCAGCGTGAACGTTCTGCGGCCGCCGCTTGCTCCGTCGATGAGCATCCGGGCCCGCATGTGAAAGAAGCCGAGCTCCGGGTTGTGTGCCGGCGTCTCCGTCACCTCACGAAAGTCAAAGGTCGCTGCCGTACCAGCTGCCACCGCGTCCTCGCTCGGCCCCCTGCCGCCAGGCAACTCAGCCTCGCCCCCGACAATGACCGCGCCTTCTTCAAAGCCATCTGCGGCCAGGGTGTGAGTCGACCCCGGCGCAAGTACGGGAAGACTTACCTGCGCCCCCTCAGCTCCGTCCATGTCGGGACCCACGAGCGGGTAACGAAGCGCTGAGCCCAGTCGCTCAACAGCCCCGGCCGCCTCAACATCAGACCGCGAAGTGATAATCATGGACTCGTCCCTTCGTGAGGTCATGCTGCTTGACGTGCCGTTGCAGCCGCCCAGTGCTCCAGGCCCTGCATCGCGTGCTGTGCATTAACCATCGCCGGTCGCTGGTCAAAGGCCGTGGAGAAGATCTCAGGGCCGACCTGGTGCAGGCCACCGCTGGCCTCGAGCACGCGAAGGAGCCGGTCCAAGGGAAAGACACCGTCCCCGCCGGCAGCCGGTGGTGCAGGCAGTCGGTCTCCAGATCACCGCACGGCTCCCGGGCGGCGTCGCTGACCTGCACCGCCCCTATTCGGTTGCCGGGGATCGCGGCGAGCAACCCATCGTCTGGTACCCCGCGGAAGTAGTGCCAGGTGTCGAGCACGATTCCAGCCGAGCCGGCGCCAGACAGCTGGACCAGGCGCCACGCGGCTGCGAGATCGGCAATCCCCAGGAACGGTATGAACTGGGCGTTGACACGGATGCCGCACCCGGCTGCGCGGTCGCTGATCGACGCCAGGCCGGCTGCCAGAACATCCTCTGGCCAGTGCACCCCGAACGGTTCGAAGACCGTCATCGTCACCGCACCCACCGCTTCCGCGGCGCGCAGGAAATCGCTTTCGTCAGCGTCCAGGAAGGACAGCGCTGCTGCCGGGAAGTCCGCCGGTGGTTCCCAGCGGGACAGCCACTTGGTGAAGGGGTCGAAGCAGCTGACTTGTAGGCCTGCGTCGGCAACACTGCTACGGATGTCGGTACCCGACATGCCGCTGGATCGGGCGAGCCGGTAGCCGTGTGGCGACAGTGAAATGGCTGAGTAGCCTGCCGTGGCCGCTGCGGCGATGCGCTCTGCCAGCGAGGCGGTTCGTACGGTTCCCGCCCACAGGACCAGTCCCGAGTCGGCTCGGGCTACCGGTGCGGGCACCACACCTCCTGCGAGAACGGGTGACCAACACTCTAAGACCTACTAGAGTAGGTAGTAAAGGTAGTCGGCGGTGTGTCCAGAGACAAGGCCGACCCAGGAGAAGCCAAGTCGATTGTGCCGAGGGTTACGGGCTCACTCCGGAGGCCGCTCCAGTGCCGTGCGGCTGGCCCCTTGCGGTACGGCTCAAGCAGGAACCAGCGTTACCGAGAGGCTCTCGAGGCCGCGTATGCCGTTGTTCAGCCGCCGCACCGGCTGGCTGACCTCGATGCGTTCCACTTGCCGGACCAGTGCAGCCAACAGCGCCTGAGCCTCCAAACGGACGAGCCCCTGCCCGGCACAGCCGTGAGTCCCATACCCGAATCCGAGGTGATCAGCCGCGTGCCGGCTCACGTCAAACGACTCCGCGTGAGACCATCTTCTCTCGTCGCGATTCGCAGATCCGTACAGCACGGCGACCCGTGATCCCTCCGGGACGGTCACCTGACCGAACGCGACGTCGCGGGCCGCGGTCCGGGCGAAAACGTAGACCGGCGACTCGAAACGCAGCACCTCATTGAAGGCGGCCGCCGGGCTCAACTCTCCACGACGCAACTTTTCCCATTCGTGGGGAAAGAGACCAAACAGCCAAAGAGCGTTGCTGATGGAGTTGATGGTGGTGTCCATGCCGGCGGTCAGGTACGCCGCCATCAGCGGCAAGGCCTGGCCGGGGTCGATCTCTCCCCGATCTACGGCGGTGTAGACGGCATGGCCAGCAGGGTCGAGCTGACCAGGGAAGGTACGCCGGTCACCGTCCCGCTCGTATATGTCGCAGTAACGGTCTTGCAGTCCGGGCACTTTGCAAACTCGGGTCATGCTTATCCGCTTCGCTCCGCTGGCCCCTGTGTATCAAGAAGTTGAGGGGTCGAGCACTGGAAGGCGACCACTGGGGCCTTCAGCGTAGATCTGGCGGTAGGTGGTGGGCGTCTGGTGGCCGCCGAGCCCGAGCAGGGTCTGGAAGGCGGCCATCGGTGTCCTGCGTCGGTTGAAGCGGAAGACGTACTCGTCGAGGTAGACCTGCAGG
>JAABUM010004902.1_pt1 | contig 14589 bp, 22 predicted proteins | sample 5559161 | NCBI WGS metagenome assembly JAABUM01 (sample SAMN10711868, study PRJNA513369) | rock metagenome | isolation source: Antarctica rocks | place: Antarctica: Victoria Land, Siegfried Peak nord
GCAGCACTGCTGGAATTGTTATCCACCTTTCGCGCGGATTTCGCGCAGTGCTGAAAACCCGCGCGAAATTGCTTCGCGCAGCGGCCGCCGAATTATTTTTGCGCGAATCATGCCCGTGACTACGGTAGATACACTCAGGCTGATAAGGCATCAATTCACCAAGATAGATAGATAGATTACACACGCCAGCCTCACTCGGGCTGACAAGGCGTCAAATCACCAGCAAACCAACATGTGTCATAAAGTCGCAAACTGTTGATGATACTCACTGAGCAGATGAGCCGATGAGACCCACCCTCCCCAAGCATGCCAACATGAATTCGGCAACCATCATTCTGTCCCCCTCTCAAACCAGCTGACGCATACACGGCGGCACCGCCAGATCAAACAGGCAAGAAAGCGCTGCCGGACAACGTCTGTCACGGGACATTCCATCAGCACATGCTTCTGGTCCCCGACCGGCCCACTGTCACAAAATGTGCAGCAGCGTTCCTGCCTGTCTATCTTTGCAAACCTGCGAATCTCCACCAGCAGTGAGTGCGATCCAAAGCGGACCCTCTGAACAGCGCGCAGCTGCGGCGCTCTAGCTGGAGGTGATCCTCACAACACTCTGCAGCTAGTTCATGGTGCGTTGCCGCGCCGCAGGTATGGTGCTCATGTGCCGGACTGCGCAGGTTTATGTCTGTACCATCTGTTCTGCCAAACTGCTGCTGGCTGTTCATCGCTGTCTCACGTTGCGATTTTGCAACTCTCCAAGCGGTGACGCCTCTTTGTGTCACCCTCCAGGCTGATGCCATTGCGTCCATTATTGCAAGCCGCTTGCGGTGCGCCTACCAGTGCCACATTGCGCAGCCATGCCGGTGTGCCGCACAGACAGCCTTATCAGGCGCCTATATGCCAACAAGCTGGTCTTCATCAGAGAAAGTCAACCGCTCTAGTGACTGATTGCAAGATCGATGGGAGGCGCTCGCTGGCGGCATGCAAGAAGGGGCTTCTGAATTCGAAGAACTACGTCACCATGGGGCTGGACCAGGGAGGGTGCTTCCAGGGGCACACCTTCCCAGACTCCATGGATATGCAGGGCACGGTGATGGCAGCGATCGTCAACTGCACGCAAGGGTGCTGCCTAAGTAGGCGGCACGCTTCTGGTCACATGATTGCTGCGTCTGGCAGACGTACCAACAATGTACATGTGGTGCCGTGGGGACAGCCTCGCAGTGATTCTCCCTTTGATTGCACTGCCGTCCGTGATTTGTGAACGTAATGATTGTGACAGCGCCGGGTTGCCATGATTTTGCAATCGTGAACCACAATGCCGCCGCCGCGTTGGACACTACCTTTAAACGAGAAGGAATCGCACACAGTCGAGACCATCTCTGAGCCCGCCCATGGGAGAAAATTGATTGCCAACGATTCGTGGAGAAGGTCACCCGCCCTTTCGAATCTCCTTTCAAGGCGCGGACAAGTGCGTCACAAGGCAACTTGTCCCGAGGGGCAGCGCCCGTTGTTGCCCGAGAGCCCTTTCGGACCTCCTTTCAAGGGGCGGACACCTGTGTAACTAGGCAACTACCGTCCTCAGGTGCCGGGCGCGGAGGAGCAGCCGGCGATGCGCGGCGTCAGGGTGCTATGGCACTGGGTGGAAGCGCAGGGGTTTCTCCGGCAGCAGCAGGTCCGGTTGACCTGTTGACTGAATTGACTGCACATTGGTTTTTGTGGGCTTGCTGCCAGGGGGTCCCATCACCTTTAACCTGCACTCCTGATCTCAAAGCCAGCTTTAGTGGCAAGCCTGGCGACCCACCAGGCGGAGGACAGCGGCGGCGCCACCGTCTCCAGCGGCGCCACCCTCGCCAAGGTGGGCAGCTTCATGGCTTTGCGCATGCAGCACTGCTGATCTCAAAGCCAGCTTCATTGACAACAGCGTGGCGACGAGCAAGGCGGAGAACAGCGGTCCTGGCGTTCTGACAGCTTGACGTTGCTCGGCTCACAAGATGTCCTCCGGATTCGCAGCTGTCAGAGCAGTCCGCCTCCATCGTGCCAGGTTTCTGCTCGGACTCTCTCACCAACCTAGATGGGCTGGTGGCGGGCTTGATCTACCCGCACATCGACCGGTGAGCGTGTTTTCTCAAGTTGGCGCTCCCTCTTCCCCATGTAGAAATCACCTCAGCATACTCGCAGGGCACCAGCTTGAGGTGCGCCTACCAGTGCCACATTGCGCAGCCATGCCGGTGTGCCGCACAAACAGCCTTATCAGGCGTTTATATGTCAACAAGCTGGTCTTCATCAGAGAAAGCCAACCGCTCTTGACTGACTGCAAGATCGATGGGAGGCGCTCGCTGGCGGCATGCAAGAAAGGGCTCCTGAACTCGAAGAACTACGTCACCATGGGGCTAGACGTGGTCCCGGGCGCGGAGGAGCAGCCGGCGATGCACGGCGTCAGGGTGCTATGGCACTGGGTGGAAGTGCAGGGGTTCTCCGGCGGCAGCAGGTCGGTTGACCAGATGACTGAATTGGCTGCACATTGGTTTTTGCGGGTTTGCTGTGCTTTCCTGATATTGGTGGCAGCTGGGACCAGATGTCTCAATGGCGGCCACAAGTGGCACGAGTGGCGCGTGATACAATTAAGTTGTGCTCATGCTTGCTGGCGCTTTCCAGCGCAGTGCCAGGTTTGAAGGTCACATTTCTTGCCATGCATGCATGCCTCCGCAGGACGTTCTGGGTGTTCTGTAGCCATGGCGACAGCTTACGACGAAACAACGTTGCGTGCGGCGGCGGGGGCGGCATGTGTAAAGGAGGCCTACGAGTACCAGGCAAGCAAGTCCTCTTGTGTGCCAATTTTGGATCAACAAGAGTCCTTGGTTGTCTCGCCAACCACCACCCAACTGGTCGTTGTTGCTCATGTTTGGTACATTGCGAGATCGAAGCACTGTAGTATCTTCATCGTTGTGCTCACGCTTTGTATCTTGACGTTTCACCGCAAGCAACGTTTACCCGCCGCCTTGCTTGACATTGCAGCTGGAGCTGCCGCTGTGCGAGTGGACCGTCATCAACGACGCCTGCAAGGAGGAAGCCAACGAGTGGACGCTGCGCAACGGCCTGGGCCCGCTTCATCGCGCAGAGCTCAGCCGCGAAGACGCCGCCTGCATGGCACTGGAGCTGGGCGACAAGCTGCAGGGCACCCCCAAGGTCCAGATCATGGTGCAGCGCCACGGCAACCATCGTTGTCCCACCGGGCTTCCCTCACCACGTGCGCCTTGAGGCCTCAAACTTTCCTGGGAAAGCCTCGAATACTTCAGAGTGCATGCCTTCACAGATGTCAAACGCCGCCTGCCATCAGGCGCCTTCCTTGTATCTGACTGCCTGCTGCAATTCGATTGCTTTGTGCAGTTCAACTTAGCTTGCTTGTTATCCATGACGATGATCTCAGGCTGGGTGCATGATGGCAGGCGTCGTCAGCACTGTCCGTTTGTTGCAATTGAATCATGCAGGTCCCACCGTTCACTTCTTGCTGCCGAACTCGGACCGTGTCGAGCATTACGGTGTTGGTTGCAGGTGCGCAATCTCCAACCGGTGTTCAAATACACCGCGGACGCGGCATTTGCGCACGGGCTGCCGCTCATCGCGGAGACTAGTAAGGCAATCAGCAGGCACACGTGTTCACCATGGTGCAGTTGGACGATTACCGTGGTACCTACAGCCACTAGTCCGCACCGTGGTGCCAGCCCAAGGGTACACTCTGTGGTTCACCACAAAACCAGGGTATACCGTGGTAGCCCATGGTTTATCGCTGTGGTAAAGTGGGCTTCCCGTGTAGAGCTGTCGTAGAACCCCTGGAACTGGCAGGCGATGTCGAGGAAGAAGTAGCCCAGTTCCTGGTCCGTCTCTGGCCCGTACAGCGCCCGCAGGTAGTCGATGACAGCCCCGTATGGAGACGGAATTTTCGTCCATGTTGAGGTGCGTCATGCAGACGACGAACTCATGCCTGTGCAAGAGATCCAAGGGCACTTTCAGTTTGGGCCCACGATGGAAAACAATGCACATGAGCGGCACATGGCAATTGTCTTGCACACCAAACCCCAGTTCGTTTTGCTACACTGCAAGCATATGTAAATGCAATGCACACCTGCACACTGTGGCCTGCGCGCCCATGATGTCGTACACGGGCCGAGCGGCTGCTGCGGGCTGACGCGGCGAGCATGCAGTCCGGGCGCTCCAGCGCCGCCGGGTCCTGCCTGCCCCGCCGGGCTGCAGCAGTTCGGCTGTTTGCTCCTCGAGCACGAGCCTGTTGCTGGCGCTTTGCGACAGCTGCTGCTTGCTGGAGGCAGACGCTGCGCACTTCAGGCGGCTGAACCGAGGCAGCAGTCGGAGGTAACGCCTTCTGTGCGCTCCCAGCAACAGGGACAGCGGCCAAGCCACCTGCACGACAAGCACGATAGTATGTCCCGACTGAAAAGCTCCAGCGAATGACTGTGTCATCAGCAACATTCCCAGTAAGGTTCCCAACAAGCCAGAAAACGCAACAAGAGAGATCGCAGCACGAGATTGCACGTCACTGCTACAACACTGCACAAGATGACACCTGGGATGGGGTCTGGATGTCGAGGCTCGTGTCGGACCACACCAGGTCCTGCAACAACCGCCACTCCGCTAGCGCGTTGCCGATGTTTGCCCACACCGCTGGCTTTGCCGCTGCAAACCCGTTGCGGGCGTGCATGTGGTTGACGACTGCCGTCCATGCTGACGTCGACAGCGGGCTGTGCCGCTGCAGCGCTCGGATCCACAGGAGCAGCCGCTCATCGAAGAATGTCGCCGGGGTTGGCGGCGTGGCTGGGAAGCAGCCCAAGCCGGAACCCTCCTTGCCCACTGCAGCCTGTGCACAGTTCGTGCCTCGATCTGTGTGGATCATGCCCTCGATACTCGCTTCGAGACACGCAGTATGCATCATCAAGGCCGTCTTGACATGCCGTCTGCGAGCGCAGGCGAGACCCTACAGAGGTTTCGATAAACCCTGGTGACGAGCACAACAGCTGCGCACCTGCAGGCTGAGGGCGCCTGGTGCGGCCCGCGCACGGTGCAGGAAGGCCGTCAGCTCCTGCATGGTGTCTGCCTGCGGGTAGCGCCGCTCGCGCATGTCGTGCACGGCCGCCACATCAAGGTCTCCAGAGCAGAAACCGGCCACAGCCGCCAGCTCGCGCTGCCTGCAGCCCCAATCGCTGATACACCAGGTCCACAATCATCATCTACCCTTGCTAAAGTGGAGGTCGATCAGATTCCAGATATAGCAGTGTGGCAAAGATTGACAGGTGTGCGGGTGCAACGGCATGCATGCGGGCACAGGTTTGAGACCTCACGAAAGTGCAGTCTATTTTCAGTACGAGAAGGATTCACAGCTGCAGGCCCAGCTCGACTTCATTTCACAAACTGGCCTCGTCCATTTGCATACATGACGGCATGACACGTGCCGTTTTTAAGAAACCAACGGATTACTCAGTATGCCAGCTGCAGGTGCACACAGGCGAGAACACTAGTGTACAGAGGCGGGTATCGGAAGCGGTGAGCCATCCGCTGTCTCAGACACCTAGACCATCCGCTGTCTCAAGACATCTAGACCACCGAGCGCCACAGTGCTGCAGCCACCACCACGTTCAGTAGGATCGCAAACCAGATGTTGGTGACGAGAAACACCTGTCAATCATGCACACAAGAGCGTGAGCATTCGAGGTCTGAAACGAGGCACGTGCGAGCCATGTGTACACTCAGGGCGCGGAAGTCACATGTTTCTACGGGCTAAGCCGCACCATCAGTGTCAATAGGCTTCGCATGACTACCAAGACCGGGTTACGGGGAGCCTCCGGTAGCTTGGGGGGCGGGAGCTGCCACCCACCCACGTATATTACTTGATGCTCGGCCGGGTAAACATTCCTACAGGCAGGTGGAAAGCACAGAATTCACATGTTAAGGTTCGAACCCTGCGTCTGCGCAAGAGTTTCTGACTTGCTGCGTGCAGAACAAGCACATTATGTTTCGGTTTGACATCTGTGTTTGTGCAGTGCACGCGCACTCGTAAATGACATCCTTGCCGGGGATTTCTGGCAGCGGTCGGTTCAGCGTGGCCTGCGGAGCGAGCAGCACGCGCGAAGCGCGGCGAAGGCCTGCAATCGTCTTGAGTCTGCTGTTTGTGTAGCAGTTGGGCGCAGTTCCGACGCGTATTGTGCTCAGCATGTTCGCCTGGGTGCCAGGCCACATCAAGTCGTGTATCAACCTGCTGAAATTGCTGCTACAATCGCAAACGCGCAAGCCCTGACGCTGTGCGATCTGCTGCTTGAATAAAGCTGTGAAGCAGGCAGCCGCGGTCTGAGCACCTGAAAGCGAGCTGAATTGAGGCAAAAGCCCGAGCACGCGTTGAAGGCTCATCAACTATGGTTTTAGCTAATAACCCCTAATCTAAGGGTAATATAAAGCATGAAAACACGATCATGACAGTCACCAGGCGGCGAACTTGTAAAAACCGTTACACGCAGTCTAGCAGGCACAACCTCGATGCTATTCTGCTTATTGTAATCGAAATCACACGTCGCAGCACGTGCAGCCACAACCCGTTGTAGTTGTCTTTCATTAGTCCTCTCTCAGACGAACACAACCAGACGAACGATATTCAAGAGCGTGCCAGCGTGAGCAACTCAATCTTCTGTTGATACATACATCCGAGAGTACCCGATGTCGATGCAATCGCATGAACTCGATTGCAAACAGGCAATCACACTGCTTCACTGTGACTCGACACGGCTATCGAGCAGCGTTTTGTCGCGATCCTTGAAGGTCCTGATGATGTTGTTCTACAGGTGAAACGATGCCGTGCTGTGCGCAGCATGTCCGGCCACGTGCAGTGGGCACGCCCCACGGTCGGCACGCAGACAATTCCTGCACTGGACTTGCTGGCTTTGAAGGTCAGTGCTCTTTCGGCGCTGTGCACCGTCGCAAACAGCGTGAAGAGCAGGATTGGAATGCGGCGGGTAACATCGAGTTGATGGTGTGCTTGCACGTGATGTTTGCCCTGCCGCCGTTCTGAATCGAAAACCGCCGTGTATGCTGAGGTCAGCCGTGTGATGATTTGCAGCACGAGGCACCGTACTCTCCGGTTCGCGCGGCAGAGCGTTTTCGACTCTTAGCACAGCTGGCCAGGCGGGGGCCGCTTTCAATGGACAAGCGTGATTTTCTGCGGGTGCTCCTTCCTCCGGCCCTCACGGTCCCTCCCTTGAGGGTCCCACTTGCCGCACAACATGACGCCTTGTCTTATATTGGCACTGCGTATGCGACACAAATCACTCAAACCTGTCACTATCCCGTCACCTCCGCCGCCATACAGTGGCGCTATCGATATCCATTAAGCGTTTGTGCTTGACAAGAAGCGGTGCGGGAGTGCCAGCGTGGACCCGCGATTACATGGGATGCGGTACCAGAAGTTCCAGAGGACCTTTTACCGGTAAGATTACGCAATTTCTTTCTACGATCGCTTCTTGTGTCAACTGAATCACCGACGTTATCAAGGCCTGATGTCACCCGCTGGCTATATTGGCATGCTCTCGGCAATAACCTTGCGCGTCAGGCAAGGTGCCAGGCGGCCTTGAGCCTGTCAGAACGCGATCAGCCGATCTGATAAGCTGGCCTATAGCGATGTTTCTGCAGCAACTTCGGCACAGCCTGACATGCCGATTTGTACACGAAACATATATCTGGTGCAGGTGGAAGCGGCACGCAGTCCGCTCCTGCAGGCACTGGAGTGTAAGTGTCTGCTGGAGCACATCAGCGACTTCGAGACAGAACTACATCTAGCTGATGGCTGGTCCGCCATCACAGCTGTGGTGCGCAATTGCATTGTCGGCTGCTTGCCAACCCCATGTGAGCCCATGCAATCATGCGCCGTCACGCCGCGAGACTTGGGCAGCAGCCAAACTGTGTGAGGGAAAGGCATCACAGGAACGCTGATATGCGTGTGTGCCTATGGGCAGACGCAGCGAGCCTCCCTGGCGCTGCAAATGTTTCTGATATTCGCCTGGACGCCAGGCTACATGGCGAATAACTCTGACGACGCCCTGCCGCCGGCACGGGCCGTGGGCGTCACCGGTGAGAGCGTTTGTTGAGCGACCCTAGGGTGCCCTGCGTTATGGAAGATAGTACCATTTCATGCACTCAATACAGCGCTGATGCTTGTCCCCAACAGACAGAAGGCCCTGTGGAGGGTGCTTAGCAAGAACAACGATGCTGCAGACGCCCGCAGAACCTACCTTCCAGGTGACGGAAATGACAGCAGGATTTGTAACACTGCCAGATCGTGCTTCCTGCAGGATGAGGATGTGCCGGCCATGCAGCTGCTCCCGCTGGCCAGCCTCGCGGCAGCAGCAGCGTGCCCTGAAGCGGGAGCTGGTAGCCACACTGGTGATGTTCCAGCGGCAGGCGGACGGCGCCGTTTGTGGGCGCATCGTAAGTTGCTGTGGCCTTTAATTGCCTATGTGCAAAGTATGTAGCTCGAGCTCTTGGCATCGGCAGTTCTGTCTGATGCCGGTCCACATCTGCAAGCTGGCCTCATATGCCAAGTGTTGCCACTCACGTTGGGATCCCGGCCGACATGGAGCTGCTCAAGCACATCAGCAATGCCGGTTTGCGGCATTGCGCAATAGCCGTCTGCGCTGCCGCCCTGTCTGGCGTACTGCTGGCCCTGGCCCCAGGCTGCACACTGATGCTGCCGCTGACAGCGCTCAGTGTGCCCGGCACAGTTGCAGCGACAGCTGTGCTCGGAGTGGGTGCGTCTTGCTCCTTTCTTTGCTTTTGTTTTGTTTCTTATGCTTGCACGCCGACAAAAATTGTCCGGAACATGCTCGGGTTGTACACGAACCTGATTGCGTTCGGTTATTGTGTGTAGGACTCACGTATGGGGTACTCAGCATGCTCGACTCGCTGGAGTTTTTCCAAAGGCGGAAGACATACCTGAAGAAGTACTGCCGGGCGGGTATTACAGAGGAAGGCTTCATGGCTTTGTATGCAGCCATGCATGGGACATGAATATCAGACATGTATGAGTCGTCTTGATGCTCTGATATTTCCGGAATGATCTGCGGGCGAATTTGACACCACCAAAAGCGCACGCAGTAGAAGCTTGCAACGATCCGTGTCTACTGGTAATTTATCAGAGATACCTACTATACAGAGTGGGCTAGATAACACTGAAGCTGCAGCAGCATCGTTTTGCCAGGCTCAAACAGCATTATCGTGGTCGTCTTGAAGAGTTCCCCGCATCTCACTCGCCGCTGTCAGCAGCACTGGCCATCACTGAATGCATTGCACCCAGCCTGCACAGTGATTTTCGTGTCCGCTCGTGTTGGGACAGCATCACCGGCACCACGGTGATAGCCAGGAATGCCGCCTGCGCCTCAGCTGCAGCCTGCCTGCACCAACGATGCTCAGGAACACTTTCCATCTGCGCCGCAATCAAGTGCAACCTCCTGCCGAGCGGCGGCGCAGTTGGCGGCACGGCATGCTGCATCGGTGGCCCCGCCGCCAGGTCGCCCACCGTGATATTGCCTAAGGACTTGGCGGCCGCCGATAACGCGAAGGCAAAGTTTGACGCAGTCTCCAGCGCCGGCAGATTGCGGCCACCGATGCATCGGCAGCGCGGTAGCCGGCGGCGGCAAAACAGACTTCGGGCGGGACATCCTCTTGCGGGTGTGGCGCGGCGGCGCCGCCGTAGCTGCTGCGGCCGGGACGCTGTCCCACTGTGGCTTTGAGGCGGCGGTGTTCAACACCACGAGCGGGTGGGTGTGGTGGAGGAGTGGACCTGCACATCGTCACGTCATAGTATTGTAGGTATAGTAGCCACGGCTGTCAAATGCGTGTGCACTTGAGCAGGTGTGAGTAGATGCATGGAGATAGGTTTGAAGAGCCGTGCCAGGATGGATGTAGCAGGAGAGTGAGTGTACCATAGAACCACAAGCTGTGCCGCAAGGCTTTGTCAAACAGAAACGCACCGCGGCAGCGGCGGCGCGCGGGCACAGGAGGACGCGGCGTTGCTCGACAACGACGGCTCTGGGCATCTTGGTTGCCCAAACCTTTGGTCTTCTCGTCCTGCTCGTAGCTCGCGGTGATGTCTTCTTTGACTTGGGGTCCATGGCGGCAATCTTTTCACTTGGCGATGCTGCTGAGCAACCAGCTCTGCTGCGTCCACAAACCATGCCGCAGCACTACTTGCTGCAGCGGCACGTCGTCATGCTGCCGTGCCTCCAAGGTGCCCTCCGGCCGCTTGCCGCCGCCCAGGCCGGCAGGCTCTGGGCTTCCGGTGGGCCATCCCGCTCTTCGCGTTGAGCCCCTTCGAGCAGAATTGAACATGTCAAAGCATCAGAATTGAACATGTCAAAGCATGGTTTTATGATGTAAGGCCTGTGAGTTTTAGCAGCTCGTCCGGCATTCGCCAAGCAGGACGAAACAACAAGGGCCCTCAGGAGCGGGGCTCAGTGACTAGCTGCAAGGCCTGCACAAGCGAGAGTGGGGACGCAGTGGCTCGTAAGCCCCTTGCGCCTGCCAAGATTGCTTTTGGTGTCGCCGCCGGCATCCTCAGCATTGGCCTGGCCTGTTGCCGAGGCATGGCACCCTCGGAACATCAGGCCATTAGGACAACTTTTGTGCCTAGCTGAAGACGAGACGCACCTGCGGTGCGGCGACGCAGGCGGCGGACGCCGCCAGCTGCAACTGTGCGGCACCCCACGGAACACAACAGCGCGGCCGGGGCGGGAACCTGCATGCACGTGCTTGGCCGCGCCGCCAGCCGCTTGCTGACCGGCGCCTGCTTCAGCAACTCCTGCTACGCGACAGCGCTGCGGCCAGCGCCATCGGTGTCATCTGGCGCTCGACGCCGCTGCCGATGCAGCACTGTGAGACCACGGCACGCCAAGTGTACTTCAGAGCCAGCGTCGGGCGACAGGTCGCCCGCTGGCGACGTATAGATATCCACGTTGTGCTGCCGTGTGCGACACTCATTTGGAAGGCCTGCTGCTACTTCACTGCAGGGTCGTGTCGCAACTGCAACTGCAGGTCCCGCTTGCGTGTTTGCAAGCGGGGGTGTGCGTCACACAGCTGCAGGCTTCATGCACGAGCTGCAGGGCCGCGATCATGAAGCGTCGCGCAGACCTCAGAGTCAGGCTGCTGACAGACCCATAGTCGTCGCCAGCGTGTGCACAACGAGGAGATGCGTCGCGGGGCGCACACCTCTCAATCGACGTGCGGTGACCGTGTCCGGGCAGCCCTTGAGCGGGCGTTCAGAGCAGCAGTTGAGATGCACGCTTGATGTCCATTGCGCCTGCACCAGGCAGCCGGTCGGAAGCACCGGCGCGGTACGGCGCAGATGGATGGCGCAGGTGGACAGCAGACCGACAGCGCACGGGGACGCCTGGCTGCTGCAATACACTGAACACATCGTAGCCACCACTTTTGCAGTGTGCATAACGGACTTTGATGCCCTCAGGGGATCGTCTCTGGCTGCAAAACTGAGCGTGCTGACTCACCCAAGGGGAGTAAAGGGTTTTACTCCCTTTACTCCCCTTGGACTCACCGGCGGACTGCAGGGGGTTTGTTCAGGAGCCTCGGGGGAATGCGCCTCTCAAGCAGCGTGCGCAGTGGCACTTGCCGACTCGCGACTTGTCAGCTGCCTTGTTGACGGGCTCCCAGACGGCAGCCTCTGCACGCGGCGGCGGCGAGGCACCGAGGCGGCACCTCAAAACGTCCGAGGGCCCCAGCGCAGGGGATATCCCGACAATGACGGACAAGTCCAGCCCCACGTACGTGGAAGTGCAAATTCTGGCGATTGGAGGCGCCTCTCCTGTGCGCAACTGTTGCTGGGCACACACCCCACTGCCAAGGACGCTTGATCGGGTCGCTGGTGTACAAGCTGTGGATTGCGCGCAGGACGGGTAGCTTTGATACAGGCTTGGACTTCACACCTTCTGAATTCCTCGCACCTTATAAGGGTAATTACCTGCAGGTGGAGGAAGGGCGCAAGCGCGACCGCGCGGCGGCAGGCATTGCCAGCTCCCCATCGGATACGGGCGGTTCCCCATCCAGTCCATCTAACCAGGTGAGCTGGGCTCTGCAGCGCCAAGGGCAGCGACTGCCCCGAGGGCCAAGCGGTGGAAGTCTCGCAGCGTGCCCCAACGTACTCATTCGATGTGGCCCAGACTGAGGTGTACTGCTTTGCAGCTGCTTTGCAGCTGCTTTGCAACACGCATTGCAGCGGCGCACACTTCAAAATTTCGCAGAGAGGGCGCAATGGCTCAGCAGCAGCAGCAACCTGTTACCCTACAAGATGCAGCAGGCTCTGCACTGAGCTTTGACATATGTTGCAGGCATCCAAGGCGGCGCACCCGGCCGCCAGCATCCCATACGAGGTGCTGCTGCGGGTGCTCGGCCTCGGCAGCGTCAACCCCAAGGAGCGCGAGCAGGTGCATGTTCCCATCTCCCTCCAAGTCTTTGTGTATGCATCAGCGGACGCTGTCTCGGTGGCGTTGCGGAGAAGAAATGTGGTCCTCAGATCAGATTTATGATGACAACAAGCTTCGTGGCTGCTTCGTGTTTGCCACGATTGCCAACATGGCGCAGCGCCACTCTGAGCATGGCCTGTCAAGTTTGTGCACACGAATAATTCACGCCCGTGCGATGCACTGTACGTCCCATTGCACCATAAATCACCCCCTGCACCAGGTTGTGTCCGCATACGGTGGCGACCTGGTTTGGCTGGTGCAGTGGGGCTTGCATATAGTGCGGACACACGCCCAACACATCTACGCCTCCCCGGTGCGCCTTTCCATGTTTCACTTTTGCCACAATCGTGAACTCCCCAGGCAATCCACCAGTCAATTGAACGTGACCATGTTCCACCCCTCTCGGCAGCCCGGCTGTTCCCAAGGTGCGGCACCCGCCAGCTTCCGAGCTGCCGGGGTGCGCACTCTGGCAGAGGCACAGCTCGAAAGCAAAACTTGAAAAGCTGTGAATCATCAGGCGCGCCTGCGGCAGACATGAAGGTCCGGCGTTTAGCTGCAGCTCGGCGATGTCCGGGTGTTGGATGGTCTTGCATCCAAGCTTTTTCGACCTCAAAGCCTGACCGCCACACCTGTGTCCGTCTGCTTTCGCATTTAAAAGCAACAGCATTTCGCTCTGCAGGGCACATTCGCAGAGGAGCACCTGGCAGAGTTGCAAGCGCTGGTCGGCGAGGACCTTGACGCGTTCACGGAGGAGCGGCTGCGGGACGGGTCCCTGGGCACGCGCATCCCGCCACTGCCGCGCGACTTCCTGCACCCGCAGGGCGTGTCGTGGGCCTGCGCCTGCCTCGAGACCCGGTGCGCGGCTGACATCTTCTCCAAGTGTCTTCTTGTGCCCGCATGTTGGCCACTGGGTCCGCTGCACCCCGGGTTGCCACGTCAGCCACTGCAGACGCTCGCGCCAACACACAGCTGCAGCATCCGTGCCAACTGAGCTGACAACGAGGATGCTGCAATACTTTGGCATCCCCGCTTCCCCAAAACGTAGCTTGCCGCCGCAAGCCTCGGGCTGCTGGGACCACCTAGGCGTCACAGAGGACGCCTGTTGTCACTCGTGATAATGGATGGCAAACCAAGCGGTCCTTTGTTTTGGTGCAACTTCTGAGGCGATCAGCGCGCTGGCGGGTGCTGCGAGGCAGCATGACGGCAGCGCCGCCGCTGCCGCCGCCGCCGCCGCAGCAGCAGCAGCAGCAGCAGCAGCAGCAGTAGCAGTTGCTGAGGCAGCCAATCGACAGCGTGCGGCTGGAGTGGTTCGCTCCAGCGCAGGCCCCGCCGCCGTTGCCTTACGGCTACACAGGCGTGTCCCAGCGCTGCGCCGTCGCCTGGCAGGAGGCCCAGCTGGAGAACAGCTCCCAGCTGGAGAACAGCTCCCAGCTGCAGGACCGCCACCAGCGGCTACTCTACACGGGAAAAACCCACTTTACCACGGCGATAAACCATGGGCCACCACGGTATACCCTGGTTCTCTGGTGAACCACAGAGTGCAGCTTGGTGCACCATGGGCTGGCACCATGGTGCGGACTAGTGGTTGTAGGTACCACGGTAATCATCCAACTGCACCATGGTGAATGCGTGTGCCTGCTGATTGCCTTACTAGCGGCTCAGAACAATTTGTTTGATTGTAGGCAGGCTTGGAGTTTGAAGAAGAAGGTGAAGAAGAAGACGATGGTAGCTGCCTAGCAACACCGGTGTCCGCCCCTTGAAAGGAGGTTCGAAAGGGCTCTCGGGCAACAAAGGGCGCTGCCCCTCGGGACAAGTTGCCTTGTGACGCACGTGTCCGCGCCTTGAAAGGAGGTTCGAAAGGGGTGGGTGACCTTCTCCACGGATCGTTGGCAATCAAGTTTCTCCCATGGGCGCGTACAGAGATGGTCTCGACTGCATTTGCCAGTGCAACCGCTGCCATACACGTGCGGTAACATGGTGGCGCCGACCCCGATCATTGTGGTGGATCACCCCACCGACTCGCAAAAGTGGGTGGTGCTGCACCGTGATGGCAAGTTCTATGAGAGCA
>JAABUM010004903.1_pt1 | contig 14587 bp, 10 predicted proteins | sample 5559161 | NCBI WGS metagenome assembly JAABUM01 (sample SAMN10711868, study PRJNA513369) | rock metagenome | isolation source: Antarctica rocks | place: Antarctica: Victoria Land, Siegfried Peak nord
GCAGAGATCCTCGAAAGTCTCTATCATGGAACCGGTCTCCTCCCGATGCTACTGCGACTTTGTAATGCCTTTAGCATATGGGAGAGACCCCTTGACCGCTCCGTCCCAACTAGCACAAAGGGTTAGTGGTCTACGGAGAACAGTGCGCAAGCTGGATCAACTCTACTACAACCGCTCGTCCCTGTCAAATCGGCGCTCAGAGAGTGACACGTTGCCCGAAGCCGCCGCCATCACGTACAACTCCCACATGGGTCAGACCACCGTCGTCTTGCGGGTGACGCACCTTACCGTGGGCACTCACCTCGCCCACTTCCACACTGGGAAATGCGGCAGCAATGGCGCGGTGAAGTATCCTCTCACACCGCTGGTCGGCCCTGGAACGAAGACCAGCACGACCATCTTCACGGGCAAGCTAACGGGGACCCTGTACATCAACGTACATGGCACACCCAAGAGCGCCATGCAGGTTGTCTCCTGCGGCGACGTCAAGTAATCTCAGGCACTCGTCCTGCCCGCGTACATCAGATCATGAGGCGCGGACAAGCAAGATAAGGAGCGAGGAGCATCTCCCACGGGGGTCGCCCCACCGTGGGGATGCTCCTTGCGTCGCTTACGTGGCACATCCATTTAACCCAACAGCACATCCCACTAATCCCGCGGGGAGCTAACGCCAGCGCGTGGCTGGAGCGTGGCGCGCTGATGGTCGCCGCCACCATTTACAGACCGGCCCCCGGCGTGTTGAGTGGGCCGCCCCGGTTGTTGCGCGCCACCAGAACCTACCGCATCTCCGACAGCGTGGCTGTGTGGTCGTGGCGGACGGCACGCCTGCCACCGACGCCTATCCAAGTGTTCATAGCTATCCACGCTGATGGGCGATCTAACCATAGCCACCCTGGTGCTCCGCATCCAGAGGCGCCGGGGCCGCCTGGCCCTCCCCGCGGAGGCCCCTGTGCGTCGCCAAGACCAAATATCGGGCATTTTGGACAAAACCTTGACGTGGAGGACTCCGGGTGATACTATGGAGAAGTCATCGCGGGGTGGAGCAGTGGCAGCTCGTCGGGCTCATAACCCGAAGGTCGGTGGTTCGAATCCACTCCCCGCTACCAGAAACAAAGACCGGTAGGCCCTATGAGGCCTGCCGGTCTTCTTGTTTGTCCAAGAAACCTGGAGCGGGGTTCAGCGTCCGCGCGGCGCGGCTGGTGGGCTCAGGCAGCCTGACCGGCTGGTCAGTGCTGCGCGGAAGGCGCTCTGCTGGCCCGGGCCGTAATCGGCACACAGAGGCGATGCTAGGGCTGCAGACAGAGCAGGGTTCCTACCGGGCGGCCAGGGCGGCGATGCGGGGGTCGCGGACGCGGAACAGCACCAGGGCAACGCCGATGAGAGCTAGCAGTAGGGAGAGCACAAAGACGCTGGTGTAACCAGCCTGATCGGCGATAGCCCCGCCGATCAGGGGTGCCCCAAAGGCAAAGGGGGCGCCGACAACGGTGGCCAGGCCGATGTAGGTGGGCCGCTGCTCCGGCGGGGCGAAGTCAATCACAAAGGTCAGTGCGGCCAACTGCACGGCGCTGGACCCCAGGCCGGTCAGCACGAAAACGCCGCCGTAAGCAAGCACCCCCCAGTGTGGGTCGTGTGAGCCAAGGGCCAGCAGGGCGGCCAGGCCGGTCAGCAACACGCCACCCTCCACGGTGCGCTTGTGGCCGTAGTGGTCGCCCACGTAGCCCCACAGCACGTTGCCAATCGTGGCAGCCACCAGCAAGGGGATGGCATAGACGCCAGCCCCAGCATCGGTCAGGCGCAGCGATTTCTCGGCGTCTACCGTGTAGAAAGAGGCGGCCATGCCCGACATGGTGATAAAGACGGTGGCCAGCAGATAGAAGCCGAAGTTGCGGTCGGCGCGCACCAGGCCAGGCAAGCCCCGCCAGTAGGCCTGGGACCGGGGCGGGGCCACCGGCTTGGGCAGGGGCTCACGGCCGAGGGCGATGAAGACGAACGAGACGACCAGAACGGCGAAGCAACAGGCGAAGCAGATCGTGAAGCTGGTGGGCCAGGAGTAGCGGTGCAGGATCTCCGCCGCCCCAGCGCCGCCAGCCACGCCCAGCAGCCCGCCCAGCGCGGCGGAGAGGCCAAAAAAGCGGCCCCTCCAGTCGCCGGGCAGCATACGCGCCAGCAGATCAACCCAGGCCCCCGTGCCCAAACCGCCAAAAAGGCTGCCCGTGCCGACCATAGCGAAGAAGAGCCACAGCAGCAGGGTGGGGTGGTCGGCGGCGAGCAGCGGAATGGCCAGGGCCAGCGCCAGGTAGGGCAGCCGCTCCATCGTCGTGGCCGCCAACAGGAAAGGCTTTGTGCGGTGCAGCCGCTCGGTGTAGCCGGCGATCAGAATGGGGGGGATCAGGAAGCCAGCCGAGCGCACCGCCGAGATGAAGCCCAGAGCCAGGTTAGAGGAGGTGAGATGATGCACAAAGAGAGGCATCACGCTATAGACCGAGATGAAGCTCAGGCCCAACAGGAAGAGGCTGTAGTCCAGACCCATCACGATGAAGTTCCAGCGATATTGCCCTTCGGGGAGCACCCTCATCCGGCCAACGCTGCCCGGCCAGCCGCCAATGCGGCCAGGATGGCGTCCACATCAGCCACGCAACCGCCCCACGTGCCTCCACCCACGTCCTGCAGAGCAGCCCACAGGCGGGTGTCATCGGGCAGGGCGGGGTCGGCGGCAAGGTCAGGGCGCAGCGGGCGGGCAGCCAGCACGCGGGCGCCCTCATCCGCGCCCCACTCGTCCGCGCCGTGACCTACCAGGTCCACGGCGCCTTCCAGGCGCGCGCGATCCACGACGATGCGGATCAGGTCACCGTCCAGGACCTTGCCGATGGGACCACCAGCCAGCGCCTCAGGGCCGATGTGGCCGATGCAGGCCCCCGTGGAGACCCCGGAGAAGCGGGCATCGGTGAGCACGGCCACATGCTTGCCGAAGGGTAGCATCTTGAGCGCGGAGGTCACCTGGTAGGTCTCCTCCATGCCCGCGCCCTGGGGACCGCGGCAGATCAGCACGATCACATCACCGGCGCGTATAGCGTCGGGGCCGTGAGACTTCAGCGCGACCATCACGGCGCGCTCGGTGGTGAACACGCGCGCCCGGCCGGTGATGCGGTAGACGCCATCGGGGTCCACCACGGTGGGGTCAATGGACGTGCTCTTGATCACCGCGCCATGGGGGGCCAGGTTGCCGCGGGGGAAGGTCACCGTGGAGGTCAGACCACGCTCACGGGCGACCTGAGGGGCCATAATCACCGTATCAGGGTCTACCCCATCCTGCTCGAACAGCCGCTCGCGCAGGCGGGCGCGGCGCTCCGAGCCCTCCCACCATTGCAGAGTCTCACCCAGGTTTTGGCCAGCGGCAGTCAGGGCATCAAGATGCAGCAGGCCCAGGTCGCGCAGGTGCAACATCACCTCGGGCACGCCACCGGCCAGGAAGACGCGTACGGTGGGATGGCCGACCGGCCCATTGGGCAGGGCATCTACCAGGCGGGGCACCTGCGTGTTCAGCGTATGCCAGTCGTCCACCGTGGGGCGGCGCAGGCCAGCGTAGTAGGCGATCGCCGGGATATGCAGCAGCAGGTTGGTTGAGCCACCGAAGGCGGCGTGGACGACCATGGCGTTGTGGATTGCCGCGTCGGTCAGGATAGCCCGTGAGGTGATGCCGCGCGCCTCAAGCGCGGCGACGGCCCGCGCCGAGCGGCGGGCCATATCGGTCCAGATGGGCTGCCCGGACGGGGCCAGGGCAGAGTGGGGCAGGGCCATGCCCAGCGCCTCGGCCACCACTTGCGCGGTGGCGGCGGTGCCCAGAAACTGGCAGCCGCCGCCGGGGGTAGCGCAGGCGCGGCAACCCAGGTCGGCGGCTTGCTGCAGGGTGATCATATTGTGGGCGAAGCGGGCGCCGATCGTCTGGATCTTGCCAGCGTCCTCACCCTCCTCGGCGGGCAAGGTGACGCCGCCGGGGATCAGCACACAGGGTAGGTCATGCATAGCCGCCAGGGCCATCATCATGGCCGGCAGTCCCTTGTCGCAGGTGGCCACACCGATCACGCCGCTGCGCGTGGGCAACGAGCGGATCAGGCGGCGCAGCACCTGCGAGGCGTCGTTACGGTAGGGCAGGCTGTCCATCATGCCCGTGGTGCCCTGGGTGCGTCCATCGCAGGGGTCAGTACAGAAACCGGCGAAGGGGATACCGCCCAGGGCGCGCAACTCCTCGGCGGCGGCGGTCATCAGCAGGCCAACCTCCCAGTGACCGGTGTGGTAGCCTAGGGCAATCGGGCGGCCATCGGGCGCGCGGATACCACCCTGGGTGCTCAGGATCAGGAACTCCTTACGGCCCAACTCGCCGGGTTCCCAGCCCATGCCAGCATCCTGGCTCAGGCCAAACACATCGCCGCTGGGCCGATCCAGCAGCATCTCCGGCGTTAGGGGCAGGCTACCCTGTGGCCCCCGTGCCCTGGTGGCTACCTGGTACAGAGATTGGTCGGCGGAATCCAGCACGCTTGAAGTATCCACAGTATCTCTCCTTGGCGGGCAGACCGCCCGCAATCAGCACTCACATACAGTCAATCATGCAGCAAATACACCAGGCCCATCGGGCGGCCCACTCCGGTGGGCCAATGGAACCGTGGCTAGGGCCACACCGACCCTCCTGGCGGCTGCCGTCACTACCCGCACTATCCCACATCGGGTTCACGCGGCGCAAAGGTGCGGGCGCCACATTCCGTAGAGAGCGCGTCTGGGCGGCACGGATGATCGCGTCTACCGGTCCTCCAGGGACTCGGCTAGCCAGGCGGCGAGCTGAGCTCGTTCTGGTGGCGACAGACACGTCACCAGGCGCTTGGCGTGCTCTAGGGCAGCCTCACCCACCTCACTCATCAGGAAAGGCCCCCTTCTCTCCAGTCTACAGGCTAGCGACGCCATCGTCAGCCAGTGGGAGCCCGCGCCTCCACTCACCAATCGCAGCCCTACACAGACGCCCCCTGTGCTGCCCGCTGTCTCCTTACCGCGCCGCGGCAGACGGAGATCGCCACCCCACTCCAGGAGACGCTGCCTCTGAGGCACGATGAGGCCACACCCTGCTCGGCCTCACGCACGCGAAAATCTCACGCACAGCACCCCCCTGGAGGCGATAAGTTGCACCGGTGCAACACAGGCGGGTACACTGGGAGCAAACGCTGGGATGGGTAGCCCCTGATGTGCGTGGGGTAGCCAGTTATTCAGATGGTCACTGGCAACCTTTTGGGCTGAAGAGCGGGGGCGCTGGGCGCTGTGACAACGGTGTGAAAGAGGGGACAGGACAGGTGGCGCAGAGTCAAAACTCAACGCGGGGCGCCGTGATCACGCCGGCGGCGGAGCCAATCGTCAGCGTCCAGGATGTGTCGCGCACGTATGGCAGCGGGCACAACGCCGTGCAAGCGCTCAAGCACGTCAGCTTCGATGTGCCACGGCAGTGCCTGGTAGCGGTGACCGGACGCAGCGGCTCGGGCAAGACCACGCTGCTCAACTTGATCGGGGGGCTGGACTCACCGACGGAGGGCCGCATCACGCTTGAGGGGCGCGATATCACGAACCTCTCCGAGGGCGAACGTACACGGCTGCGTCGGCACAAGGTAGGCTTTATCTTCCAATCGTTTGCCCTGCTACCTACCCTCTCAGCGCTAGAGAACGTCGCGCTGGCCCTGCATATTGCCGGTATGGGCGCCAGCGAACGCAACCGGCGCGCCCGCGAGGTGTTGGACCTGGTTCAACTCGGCGAACGCATTGACCACCGGCCCTTTGAGCTGTCGGGCGGTGAGCAGGAGCGTGTGGCCGTGGCCCGCGCCCTGGCCAATCGGCCAGCCATCATCCTGGCCGACGAGCCAACCGGTGAACTGGATACGGCGACCGGCCACGACATCATCGCCTTGCTCAAGCATGTGATCGCCAGCGAGGGGCAGACGATCATCGTGGCTACCCACGACCCCGCCGTAACTGACGCCGCCGACAAGGTCTATCGCATCGCCGACGGCGTGTTGCAGAGCGCCGAATAGCTCCCAATTTATTGAGACCAGCTGTGGCCGTCGTGCGGCGCCCGATGCCGCGCCGCCTGGTGTCTAGAACGTCGTGATCACGCCTGCGCCCACCGCGCTCCACGCCGGGCGGGGCGGCGCACTCGTCACGCCGGAGAATGGACGCCACGGTGTATACTGCAGCCAAGCTGCTCCTGACGTGGCCGACCAGTAACGAAGGAGGGCATTGGGAGATGACAAGGGCAAGCCGGTGCTGGGCACGCGGTGTTTTGCTGATCACCTTGACCATGCTGCTATCAACTAGCGGCGCTCATGTGGCGCGCGGTCAGGCCGGTCAGCGCGGCACGGAGACGCCACCAGGTCTGGCCGGGTCGGCGGCCTACGTGCGGGTCAATCAGGTGGGGTATACAACGAGTGAGGCCAAGACGGCCGTCGTGATGGCCACGGGGCCGGAAGATGGCGCGCCGTTCTGGGTGGCCCGCTCCCCTGGTGGTCAGGCGGTGTACACGGGCACGGTGGGCGCGGGTCGCGGCGCCTGGAACGCCGCGTATACGGCCACCTATACGCTGGACTTCTCGGCGGTCACCGCGCCGGGGAACTATGCCATCGTCGTCGGCGGGCTGCGGCCCGCGCGAAGCCCCGCCTTCCGCGTAGATAGCGGCGCGGCCCTCTATGGACCACTACTGGCCAATGCGGCGTTCTTCTCCCAGGCCCAGCGAGACGGTCAGGGGGTACACCCTGCCGTGATGAACCGCCAGCCGTCCCACCTCAACGATAGCCGCGCCGCGATATATACCACCCCCAGCTATGTCAATGACGTGCTGCAGGGCAACCTGCGCCGGGTAGGCGGTCCCGTGGACGCGGCGGGGGGCTGGTTCGACGCCGGCGACTATATCAAGTTTGTGGCCACGGCCAGCTATGCCAATGGCGTGATGCTGCTGGCCCAGCGGCTGTATCCGGCGCTGTACACGGGAGGCGGCGCCGACATCGCCGCCGAGGCCCGCTTTGGTCTGGACTGGCTGAACAAGATGTGGGACCCGGCCACCGGCACGCTCTACTACCAGGTGGGCATCGGCGACGGCAACGGCAGCACTATCGCCGGCGACCACGACATCTGGCGGCTGCCGCAGGCCGATGACGCCATCAACCTGACCGCCCACCCCGACCAAGTCTACCTGAAGTACCGCCCGGTCTTCCGTGCAGGCCCGGCCACCACGCCGATCAGCCCAAACCTGGCCGGTCGGCTGGCCGCCGACTTCGGGCTGTGCTACCAGATCTACCACGCCAGCGACCCCTCCTTCGCCAACGCCTGCCTGCGCGGTGGCGAGGCTGTCTTTGACCAGGCTCAGACACAGCAGGTCGGCGCCCTGCTGACCGCCGCGCCCCACGACTATTATCCCGAGAGCGAGTGGCGCGACGACCTGGAGTGGGGGGCCACTGAGCTGTACAACGCGACGGCGATGGGCAACCTGCCCCCCGGCCTGGCCCATGCTGACCCGGCGTACTACCTGCACAGGGCGGCGGGATGGGCCAACGCCTACATCCATAGCCCGCTGCAGGGCAGCGACTCGCTGAACCTCTACGATGTGGGCGCGCTGGCCCACTACGAGCTGTATCGGGCGATCGGGCAGGCCGGCAAGCCGCCTGGTCTGGCCACCACGCAAGCCGCGTTGCTGAGCAACATGCGCGCTCAACTGGACATTGGCGCGGCTCAGGCGGCCACCGACCCCTTTGGCCTGGGCATGGCCTATGGCAGCGGCGACGCCGTGCCGCACGCGCTGGGCCTGGCCGTGACCGCCGAACTCTACGATGAGCTGACCGGGACAGCCGCCTACGCGGGCTTTGCCCATACGGAGCGCGATTGGGTACTGGGGACCAACGCCTGGGGGGCCTCCTTTATCGTGGGCGCTGGGACCACCTACCCCCACTGCATGCAGCACGAGGTGGCCAATCTGTCCGGCTCATTGGACGGCACGCCGCCGGTGGTCCTGGGGGCCACGGTGGACGGGCCCAGCGCCGCGGCAAACTTCCAGGGGCTGGGCTCGGCGCCGGGCATGCGGCCCTGCCCAACTGGGGGCGGCAACCCCTTCAGCCAGTTCACCGGCAAGGGCGCCCGTTACACGGACAACGTGGTAGCGTGGCCCAGCGTAGAACCGGCCGACGACTACGTAGCCCTGATCCTGCTGCTGTTCCCCCGCCAGATGTAGACGCGCCAGTCGTGTAGAATTTACATATGGGGTGCTCGCGCTCTGGTAGGGCCACTCCCCACAGCCGGTCTGGGCGTGGGGAGTGGCCCTATACGCATCCCTCAATTGGGCTCTGGCAGGCGACTGATCCCGCGCGGCGGCAGCTGGCTTACCCAGTAGCGATGTGCGCGGGGGGTGAGCCGGCTGCCGCGGCTAGAGATCAGATTGGCTTAAAATCCAGGGCCACCGAATTGATGCAGTAGCGCTGACCGGTGGTCTCACGCGGCCCATCGGCGAACAGATGGCCCAGGTGCGCGCCACAGCGCTTGCACAGCACCTCCGTACGCGCCATACCGTGGGTGCGGTCCTCGACCAGTTCGATGTGCTCCCGATCCAGGGGATCATCAAAACTGGGCCAGCCCGATCCGGACTCGAACTTGGCGGCCGAGGAGAACAGCTCCTGGCCGCAGGCGGCGCAGGTATAGGCCCCACTGGCATGATTGTGATAGAGCGCGCCGGTGAAGGGCCGCTCCGTGCCCTTGAGCCGGCACACGGCGTATTGCTCGGGCGTGAGCATCTCACGCCAATATGTCTCAGGCTTGGTCCGTAGATCGTCCATGGTGGCCTCCTCGCGCTTTAGATGTGGCAGGTAGCGAGCCCGCGCTTCTCCAGGTACTGTTGATGATAGTCCTCGGCGGCGTAGAACGGGCCAGCCGGCATGATCTCCGTGGTAATGGGGCGTCTGAAGGGATGCGCCCGCGCCAGATGATCCTTCGATGAGCGCGCTGCCGCCTGCTGGTCCGGGTCATGATAAAAGATCGCTGAGCGATACTGCGCGCCGACATCAGGCCCCTGGCGGTTGCCCTGGGTGGGATCGTGGTTCTCCCAGAACACGCGCAGGAGATCATCGTAGGAGACGCGGGCCGGATCATAGGTGACTTCCACGGCCTCGGCGTGGCCTGTACGGTCGGTGCAGACTTGCTCGTAGGTGGGCTCCTTGGTCACGCCCCCAATGTAACCCACGCGTGTCGCCGTGACGCCCGGCGCCTGTCGGAACGTCGCCTCGACGCCCCAGAAGCAGCCGGCGGCGAATGTTGCCAGTGCCATCTTTTGTCCTTCCCCTTTATAGTGTCGAGCTCCCCGTCTCCGCTACGCGCCTCCTTGAGTATGACCGCACGGATAGGCGGTTGTCCAGATAGCTACGCTGGTCACCACGACATCCCGCTCTCCCCGCGCCAGGGCCGCCAGCACGGCCTCCCGGTCCTGCCGCTACCACTGCAGCGTCATCCGCGTACGTGTACTAGCCGGCGCATGGGCCAACCAACCTACCCCAGCCCGGCTATGCGCCCCAAGGGGCAGGCAAGCTAGTGGTCTATGTCAGCCCAACTGGACTAGCCGGGGTGATGCAGCAGGCGGGCGGCGGTGTCGTGGTAGATCTGGCGCAGGGCGTCGTCAGGCAGGTCAATGCCATAAATCTGCCAGCGCCCGGAGCCGCCAACCTCCTGGGATGAGTAGGGGAAGTATTCGTCGGCCGTCTCCAGGAAGCGGAAGTAGGGCGCGTAGGCGTCGGGCCGAGGCGGGAAGGAATCCAGACCAAACAGGATGCGCTCGGGGTGGCGCTCGAAGAGCCGTTTTGCCGAATAAGGTTGGCGGCCCAGCTCGGCCAGGCGTGCGGAGATGTCCGCGTTGAAGTTGGGATAGCTGTCCATCATGCGGCCTACCCAGCCCAGGTTCTCGGCGTAGCAGCCCATGTGCGCGCCGATAAAGGTGGTGCGCGGGTGACCAGCGATCAGGCGCTCGAACCCCTCCATCAGAGTCTGAAACGAGGGGAACTGAGGGCCATGGAAGTGCCAGTCGGGGTGGCGGCGCAGTTCCTCCCAGCGCTCGTTGTAGCGATCAAGGGGGTCAAAGAACGAGACGGGGTCGGCGATATGGATCAGCACGGGCCGGTTCCGATCGGCGGCGGCCTCCCAGAGATCGTGCAGCCGCTCATCGTCAATGGGGATCAGGGCGTCGTTGGCGTCGCGGAAGTGCAGGCCCAGATCCTTCCACACCTTGAGGCCCCGCGCCCCGCGGCGCACGCTATCCTCGAACTGGCGCGCCATGCGCGCCCCGAAGTCCGGCTCCTTGACCATGGTCCAATCCACCTGGGCAAAGGTGAGAAAGCGCTCAGGGTACGCGCGGTCGTAGCGCTCCAGGTTAGCCTCTAGCTCATCGCCCCACATACCGTCGAGGTTAACGATAGTCCGCAGGTTGCAAGCATCCATTGTGCCGAGCAGGGCCGGCACATCCTCTACGACCCACCGCTGCAACTTGGTGGTCCAGCGCCCCAGGTGATTATGCGCGTCAATAGTGGGGAAGCGTGCCCGTGGCGTCTGATGGCTCTCCACTACAAGGCTGGGCCGGGGGGCAAACTCGCCCAATAACAGGTCGGGCGTGGAATCGTCTTGCTCAATCAACACGTGGTCCTTTCTTCCAAGGGCCTTCTACGTAGTACCTGTCATAGTCGTCTGTCAATCCCCATCTGGGCAGCGAACCGGGCCACATCGTCGTAGGGGGCGTCGTGGCTTCGGCGATTCTCCCTGCCGCACGGCTAGCCTTTGACCCCCGTCATGGCGATACCCTGCACAAACTGCTTCTGCATCAGGATGTAGATGATCAGCATGGGCAAGCTGGCCAACACCGCGCCGGCCGAGAGGTAGGGCCAGTTCGTGCTGTACTGGCCTTGCAGGGTGAGCAGACCCAGCGACAGCACCTGCATATCGTTGGACTTGGTGGCCACCAGCGGCCACAGGAAATCGTTCCACGACCACAGGAAGGTAAAGATAACCAGCGCCGAGAGGGCTGGCTTGGACAACGGCAAGACGATGCGCCACAGCACGCCGAACAGGCCGCAGCCATCAATGATCGCCGCCTCCTCCAGGCTGCGCGGCAGGTTCATAAAGAACTGCCGCAGCAGAAACGTGCCGAACGCGCTGAAGATGCCGGGCACGATCAACGCCTGGAATGTGTCAATCCAGCCCAGGTACTTGATCAGGATGAACTCGGGGATGACGATAACCTGAAAGGGTACCATCAGCGCGGCCAAGTAGAGCATAAACAGGATGTTCTTGCCCGGGAAGCGCAGCCGGGCAAAGGCATAGCCGGCCAGAGAACAGGTCACCACCTGGCCTAGCGTGCGTCCCGCGGCCATGGTAAAGGTGTTGACGAAGAAACGCCCGAAGGGCACCTGCTGGAAGATATCGCTGTAGTTGCTAAACATGATCGGATTGGGCATCAGCTGGGGCGGCATGGTGATGGCGTCATCGAGGCTCTTCAGCGAGGTGGAGAGCATCCATACAAAGGGGATGATCATGGTGATAGCCCCTACGATGACGATGACCCGCAGGATGCCGCCCAGCAACACGGCGCGGGCGATATCCCGCCCGCGCGCCCGTGACCGGATCAGGGCCTGGGCGGCGGGCTGAACGCTGTCGCTAGCTTTCATAGTGGACCCACCGTTTCTGGCCGATCACCTGGACCAACGTGACCACCAGGACCAGGGCAAACAGCGCCCAGGCAAAAGCGGCCGCATAGCCCATCTTGAAGTATTGGAAGGCGTTCTGGTAGATCAGCAGGCCCAGCACGCGCGTGGCGTCGCCGGGGCCGCCCGCCGTCATGATATAGACTGAATCGAAGACCTGGAACGAGTTGATCATGGAGATGACCAGCACAAAGAAGGTGGCTGGCGAGATCAAGGGCACCGTGATGTACCAGAAGCGGGTGAGCACGGTGGTGCCATCAATCGAGGCGGCCTCATAGAGTTCATGGGAGATTCCCTGCAAGCCAGCCAGAAAGACGATCATGTTGTAGCCCAGGCTACCCCAGATGGCCATGATGATCAGCGACGGCAGCGCCCACGAGGCGTCGCTGAGCCACGGCGGCTGTGGCAGGTTCAGGGCGCTCAACACATTGTCAATCAAGCCCAATTGGGGGTCGTAGATCCACTTCCAGATCAGCGCCAAGGCCACGGGCATGGAGACATAGGGCATGAAGTAGGCGACGCGGTACAGATGGCGTTCGCGCAGGCCCGTGTTCAGCGCGATGGCCAGCAGCAGCGAGAGGAAAACGCTCACCGGGACGCTGACCACCGTGTAGATGATCGTGTTGCGTAGCCCGATCCAGAACAGGGGGTCCTGCAGCAGGGCGGCGTAGTTGCCCAGGCCCACCCACTGGGGCGCCTGGATCAGATCCCACTGCACAAAACCCAGCACAAAGGCGGCGATCACCGGCAAGACAAAGAACAAGAGAACGCCGGCCGTGTTGGGCAGCACAAACAGAAAACCCTGCCAGGCCTCACGACGGCGCAGCAGGTTACCCCTCGCGCGCGCCCGACCCGGTCGCGTGGCTGAACCGATGGTAGCCATGCTCTCCTCCACCCCAAAAAGCGTTCCTTGGCGGAACAGGGTCGGGCCGCTCCGATGCGAGCAGCCCGACCCTGCAGGGATGTATTCTTGGTAAACCGCCGAACTTGGCGACCTACGGGGCCGGGTAGTACTTGGCCAGGATCGTGTTTGACTGCGTCTGGATGGTCGTCAGCGCCTCTTGAGGCGTCTTCTTACCAAGCAGCATCAGGTCAAAGTCCTTGGTCAGGATATCCCACCACTCCGAGAAACCCAGCGAGGCGGGGAACTGCACCGAGCCGTTCATCTCATCCATGAAGACCTGCAGGTGCATGTTGGGGCGCGAGGCGATCCAGGGCTTCTGCGAACCGGCCAGGGTGGGGATCACCGTGCCGGTCTTGGCCTGGGCGCTGGCGGCGAAGGAACTGGACAGGAAGCGGGAGAACTGCCAGGCCTCGGAGGGATACTTTGTCTTGGCATTGACGACCATGCCCAGACCGTGAATGACGCTGATGCGGCCCTTGGGTCCCTTGGGCAGGCAGGTCACATCGGCGGTGTAGCCCTTCTTCATCATCGAACTGTAGGGGATGACCATCCAGGAGCCATCCAGAACCATGGCGATCTTGCCGCTCTCGAAAGCCAGGTCTTCGGTCAGGGCAGTCGTGGAGGTGCCAGCCATGGCGCTGCCGTTCTTGATCATACCCTGCAGCAGGTTAGCTGCCTGGATGTTGCTGGGGCTAGCAATAACGCTACGCGTCTTGGCCGCGTTGAGTACCGAGCCACCGTAGGCGGCAAAGATATCGCCGTAGACCTGCTGCACGGTGTTGAAGATCATGGTGCCGTACTGGGTGGTGCGGCCGCCCTGCTTCACCGTGAGCTTCCGAGCCGCGTTAGCGTAGTCCTGCCAGGTCCAGTTGCAGGAGGGGTAGGCCATGTGCATCTGGTCAAAGATCGTCTTATTGTAGAACAGGCCGATCGTATCCATATCCTTGACCAGCGCATAGCGGTGGCCCTTCCAGGTATACAGATCAATCAGTGACTTGGGATACTGAGTCAGATCAATCTTGTCATTGGTCATGTAGGGCGTCAGGTCGAGCAGGGCGCCCTTGGACGCGTAGGTGGGGAAGTTAGGCCCGTTCATCCAGAAGACATCGTAGCCGCTGCCGCCAGCGGTCAGGGTGAGCAGTTTGTTCCAGTAGCCAGCCCAGGGAGTCTGCTGAATGGTGATCTTGACGTTGGGGTGAAGCCGCTGAAACTCGGTGATGATCGTTTGCATAGCCGGGATCTGGTTCTTGTCCCACAGGGCAAAGGTCAGATTAACTGGCGCCTGGCTGGTGCGGGCGCCGACAGCGGACATAGGGCCGACGAGCAGGGCACAGACGGCGACCAACCAGGCAATTCGACGGACGCGCATAATGGGGTCCCTTTCTCCACGATCTTATCGAGTCTCTCCGTGTTCCTGAGGCCGGGCCCGGTGTCGTGGCCCACCAGGTCCCCACCCCGACTGGAGTGCCCCTAGCATACGGCGGCTACGGAACCGCTGTCAATAGCGCGGCGCAGGCCAGAACCCGAACCACGCCATGCGCTTTACAATCCCCAGGCCTCGACTGGGGGCTGGGGCCGCCTGTGGAGCTTGCCCAACCCGTCGCGGATGGTAGGATAGGTGCGAAGGCGTCCGGTCCGCGGCGTCCTTCGGTCCAGCAGCCACGCGGCGAGTAGCGCAAGACAGGAGGGGCAAGCGCAGGAGGGGGGGGACGGCGCCACATAATGCTTGGCGTGAGGCGCCGCTAATAGGACCCGTTCAGGAATAACTTCCCGTTTTCGGTCGTGGTCTCTCACCAGCGGTGCCCGATGGGGGTACAATGAGCCAACGACAGGGTACTATGCGGGAAGGAGCCCACGATGACGGTGTCCGAGGTGCGGATGTGTCAGTGTCCGCTGTGTCAGCAGGAGGGCGAGCCTCCCGAACGCGCCG
>JAABUM010004907.1_pt1 | contig 14574 bp, 11 predicted proteins | sample 5559161 | NCBI WGS metagenome assembly JAABUM01 (sample SAMN10711868, study PRJNA513369) | rock metagenome | isolation source: Antarctica rocks | place: Antarctica: Victoria Land, Siegfried Peak nord
CTGTCTGATCACTCGATTTCCCCAGCCGAGGGGTCGACGACCCGAGCTGGGCGTAGCGTCGGTGCCGTTCCCCCAGGAGGTCAAATGCTGAAGAAGATAGCCGAGTTCCTGACACTAAAGTGGCTCTGGAACCGCCGCTAGCCGGCCGCCATCACCCTCCGGAAAAGGCGATGCTCGCCCAGGCTGCTGGACGGGCTCTTCCCGTTGCAGCTCACTGCTTGCCGCCGGCCTATGGCCTGGTAGGCGACTTCTGGCGCGGCTCGTGGCGCTTGTGCCTGCCCGCCCAGTCGATGCGGGTCAGTCCGACCAGCCCCAAGAGCAGCAGCACCTGAATCGCGATGCCCCCGGTGAGGTGAACGAGGACGTGACCAGCTTCCAGGCACTCGTCCTCGCGGCGGCGCTCGCGCCCCCGACATACAAGCCGTAGCTGACAAGCCGGCCGATGAAGAACGCCGCCGTCAACGGGACGAGCGCCACCTGTGGGGCTCAAGAACCCCGGCACGGGCTAGAAGCACCGACCGTCAAGCGGCCGAACGGTATTCGTTGATCAGACAGCCGAGTATCTCCACGCGTCGTACGACGATTTCTGGGCCTGACACAGGCGCCGGAACCTTCGTGGTCGCAGAGCGTTGGTCGAGAGCTCGATGCACCCGGTGGGTGTTGCAGTGAGTTTGGTACTCGGCCAGCACGCCCGAAAGCTGCCGCTGGCTGAAAATCAGCATGCGATCCAGGCATTCGCGACGGATCGCCGCAACCCAGCGTTCGGCGTAGGCGCCCGCCTTCGGGGCGCGCGCAGGACTGCGCAGCACGACGATTTCGGCGTCGGCGAACACGGCATCGAAGTTTGCAGTGAACTTCGTATCCCGATCCCGGATCAAGAACCGGAAGCCGTCGGCCCCCTCGGCGCGCCCGTTCATGACGTTGCGCGCCTGCTGGGTCACCCACTGCCCCGTCGGGTGCCGCGTTGCCCCCAGCATCTGGACCCGACGCGTACCGACCCCGAGGACCGAAGAAGACGTAGACCCGCCGCAGCAACACCGTGTCTACGGCGAAGAAGTCACACGCAGCATTGTCCGCGCCTCGGGGTGACAGAACTCGCGCCAGTTCGGACCCGTTTGCCGCGGCGCCGGGTCAAGACCTGCCCGCCGCAGTAGGTTCCAGACCGTCGCCGGAGCCACGCGACGGCCAAGGCCGACACGTTCGCATGGATACGGCGATGGCCCCAGCTCGGATTCTCCGGCCCGATCCGCACTACCAGTTCTCGGACCACCGCGGCGACGCGTGGGCGACCTCCTGCCGGCGGCGTCTTCGACCGGAAGGTCCAGTGCCGGGCCACCACTGCCGATGCCAACCCAACAGCGTCGCCGCAGTCACGATCCTGACCCGCCACAGGTCGCGCGGCAGCAGACCAACCAACGCCGCCAACAGCAGCCGGTCCTTCGGCTCCAACCGTGGCCGGCTCACCTGTCGTCGCAGTACCGCCAGTTCATAGCGCAAGACCAGCAACTCAACGTCGGTCGCCGGCGCGCCTCAGCCGCGGAGCGCAACCAACCCCAGAACCACCCGGACAGCCGCATACACGGCACAGAAGACCATCCGGCGATCACGCCGAACGCCAATCAGACGCCGGCACCGAGGTTTTTGGGCCCCACAGGCCGCTGACACAGTGGTCTGATGACGAAGTCGATCGCAGGATCTGCCGGGAGGCGGTAGCCGCCCCAACGGGCCAGTGGCAGCGGGCCGAGTGTTGGCCGTCGGCGTGGGTGTACGGCAATTAAGCGCACCGGCTCCCGCTTCCGCGCCCGCCCAGGTCAAGTGCGGGAAGCCCGGGACGGGCCAGCAACCTCCCGCGCCCCCCCTCATGCGCCGTGCAGCACCGTGGAGCGGTCCGACGTGGCGACGATGCGGCCACCCTTGAGGACAGCCGTGCGGACTGCTCGGTCGAGCAGCGCGTCCGGCCCAGTCGGACCGTCCAGTACGACGAGGTCGGCGCGGTCCCCCGGAGCCAGCCCGTAGCCCTGGCTCACCCCCGTCACTCGAGCCGCCTCGTAGGTAATCGTGCGCATCAAGCGAATCAGGTCGTGCGCCTGGTCCTGGGCGACCTCAAGCCCGACTACGTCGACGTCGTGCGCGCCCTGGGTGGTCAGGTCATCAGCCTGGGCCGCGGCGCCGGGGCGCTCAACGTCCTCGACGTCGGGGCCATGGACGCCGCCGCTGCCGCTGTCGGCGGCGCCGAGGGCGAGCGCCTCGCGGAGGAGGCGCACGGCCGCAGGCTGAACACGCTCAAGGCACTGGTCACCCTGGTCCGCGGTACCCGCCCGGCTGACTACGAGGACACGGTCCTGTCCACCGCGCTGCGGCTGCTGGCCAAGGCGTTCCGTCGCCGCCGGCGGGCGCCGCTGCTCGGTGACCTGGTCGCCCTGCTCGAGGAAGGCCCCGAGCCGCTGCGGGCAGTCACCTTGCACCGCGGTGAGGAGGTCCGTTACCGGGCTGCTGTCGACCCGTTGCAGCGCAGCCTGCTGGCCCTGCTCGACGGGCCGCTGGGGGAGGTGTTCGCCCGGCCCACCACCGAACGGCTCCGCCTGGACGCACCGGCGGTGTGCATCGACGTGTCCGCCATCCACGCCGGTGACCGGGCTCTGCAGGCAGCGGCGCTGCTGGCCTGCTGGAGTGAAGGGTTCGGCGCGGTCGAGGCGGCGAACGCCCTCGCCGACGCCGGCGCCGGCCCGCAGCGCCGGTTCCTGATCGTGCTCGACGAGCTGTGGCGGGTGCTGCGCGCCGGGGTGATCACCGCGGAGGCCGCCGGCGGCCGCCTGGACCCGCCGATGCTGGTCCTTTTGGACGAGGCGGCCAACATCTGCCGGATCGCTGACCTGCCGCAGCTGTACTCCCACCTCGGGTCCCGGGGGATCATCCCGCTGACGATCCTGCAGTCCTACGCCCAAGGCGCCGGGGTGTGGGGCGAGAACGGCATGAAGGCGCTGTTCTCGGCCGCGACAGTCAAGGTGATCGGCGCCGGCATCGACGACGCCGGCTTCGCCGAGGACCTGTCCCGCCTGGTCGGCGACCACGACGTGGCAGTGGCGGGCAGCAGCGTCACCGCCGGCCGGCAGACCCGGTCGACCTCGCTGCGACAGCAGCGGGTGCTGCCCGCCTCCACGATCCGGGCGCTGCCCAAGGGCCGGGCGCTGGTCTGGGCGACCGGTGCCAAGGTCGCGATGGTCACCACGCTGCCCTGGTACGCCGGGCCCCGCGCCGGCGACATCGACGCCGCCCGCCGGGCCGCAGAAGCCGGCGTGACCCGCGCCGCCGCCCTCCACGCCACCAACACCACTGACACCCACGCCGGCACCGGCGAGCCGCCCGCGGGCAGGGCGGCCTGATGACCGACCCCACCTACCAGGGCACCGGCGAAGGCGACGACCAGGCCGCCCGGCCGGCCGGCGGGCAAGGCGTCCCGGGTCAGGGCGTTCCGGGTCTGGGCGTTCCGGGTCTGGGTGTCGAGGGTCAGCTGCGGGCGCTGCGCGCCGAGGTCGAGGTGCTGCGAGCGGTCGTCGACGACTTCATGCACCCGACGGCCGAAGGCGACCCGCAGCCCGATCCGGACGAGGCGCCGTTCGAGCCCGAGTACCCCGACCTCGAGGACTGGGTCGAGCGCTACTTCGCGCCGATGTTCTCCCGCCCGACCAGCCCCAGCCTGCGCTGGTGCACCCAGTGGTGGGACCACGCCGAGGCGATCAGCCGCCTGGAGGCGTTGTGGCGCTCCTGGGAGGTCGGCCGCCTCGATGAGCTGCGGGGCATGGCGGTCTGGTACCGCGACTTTCTCGACTCCCAGCTCGCCGTGCTGACCAGCACCACCGGGCCGTTCGCGCAGTGCACCCCCGACCGGCACGCCCCCACCAAACCGCTGCCGACAGTCCCGGCCCCCGACGGGTACTGGGCCGACGGCGAAGCGGGCGGCGGGCCCGACGGCCAGCCCCCGGCCGGCGGCTCGTCACCTTCGTCACGGCCAACAGGAGGCAGCGCATGAGTGAGCATCAGCACGAGGACCCGGTCGCGCACGCCAGCACGAAGATCACCTCTTATGTCAGCGTGGCAGCGATGGCTGCCGAGGCCCTGGCGCAGGTCGCCGCCGTCCGGGCCCGGGAGCACGCCGCCTCCGACGAACGCGCCACCCGGGCGCTGCGCGCCGAACGCCACGCCGCCTACGGCCAGGCCCGCCTCGGCTGGGCACCGGTGCTGGACCCCAGGCTGCGCGAGCAGGCCGGCGTCACCGGCGCCGGGACCGCCTGGGCCCAAGCGCAGGCCTGGCGACCCGATCCGGAGGCCGAACGGGTAACCCACCTGGCCGAGGCCCGCCTCGCCGAGCTGCGCCCCGACGTCATGGAGCGCTACGACCGGCTCCGCGCCGAAGGGAGCGACCCGGTCGAGGCGATGCGCCGCGTCGCGCCGCTGTTCGACCAGCCGCCGGCCCGGACCGGGCACTCCGCCCCGGAGCGGGCTGCGCTCACCAATTCCGACACCAGCCAGCGCGCCAGCACCGCCGCGGTCACCCTCCACCCAGGCCGGGCAGAAGACGCCGGTTCGGGGACCCGCAGGCAGCAGGCGGCAACCCGCAGCACCGCCGTCCGGACGCCGGCCGTCATCGCCGCCGAGGGCTACCCCCGGCCGATTAGCGCCGGCAGCGCCGCTGCCGCGAAGGCGGCCGCAGCGGGACGGCCGAGCTCTGTCACCGCCCAGCGCAGCGCAGCCCACCGCCAACCTGCCCGCGCCGGGCGAGGCCGATGAACAACCCCGACCGACTCAACGGTGGCCCGGTGCCCGAAGGAGCCAGAGCATGACCGAGACCGAACCGAACGAAACCGGAACGGCCGAGACCGAAGAGGCCGGACGCCGGCTGCCGAGCGTGGACCTGGCTGCTGTCGTCGCCGCCCAGCAGGACCAGATCGATGACCTGACCGCGACTGTGGAACGCCAGCAGCAGGTCCTCGACGAGCTGCTGCGTGCCGCCCGCTCGGCCCGCGGCCCCGGCTGGCCACGCCGTCAAGACCCTGGCCCACGAAGCGGGACACGTCCTGCTGCACGACCCCACCCGTGACTCCGCGGGTCGTGGGGAGGGCACCAGCGCGCACTGCCGCGGGGTCAAGGAGGTCGAGGCCGAGTCGGTCGCCTACCTGGTCGCCGCCTCACACGGCCTTCCCACCGGCGACTACACCTTCGCCTACGTCACCGGCTGGGCCGCCGGCGTGGACGGCACCCAACCCGAGCAGGTCGTCCGCGACACCGGGCAGCGGGTGCTCGGTGCCGCCCGGACCGTGCTCGCGGTCACCGCCCCCGAGACCACCCCCACCGCAGACGCGTCCCTGGTCGCCCGGGCGCGGACCGGCGTCGAACGTACCGCCGCCGTCCGCGGGCACGCCGACGCGGCACACGCTCTCGCCCTGTCCCCGGCGCCGGCCGGCCCTGTAGCCGCCGCGGAGGAGCTGGTCGTGCTGGGCCGGCTGCACGCCGACGCGACCGCGTTCTACTCCGCCCAGCTCGCCGCAGGCACCCCGGCCGCTGCCCATGCCCGGCAGGTGCTGGGTCAGCGGGGCGTTTCCCAAGCGGCGGTCGCCGGCTATGAGATCGGGTACGCCCCGCCGGGGTGGACCGCGCTGGCCGAGCACCTGCGCGGCCGCGGCTACACCGATACCCAGCTGCTCGCCGCCGGGGTCGGGCTGGCTACCCGGCGCGGGAGCGTGGTCGACAGGTTCCGCGACCGGCTGATGCTGCCCGTCCGCGACCCCAGCGGGCAGCGGGTGGTGGCGTTCATCGGCCGGGCACTCGCTCAGGACTCGGGCACCCCGAAGTATCTGAACAGCCCGGAGACCGTCCTGTACCGAAAGGGCGACGTGCTCTACGGCCTCGGCGCGCAGCCGACCCGGCAGGCGCTCGCCGGCGGCGCCCAGCCGGTGCTGGTGGAGGGGGCGCTGGACGCGATCGCGGTCACCAGCGCCAGCCGCGGCCGCTACGCCGGCGTCGCCCCCTCAGGCACCGCGCTGACCGCCGGGCAGGTCGCCGCTCTCCAGGCCGCCGCAGGGCCGCTCGCCGAGCGCGGCGTGACCGTGGCGTTCGACGCCGACCCCGCGGGCCGGCAAGCCGCGCTGCGTTCCTACGACCTGCTGCGCGCCGCAGGCGCCTGGCCCGCCCACGCCGCCCTGCCAGGCGGGCAGGACCCGGCCAGCCTCGCCCAGCCCACGGTGCCGGCGCGCTCCGCGTCGCGCTGGACACCGCCGTGCCCCTCGCGGACCTGCTCGTCGACGAGCGCCTCGACCGCTGGGCCGACCGCCTCGGCTGGGCCGAGGGGCAGATCGGTGCCGCGCAAGATGCCGCCCACCTGATTGCCACCTTTCCGCCCGAGCATGTCGGCCCCCAGGTCCTGCGGGTCGCCCAGCATCTCGGGCTCGAGCACGCACAGGTCACCAGCGCCGTCCTCGACGCCGTCAGCCGGGACGCTGATGCCCCGGGGCGACCGGCGGCGCGGGACCGCCGCGCCGACCTCGACCACGGCCAGGAGGCCGCTATACCGCCTGTCGCGGCCCCAACCGCCGTGCAGCTGGCCCAAGCCGGCTACCCCGCACCGCTGACAATCGGAACCCGCAGCACCAGCAGGACTCGGCAGCCGATGCGTGCTGACAACACCCCCCCAGCTGATCGCGGCCGCCCGCAGCCGGCACGAACTGACCCAGGGCCAAGGCGATCCGGGCGCTGCGTGTGAGCTCGACAGCGCCGGCAGCCGGCCAAGCTCAGGCGATATTGCTGCGCTACCGGGGGTCGTGGGCACGACCTATCTGCTCTGCAGCCCCGGCCGCCTGTCCGCATCGCGTTGCTCGAGCCAGTGGGCGAGCTGGGCGGCCGGCATGGGCCGGGCCAGGTGGTAGCCCTGGGCGATGTCGCAGCCGAAACCGGCGAGCACGTCGCAGGTGATCTGGTCCTCGACTCCTTCGGCGACCATGGGAACACCCAAGGCGTGGGACAGGGCGATGGTGCTCTTGACCAGCGCGGCGGCGCGGGCGTCGTCGGCGAGGGGGGCGATGAACGCCCGGTCGAGTTTGAGCTCGTCGACGGGCAGGTCACGCAGGTAAGCCAGCGAGCTGTAGCCGATGCCGAAGTCGTCGATGCTGACCCGCACGCCCTGCTCACGCAGCTCGGCGAGGACCTGGCCGGCGCAGATCCGGTCGTTGATCAGGCACTGCTCGGTGATCTCCAGCAGCAGCATGGCCCCGGGCAGACCGCGGCTGGCCAGCGCCGCCGCAACCCGGGCGGAAAGGGCGGTATCGGTGACGCTGCTGGCGGACAGGTTGACCGCGACCGGCAGTGGCGGGAGGCCCTCGGCCTGCCAGGCGAGGACCTGGTCCAGGGCCAGGGCAATGACCCGGTCGGTCAGGGCCGGCATCAGCCCGGCCTGTTCCATCAGCGGCACAAACGTGTCGGGGTAGCGCAGGCCGTGCTCGGGGTGATACCAGCGCACCAGAGCCTCGACGCCGCACACCCGCCCGGTCGCCATCTCGACCTTGGGCTGGTAATGCAGGGTCAGCTGGTCGTTCACGATCGCTGCGTGCAGCTCGCGCTGCACCCGGGTCCTGACCGCTGTCGGCGTCGCCGTCGCTGTCGGGTCCGCTACCGGCACTGTTGCCGCCAAGTCGCTGCGCCGGGTGCCCGACGGGAGCCCCGCGGCTGGTGCGGCGTGCACCCGCTGGCCGGGGATCAGGTCGTGCATGGCGACCGCCCGGCCGCGCCCCGCCTCCTTGGCGGCGTACAGGGCGGTGTCAGCGCGACCCAGCAAGGCCGCAATGTCTGATGCCTGGCAGGCCCAGCCGATGCTCAGCGACAGCTGCTGGGCGCCGACCAGCAGCTGGCTCACGTCGGTCATCCGCGCCGTCACCGCGGCGGCCTGTGCCAGGTCGACGTCGACGAGCAGCGCGACGAACTCATCCCCGCCGAAGCGGGCGAGCAGGTCCTGGGCGCGGATCGTTCGCCGCAGGTGAGCCGCCACGGCCTGCAGCGCAGCGTCCCCGGCGAGGTGGCCGTGGACGTCGTTGACAGTCTTGAAATGGTCGACGTCGATCATCACTGCAGCGCACCTGCCGCGTTCGTGCCGGGCCAGCACCCGCTCGGCCTGGTCCAGGAAGTGGCTGCGGCTGTCGAGCCCGGTCAACGCGTCGGTCACCGCCCGCTCCCGGTAGCGGGCGGCGAGGTCCTGGTGTTCGGAGACGGCGACGAGCTGGCGGGCGACGACGACGATAGTGATCAGCAGGTCGATCAGCAGCACCCCACCGACCGGGAACAGCGGCAGGTGCAGCCCGGCCTTGGCCACCACCACGTAGCTGGCCACGATCGCCAGCACCGGCAGCAGGTGCACGTAGCGGGCCAACTCGGCTTCGGCGGCTGCCCCGACGCGGGGTCGGCTGGTGGCGGCGAGGGCGAAAAACAGCAGCGCGGCGATCCAGAACAGGTCCAGCCAGCCGCCGCCGGTGAACCCGGCCTGGTTGGACAGGTAGCCGAATCCGATGTCGGCGACGACGAAGCACATCGCCCCGGCGATCAGCCACCAGGCCCGGACCGTCCAGCGGGGGTCGGTGCCGCGCAACAGGACCCGTCCGGCGGCCAGCATCAGCAGCAGGTCCCAGACCGGGTAGGCGACGTTCAGCGCCTGCTCGAGGTTGCCGATGCCGCCCTGCAACGCTGCGCCCAGCACCAGGTACCAGATGACCATGAACGCCCCGCCGACCATCGCTAGCACATCGAGCAGGTTCCCGGCCGAGGCGCGGCGGCTCTGCGGCCTCGTCGGCAGCGCCGCCACCGCGATGATCAGCACCGGGTAGAACCCGAAGTAGCCGACGTCAGCGACCGACGGGAACGGCGACTGGCCGCGGACCGCCTCCAGCCACCACCACGCCCCGTCGCCCCACGCCCGGAAGGCCAGGGCCAGCGCGATCAGCAGCCACACCGTACGGTCACGCCGGCCAGTCGCCCGCTTGGCGGCACGCAGCGACAGCACCAGCCCGGCGAAGCCCAGCGGCAGGTAGGCGGCGTCGAGATGAAAGTGCGGACATGTCCGGTCGAGCCGCTCGCGAAGTACCACAACACGTACAGCACGTAGTACAAGCCCAGCAGAAGCTGCACCCACGACAGGCGCCGCCAGCGGTCCAACGTCCTCGCCCGCGCACCCGCGAATGCCGCGATATTGGCTGCTGCCAAGTCGGGTGGAGCTTCGAGTGAACGGACATCCATGGGTTAGCTCCAGCGTCGGGGCATGCACCAAGCACGCGTCACACCCTGTGGTCGACGGCCGGACGGGCGGACTCAAGGTCAGCAGACGATGACCACCCGAAACGGCAGTCTCGACAAAGCCCCTTCTCACCCGGGCCGGTCAGCTACTCAGCGACATTTGGGCTCCCGCTGACATTGCCAGCAGGGTCTCCACCCGGAGCGGCTACCGCAGGTCAGCCTGACTCTGGTCAACCCTGGCGTGGCAGCCGTTAGGGGCACCGACATCGCCAACTGCGGCGGGCGAGCGCGGGAGGCGGCGACGGAGCCCCCAGTGCCGAAGCTGTGAGCGTTGGGATCTGGTGATGGCTGTTCGTCGGCCCAGTGTGCAGACCTTTCCGGAGTTCGCCTGGAACTTGCGACTACCTAGCGGGCTGTGTCATCGGAGGCGCTGCTGGCAAAGGGGCCCGGCTGGTGCCGGCGGCACTCGCCGCCAGGGCCCACGAGGAGCAGCCAGCTCAGGACCATGTGCAACGCCGGCTCACCGCTGGCGGGCTGCTCAGAGGTTCCGCTGAGCAGCACTGATCAGCCGCCTGCGTCGCAGTCATCCCGTCGCTCCGCGCAGGACCCTGCACCCAGTGGAGTGCTCGATCGAATCGCGCATAGCGCGTCTAAATGCCGCTGCGCGAGAGGCCCCCAACGCGCGGAATAATATGCACTGAGTCCCGTTGCGCTGCGGCGTCGGACTATGACTCGTCGTCGGTGTCCAGGGTCGACTCCAGATCGTCCTGTCCGTCGGTCGCGGCGCTGAGCGCGGTGGTGAGCTCGGCGGCGGTGGGAAGCGCGTCGCGGACCGCCGAGGGGAGGGCGTCGTAGGTATAGCTCGCGACGGCGAGCGGGGCGGTGCTGTTAGCCAGGGAGTAGCGGACTGTGTTGTCGTTGCGTCCGGTGCAGATCAGGATTCCAACGGTGGGGGAGTGGCGGTCGGCGTCGCGCAGGTTCTCATCGATCCAGGCGACATAGAAGCCGAGCTGGCCAACGTGCGCCGGGGCGAAGCGGGCGACCTTGAGCTCGACGACGACGAACCGGGGCTGGGCCCAGTTGAAGAACAGCAGGTCGATGTAGAAGTCGTCGCCGTCGACCTCGAAGTGGTACTGCCGGCCGACGAAGGCAAAGCCGTGGCCGAGCTCGAGCAGGAAGGCCTGCAGCCGGTCCATCAGCGCTGTCTCCAGGTCGCGTTCGGCGACAGTCCCGGTCAGGTCGAGGAAGTCGAACACGTATGGGTCGCGGGTCAGCTGCTGGGCCAGGTCACTGTCGGCCGGTGGGAGTTGGGCGGTGAAGTTCGACGGGGCGGCGCCGGCGCGCTGGTGCAGCCGGTTCATGATCTGGTTGAGCAGCACGTTGCGCGACCAGCCGTACTCCGCCGCCGAGGCGGCGTACCAATCGCGCTCTGCTTGGGCGTTGAGCTTGTCCAGCAGGACGGTGACGTGGCCCCAGGGAAGTTGGCCAACAGGCTGTTGGCCAATTGCGGTTCGGGGCCAGGCGCCGGCCATCTGGCGCATGTACTTGAGGTTGCTCCTGGACAGCCCGCGCATCTGCGGGAACGCCGCACGCAGGTCGACGGCGAGCCGGTCGACGACTCGCGTGCCCCAGCCCTCGGCTTGCTGACGCTCGAGGATCTTGTGGCCGATCTGCCAGTACAGCGCTAGCAGCTCGGCGTTGACGGTCCGGTGCGCCCGCAGCCGGGCGGTGGCCACCGCCGCCTTGAGCTCGTCGAGCAGTTCCGGGTAACCCGGCGGCAGGGCAGGGTCGGAACCGCTCACCAGCACATGATCTCCCACCCCACCCCGGGGAACGCTCGCCAGCCGGGGGAACGGCGAGTCGCCGGCCGCAACGTCGACGAGAAGGGGGCTCGTTGTCGCGTCAGCCGGCTGTCCTGGGGTCGGCGCATACATCCACGTGGTGCGCACGCACACCTGCCGGGGCGCTGACCGTTCCCTTATGGCTGGCGTGTTGCAGCTGCGCGACGAACTGGGACTCGGTCTCGACCTGGTCAGCCGGCGGGGTGGGCACGTGCACGGGCAGGCCGAAGTCGGACAACGTCAGCGTGAGCGTGTCGCTGGTGGGTGTGCCACCGCCGTAGGCGAACCAGGCGCCGAGGGGGAACTGGGAGTGCAGCTCGATGCGGCGCAGCCGCTGCTGGTCGTCGATCCACACGTCGACCGGCTGCGGGCCGGGAGCTTGGTGGCAGCCGGCGGCCCGCCGGTAGAGCTGTTCGGCTTGGTTGCCGGCACGGGCGGCGGCCCGCGCCGGGTCGACGGTCAGCCGGAGGTGACGTGTCGAGGTTCCGTCGATCTGCTCGGTCCCGACCGAGGCCACCTTTCCGTCGGCGTCTGCCAGCAGTCGGGGCAGCGCGGCCGGCAGGTCGGCCGGTGTGGCGGCTATCAGCAGTGGGGAGGTTCCCGGCAAATGGCGCTCTTGGGCGGACAGGTCGATGCGTAGCCACGGTTTGTCCGGACCGAGGTGGGAAAGTCCGGGCGGCTGCTGCTGGTGCTCATAGCTGGCGGTGCCGATTCGCCGGGTCTCGCTGCCGCCGCCAGAGGGCTGGTGCGCAAGTAGGTCGCTGCTGTCGGCGCGGAAGTCGACGACTCCATTGCTGCTTGTCCTTTGAGTGGCGTTAGCCCCTGGGGAGTTGACATCCAGGCGGCTTGTCAGCAGCAGCCGGGCGGTGCCGGCGGCAGCCGTCGCGGACGCTGCCCGCCCGATGAGCTGGTCAGCCGTAATGGTGGACGCCGGCTGCGTGACCCCGGGCCGCTGGGTGCCACAGCCGGCGAGCACGCCGGCTACACAGAAAGCGGCCACCGCCAATCGGGCACCGTCCACCAGGTCTCCCGCCGTTGGCCTACGTGTGCCGCCCAGTGCCGCGAGCAGGTCGCGGTCGTCGACGACCAGACCGGACGCGGCCGGGACTCGGTCTTGTTACAGCGCACCGGGCGGTAACCGTAGCCCGGCGGTGGCCGCCCACGCAACGAGACCGTTACTTTGAGTAGCCGGGCCAAACCGCGGTACCGCGGGTGGAGGGTGGCAGGCGAGTCAGGGGCAGGGGCAGGGGCAGGGGCAGGGGCGCATTGGATGCTAGATCATGTTCCGTCGGCTTGACATAAGGTTGATTATCGGCAACTGTGTTTGTGCTGGTCAGGGGAGGGTTTTCGGGTTCAGGGTGTCGTCGAACCGTCCTCCGTTGGTCCACGGCGCTCCGGCCGTCACTAGCGGACGGAGCCCTGTCCGCCACGCAGTCGGACGTGCCGTCACTTCCTATAGGGGCGCCGGCCGGACAGAACACTTGTTCGAGCGCCGTACCGTGGATCTGCTTCCCCCCCGGCATCAGGAGGACAGATGGGCTTCAACGCAGCGGACGTCCCAGACGACGGCGACGGCCCCTGGAACAACGAAGCACTCCTCAAGGCGATGGAGCCCCTCCTGGGCAGTGCCTGCAGCAACTGGTCGAAGAACCTCGCCGGGATCTTCGGTGACCAGATGGCGTTCCGCGCGATGCAGCGCCAGCAGATGAAATCGATCTACGACGTGCTCACGCAGCAGGGGTCGCTCGGCGCCTTGGCCACGACGCACGAGACGATGGCGAAGGCATGCTCCTCGCCACTGCAGCGGGTCGCCACCGAGATCTCCGAGAGCGCGGCCAAGATGGTCCGGGCCCAGGGAGTCGGGCCGGACTACGGGGCGACGGTCGCTAAGATGATCGGTCCGTCCTACCAGATGCCGGAGATCCCCACCGTCGCCGACTCATGGGCGAAGACGGTGATGCGCCACTGGGCCGCGAACACCAACCTTGGGATCCTGTCGCAGATGCAGGCGGCCGCAAGCCTGAACCTGCTCGGTCAACTCGGCCAGTTCAAGGTGCCGACGATCTCCGACCAGCTGCTGCGCTCGATAACCGCCCAGGTGCGGCCGGATCTGTCCTCGCTGGCCGACGTCATCACCAGGCCGCGACGCTCGCCGGAGAACGAAGACGAGGACCTGGCGCTGTCGCCAGAGATCCAGGCGGCCGCGGCCGAACTAGGCATCACGGACGCCCGGGACTTCTGGAAGCTGGTGCCCTACATCCTGTACGTCTTGATCGCTTGTTTGGCAGCGGCGTGCGTGGCCGGCATTTGGCTCAACGCCGGGCCGCTGGCGAACAAGATCGCCCCGACCTGCGGCCCCCTTGCTCTCGGTCTGGGGGCGGCGCAGTTCGTCTACACCGTGGACAGGAACAAGCAGAAGGACAAGCAGGAACCGTCGCAGCCCCCCGTCTAGTCGCCGGCGCTCGTCACTCAGGTGGGACGCCATCCGGCGTGCCACAGTTGTGCGACGCAGGGTAAGACCCACCTCGCATTCTCCCGGACCTGCACGGAGCGCGTGAGGAGGAACTAGGAACTGTAGAAGCGGAGGGCGGCAGCTTCACTCATCAGCAGGAGACGAGGACCCGTGGCGCGACGCCGGCACCCGAAGAAGGACGTCGAGCAGGCGGTCCGCGCGGCGGAAGCCGTCGGCTGGTCGGTGACCGAGATCCACCGCGGGCACCGTTGGGGCCTGTTGACCTGCCCCGCCGCTCTCGACACAGTCACCCTGTTCTCCACACCCCGAGATCCAGCTACCTTGGGTAAGCGCATCCGCGAACAAGTCAACAGGTGCCCGCACCAAGTCAGCTGAGAGAAGGTAGTCACCGTGGTGCACTCCTTCACGCTGGTCGTCGATGGCATCGACCTGGTCAGCCCGGACAGCCCCGCCCCGGACGCGCTCTACGAAGCCGGCTGCGACGACGCGATGCTGACTAGTCATGGTGCTGAGCAGCAGATCGTGTTCGACCGTGACGCCAGCACCTTCGCTGTCGCCGTCGCCAGCGCCATTACCGCCGTCGAAACAGCCCTGCCGGGCGCCCTCGTCATCCGGGTTGACCGGCTCTCCCCCGCCGAGCTACCGCCGCGTCAACCGGTCTGACGGCAACGCCCGAACCCCGGTAGTGCCCGCTTATCGGGGTCGTCAGCGCCGAAACGAGATGACCTCTGTCGGCCCGTCTACCGGGCTGTTGCCCCTGTTCTCGGCGACAAGCGCCAAAGCAAGCGCATGTCGGCGTTCAAGTGATTCCATAGTCGGAGCGGCGATGAGATTTTACGGCAGGTCATTGGGCGTTTCCGTCTAGCAGCCCGTTCACCAAGGCATGAGCTCGTGACCGCGCTTCGGGCGCTTCAGCCCACGTGCGGGCGAGGAGGCTGTTGACGTTGAGTCCTGCCGCCTCTACAGCTCTTAGCCCGCCGTTGCCGAGCC
>JAABUM010004908.1_pt1 | contig 14571 bp, 11 predicted proteins | sample 5559161 | NCBI WGS metagenome assembly JAABUM01 (sample SAMN10711868, study PRJNA513369) | rock metagenome | isolation source: Antarctica rocks | place: Antarctica: Victoria Land, Siegfried Peak nord
CCGCGTCGGGCCTGATCGCCGTCCTGGTCAAGGCCGTCGCGGTCACGTTCGACAGGGGATTCATCGCGGTGCTCACCACCTGGCAGACCTGGGCGCTGATCGGGGCCGCCATCGCCGGGTTCCTCGCGTTGCAGAACGCCCTGCAGGCCGGGCGGCTGGCCGCCTCCCAGCCCGGCGTCACCCTGGCGAACCCGGCGGTTGCTCTCGTGTGGGGCATCGGGTTGTTCCACGAACAGATACAGACCGGGTGGCGGCTGGTCGGGGCCGGGCTCGGCGCAGCCCTGCTGGTGGCGGGCGCAGTGCTGCTCTCCCGCTCTCCACTGCTCGACTCACAGCAGCAAGGCAGCGAACGAGACCCGTGACCGGCGAAATATGTAGTCCACAGCGCCTTTTCCGTACCGTCCGTTCGGCCTGACGTGAGGTCCGTGACAACCTGTGTGCCAGAACCGTGTTGTCTCTAAAAGGAAGGGTTTTGACAGAGAGCAGCGGACGCCGCGGTGTAGCGCCCCGGGTTCATCCGGCTCGCAGCCCACCCTAGGCAGAAGGGAGCGGTGCGAGAGGTAGGGCCCCGGTCACAGCAGCACCCCGCCCACGGGGTTTCGGGGCGGGGTGCTGTGAATGGACGTTTGCCGGCAGGCGGACGGGAGCGTGTCAAGCGAGTGAGGCGCGGGCGGGCGGCTTGGTCGTTGACCGGGCCCGGCCGCCCCCGCTTCCTACTCGGTTCCGTGCGACTTGGGGGCTTGTTGCGTGGCCTGGCCGGCGACGCCTCGTGTGTCAGCACTCATGTAGCCGATGTCTTCACGGTCGAGGAAAACCTCATGACCTGGTCTCTCCGTGAACCTTAGGACGAGAGGGTCGGGCCTTGGCGGTTTCGCGTCGCCCGGTGTTTTCGAGCGTGACGCCCCTGCTCTCGTCAGCGAACATGTAGATCACTCCGCCGACCACCAGAAGGACGGCGAAGAGGTAGAACGCCGGTGGGACGGCATCGCGTGTGACGTTCTGCTTGATGAGCGATCCTCCGATGAGGAAACTCAGAAGGAGTGGCCCGAAGATCTTGGCTGTTGCACCGATTCCGTATCCAAGGCCCACACCGGTCGATCGCGCGTCGTTGGGGAACTGCTCGGCGCCGAAGGCGTTCAAGATCCCGAAGGCGCCGTCGCCGAACATCATCGCGAGGAGGATTCCGACGAAGAATACCGCGCCGGTGTTGGCTTGCGCGGCGATCAGGCACCCAACCGCGCCGATCAGGCCGAAGGTGAGCATCACCCAGCGGCGTCCGATCCGGTCGGCGAGCCAGGCCGAACCGAACCGCCCGATCATGTCGGCGATCGACACGATCGTGAACAAGATCCCCACCTGGGTGGCGGCGTACCCGAAACCGTCCTTGAGCAGGGTCTGGCCCCAGGACTGGATCGTGAACGCCCCGAGAATGAAGCTGAACGACCCGATCGAAATGATGGCAAGCTGCTTGGGGTACTTCGTCAAGATGGTTCGGTAAGCCGTCTTGGGGTCCTCGTCCTCATTAAAGTCCGGCAGGGCAGCAACCTCGTCGACGGTCCTCTGCAGCGCCCAGGCGTAGGCCTCCCGCGCCTCCTGCGCTCGCCCGTGAGTCTGAAGAAATCGTGGCGACTCAGCGACTTTCCGGAGCCAGAACAGCAGGAAGATGGGTAGGCAGCCCAAGGCGATCAGCCCCCGCCACCCGATAGGTCCGCTCAGCCACTGCTGGGCCTGCGCGCCGAGCAGCAGCCCCAGCGGGATGAACACCGAGACCAGGCCCGCCAGCATGCCGCGCCGCTTGGTGGGTACGAACTCTTGGACGTAGGGGATCGCGACGATGCTCAGCCCACCAACTCCGATGCCGACTCCGACACGCAGGATCGCCAGCAACCACCATCCGCGGTCGGGGGTGAAGACCGAGGCCGCGGTGAACACCGCAAGGGTGACGATGCACCAGAAGAAGGTCCGTCGTCGTCCGATGTTGTCGGCCAGCCGGCCCCACATGATGGCACCGATCACCGTTCCCAGCCCGGCGCCCACTAAGATTGCGCCTACTTCGAAGCCGGTCAGGTTCCACGGTTTGGACAGCAAGGACACCACGAAGCCGATGAGGAAGATGTCGAAGAACTCCGCGATGTTTGCTATGACGGCGAGCCCGATGAGGCTCTTCTGGTTGCCCGTCAGCGGTCCTGCGTCGATCTGGTCAGCGGCTGTGCGTGGAGGTTCGGGGTCACGTACTGAACGGTCGGTAGTCATGGTTGCTCGCTCTCGCTATGGACTCCTGTGATGGTGACGTCGCGGTGCTCGTGCGGGTGGTGTCAGGACCCACCTCCGACCGGCCGCTGGCCGTAGTCGGCGAGGTACCAGGATCTCGACGCCTCCACAACCTCCCGGGCCAGCTCGGGTACCGGGCCTCGGAGCAGGGCGAGGTGGGCGACCTCGGCGCTTTCTTCGGTGTACATGGCGCCGCGGAGGGCTTTCTCGGCACTGACGCCGATCGTGAACACCCCGTGGGAGCGCAGCAGCACTGCTGACCCGTCGCCGAGGCAGCGGACGATCTCCGCACCGACCTCCTCCTCACCGATGACGGCGTAGCCCGAGCATGGGATCGGTGCACCGAACAGCGAGGCGTGGGTGGTGGTGAGCACGGGTACGTCTTCGCCGCGCACCGCGAAGCTGGTGGCGAACGGGGAGTGGGTGTGCACTATCCCGCCGACGTCGTCGCGGTGGCGGTAGACGTAGCAGTGCGAGGCGGTATCAACGGAGGGTTTGAGTGAGCCGCTGACCACGTTGGCGTGGTCATCGACGACGACAAGCTGATCGGCGGTGAGCTCAGCGAAGGCCACACCGCTGGGTTTGATGACGATGTGCCCGGTGTCGGGGTCTCGCCCGCTGACGTTGCCGCTGGTTCCCACAACCAGGCCATTGGCGGCGAGGTCGCGGTTGGCTTGACACACTCGGTGGCGTAGCTCATCACTGACGTCGTTGCTCACAACGCCTCCAGCTGATCCTCGCCGACCTCGGCTGAGACGTCGACTGCGTCGAGCTCGCCGTCGTCGGCGGCGACCGAGGCCCCGACGAGCCCGGCCACGCGCTCGACGATCCGCGCGGCGGATAGTCCGTACTTGTCCATCAGGTAGGGCGCGGTGGCGCCGTGGGCGAAGGTGTCGGGGATCCCGATGCGGGTGAGAGGGGTCCCAACTCCGGCTTCGGCCATCGTCTCGGCGACCGCCGTGCCGAGCCCTCCGATGATGTTGTGGTTCTCGACGGTGACCACGTGGGACTTGGCTGCACGTGCTGCGTCGAGCACTATTGGGTCGGTGAAGGGTTTGAGGGTGCTGACGTGGCGGTGGGTGACCGACACCCCGCCCCGCGCGAGGACCGCGACGGCTCGCATCGCTTCCTCGGTGCAGATACCGGTGGAGAACAGGGTGACGTCGTCACCGTCGGTGATCCCGCGGGACTGGTTGAGCCGCATGGGCTCGGCGAACAGGCGAGGGACTGAGCCTCGCAGCATCCGGATGTACACCGGCCCGTCGACCTCGTGGGCCACGTCGAGGACCGTCTCGATGTCGCGGGCGTCGCCGACCTCGAGCACGGTCATGTTGGGCAGCCCGCGCATCAGCGAGATGTCCTCGATGGCTTGGTGAGTTACCCCACCTGGGGTCATGATCCCGGGGAGGAACCCGACCAGCTTGACGGGCAGGTTGGGGTAGCACACTGACATCGCGAGCTGGTCGTAGGGGCGTCGGACCAGGAACACGGCGAAGGTGTGCAGGTAGGGCGTCCAGCCTTCTCTGGCCATCCCGCCGGCCCAGCTGAGCATGTTCTGCTCGGCCATGCCGAGGTTGAAGAATCGGTCGGGGTAGGCGTCGCGGAACGGCCCGATCTCGGTCGATCCGGTCAGGTCCCCGGACAGCACGCACATCTCCGGTTTGTCCTTGGCCCAGTCGACCAGGTTCTGGGCGTGGACTTGGTTCTCTCTCATGAGGCCTCTCTCATCTGCGCTAGTGCCGCCTCGAGTGCTTGTCGGTCCTCATCGGACTTAGGTCGTACGTAGTGCAGGTGCGGCTTGAGCTTGTTCAGGTAGGGCACGCCGCGGGCGCTGTCGGTGCGGCACAGCACGGCTAGGGGCCGGTCGTGGTGCTCCCGGTTCTCGACGGCTTCGGCGATCTGGGTGACGTCGTGGCCGTCGACAACTGCCACTTCCCACCCGAACGCGGCGAAGCGGGCGTCGATCGGCTCGACGTTCATCACCTCGCGGGTCGCCCCGTCGACCTGCTGGCCGTTGACGTCGACGAAGAGCATCAGCCGGTTCAGCCGGTAGTGGGCGGCGGCCTGGGCTCCCTCCCAGGTCTGTCCTTCCTCCATCTCCCCGTCGGAGACGAACACAGCGGTCCGTCCGGGCTCGTCGCGCAGGGATCGGGCGAAGGCGATGCCGGCGGCTTGGCTCAGGGCTTGCCCGAACGATCCGGTGGTCAGCTCGAACCCTGGGGAGTGCTCCGCGCCGATCATCTCCAGGGTGCTGCCGTCGGTGTTGAAGGTCTCCAGGGCGCCGGGTTCAAGCCGGCCGACGGTTTCCAGGGCGGCGTAGATGGCCACGGCGTAGTGGGCCGGTGAGATCAGGAAGCGGTCCCACTGCGGGCCGCGGCGGCCGTGGAAGCGTCCCCCGCTGGGTGACCCTCCTCCCGTCGTTCCTGGTACCCCGGCGAACGGAGGTGCGCCCAGGGGGGTATCCAGGGTGGGGAGCTGCAGCAGCCGGGTGTAGAGGGTGGCCAGCACGTCGGCGGAGGACAGGGCCTGGCTGAGGTAGCAGCCGTCCTGGCGCAGGGTCAGCTCCAGGACGCGGCGACGGATCGTGGTGGCGACCTGCTCGGTGTCGTGGCGCCACGCGCCGCCGGGATGTGAGGCGGTGGGGTCGGTACCTGTATCGGCTGGTGTTGCCATGGCGTCTCCTCGCTGGCTGGGACGCGGGTGGGGCCCGCGATGGTGGGACTTATCGGTGAAGCTCGCTGGACGGGTCGTCCATCACGGCGTGCAGTTCGGCGCGAGTGGTGGTGACCTGCTCCCCGCCTTGGCTCAGCGCCAGCGCTGCCATCGCGGTGGCGTAACGGGGGGCCTGGGGTTCCTCACCCGCGAGCAGCCCGTGGAGGAACCCGGCGGCCAGCCCGTCCCCGGCCCCGAGCCGGTCCACGATGCTTACCGGGACAGCCGGGGTGTGGACCTGGTGCCCCTCGGGGCCCAACGTCCACACCCCACCGTCGCCACAGCTGACCACCAGGTGCTGCGCTGAGGTCATTGCGCGCAGGCCGAGGAGACACTTTTCGGGGTCGGGCCCGAGGTTGTAGAGCCGGTAGGCGTCGTCACTGCGGCAGAACAGCACGTCGGCGGCCTCGACAAACGGTCGCAGCGCGTCGGCTGCGTTCTGCGGCGACCACAGAGTCTCTCGGTAGTTGACGTCGAAACACATCGGCACCCCTGCCTGAGTGGCACCGTCGACGGCGACCCGCAGCACCTCGGCCACCGAGTCCGACAGGGGAACCGACAGGCCGCTGAGGTGCAGCATCCGGGTGTCCAGGACCCCACCCCAGTCGAGCTGATCGGGGGTCAACTGGCTGAACGCGGTGTTCTTACGGTCGAAGTACATCTGGGTGGGCCGGGGCGGGGATCCGTACTCGACGAAGTACTTTCCGACCCGTCCGTCGGGGACCCGCAGCAGGTGGGTGGTGTCGACTCCCCGTGAGCGGGGGGTCGACTCGACCAGTCGCCCCAGCGGGGAGTCCGGGACCGCGCTGACCCACCCGGTGTTCCAGCCGAGCGAGGACAGACCGCACAGCACGTTGAGCTCGGTCCCGATCACGGCGACGTCGAAGGAGGTGGCCCGCTCGAGTCGGGTACCCGCGGGCACACTCAGCCGCAGCCCGCCCTCTCCGATGCTGGTTACGTCATACCGTGGCATGGCTGGCCTCGGTGACCCGGTCAAGGTCGGCTCGGATGCGCGCGGCGGCCTGCTGCGGGTCGCTGGCCGCGGTGATGGTGGAGCCCACCGCGATGGTGTCGAAGGAGCCGGGCAGGAAGTAGGTGGTGTCGTCAAAATCGATCCCGCCCGCCACGGTGATGGTGGTTCCGCCCAGGTTGCATCCCCGTAGTCGTTCGAGTGCGGTCCGCGTGGTGTGGTCGTCGGCGGCGGAGACCCCCGAGGGCCGGTGGGCGATCAGCCGGGACACCCCGGACTCGACCCACCGGTGGACGTCGTCGCGGGAGAAGGCCTCAAACAGCTCGACCTCGACCTCCGCGTGATGACGCTCCGCGGCGGTGAGGGCCCCGGCGACCACATCCTGGGGGGCCTCCCCGATCACGGTGACTCGGTCGGCGCCGGCGGCGAAGACCATCTCGGCGAACTTCTCCCCGGCCCGCGCGATGCGGATGTCGGCACACAACGGGCGGTCCGGCACCGCCTCGCGCAGGCTGCGTACCGCGCTGAGGCCCTGCGCCAGGACTAGCACGGTACCGGCCTCGACGATGTCGATCGAGTCCGCGGTGGCCTGCGCCAGTGTCACTGCCCTCGCGGTGTCCTCGAGGTCGAGGGCCAGCTGCAAGCTGGTGCGGCGGGCCATCAGGAGACCTCGGCCAAGGAATAAAGCCGCGCCGGATTGTGCACCATGAACATGTCGACCTGCTCCTGGGTGAAGCCCTGCTCCAGCAGCCGCGGCAGGAACCGGTTCTTGATCCACTGCCAGCCTGGGCCGAAGCCGTACACGGTGTGGTGCGACCGGCGGCCCATGTCGTTGCACAGCATCAGCCGGTCGGCGTAGCCGTCCTCGACGAGCTGGCGCAACAGGTCGACCCGAACACTGTCGGGGTAGTACTTGGCCTTGCCCGGGCCGTCGTAGATCAGCGACGCCCCGGCCTCGAGCATCTTGCGGTGATACCAAAGGTCAGGGTTGCGGTCGACGTGAGCGACGATAAACCGGCTCAGGTCGAATCCCTCGTCGGCGGCAATCTCCAGGATCTCGATACCCATCGTGCCGTTGGTGGTGTGGGCGTGGACGCAGACTCCAGTGCGCTGCGCGGCGTGCACCGCGGCGCGGATCACCTTCTGCTCCCCGGGGGTCAGGTGCATGTATGCGCCACCGACCTTGATCCACCCGGCCTTGCTGTCGGTGCCGTCCATGCCGACGGTGATGTCGTCGACCATCTCCTGGATGATTACCTCGATGTCCCAGTCGGCGATGTCGTCGGGCATCCCGTGCTCCTGGCAGATGTAGCCCGTGCACGCGACGACGTGGACCCCGGTCTGCTTGGCCGCCTTCGCCATGCCCGCCGCGTCACGCCCCCACGTCTTGGGGGTGGCCTCCACGATCGTGCCGCCCCCGATCTGGCGGTACTCGTCAAGCATCTGGACGGCCTTGGCGAAGTCGTTGAGCTGGTGGTCCAGCTCGTTCTTCGACCCGTGACCCTGAGGGTTGGTCAACAGGTGTTCGTGAGCCAACGTGTACCCCAGCTCGCTCGCCGGCACATCACCGAGGACGGTTCGTACAGTTCCCATTTCTGCTCCCTGGTCTTGGCCTCGGGGCCTCTCGACGGTCCTCGGCGGCGGGGTCGCGATTACTGCGACTGTATGTTTGGTCACGTGGCTAAACACGCGTCGCGGACGTCGTACGTGAGCCGATGCTCACGGGTTCAGAATTCGTACCGTGGGTAAACGTGCTCCCACAGAGCCAAATACCCAAGCGGCATCACTGGCGAGGAGACGCAGAATGAGCATCGGCTCACAGTCCCAGCTACCGGGGTGGGATGCCGACCCGGACCGTGGACACGCTCAGCAGCTGCTGTCGGTAGCCCGGCGCTACTACGAGGACCAGATGAGCCAGGCCGAGATCGCCACGGTGATCGGCTACTCCAGACCGACCGTGGGCAGACTGCTTGCCCAGGCCCGCCGTGAGGGCATCGTCCAGATCCAGGTCGACGACCCCTTCGAGCGGGTCTCCGAGCTCGAACGGATCCTGGCCGCACGCTTCGAAATCAACCAGGTTCGGGTCACCAGCATCGGCTCCACTCACGATCCCGTCGCCGAGGTCGGGGCGGCCTGCGCCGAGATCCTCGGACGCGTCGTCGCGCCCGGGATGTCGGTAGGACTGTCAACCGGTCGAATGCATCGCGCCGTCGTCGGGCACCTCAAGACCGACTTGGCACCGCGGGACTCCACCTTTGTGCAGCTGGTCGGGGGCCTGCCCGAAGGCAGCCCCATCATGGACGGAAGAGAAGTCTGCCAGCGCTTCGCCGCCGCATTCGGCGGCGTGGCAGTCACGATGGAGGCCCCGCTAATGGCCACCACCAAGCGCGAGGCGCGCTCCTACCAGTCCCTGCCTGACGTCGCCCGCTCCCTCGCCGCGGCGGCGGCCGTCGACATCGCGGTCGTCGGGGTCGGCGCCGGGTTCCACCACCCGACCGGCGTCTTCGACCAAGTCATCTCGACCCGTCACATCCGCGAGCTTCGCCGCCGAGGCGCCGTCGGTCACATCCTCGCCCAGTTCTTCGACCACGACGGCGCCGTGATCGCCAACTCGGTACAAGAGCTCGTGGTCGGCCTCCGAATCGAACGCCTACGCTCGATCCCCCACGTGATCGCCGTGGCCACAGGCGCCCACAAGGCCGAGGCACTAGCGGCAGCCCTGCGCGGCAGGCTTGTCGACGCGGTCGTCTTGGACTACCCCGCCGCCCGCGCGCTCGCCGACTACAACAAGAGGTGACCCTGGTGGCCCACGACGATCCACCCCGGCTCGGGATCTACGAGAAGGCGCTGGTGCCCGACCCGCGCTGGCCCCACTTCTTCGAGCAGGTGCGCGCCTCCGGCTTCGACTTCGCCGAGCTTGCGGTCGACGAGTCCGCCGAGCGAATCCGTCGACTCGGCTGGAACAACCGTCAGCGTGACCACGTCCGCCAGGCCGCCCACGCCCACGGGGTCACCATCGACACCATCACCCTCAGCGCACACCGGGCCACCCCGCTGGGCAGCGCCGACCCCGAGGTACGGGTTCGCTCCCGAACCATGCTGCGTCAAGCCATCGCACTCGCCGGCGACCTGGGCTGCACCCGCGTACAGATCGCCGGCTACTTCGCGTTCTACGAACCCCCTCACCCTGAGGCGAGGCGTTGGTTCCTCGACGGCCTAGCAGACGCGACGGCCGGCGCCGAAGCAGCGGGGGTCGTCCTAGCCATCGAGAACGTCGACGGCCACGACATCACCTCCATCCCCACAGCCCTCGAAATCCTGGACGAGCTCAACGACAAGACAGTCCGGCTATACATCGACGTCGGCAACCTCGCCGGGAACCAGCGAGACGTCGCCGCCGAGCTGCGCACCGGGCTCCCCTACGCCCACGCCGTACAGCTCAAAGACGCCCGGCCCGGGGAGTTCCGGCGCGTGCCCTTCGACCACGGCACCGTCCCCTGGCCCGCAGTCATGACGGTGCTCGCCGACGCCGGGTACCCAGTACCTATCGGGCTAGAGCTGTGGAACGACGACCACTCACCCACTCTCGCGCGGTCAGCAGCCGACTGGTTCAACCGGACCTCCAAGGCCGCCGACCGCTAACCCAAACTACTTCGCAGACGTCGATGGTCCGTCACCGATCGATACCCGAGACTGAACCGACCCCCCCAACACTGTCGCGGAATTGAAGGGATCCGACACGCCCTGGTTTCGTACGTCGGCTCGGAGACGGATATTCAGACAGCTTCCGGGACGCGGCGACGTGGGCATCTCCACTGTGGTGTGGTGACGGGGAACTCCGCACCCGCGCGGCCAGATCAGCGTGAGGTCGCACTGTGACGCGATGGCGGAGTGCGGTCTTGCCCCGTCCGAGCCGGATGTCCCCTGCGCGCACCCTGTAAGGCCTAAGTTGGCATTCAAACCGGAGACACAGCAGAAAGACTTGGGGGCTCACTCGTGGCGGGTCGTCCGCGCAAGACTGCAGCCAAGCCGGCGAAGACGTTGGAGCAGCAGCTGTGGGACACCGCCGACGCGCTGCGCGGCAACCAGGAGCCGAGCGAGTACAAGCACGTCGTGCTCGGTCTGGTGTTCTTGAAGTACATCTCCGACCGGTTCACTGAGCGCCGCCTCGCGATCGAGGCCGAGCTCGCCGCCGACGGCATCCCCGAGGAGCGCCGCGCACGGTTCGTCGAGGAACGGGACGAGTACACGGGACACAACGTCTTCTGGGTTCCGGCCGACGCCCGGTGGGACACCATTCAGGCCCGCGCGAAGCTGCCGAGCATCGGGCAGGACATCGACACCGCGATGGACCTCATCGAGAAGGAGAACCCGGTCATCCGCGGGGTGCTCCCCCGGAACTACGGGCGCGAGGGGCTCGACAAGGGCCGGCTCGGACAACTGGTCGATCTGATCGGGTCGATTGGGTTCACTCAGACCGACGACCATGGCAGCGACGACGTCCTCGGGCGCGTGTACGAGTACTTCCTTGGCCAGTTTGCCGGCAAGGAGACCGGCAAGGATGCTGGCGCGTTCTACACACCGCGCTCGGTAGTGAGGACGTTGGTCGAGATGCTCGAGCCGTTCCACGGCCGGGTGTACGACCCGTGCTGCGGCTCGGGTGGCATGTTCGTCGAGTCCGCAAAGTTTGTGCAAGCGCACAACGGGGCGCGCACCGACGTCGCGATCTACGGCCAGGAGTTCACCGACGCCACCTGGAAGTTGGCCAAGATGAACCTAGCCCTACGCGGGATCGAGGCCGACCTCGGCGAGCGCTCGGACGACTCATTCGCTCACGATCTACATCCAGACCTGCGCGCGGACTTCATACTCGCCAACCCCCCATTCAACGTGTCGAACTGGTGGCACGCCAAACTTGCCGACGACCCCCGCTGGACGTTCGGCGTACCACCGCAGGGCAACGCCAACTTCGCCTGGGTGCAGCACTTCATCTATCACCTGTCCCCACGCGGGACGGCCGGGTTCGTCCTCGCCAACGGCTCCCTGTCGTCCAAGAGCAGCGGCGAGGGCGACATCCGCCGCAAGCTCGTCGAGGCCGACCTCGTCGACTGCATCATCGCCATGCCCGACCGGCTGTTCCTCAACACCGGCATCCCGGTCGCGCTGTGGTTCGTGTCGAAAGACCGACACGGCAACGGCCACCGCAAACGCGTCGGCGAGGTGCTCTTCATCGACGCCCGGCGGTTGGGACGCATGGAGATCCGACGCTTGCGCGTGCTCGATGACGCCGACATCGCCAAGATCGCCGACACCTACCACGCCTGGCGCAACGACGACGGCGACTACAAGGACCTCCCCGGCTTCTGCAACGCAGCATCCCGCGACGACATAGCAGCCCACGACTTCGTCCTCACCCCCGGACGATACGTCGGCGCCAAAGAAGCCGAAGCCGACGACGAACCCATCGTCGACAAGATCGAACGCCTGAAGATGGAACTGTTCGCCGAGTTTGACCGCGGCCGCGAACTCGAGGCGGTCGTCCACGAGCGCCTCGAAGGACTGCGATGAACGACCTGGCATTCCTCGGGTCCGAGTTGCCGGAGACTTGGGCCGAAGGGCACATCGCCGACGTGACCTCCAAAGTGGGCAGTGGCGCAACGCCCCGGGGCGGCTCGGCGGTATACGTCGAGACAGGAACGAGCTTCATTCGAAGCCAGAATGTCTACGACCATGAGTTCCGTCGAGACGGCCTTGCACATATCGCTGACGAGGCAGCCGAACAGTTGCGAGGTGTGAGGGTCCAGCCGCGAGACGTGCTGCTGAATATCACCGGCGACTCGATCCTTCGGACATGCCTGGTCCCGCGCTCTGCGTTGCCAGCACGCGTGAGCCAGCACGTTGCGATCATTCGGACGAACGGCCGCGTGGATCCGGGTTTCCTCCAGAAGTGGCTCTCTCTGCCGGCCATGAAATACTTCATGCTCGGCCACTCCTCTGGCGGGACTCGGAAAGCCATCACCAAGTGTCACATCCTCTCTTTCCCGATCCCGCTGCCACCGGTCACGGAACAGCGTGGGATCGCGGCGACGTTGGGGGTGCTGGACGACAAGATCGAGTCGAACCACCGCGCACGTGATCTCATCAAAGGACTGCTATTAGCGGCATTCGAAGAGTTGTTAGCAAAGAACAAATTCGAGGAAGTTCCGCTCGCTGGAATCGCAACCTCCACGAAGGGCGTCTCGTACAAGAGCGTCGATCTCCTCCCGTCAAGAACCTCCCTTGTCACGCTGAAGTCAATCGACCGCAGTGGCGGTTACAAGTCGAATGGCCTGAAGCAGTACGTAGGGCCGTACAAGCCGCAACAGGTTACGATTCCTGGCGACATTGTCGTGGCCCAGACCGACCTGACGCAAGGAGCGGAAGTCGTCGGGCGGGCAGTGCGCGTGCCCCCCGAAAATTCGGCCGCCACGCTCGTCGCCTCACTTGATCTTGTAATCGTCCGTCCCAATCCCGATATTCCGACCGAGTACCTTCTCGGCGTGCTGACCGATGAACGATTTCGAGCTCACTGCTGTAGTCGCACAAGCGGCACGACAGTGCTTCACTTGGCGAGCGACGCGATCCCGACATACATGGCGCCGCTTGTGGGGACCGATGTTCGCGAAGATTTTGCGTCACGTGCTGGCCCGCTCGTTGAACGAGGGGACGGTCTTGCATCTGAGACTCGTTCACTCATTGCGCTTCGCGACACACTGCTACCCGAACTCTTGTCGGGGCGAATTCGGGTGTCAGAGGCGCGAGGGGTGGTCGAGGAGGCAGTGGGGTGAACCCGTTGAACGAGTCGACGGTCGAGCTGGCGGCGCTGGAGTACCTGCGCCAGCTCGGCTGGTCAACTGCGTTCGGCCCGTCGATCGCCCCAGACGCTCCCGGTACTGAGCGGTCGTCGTACGAACAGGTGTACCTCTTCGGCCGACTCCGAGCGGCTGCCACGCGCATCAACCCTGCCCTCGACCCGTCCGTCGTCGACGAGGCGATCAAGCGGTTGGAGCGGGCGGAGTCGCAGAGCCCGATTGCCGAGAACTTCCGTGTCCACCAACTGATTTCGCAGGGCGTGCCGGTCGAGCACCGGGACGCCGACGGTGCGGTGCGCACCGTCCGGGTCCAGCTGATCGACTTCGAGCAGCCAGCTAAGAATGACTGGGTGGCGGTCAACCAGTTCACCGTCGTGCACAACGGCAAGAAGCGCCGGCCGGACATCGTCGCGTTCGTCAACGGCATCCCGCTAGCGCTGTTCGAGCTGAAGAACCTGGCCAGCGAACATGCCACGCTCAAGAGCGCGTGGAACCAGATCCAGACCTACCGCGGCGACATCCCGGCGCTGTTCACGCCGAACGCGATGACCGTGATCAGCGACGGCACCAGCGCGGCGATGAGTGCGTTCAGCGCCGCTTTCGAGCATTACGCACCGTGGAAGACGATCGACGGGCGCGAAGTCGTGACGACCAAGCCCGCGCTGGAGGTGCTGGTCAAGGGCGTGTTTGACCAGCAGCGTTTCCTCGACCTGGTGCTGAACTTCGTGTTGTTCAGCGACGAGGCGAACGGGTTGGTCAAGCGGGTCGCGAAGTACCACCAGTACTGGGCCGTCAACGCCGCGGTCCAGTCGACGGTCGAGGCCGCCGGACCGGACGGTGACCGCCGCGGTGGCGTTGTGTGGCACACGCAGGGCTCGGGCAAGTCGATCGAGATGCTGTTGTACGCGGGCAAGGTCATGCGCGACGCGCGGATGGGCAACCCGACCCTGGTGTTCATCACCGACCGCAACGACCTGGACGACCAGTTGTTCGGGGAGGTGTTCGCCCCCGCTGAGATCCTGCCGGAGAAACCGGTGCAAGCCGACAACCGCGCCGAGCTGCGTACCCTGCTGCGCCGCGCCTCGGGCGGCATCGTGTTCACCACCCTGCAGAAGTTCGCCCCCGACACACGCGGTGACACCAACACCGTGTTGACCAACCGGCGCAACGTGGTCGTCATCGCCGACGAGGCGCACCGCTCCCAGTACGGGTTTACCGAGGCGCTCGACACCGCGGGCAGGCTCACCTCGGGTCTGGCCAAGCACATGCGCGACGCCCTACCCAACGCGACCTACCTGGGGTTCACCGGCACCCCCACCGAGTCGACGGACAGGTCGACCCGCGCGGTGTTCGGTGAGTACATCGACGTCTACGACCTCACCCGGGCCGTGGAGGACGGCGCCACGGTGCGGATCTTCTATGAGTCCCGCTTGGCCAAGGTCAGCCTCGACGCGGAGGTGGTGGAGAGCCTGGATGAGCTGGCCGATGAGATCACCGAGAACGCCGAGGAGGACGACGCGACCCGCGCCAAGTCCAAGTGGGCTCGGCTGGAGGCGATCGTGGGGGCGCAGGAGCGGCTCGACATCGTCGCCGCGGACATCGTCGAGCACTGGGAGCGGCGGCGGGCCGAGCTGTTCGGCAAGGCGATGATCGTCGCCATGAGCCGGCGTATCGCCGTCGAGCTGTACGAGAGAATCGTCACGTTGCGGCCGGACTGGCACGACGACGACCCGGACGCCGGACGGATCAAGGTCGTGATGACCGGCT